>ERZ1292637.303-Hain-H14-01um-R3-303-length-33378-cov-6_pt1 | contig 33378 bp, 54 predicted proteins | sample MGYA00564405_ERZ1292637 | MGnify/ENA primary metagenome ERZ1292637 (study PRJEB36523, sample SAMEA6512645) | groundwater metagenome | collected 2019-01-09 | study: AquaDiva: Metagenomics assemblies of 32 groundwater samples | reverse complement strand
GGGCGAACACGCAGGGGTCGACCGCCAGCTCGTGCTTCGCGCGCGTGGCCGCGAAATTTAGATTTGTCTGCCCGTATTGGGTCATGTCAGCGACGATCCCACGCACCAGTCGATTTATTGCCGTGGTACGTAGGATGGTGGTCGAAGGCCGTTGCTCTACCAATTGAGCTACATGTTCGCAATGACAGTAGCGGCGGCGACATTCGGATTGCGGCCTAAAGGTCGAATGATGATGAACACGCATCGATGGAGTGGCCTCTGGCCGACTGATGAATATCCGCCGGATGGGGCTATTGTGAGCTATCTCAAAGGCGACATCGAACTCAGAAGCATGATCGTTTCATGTTGGTGTGGCGTGGAGCCTGCATTTACACTTGAGAATGGTGACACGATTCATCCAGGGCTGGATCCGTTCGAAGTAGTTTCGTAGAGGCGCACGGTGCGCGGCCTAACGAATGAGCACGATCAATCAGAAATTGGGATTGAAGCCGCGGACCAGAATCCGATCGGCATCGCACTCAAAGGCCATAGCCCGCGGTATCCGTTGTGCACGCTGCGATGCCTCGCATTGCCTGAAGACGGAATCACGTAACGGTCAGCAGGCCGGAAGGTTCTGGTGCGCGGCGTGTGGAGCGTTTTTCTCGACCATCGAATCAATCGGGAGTGGCGGCCCGCCTGATGCGTGGCCGTAAACCCACCCCTACGGCCCTCAAAGTCTTGCGCGGCAATCCAGGCAAGCGGCGGCTGAATCAGGACGAACCAACACCAGAGCTGGCGATTGATGCGGTGCCGCCCGACTCACTCACAAAGCCAGGCAAGATCGAATGGCGTCGCCTTGCCCCCATACTCGGCCGACTGGGCATGCTGACCGAGACCGACACCGACGCGCTCGTCGGCTACTGCGAGGCTTATGCTAATTGGCGACAGGCGCAGCAGAAGATCCACCAGTTCGGGATGGTCATCAAGGCCAAGGATCCCAAGCAGCTCCCGGTGATTTCGCCCTACGTCCGGATCGCGCACAACGCGATGAACCAGATGCGGGCCTTCCTCGTGGAGTTCGGCATGACGCCGAGTTCGCGGTCCCGAATCAAGGTAACGCGGCGTGACCAAAGCACGGACAAACGGAAGCGTTTCTTCGGCGGCGGCGCGTAGAACGACACAGACGGCCGTCGCCGTCGCCGCCAATGCGCGAGCTCGCCTGCGATGGCCGGGTGTGACGCGGGCCATCACTGACGAGGGTCACGCCTATTGGTTCGATAAGGAGGCCGCAGACACCGCCTGCGATTTCTTTCCCGAATATCTCAGCCACCATAAGGGAGAATTTGAGGGCCTCCCCTTTCGTCTGGAGCCGTGGCAGCGCGAGCTCATCATCCGGCCGCTTTTCGGTTGGAAGCGGCGCGATGGGGTGCGCCGGTTCCGCAAGGTGTATATCGAAGTCGGGAAGAAAAACGGCAAATCTAAACTGGCCGCCGGCGTGGCGCTTTACCTGCTCTATTGCGACCGTGAACCTGGCGCCGACATTGTCTGTGCCGCGGCGGATCGTGAGCAGGCGGCGCTGATGTTTGACGATGCAAAAGTCATGGTTGAGGATTCAGCAGAACTCTCGAGCATGTCAGAGGTGTACCGTCGCTCGATCATCTATGCGGCCACGCGTTCGAGTTTCAAGGTCGTCTCCGCCGATGTGCGGACGAAGCATGGACCAAACATTCACGGCCTGTTCATTGATGAACTTCACGCACAACCGAATCGTGAGCTGACCGATACGCTCTCGAAAGGCGTGGCGGCCCGCAAGCAGCCCGTGACGTTCTTCGTCACGACGGCGGGGAGTGATCAGGAGTCGGTCTGCCGAGAGGAGCATGATTACGCGCGGCATGTCATGGATGGCGTCATCGATGACGACACGTTCCTCCCCGTGATTTTCGCCGCCGATTCAGCCGATGATTGGACGGTGCCTGCGACATGGACGAAGGCGAACCCGAGTCTCGGGATCACCGTGAAACGCGATTACCTCGAGGCCGAATGTCGCGCCGCCCTCGCGGAGCCGCGCAAACAAAATACGTTCAAACGTCTCCACCTCAATATCTGGACGGCACAAGACAAAATCTGGATTCCCATCGAGGCGTGGGATGCCTGCCAAGGTCAGCCTGACGATCCGGCGGGGGCCGTCGCGGTCGCCGCTGGCATGGATTTATCGAGCAAGCTCGATCTCACGGCCTTTGTTGTGGTGCTGAAATTCACGGATGCCAGACCGGCCGAGAGCATCACGACCCAGCTCCCTGATGCGTCAGGCCCGATGCGTCGGACGCTGAATGTCGATTTCCGCGTGGCCGTGTTCCCGTTCTTCTGGCTTCCCGAAGCGGCGATCCGGGTCCAGGCTGAAGCCGATCGGGTCCCCTATGAGCTGTGGACACGCGAAGGCCTCCTCCGGCTGACCCCTGGCGAAGTCGTCGATTACGATCGTGTTTATGCGGATATTGTCGGGGAGATTGGCCCAGCCTTCCATCTCACCCAGGGTGAAATCGGTTTTGACCCATATAATGCGACGCAATTAGCGTTACAATTGCGGGACCAAGCCGGCTACACGGTCGTGGAGGTGCCCCAAACGGTGCGTCATCTCTCGGAACCTGCGAAACTCTTCGAGGCCCTCGTGCGCAGCCGGCGACTCGTGCATAACGGCCATCGCCTCTTGCGCTGGAACGTCTCCAACGTCGCGGTGAAGGAAGATAAAAACAGCAATCTCTTCCCGTTCAAACCTTCTGCGCGCAAGCGCATCGATGGGGTCTCGGCGATCCTCGATGGGCTGAGCCGGTTAATCGTGATGCCAGAGGCGAATGTCTATTTGAGTCGTGGAGTGCGAACGCTTGGGACGTAAATACGGCGTTGACCTCTCCGATGGGCTGGCCATCGGTGGCTTTGGCGCTCTGGAATACGGTCTCGCCCAAATTTCCCCGACCCTCTCTTGGATTGTCGGCGGATTACTTCTCTTAGTCCTGGCGCTTGGCCCGATCATTCGCTACAGGGAGAAACAATGAGATGGGCGTTGTCGTCAGCGCTGATATGCATGGCCCTTCGTCCCATGCCTGGTTCCGCTCAAACGGTGGACAGCTACGAACTCCGCGCCTACAACGTGGGGGCGAAGGTGCCCGTGCAAACCTTTGCATTCCCAGCGGCCAACGTGACGTGCAACCTCGCGCCGACGCCGACCGGCGGAAGCACCGTCAACCCCACGACGGCAGAGTGGGACGATCCGGGCGTCGCTGGGCGGGTCTGCCGATTCGTGCAGGGCGCCGGCCTTCTCTTCGCGATGCCGACTCCGGGGAGCTTCGAGGCGGTCCTCGTCGCCGTGAACCAAGCCGGTGGTTCTCCGGAGAGCAACCGCGCCCCTTTTTCGCGGTTGGACCTTCCGGATGCCCGGATGGGCTTCCGGGTCGTCCGGTGATCCTGATACTTGGTCCCGAGACGTGGCTGCGGACGATCGTGTGTGACGACTTCATGAGAGGGAAGTAATGCCGTTCCCGATCGAGCGAGGCGAGACTGGCGCGGAAAGTGCGGCGAAGACTGCGTTGATCCGGGCGAGGACGCTGCGCAGGGACGCCGAGAAGTATATCGCGCAGTGCGACGCCTCCGCGTTGAGCGCGCAAGACCTGATCGTCAGCTTCCTGTACTACGAGCTGAGGCTGATCAAGCAGGAGTTGGCGGTCCTCGTGGCCGTTCCTGGTTTTTTCTCTGCGCTCCAACAACTGCGTCCGGCCACGTGGGCGACGGCTGCCGACGCGCAGGCTGCCATCGCGACTATTCAAATTGCGATGGACTCGTTGATCAGTTTTCTGGAGGTAAACGCCCCGATGAACGCACAGGGGCAACTACTCATCCAAACGTTGAGCGTCGATGGATCAGGGACGTTGATCCCCCGCATGTTGACGAGCGCGGCGACGGTGAACCCTATCAGAACGCGACTGGTCGCATTTCGTGATGCCTTCGATGCAAGCTGATGGCCTTTCCGGTTGTCGAAACGACGGCCACGACGGCGACAGCGGCTGGAACCTCGCATACCGTCACGTTGCCGACGGGGATCGCCAACGGCGACCTGCTGATTATCTTCGGCGGCTCGAACACGAACACGACGTTCGGCTATCCGGCCGGATGGACCGAGCTCTGGGATGCGGGCGGCGGCACGGCAGCAGGCTCCGGCGCGTTTCGGCGCGCCGACGGCGGCGAGGGGGCATCGGTCACAGTGACGACTGCGGCCTCCGCGCAGTGCGGATGGGTCGCGTATCGCATCAGCGGCCACCACACAACGAGCGACCCGGAGGATGCGGTCGCCGCGACAGGCGTGGGCACGACCCCCGATCCTCCGTCCACGACGGCCTCCTGGGGGACGGAAGACAACCTGTGGCTGGCCGGGGGAGCGCACGACAACACCACGGTCAACACCGCACCGACGAACTACACGAATCTGCTCTCGGCCAGCGCGAACGGCACCGCGTACTCGTCGCGACGGGCACTGGCCGCCACGACGGAAAATCCCGGCACGTTCGGAGTGGGAACCAGCGATGATTGGATCACGAACACGATCGTTATCCGTCCAGCGGCGGCGGCTGGTGATACTCAAGAATGGTTTGGGTGCAAGCCCGTGTTGCCGATGCGGACTGTGACACACATCGGTTATTAACTTCACGCAAAGGAGACAGAACGATGCCTAGCTTCAACGTAGCTCACAACGCGACGAACACCGCCTCGGCGACGGTGCCCATGCTGAATCTGATGGCGTCGGCCACGAGTCAGGTTGGTGTGTACGAGGTGACCTCTGGCTCGGATGCGACGGCCGATAACGCCGTGAAGTATTCGATCTCGCGGACCTCCGCGCGCGGCACCCAATCGACGACGGTGACGCCGAACACGATTGACCAAAACGTGACGCAGGCAGCGCTCACTACTTGCGACACGGCGTGGAATATCAACCCGACGATCACCGCGACGAGTGCCGTGTTGCAGTGGGGCCAGCATCAGCGGGGTACCTTTCGCTGGATAGCGTACGACTACACGAAGTTCCTTCGGAGTCAGGCCGGTACTGGCAAAGGCATGTGCCTGCTCTCGGTGGTCGTCTCGTCGGCGTTCAACGGGGTCTTCTCGGTCGCGTTCGACGAGTAGGCGTCGTGGGCGCCGCGGAGGTAGTCGTGCTCGGCCGTTTCGTGCCGAGCGCGTTTCACGCAGAGACCATTGAGGCGGAAATCAGGCCTCTCCTTCCGTTGTGTTGCCAGCGCGAGCGAATTAGTGTGCGGATCCCGCAAGGGATCCTGCCCCATCCGGATAACTTGGAGTGGCATCAAGACGGCGGTGGGGCCGAAGGAACAACGCGGCATATGGTCATCTGGGCGAGTGAGGATCCAACAGAAGTGCGGACCAGTGCGAACGTCGTCTGTTCGACTCGTTCCTGCGACCTCGTCTGGTTCGACAACACGCGCTGTTGGCACCGGCAGCCGCGTGGGACAGACGAGACGCGGCGGTGGTTCGTGTCGATTCGGTGCAGTGGAGTCTTGATATGATCGCTTCCCACCCACCGGATGCGCACCAGGATGCCCAAGGTTTCTATGTGCGGGCTGATGGCATCCGACTGTGCGAAGATTGCTGGCAGCTCATCCCCGCCTACGTGGACTTTCCGGTTGGGCTCGTCTCACCAGAGAGCGATGGCGACGCCGGTGGGAATTTTGCCAAGCGACGACCTTTCGTCGTCGAAGGGAAAGTCGGCGTGGAAGCTCTCCGCAAGGCCGTCTGCCTGCCCTGCTATCTGGCGGCGTTCGCCCGCGTCTATCCAGGCGCGATCCCGCCGGATCTCAGTCCGATGTATCGGGAGACGCATCAGCGCGAGGCGCCGCCGCCGCCGCTCGTATCGGTCGGTGATCCGTTGCAGGACGACCGAAATGGCGCCTCTCATCCGTCCGCCTGACGCGCGATCACTGGTCGACACCTATGCCGATGCGCAGTACGAGCGCCGGCCGCACGGCCTGATCTTCGTGAATGGGAAGGAAGTCGCGGCGACGTTGCAGTGTCCGCATTGTGGGGCGCACTTTGTCTCGCGCAAGGGAAGCGGGCACAGACGCACGTACTGCTTTGGCTGCAAGGCGGTCACGTGTGGGCGGGTTGCTTGCGATCCCTGTCGGCCGTTCGTCGCAGGGCTTGAGCGTGCATTGGGGAGGATGTTCTAATGCCTGTGACGGTGTTCCCTCATCCGGAGATACCGGTGGTCGGCGAGCCGGCAAAGGTGACTGGACTCGCCATTCTCGTCACGATCGTGTGCAATCAATGTGATGCTGGGACTTCACTGATTCTCGTCGGCGAGCAACAGGTCGCGTGCTCGGCATGCGGGGCGGTCTATGGGCTCGACGCGGTACGCTGGGATCGGCGCGAGCCTCACCCACACATCACGTTCAATGTGATGCTAAGGGCTGCGCGACCGCTTGTGAGTTAGGAACCTATGCAATATCAGGTTCGAACGGGTCCAATCGTCAATGACGCGGCCTCCTTCTCCCCAGAGATGGTCGCTGGCTCACAGCCGGCCCGAGCGAGGCCCCACGTGGTCAGTAGACCAGGGTGGACGACGGCCCAGGTAACTCACGTGCCCGCACCTTTCTCGCGTGAGATGAGTGATGGTTGGCAGCCGGATACGCCGCCGCGCTTGTTCCAGAAGCCGCACGTGGGCTGGAGCATCAGCCAGCTCACGCACGACCCAGCGCCGTTCGGCCCAGATATGACCGCTGGCTGGCGACCTGACACCTCACGTCTCTTCAGAGCTCCGCAGTTAGGGTGGCAGTGGGCCGAGACGACGTTCGAGGTTCAGATGACCCCGGAGATGTGGGCCGGCTGGCATCCTGACACCTCACGGGCATGGCTGGCTCCCCGTCTTCCGTTGCCGATCAGTCAACCGACGCACGACGTCGCACCCTTTAGTCCTGAGATGGCGGCGGGTTGGCAGCCGACACACGGGATCCGTTTCACGGCGAAACCCGGCTGGATCTGGAGCGAGACGACGTTCGTCCAGCCGATGACGCCAGAAGAGTTCGCCGGGTGGCAGCCTGCCCGTGGCGTTCATTTCGTTCGGCAATTGGGTTGGATATGGAGCGAGCACACGTTCGTCGAGGCGATGACGCCGGAGATGTTTGCGGGATGGGCCCCGCTGAGCCCTCGGCTATTGCTTGGCCCTCGGATTCCACTCCCGCTGCACCAGGCCACCGCGCATGATGAGGCCCCCTTCATCGTTTCGATGACTGCGGGCTGGCAACCATTATCCGCGCGGCTGTTTCAGGGACCACGCATCGGCTGGATGGTTACGGAGGCGCCACACGGCGCCCTCATCACCCTCCTGATCGGGGGTCCGCCCATCTTACAATCGGCGGGCTATCTCGCCGATACGCTTGTCGACGAGACCGCCGCAGTCAATTTGACGAAGCACAGCGCGGATCGTTTATTGACATAGACTTGCCGGAGACGCGACGAGATGGCGCAGGAACATTTCGTGGAAGGTTGGACTGATCCAATCGATTATCAGCTGAAGAAGGGGGACCCTGCGGCCTCATTCGACGCGACTGGCATGTCGGTCGCCATAGTGATGGCCGATTTGAAAGGCGTGTCAATTACTTTGACCGGGACGATCGCCTGGCAGGATGCGGCCGTCTCGAAGGTGCGCTTCACGCCTGCGGCGGCAGATTTGAAGGCCGCCGATTCGCCCTTGCGGGTGCGATTCAAGGTCACCAATGGTGCCGCAATCGCGTACTTTCCCCGTCGTGGGCATGAAGAATGGATTATTTCAGCCATTCCGAAGTAAAGGCCAGGGTGTATATGACACGGCGCGCCCTCTTGATGCTGGCTCCATTTGTGGCGATGGTGTGGCGGCGACGACAACCATTCGGCTACGTGGACATTCAGAGGGCTCTCGTCAGTGGGTGGCATCCAGCCCGCGTTCTCTTGGACGGCATTGACGTGAGCTCTGATTGCATGGCCTGTGATGACAGCGAAGGCTTCGTCATTCTCTTCGTACGTGATGACAACGGTCGTGCATTTATTGATCGGCACACCGATAGAGTCGCGACTGAACGACGAACTGGAACCGTCAGATTTATTCCAGCGATCACGTAAATGGGTTGGCTCCATCAACTCTTCTCTGGCAGATTTCAGGCTGGCCAGCCCGATCCCTTCAGTGACTTCTGGTATCAGCCGGCCGGTATCACGACAATCGCGGGCCTGCATCTGGATGCTGAGGGGGCTCAAAAAGTCAGCGCATATTATCGGGGGGTCGATATTCTGTCGACCTCGCTGGCGATGTTACCGCTACCTATCTGGCGCCGACTCGCCAAGGACGCGGGCCGCGAGGTCGCGCGCGAGCATCCGCTGTACGATCTCCTCCACCGGAAGCCGAATCCCTGGCAGGATGCCTTCCAATGGAAACGTCAGCAAATGCGGCACCTGATTCATCACGGCAACGGCTATAGTCGCATCATTGACGGGGCCCGCGGCTTTGTCGATGAGCTCCGACCAATCCATCCGACGCTCGTGACGCCAGAGCAGTTAGAGACGGGACGGGTCGTCTTCCATATCAGAAATCCGAAAACCGCCCTGACGATGACCTTCACGCAGGATGAAATCTTCCATTTGCGTGGGGCTTGTGATGAGGGCGTCAAGGGGAAGGGGATCCTGGAGTATGCGCGCGATAGTATTGGACTTGGCGTAGTGATGGAGAGTTATGCTTCACGCCTCTTCTCGCGCGGGACCGCGGCGAGCGGGGTCATCGAAGTCCCTGGCATTCTCAACGAGGAAGCCTCCAGACGGATAGCCAAGACCTTCGTGACGGCCTACGGCGAATGGCATCTGCCAAAAGTCCTCGAGCAGGGAGCGAAATTCACACGGACGGAGATGGATCCCGAGAAGGCGCAGATGCTCTTGAGCCGCAAGTTCTCGGTGACCGATATCGCGCGGTGGCTCGGCCTGCCGCCTCACATGCTCGGCGATTTGGATCGCGCTACGTTTACAAACATCGAACATCAGGGCCAGGAGTTCGTGACCTATAGCCTGGGCCCCTGGCTCTCGCTCTGGGAATTTGCCGTGAATGATCGGTTGATCCTCCGTCCGGAGACGTACTACGCCGAATTTACTCGGGATGCACTAGTCCGCGGCGACATCGCGACGCGGTGGGAGGCCTATGTCAAGGGCGTGAATGCGGGGATTGTGGCGCCGAATGAGGTCCGGGAAAAAGAGAATTTACGGAAAGTCGACGGATTGGATCAGCCCCGCACGCCCGCGAACATCACGGGCAATCCGCCAGCCTCCGAAGGCCCGACGACGCGTCCTCGGTCGAGACGGATCCCGTCTGATGAGGACGAGGAGGAACCGGACGAGGAGGACGAAGGCGCGCGCACGCGGGCCCGCGCGATCGTGCGGGAGTCGGCGGCGCGGGTGCTCCGCAAGGAGATCCGCGCGGCACTGCACGCGGGGGTCAAGTACTCGGCCGCTGGGAAAGAATGGGCCGCATGGGTGAACGACTTCTATGCTGATTATCACGAATTCGTGATGCAGACGATGCTTATGGATGAAGCGATGGCGAGAGCGTATGTCGCGTTTCACCGCACCGAGCTGCAGGCCGGTTTCGCCGTGACGAAGGAATGGACACCGGACTATCTGGCGAATCTGGCGTTGGATTGGCCCCGCGCTGTTCAGACGCCAGTGCTTCCGATCAGAGAGTGAAATGCCGAACCCAATCCAGCCATCACCTCGCGTTGTCCCGATTGTCGGCCAGCCCTTCACGCTGCTGACGGCCGTGATGCCAGTCGACGTCAGCTTGCGCTGCAATTGCGGCGGTGAGGATGTCTCCGTCTTGATTTCCGATCTCATCGCCGCGGCCTGTCCGAGTTGCGGAAAGGTCTATCGGGCCGCCTTCAATCCCTTGACGACCAAGCTGGAAATTAACATCACGGTACCGAATAAGCAGGTCCACTCATGAAATACAGCCATCTCCTCGAGTGTGTCGCGCGTACGCCCTGGGCCATCGACCCGACCAAAGCGCGCGAGATTCTGGCGCTCCTTGCCTTTCGGGCCGCAGGGCATCGCTTCACGGCGGACGAACTCCTGGCGCGTGTGGAGGAGGCGCCTCCGGCCACTGTGACGAAACGGGCCTCGGTGGCCATGATTCCGCTGCGTGGCATCATCGCGCATCGGATGGGGACCATGGAAGAGTCGAGCGGCGGGATGTCGGCCGAGCGATTCACGACGGCAGTCCAGGCGGCGGCGGCGGATGACGATATCGAAGCCATCCTACTCGATGTGGATAGTCCAGGGGGGACGATCCCAGGCGTGCCAGAAGCCGCCGAGGCGGTCTTCAAGGCGAGAGAGCAGAAGCGGGTCGCCGCGATCGCGAATGCCTGGATGGCCTCGGCGGCCTATTGGATCGCGAGTCAGGCGACTGAGATTGTGGCGATTCCGAGCGCGCTCGAACCCTGCATTGGCTCAATCGGCGTCTTCACCATCCATGAGGACCTCTCGGCGGCATTGGCGCAGGAAGGGGTGAAGATCACCATGATCAAGGCCGGCAAGCACAAGGCGGACTGGAACCCCTTCGAGCCACTGCCCGAGGAGACACGCGCCGAGATTCAGGCGGCCGTCGATGGCGCCTATGATCAGTTTGTCAAGGATGTCGCGCGCGGGCGTGGCGTGACCGCAACGGCCGTGCGGCGGGGCTTTGGGGAGGGCCGAGCGCTGACCGCCGTCGATGCCAAGGCGGCTGGCCTCATCGACCGCATCGGCACCCTGGAAGAGACCATCGGCCGATTGGTTGGCAAGGCCTCCAAAGCGGCCATGCGCGCCGGGATTGTTGATGCGGATGAGGCGGAGGACGAACGCCATCGGCGTTTTGATGTGATATGAGCCGTTTAGAAGTCGTGGTGCACGTCGTGCTCCTCGGTGGCCTCCTGACGTGGTCGGTCGTCATGGTCCTTCGCTGGCTCACGTCTTGAACTGAAGGATCTCGGTGAAGCGCGGCCCACGACCGAGGTATGGTGAACCAGCGAATCGGGTGATCCATATCCGTCTGACGCGACGACAATATCGCGATCTCACGCAAGTGGCTCGCGACAATCAGACGACGCTGGCCGGGTTAATTCGGGAAGCCGTCGAGGAATTTGTGGCCGATTACCGCGAGAACGACCCGGTTTTTAATCCGTAGCGCGTATTAGCACACATCCGTCATTATGTGACGGAGAGAACACGCGACTTCCATCGAAGGCGCGTCCGTTCGGGGCCCATCGGCCACCGTTCGCGATGCGTCTTTTTTTGTGCTCGCGCTTGAGGAGGAATCCCGATGGCAGCTCCGATCCATGTGGCACGGCAGGAGCGGGCGGATCTCGAGAGTGCGATTCATGCCCTGAAGGCCGAGGCCCGCCAGCTTATGGCGATCAAGGTCAAGGACCGCACGCCCGAGCAGGTCGCTAGACTCGATACCATCGATGTCGAGCTGGAGACTAAACACCACGCGCTTGGTGAGACGCTCGCGGATATTCAACGCCTGGAGCGGTACCAAGACGAGGAACGCGCACAAGGTTCTGTGGCGGCCCTGGAGGGGGATCGACTGACGCTCGGCGAGGATCGCGCGGCGGTGCGTCCCTGGGGACCCAGGCTGCCCGCGCAGGCTTCAGAGAGGGTCGAGAGGCAAGTGCGCCAGGCCGGACTTGGGGAGTTTGCCATCGCGGTCTATAACGCCTCGACGGGCCGTGGCGCCGATCCGCGTCTCTTCGCCGTGGCGACGGGTATGGGCAGCGTCAACCCGGCGGATGGAGGATTCGCCATTCCAATGGAAGTGGCGGCTGGGATCGAGCGCGAGATGTATGAGACGGGCGCGATCCTGAGCCGCGTGGACGCCAGAGACGTCACGGGCGACAGTATCGCCTATAACGTCGTGGATGAGACGTCGCGCGTCGCCGGATCCCGACAGGGCGCCATCCGAGGCTATTGGGTCGATCAAGGGACGGCCCCGGATGCCTCGCAAACCCGCCTGGCCCGTGTGGAACTCAAACTGCGTAAAGTCGGGGCGCTCGGGTACATGACGGATGAGCTCGTAGCCGATGCCGCCGCCCTCGGCGGCGAGCTTGAGGCGATGTTCTCGGAAGAACTGATTTTCATGGTCGAAGATGCCATCTTCGAAGGCACCGGCGCCGGCCAACCGCAGGGCTTCACCGAGGCGCCGTGCCTCGTCACGATCAGTAAAGAGACGGGCCAACCGGCCACGTCGATCAATACGCACAACCTCTCGAAGATGTGGGCACGGCTCCCCGCTCGCTCGAAGATGAATGCCGTGTGGCTCATCAATGTCGATGTGGAGCCTGAACTTGATCATCTTGTGCATGAAGTCGGCACCTCCGGCATTCCCTCGCGGATTGTCACCTACAACGACGCGGGCGTGATTCGCATCAAGGGGCGCGACCTCGTCCCCGTGGAATACGCGTCAACGCTCGGCACGATCGATGACATCGTCCTCGTCGATCTCAGTCGCTACCGCCTCATTCGTAAGGGGGGCGTGCAACAGGCGTCGTCGATCCATGTCCGCTTCACGCAGGGCGAGCAGACATTCCGGGCCTTCTACCGGTGCGACGGGCAGATGATGCCGCGGTCGGCCGTGACCCCATTCAAGGGCAGCAACACCGTTTCGCCGGTGATCACCTTAGCCACGCGCGCCTAAAGGAGTCGATCCGATGCCTTCACAAAATCCTCTCGGCGCTCTGATCGACATCATCCCGGTCATTCTCCCGCTGGATTTGCAGACGGCGCGCAGTGGGGACTATATCTCGCTCAAAAACGCCGCCGGGATTCTGTTCGTCGTGATCAAAGGTGTTGGGACGGACGGTGACGATCTCACCCTGACGTTGCGTCAGGCGACGGCCGTAGCTGGCACCGGCGTGAAAGACCTCGCCGTCATCAGTGAGTACTGGGAAAAGGAAGCCGCGACGGATCTCACGGGCACGGGCGTCTGGACGCGCGTGACGCAAACGGCCGCTGCGACGATCGCCCCCGGCGACCCCTCGGCGCAATCCGCCGCCCTCTATGCGTTCTACGTCGACGCCGATACCTTGGATGTGGATGGTGGCTTCGATTGCGTCGTGGTCAACATCGCGGATACCGGCACCAACGCGCAGCTGGGCGCGGTGATCGGGATTCTGTGCGGCTTGCGGCATCAGGCCGCACCGCAGAACTTGCCGAATGCGATCATCGACTAGGAGACATCCGCTGTGAATACTGCGCTGCTCCGAAAAAAACTCGCTGAGATCGCGCTTGGCTTTCGCGTGGACAAGGCGGCGGCGAACCTGCCGCAAACGGCGGCGGCCGCCATTTTCACGATTGCGACCGGCCGGGTGCTGGTGACCCTGCTCATTGGTGAGGTCACCACGATCATCCAGACCCAAGCGAATACGACCAAGATCACGATCAACCCGACGACGGGCACGTCGGGCGATGTCGCGAGCGGACTCGACATTAGCGCCGACGAAGTCGGCACGCACTACATCGTCGAAGGCGACGGCACAGCGTTGGTCGGTACCAATGCGGGCACCGGATGGGGGGCCGTCAGTCTTCCCTTCATCGTGCCAATCGGTGGCCTCGATTTGGATTGTTCCGCCAGCAACACCGGGCAGGTGAAGTGGACCGTCTTCTATCTGCCGATTGACGACGGGGCGGTCGTCACGGCGGCGTAGAGAAGAGACTGACATGGTCACCCTCGAAGGCACGATCAAACGGTTCGTCGGGCTCTCGACGGATACGAAACCCTCGTCAACGCCGACGAACACGATTCCGGCGGGCTCCAGCTTTCTGGAAAGCGATACTGGGCGGATTGCCCGTTTTACTGGGTTGGAATGGCGCATTGCGGATCTTGATACGACACAGACCGAACTCCTCGCCGCGATCCTGATGGAGCTGAAACGGCTCTGCCGCATTGTGGAAGTCGCGCACGACGTGGAGGTCGACGACGACGAACTCTTGGCCGTGTAAATGACCACGGCCACATAAGAAGGAGCACGCGATGAACTTGATGGGCCTCTTCAAAGGCGATCCGAAACGGGTGAGCGTCGGTCAAGAAGGCGATCTGCTGGCGAACGTCTACGGCAAGTATTACGAGTTGGCCATCCGCGGAATGCTCTTTCACGCCGCGACGGCAGTCACAGGCGTGGCGCCAGGGACCGCGATCGGCACCACAGCCGCTTACGCACTGGAGAATCCAGCGGGGAGCAATAAGAACGTCGTCGTCATTGTGGGCCGCATGGGCTATGTCTCAGGGACACTCGGCGCCGGCGTCATTCATTGGGTCTCGCAGAACAATCCCTCAGCGGCGGCGACGACTGGGACGGCCATTACGCCGGTCAACGCGAAACTCGATGGTCCGAAAGGCGTCGCCAAGCCGTTCACCACGGCCACGGTCCCAGCGTCACCAGCCGTCACGCGGGTATTCGGGTCGCTCGAGGCCTCGTTGGCGACGACGGCCGTCGCTCCGTGGGTGATCGAGGATCTCGTGGATGGCGCGATCATTGTGACGCCTGGCTGCTCCGTTCAATTGCAAGCGACGGCGGCGGCCGGCACGACGCCGCTGGTTGCGTACTCGGTCACCTATGCGGAAGTGCCATCGTCATAGGATGGGGTCGATGAATGGCCCTGCATCTCGTGACGGCACCCTCCGCGACCGATCCGGTCGTCACGCGTGCCGAGGCGAAGCTCCATTGCCGGGTGGATATGGCGGACGATGATGCCTTGATTGATACGCTCATCGGCGCCGCGACCCGCCTGGCAGAGGATTTCACGCGACGCGCGTTCGTCACGCAGACGTGGGACCTGAAATACGACGCATTTCCGGACGGTGATGACGACACGATCTGGCTGCCAAAGCCGCCCGTGTCCTCCATCACGAGCATCAAATACGTGGATACGGCAGGGACCACGCAAACATGGGCCGCGAGCAAATATCTGACGGATCTCCCATCCGGGCCGACGGCGCGACGGGCGCGCATCACGCCGGACTACACCATCACGTATCCTTCGACGCGCGCGATCATGGATGCCGTGACCATTCGCTTCGTCTGCGGCTACGGCGCCGCGAGTACGGTGCCCGATGCCATCAAAGCCGCGCTCAAGCTCTTGGTCGGCCATTGGTATGCGTATCGAGAGACGGCGCTGGTCGACTCGCTGACCCCCATTCCGAACGGGGCCGAGGCGTTACTCTGGCCGTTCCGCGCATTTTGACCATCTGAGTCCTTATGGCCGAAGCCGTTAGCCTCCAAGCGATCCTCAAACTCGTCGGGTCGATGACGAACGCGTTGGATCTCTCAACGTCGAGTGATCCCTTGAGCCGTGACTATACGATCACGTACGCGTCCGGGACGGGTGCCAACCAAGCCAATATGTGGTGGCACGACCAGCGCATCCTCACGGCGAGCGCGACGGAAAACCTCGACCTAGCCGGGTCGCTGACGAGTGCCTTTGGCACGACCATCACGATGACCTCGATGAAGGGCATCCTCGTCTTCGCCGCCACTGCCAACACGAATGATGTGCAGGTCACCCGGCCGGCCACGAACGGGGTACCCTGGCTCATCGCCGCTGGGGACGGCATCGCCCTCAAGCCTGGCGCGTGGGTGGCGTGGTTCGATCCGAGCGCCAACGGGGCGACCGTGACGGCCGGCACGGGCGATCTCATCACCTTCACGAACAGCGCGGGTGGGACATCTGTTACGTACGATGTATTTTTACTTGGTGAAGTGTGATGGAGGCTGGGGCACTCCGCTCGCGTGTCTCGTTTCGCAAGTTCGTCGAAGTCGACGATTTACATGGCGGCTTCACGGAGACGGCGCTGGCGATCCGTGACCGCGTGGCGGCTGAGATCAGCGCCTTGGCCGGTCGTGACCTGGAACTCGCGCGACAGGTCGACCCGCGCGCCTCGCATCTGGTGACCGTCCGGTACTGGGCGAACTATCACGATGATTTGATCGGGGGACGGGTGCAGGCGATTTGGCATGATGCGTTGAAGGATCGCACGTTGGAAGTGGTCGAGCCGCCGCGAGAGCGCGTCGCCCGCACGGCCTTGGCGATGATCTGCAAGGAGGCCGCGTAAATGTTCGCGGTCAGCGCCGAACCGACCCAGGCCTTCGTTGATGCCATCGCCTTGCGGCTCACGGCTGATAACGATGCCAAGCATCCTCAGAGTTTGCGGAGCTTGCTGGGCGGGACGATGAAAGTCTACGCGCATTTGTCAGAGATCGCGCGGGTCGCCTATCCGTATGTCGTGCTCGGGCGGCGTGGCCTGGACCGCCACGCGGGCGCCATGTCGCTTCCAGGCGCCAACGTGACGCTCCAACTTGATGGCTGGAGTAATTACAAGGGGCCGTATGAGATGGCGCGGATCTTGTCGCGGGTCTCGGTGCTCCTTGAGCGCCATCCGCTGGTCGTCACCGGGTTCAGCCCCGTCGACTCCTCGCTGACCTGCGAGCTCTCGGAGGTCTTCGATGAGCCGGATGAGGACAAGCCAGGGAGCTGGCTCTATCACGGCGTACAACGCTGGACGGCGGAAATTCACGAGGCCGCATGATGGATCCGCGTGACTATGCCGCCCTCAAACGGATCGGCGATGAACTCGCAGGCATTCGCGTATGTTTTGAGACGCTCGTGAGTCTGTGGAACCCAGACGAGGAGTCTCAGCCGTGTCTGCATCCGCCTGAGCAGCGGATTGATTTCGGAACGATGGGGGGCATTGAAGATTTTCAGTGTCTGATCTGCGGCTATCGGTCCGTGGATCTCGCGGCCTCCAAGGTGGATTGATGGCTGACGACGAGATGATCGAGGTCGTGGCGCCGCCGCCGCTTGGAGCCGGCGACTCGCCTGCGGGCGTCATCCCTCAGCCGATGCCGCCCGTGCGTCCGCCCCTCGGGGCCGGTGACGCCATCGGATCGGCGCCCATGGTGCAGGTATCGGCGCCGCCGCCGTTGGGGGCTGGCGAGACGCCTCCAGGCATCGTGCCCCAGATCATGGCACCCGCGCCGTCACCCCTCGGAGCCGGCGAGACGCCCCCAGGGGTCCTCATCGCGGAGATGCCTCCCGTGAGGTCGGCGCCAGGCGCCGGCGACCTGGTGGGGCCGGAGCCGCTGTTTGACGTACGGGCGCTGGCGCCGCCTGGGCCGGGCGAGCTCGCCGTGCCGCGGCCGGCGATTCGCATCGCGAGACATCCATGATATTCAATCAGCGAGAGGCACGTGTCTGATATTCGACGACCCGCAGTCGGCGCAGCGAGGAGTACGCCATCCGAATGGGTTTCCTCGTCCTGTGGCGTGTTGGCGCTTCGACGCCTCGGACAACTTCAGGCGCGTCTCAGCGCTAGGACTCTGGCCAGTGGCGTGAAGCGTTCTGTGTTCCGAGTGGCTCATAGAAACAAGATTCTCGGGCCGATTGTCTGTCTTATTTCCGTTGACGTGATGGGCATCCTCGTCTGGCTGCAGCGGGCGACCAAGTTTCTTTTCAAGCACAACCCGATGTTCGAGAACGTAGCCGTCGAATCCATGTTTAGTCCGCGCGGCCGGATGGTCAGGTTGGTAGATGTACATGTACCCGCAGACTTTTCGACGCCCCGTGAAGTTCCAGTGATCAGGGCCAAACTTCTCGATGCGGTGACCCTTCACGAACGGCCGTGGGTAGCCCTTGAACAGTCGCTTAGCAACATACGTCTCGGTGGACATCTTGGTGTGCTTTCCGCACCCGCATTCGCAGAGACCGGATGGGGCCTCACCTGGTTCAGGGATGTACCGCTTCGGCGATGGTCGCCCGCGCGGCGCGTGACCTGGCAAGAACCGCGCAGGGTAGTAGCGCGTGCATTTGGTTGGTGGCAAGAGCGGCTGGCCGCATCCACATTCACAAATCTCAGAACGCTTAGCGTTGATCATGCGTTCGATTCTACCATGGAAGTGTAGGGTAAATTTACGGCAAAACATATACTCTATGACGCGGTCATCGTCCTGAATGCTGTGACCCTGACCGACCGGGCACGCAGCGTCACGTACTCGGTCGGCACGAACAAGCAAGACGGAGCGGCGATGAGTGAGATCCAGGATTACGGGATTCCTGGCACGATCTTCGTCAGTCCGGTGACCATCGAGTACTTCCAGGACATGGCGGCGAGCAATGTCTATGTGACGCACAAGGCCATTTGGGACGCCCGATCATCGGTGGTGCTGACGGTCAAGGTGACCTCGGCAGCCGACTCGGCGACCAACCCAAACTTCACCATGACAGTGTTTCTCGGAAGTTTTGACTACATCAAGGGATCGCGCGGCGATCTCCATGTGACATCGGCCAGTTATGAACCGGCTGGTGCTCTCACGTATGATGTGGCCTGAGGAAGGAGGGTCCTATGGACCCGAATCAGAATGGCCACCAGCGGGTCGGCCGCGACGAGTTGTTGGGAGCGACGGTGTTGCCCTGGGAAAGGGTCGAGCTCCCACAACTTGGCAAAGGCAAGTTCGTCTATGTCCAAGGGCTCTCAGGGACGGAGCGTGACCGCTTCGAACAGTCTCTCGTCAATCGCAAGGGCACCCGCCGGGACAACATCCGAGCCCGGCTCGCTGTGCGCTGCATCGTCGATCAGCCTGGAGGGTCGCGTGTCTATAGCGATGCCGACATCGAGCGAGTCGGCTTGATCGGGGTCCATATCCTGCAGCCCATCTGGAACGCGGCGCAAAGATTATGTGCCTTCAGTGACGAGGATATTGAGGAATTGGGGCAAGCCTCCGCGACCGCACAAGCTGGGTCCGATTCACCTACGACCTTGCCACCCGACTCAACCTCACGGTGACGACATTGCTTCAGACGAGCACATCCAGAGAACTCAGCGGGTGGCGCGTCCTGGCGCAAGTCGAAGCGGAAGAACACCAACGGGAGAAGGATCTCGCCGAGTCTGGCGATGGCAAGGTGTATGTGGATGGCGAGCTAATCCACGACAGGCCCGTGCAGGACGACGAAGACGAGAATCTGAGCGATGGCGAGACCGAATGATCCCACCGCCCTTAGCGCGCATATCCAGGGATTGCGCGAGGCGAAGGCCGCCTTTCAGGCCATGCCAGAGATCCTGCGGGAGTATTTGAACGATGCGACGGATCTGACTGGCCTCGAAATGGTTCGTCACGCCAAGGCCCTCATTCTCGCCAGCCCATCCATTCGCACCAGAGCACTGCTCAACAACGTCGGATTCAGACTCAATCGGAAAACCGGGCGCGGCCGTGTGGGCATCCTTGCTGGTCCAGTCGCGCGGCGGGCCCATTTTGTCGAGTTCGGGACGCGGCACATGCCGGCCGAGCCCTTCATGATCCCAGCCGCCGAATCTCAAAAGGGGCCCTATCTCGATCGGTGCAAGAAAGCGGGGTCGTTGATGGAAAAGGGTGTCGCGGCCATCGGTCTGCCGTCTGGCGGTCATACGGGGTTGCTCTGATGGCCACGATCGCAAGCCTGGTCGTCGATATCTCGGCCAACACGATCAAGCTCACAAAGGATGTCGAGCACATCAATACCAAACTCGACAGCCTGAAAGGCGTGGCGAGCAACGCAGGGAAAGCGTTAGCCGCAGCGTTCACGGTGACCGCGATTGTTGGCGCCGCCAAACAGGTCATCGATTTCGCAGACCGACTCACGAATCTGTCAGCTAAGACCGCCATCAGTACGACGGCCCTACAACAATGGGAGCTCGCTTTTGCCCAGAGCGGGATCTCGCTGGAGACAGTCACGGCGGCCGCCGTGCGGCTCGCACAGCGTCTCATTGCCGGCGACAAATCGACGGTCGGGGCCCTGACAAAACTTGGGCTTTCCGTGCAAGCCCTGAAGCAGATGGCGCCAGAGGAGCAATTCCTCACGGTCGCGGATGCCATTGGCCGAATCCCCAATCCGACCGAGAAAGCTTACGCAGCGCTGGCGATCTTCGGGAAAGGCGGGACGGAATTACTGGCCGGGCTCACCGGTCATCTGCGTGAGACGACTGAGGAATTCGAGCGGATGGGTTTAGTCATCGATGAGGAAACCTTGCAAGCCGCTGATACGTTCGCTGACGAGCTGGGTGTGATGGCGAAGCAATTACTCGGCGTGGTGGCGACGATTGTCGGGCCGCTGCTGCCTGGCCTGAGCGCCCTCGGCCAGATCTTGATGTGGGTCGGTGGGCTCATTCAGACAGTCATCACCGTCGCGATCAAAATCTTCCAGACCGCCGTAGGCTCACTCCTGTCGCGCGTGGCTGAATTCCTTGCCATGTTGAGTGACCTCGCGCAGCGGGTCCCGCTGGTCGGGAAGCACCTCGGGGCACTCGGAACAGTCAGTGACCGGTTGCGGGCCTTTGCTGAGGGCACGTCAGAAGCGGTTGGCGACTTGTGGGCGAATGTCGATCAGGTGGGCACCAGCGCGAAACGTGTCGCGCCTGCACTCCTCGGCTTAGGGGAGGACACCGAGAAGGCAGAACAGGCCGCCAAAAAGTATGCGGCCGAAGTCGCCAAAGTGCACGAGAAGATCAGCACGCTGGAAGTCGGGATCGGGTCTCTCGCTTCACAGATGACCACCGTCACCGACAACACGCTCGTCCAGGTCAGGGCATACGTCGCCCTCACGGAGGGGCTGGCCACGGCTGAGCGGCACGCCTATGCCACCCGTTTCGGCATGATCAGCACGGTCGAGGGACTCGAGGATATCGGCCGCAAGGTTGATGTGGTGGTGCCGAAGATTGTCACACTCGGGACCACCATTCGAGGGGCATTCGCGAGTCTCCCAGATCTTCTCATCAAGGCCTTCACGGGAGGGGGTGGCGTGATGGGGGGCATCAAAGCGCTGGGCACGCAGATTGGAAGCGATCTCTTCGGGCCAGATGGTGCATTTGCCGGCGCAACGAAAGCGATGCAAGGTGGACTAACGAAAGTGCTTGGGAGCACCATCGGCGGCGCTCTCGGCGCGGCGATTCCAGGGATCGGGGCCTTGATCGGGCCGGCCATCACTGGCATCGGCAAACTCTTCGGGAAAATATTCGGCGAGAGCGAGAAAGAAAAAGTCGACAAGATGCGACAGGCCTGGATTGATTCCGCAGGGGGCTGGGGCGCGATCAACGAAATGGCGGCGACGGCAGGCATGACCTTGGACAAAGTCCTCAATGCGACGAACGTGAAGGACTACCAAGCCGCGCTACTGGAACTGGAAAATGGCGTGGCGGCCTCCAAACTGAAACAAGAGGAAGCGTTTACAGTCCTTGACGAGACGGTCAAGAAGTACAAGTTTTCGATCGAGGAACTGGGGCCGGCGCTGTCCCGTCAGGATCTCGATAAGCAGGCGCAGGAGATTTTCAAGGATTGGGAGATCCTGACGAACGCTGGCATCGATGTGGCTGCCGTTGGGCGCGAGATGCAAGACAAGATCAACGCCTTCATCGGTGACGCCGTCAAGATGGGCAGCGAAGTGCCCTCCGCGATGAAGCCGATGCTCGAGAAGATGATGGAGATGGGCCTCCTGACTGACGCCAGCGGCAATAAGATCACCGACCTCGAAGGCAGCGGCATTACCTTCTCAGAGACCATGACCGAAGGTTTCAAGAAAGTCGTAGACTCCGTCAAAAGCTTGACGGACATCATTGCCAAAGCCTTGGGGATCGAGTTGCCGCAGACCGCCGAGACGGCGAAAGGTGCGCTGCTAGGTCTCGCCTCAGATGGCTCTGAGGCGATGTACGGCCTCAAGGAGAGTATCGATGCCGTGAATTGGGGCGAGTCGCCGGGTGGACTGAAGGAGATCCCCCTGCTAGCGGCTGATGGCGCCCGTGCGCTGAGCGAGATGGCGGGCACCGGGGTCGGCGAGATCATGGCGGTGCGCGACGAACTCGACCAGCTCACGGCGACCAGCGACCGCGGCGCGAATCAATTCGTGGCGAATTACGACTTCGCGTTTGGTGAATTGGTCGCCACCAGCGATCGGGCCCTCGATCAAGTTACGAGTCGACTGGAGGGCCTCAGCGACGGCGTGACGATCCCCTTGATGTATACGGAGACTGGGGACACCGCTGAAACCGGCAGAGCCGCTGGGTTTGCTCACGGCACGGGCGGTCGATTCCTCGATTTCGGGCGCGGCACCCCGGTACTGCTACATGGCCGTGAGCGGGTGATGACTGAGCGGGAAGGCCGGCATGAGGGAACCAGTCTCGCCCAAGTGGCATCCGAATTACATGAGGTCCGGCGCCTCCTGCGCGACCAGCCGCGGGCGATGGGGATCGCGCTGAAAGAGGCGTGGATCCTCGCGCGGTGACGCATGGCCGTCACGCCCACGCTGCGCGTCGAGATCCAATTCACGACGGGCATCTGGGCACATGTGACGGCGGATGTCCGGGCTGCGCCTGGGATCCATGTGCGGTACGGTATCAATGGGAACGGACCGACTGATTGCGTGGCCGAAACGGGCGAGTGTACGTTGAGCCTGCGCAACGATGCGGGGAACAGCGGCGGGCTGGTCGGCTATTACTCGCCGCTCCATGCCAACGTGCGTTCGGGCTGGACGTACGGTATCCCGATGCAAGTGGTATTCTCCCATCCAGATGATGTCGCCATCAGCGTGTCCTCTATCACGCGCAGCGGCACCACGGCCACCGTGACGACCGCGAGCGCACATGGACGGGCGACCAACGACTACATGACGATCGCCGGCGCGGATCAGGCCGACTACAACGGGACGTGGAAGATCACGGTGACCGGCGGCAGCACGTTCACCTTCACCGTCCTAGTGTCTGCCACGACGCCGGCCACTGGGACGATGACCGCTCGACGCGCATATGTGAAGCATCGCGGGAAGGTTAGGATGATCGACCCCGACCCAGGCGCCTATGGGCCGCAGAATGTGCAGATCGTCTCGTACGATGGGATGCGGGATCTCGGCGAAACGGTGTTGCGCGAAGTCGGCCTGCAAACCAACGCCTCCGAATCCGTCTGCCTGACGGCGGTCCTCGATGCCCTGCCAGCGAATTCGCAGCCCGTCGCCCGCAGCATCGACACGGGCGTGGATACGTATCCCTATGCCTTTGATGATCTCCAGGGTGGCGTCCAGACACTCGGCGTCATCCAGGATATTGCCGTCAGTTCCTACATGCTGATTTTCATGAAGGGGGATGGCACCTTCATCGCTCAGGCGCGGGACACGCGCGCCCTTAGCGCGAGTGCGTACACCTTCAACAATGTCATGCACGGGCTGCGGGTGCCCTCGGATCTTGCGAACGTCTACAACTTGGTGCGCATCACGATCTCGAAGCGGACGATTTCCGCGGCGGCCACCGAGGAACTCTATACGATGCCGACGGGCGCGTCGCTTGAGATTCCGTCCAACGCGACAATCACGCCCTTTACGGACTATTCTGATCCTGATGATCGACAAGTGGCCATCGGTGGTTCGAACGTGGTGACCGCGCTTGTCAGCGGGACGCACTATGCTGCCAATAGCGCCGCGGATGGCTCGGGATCGGATCTGAGTGCGTCGATCACGGCGTCGCTGACGGCGTGGGCCTCGACGGCCAAATGGACGTTGACAAATACGGCCGCCCAGACGGCCTACATCCGAACGCTCAAGGTCGTGGGCAAAGCCCTCCGCCGGCCTGGCCCGCAGGTCTTTGAATCAAAGAGCACGCAATCGTACGGGACCCGACCGCTCGAACTCGAGCTGAAATATCAAAGCGATGGACGGGTCGCGCAGAGCTATGCGGAGTATTTGGAGAATCAGTACCGCACGTTTAGTAACCAGGTCGGCGAACTCGAACTTCTGGGCAACTATTCCACCGACTTTCTGACCCAGGTCCTCGCGCGGGAGCCCGGCGACGTGATCACGGTCACGGAAGCGCAGACTGGCCTCTCGTTGATTGACGCCGTCATCCATTCCGTGGAGCTTGACATTGTGGCCGGGCCCATCGTCCGCTGCCGTTGGGGGTTGGCGCGCGCGGCGGTGTTCCAGCCGTGGCTGGCCGGGACGGTGGGGCGATCCGAAGCGGGGACGACGACGATCCCAGGCTTCTAGGAGGCATGATGCATCCGCTGTCGATGTTCGTCTTGCTCGTATTCGTTCTGGGTATCTCCGCGCCGAGCCAGGCGCAGAGCTGGACCACGCCGTGGACAGCCACCACCGGCAAGATTGTGACCGCGGCTCAGTTGAATGAGACGCGGGACAATCTGACGGTGTTACGCACGGGTTCGATCGCCATCGCCTCACAGGCTGCGAACGAAGTGATCTACGCGTCGAGCGCGACACAGTTCTCACGGTCTGCGAACTTGAAATTTACCGGCACGGATCTCCAGCTTGCTTCATCGCGGCTCTCATTCAGTGGGACGTTGGCGCTTGGGACTGGGCCGGCTATTGGCCAAAATGGGACTGAGCTTTTTTTCATTGGTGGAACGACTGGGTTCATCTGGCGGGACAACGCCAACGTCAACAACAGGATGACCTTGAGCGATGCGGGATTACTAGCGGTCGGTGGCTTTGGAACGCATACCTTTAATTCTGGTGGGACCGGCCTTCAAACTCTCCAAGTGCGGAATACGACGGCTGGTGCGACCAATGCTGCCGTCTTCTATGTGGGCCAGGACGCAGACGCGGCGCTGGGCGTCTTCCAGGTTAATTCAAGCACCTTTACGACATCTGGCGTGCTCATCGCAAGCTCGCTGGCGGTCATCTCGGATGGTGCGAATGGGCTCTCAATAGCGGCCAGAAATGCGGCTGGTCCCATTCGTATCTACAGCGGAGGGTCGACCGAGACGGCGCGCTTTTTTGCTTCACGCGGCGTGTCCATTGGCGACACGACCGACCCAGGCGCGACGAACTTCCGCGTGGCTGGGACGACCACGTTGGTGGGAGCGATCGCCGGGAATCTCTCAAATACGGCGCGTTACAACTCGGCCACGCTGCAACCAGGATTCTTAGCCTATAATTCGGCCGCCGATACGTTGATCGGCAACAATAGTACGGTCGACTTCGATACGGAAGTGTATGACGAAGCCGGTAATTTCGCTGCTGACATTTTCACGGCGCCGGTCACTGGGCGCTATCTATTTACCATCGCGGTTGAAACCTCGGCCGGCACTGTCGTCGATACTCGATTTGCTCGTCTCGTCACAAGCAATCGCACCTACAATTTCGATGTTACGACGCCAAGCGGAGCGGGTGATATCGTGGGCATTAGTGGAGCGGTGATCGCCGACATGGATACCAGCGATACCGCTGAAGTGACCTTGGGCTTGGCTTCAGGCACCGTGACGATTGCAGGTGGTGCCGGTCCGCAATTCGGGACGTTTTTCAGCGGTCGTCTCTTGCCATGATGAGGTGAACCTAGTGAATCATCTACTGGCCTCACTCGTTGCTGGTCTGCTCCTACAGCAACCGTTTCCAACATCGCCATTTATGGGTCATCTCGATCGCCCCGTGCAAGGCGAGACGATTACGGCGCCTCGTCTCGTGTTCGCCGGATGGGCGCTCAATTGCGACACGGGCCAACAACCAGCATATGTAACGCTGTACATGGCGCGGCCAAGAGATCCGCTGACTGGTGCCAGCACACTGCTCGTAATCCCCGCTGAAATTCGATGGCGGCTCTCTCGTCCTGATGCGTTAGCTGCCGTGCCGGGATGCGGCCAACTGAAACCAGCCCTCGGATATCACATCTATCCGCTCGGGCCGCTTCCAACAGGACCAATCGAGGCGATGCTCCGATTCAGCGATGTGCCACTAGCCGATTGGATCTTTCCGAGTCGCGAGGTGCATTATGAATCAGTGGCGATCACAATTGCCCCCTAAAGCCACTACTAAGGCGTTCTCTTTCGCCGTATTGATTGCGATGCTGCTAATCACAGGATGGGTAGTGCTCGCGCAGGAGGCGACCTCGCCGAGCCTTTCCGAGTTAGACCGCTGCCACGCGGATGCGCATCTTCTGAAAGTCCGGACTGCACAGCTCTCGGCCCAGCTCGCGGATGTGACAGCGAAGCTGGACGCGGCCCTCCTCACCGGAGAACGCGCGATCCTCATAGAGGCGTTCCGGCGGACGCTGAAGGCCAGCCCGACCGCGACCTTTGATTGGGATCGGTTGCTCTTCACGGAACCGCCGGCCACGCCTGCGGAAACCGTCAAGTGAAGAACCCCTCAACCCATGATTGGTGAGGATCCGCTCGACCTGCCGCTCGCGATCATCGTGTCGCTGCTCCTTGTGCGGGAAGGCGTGCAGCTCGTCAAGTACCTGGTCGCACGGATGAATGGACAGAGGAGTGCCCCCCACAATCCTGGGCCGGGCGCGCTGCATGAGAAACTGAGCGAGATTGAGCAGCGCCTGAAAGACGTCGAGCGCCGGATGGACAAAGCCGGGAACAAGCTGTCAGAACTCGCCTCAGAGGTGCAAGGACTCCCTGAGCGCCTCCGTGGCATCTTTCTCCCCCTCGATCGCGCGCATGATCTCGTAGAAGAGTCGAAGGTCGATCGGACACGGCTCTGGGCGGAACTGGCAAAGCTCCGAGAGGCGCGATGAATCTGCGTGTGCTGCGTGTCGATGGCGATGCGGATCGGACGATCGGACTACTACTCGGCGACAACCGGTTCCTCGATATCCCTCCATTCTTCCATGCACATTAGGGTCCTCCGTATCGACGGCGATGCTGAACGCACCATTGGCCTCATGGTCGTCGATGGCGTCTTTACGAATTATACCCTGGAAGACCCTGTCCGCACCGGCCCAAAGATCCCAGGGAAGACGGCGATCCCGATAGGCCGTTACGAGGTCACCATTACACACTCGCAGCGCTTTGACCGGCCGTTGCCCTTACTCCTCGACGTGCCCGACTTCTCGGGCATCCGGATCCACGCTGGCAACACGGCCGCCGATACGTCCGGTTGCATTCTCGTCGGGATCTCCCGCGGCCCCGATGCCGTCCTTGAATCCCTATCGGCTCTGGCGCTGCTGCAGCGCGAAATCCGCCGAGCGCTCGAGGCCGGCGACCATGTCTGGTGCGCGGTCGACAATGTGCTCTAGCGAGGAGGATCGCATGCACTGGAAACCGTATGTCGTCTGGCTCTATGGACTACTCGACGCCGTCATCAGTGGCGCGGCCGGCGCCATTTCCGTTGTGATCGTCGATCCGACCGACTTCAACATTTACGAAGGGCGATCGCGTCTGGTGGCGGTGACGCTCACGATGGCGCTCGTGGGTGCGGCGAACTACCTGAAGAGCCGGCATTTGCCGCTACCGTGGGACGGGATCGACCGCCGCATAGATTCCGGAGGCAGATGAGCCGAAGGATACCTCGCCCGCCGCCAGATGCACTCTGGGACTTTGCGAATGTGGAGCCAGCAAAATCACGATAAAGTTACGAAACGACTAGGATTTCCGCCAGAAGACGCCCGCCTCACATCCTTCTTGACAAGTAGTTGCAACGCGAGTACTATAGTTAGCATATGGCTCTGAAGTCACGGCCACAACGGCGTTGCGTCGAATGTAAATGCTGGTACCCGCCAAAGCGACCCTTTCAACAATTCTGCTCGGCGCGGTGTCGCTGGGAGCACTGGAACCGCTTACATCCGCGGCGCGCGATTGGATCGATGAATGGATCTTGAACGTAGAAGATCAGCGATGAAGAAGCCCCGTCGCCATCAGCCGAAGCCGCCTCAACAGGCGCTCCACACTCGCCGTGACGGCGGCACACTTGCCCATCGTCCCGCTGTGGCCCCGCAGGGGCCGCTCACCTTGCCGGCGACGATGGCCTTGGCGGGGATGGGGCTGTCGCAGCTCGGCCTCACGGAGAGTGAGCGTCAAGCCCTCCTCGCGCCGTTTTCCGATCACGAAATGGAAATCTTACCCTCGGGCGAGGTCTACACGCCCTGGGTTTATCTCGGGGCGAGACTCAATCAAATCTTTGGCCCCGGCAACTGGGGCCGGATGTCGGAGCCGCCGCAGGAGAAGGGGGGCTCGATCATTCAGAAATGGACGCTGCTCATTCGCGGGCGTCCGGTAGCAGAAGCCTACGGTGAAGCGCGGTACATCGCGGCCAATCCGAAGCACTCCTGGGGTAAAGCGCTGGAAACGGCCCGCTCGAATGGCCTGACGCGCACCTGCAAGGACCTGGGGATGGCCGCCCAGTGTTGGATGCGGCGGTTTCAGTACACCTACCGCCTTCGCCAGGGCGTGCTGGTCAAGACGCGCGGCAAGCATGGGGTCGAGTCGCAATGGCGGCATATCGATTCACCACCATTACCCGGCGAATTTGCTATCGATGAGCGCAGCCCGAACCGCGAACGGTACATCGCGCCCAATGAAGCGCATCGGGCCGCAGGCGAGGCTCTCTGGCGTCCTACGACTGAGGATGAACAGCCCACCGTTGATCGGCAGGAGGCCCGCGCGGCCGAGCTCGTCCCCTATGGTGATGGCCTGATCGGCAAGGAAGCGCGGAAGGCAATCTTCGCGGCCCTCAAGACACATGAACGCTCGGAGAGCGATCTGAAAGCCTTTCTGAAACAACAGTGGGGCTACGACTCAACGCGCCAAATACGGCAGAGCCAGGTCACAGCGCTCTTAGATTACCTGCGGGCCCCGTACGATTTGTGAACTTGCTAGTGGGCTGGCGATTGCCATGATGTTGGATTGTCGTTAATCCCGTGTTGAAAGGCCGATTCTCCTTCGATGCGCAACATCATCTATATCGAATCGGAACCTACGAGCTGCCTGGCACGACGGACATCCTGCGAGCCGGCGGGTATCTCGCGCACGTTCGGCGCATCGATCCGCGTCACCGCTCGCGCGGCACACGCATCCACGACCGCCTTGCGGCACTCGATCTCCACCTGGTCGACGTTGACCACCTCCCGCATGATGAGCTGGCCGGTTGGATCGAAGGGTACGTCCGTTTTCGTGAGACGCTCCAGCTGCGATACACCCTGGTCGAGGCTCCTGTCGTCGATCGGCGGCGCGGCTTCGCAACGGTGGTGGACCGGGTGGGCACGCAGGCTGGTCGATCGTTTGTGCTCAATCTCAAGACCGGTATGGACGATCCAGCGCACGCCGTTCAGCGGGCCCTCGAGACGTATGCCCTGGATGGGCGGCGCAGCCGTCGCCGTCGATTCACGCTCTATCTCAAACCCTCTGGCCGATTCCGACTCGAGGAGCATCCCAATGCCGGTGACTTTTGTCTAGCCGACGAGGCGCTCTCGCTATGGCGAAAGCACAGCTACGATCCGGCCCGACACTATCCACTCCGGTTCGTCGCGCCAATCCGGCTGCGCTGACGCTTGACCCGGCGCTTCGGAGGCGAGCGGTCGCGCTGGCACGTGGGATCGCGGCATTGCCCACGGTGGAGGGGACGGGCGCGATCGTGCTCCAACGCGCGGAGCAACACGTCGACGCCAACGCCCTGTATCGAGAGAGCCGGGCCTTAGCGAAGGCGGTGGAGGCGTCTCCAACGTACGGACTAGTGAAGGCCGAACGGGCCAAGCTGCTGGCTGCGATGCAAGCGGTGACCCAGCCACTTACCGCGGCGGCCGATCGCCTCTCGGTGGCCATTGTCGCGTGGCGCGGGACCGAGGATGACAAGGCGGCCGCTGCGGCGCGGGCCGATGCGCCACGAGGCGAGAAGGGTTCAGCGGTGGCGCGCGCCTTGGCGCAGCAGGTCGAGACGCGACGAGAGGCGGGATTCGCCCCTGAGCGTGAGTATTGGCATGCGGAACTTGACGATCTCGGCTCGTTAGCGGCGCACGTCGTCGCATCTGATACCACATTGTCCGAGCGGGTTAGCACCATTCGTAAAGACATCCAAATGGGCGTACTGATGGCCGCGCCGCGTGATGTCCTGCGCGGTGTCGTTCTATATGGTCCTGCTGGAGAAGTCGCTTCCTGGATGACCTCGCCCGCCCTGAACGCGCTGGCCGAGGAATTCAAGGGCAATCTGCGGATTGCCGGCGTGCGGGCGGTCTGCTCAAAGGGCGTCGTGAATCGCTGATCGTATTTTGTCTGGAGGCGTGAACCATGTTTCGACCTGACAAAGCGTATTTGGGTGACAGCGTGTACGTGGATCGCGATGATACGACCGGCGATCTGGTCCTGACGAGTGAGAAAGAAGATGGGCATCCAGACCCCCAGATCTCTATCGTCCTAAATCGCACGGTCTATGCCGCACTGGATGCCTATATCCGCACGCGAAAGCGCACGCGGGTTCTTCAAGGGTACTAATCGACGCCACCTGAAGGCCGCGATGATGGGAAGGCATCCGAAGCAAGCCGCGGTGCGCGATTGGTGGCTGCGTAAACACTCACTTTCGAACAGGAAAAGGACAACCGATCATGACGATCAAGATCACCCCGAACGACCACGGCAACCCGCCCGGCAAACTCGCCGATGCCGAGTTGCATTTCACCGACGGCGTGCTCGACGGCTTGAAGCTGATCGGCTTCTCCGTCTGGGAACGTCGTACTGGCAACGGGCGCAACGTCACGTTCCCCGCGCGCCAGTACTCGGTCAATGGTGAACGTCGCAGCTTTGCGCTGCTGCGTCCCATTGCCGATACGGGCGCACAGGAGCGCGTGCGCGATCTCGTGCTGGAGGCCTACGCCGAGTATGAGCGCACCGGCGCGGTCTAGCGTCACACCTTGCACGACCCGGCCGGACTAGCAGACGGTCCGGCCGGCTGTGGAGGGTACGACCGATGATTACGCGCGGTCGCGTATCTGCGCAAGCATCCGGAGCTTCTTGATTTGGGTCGAGAAGCGCTGGCTAAGGCGCTCATCGCCCGGCTGGTCTACAGTCCGACGACGTATTGGAAGGACATCAGTGTTGAGCGGCTGCGTTGGGCCGCCTTCCAACAGCTCACAGAAGAGAGAATCAATGAGAGTCACCCTTGAGAGCACGGACAAAACGGTGGAGTTACGCATCCATGGGATGTTAGTGCCGGCGCGAATCTGGGAAGGACAGACGGCTGGCGGCGTGTGCTGCCATGCCTACGTGACGCGGATCTGCTTCGCGGTCGGGGACGACGCCACGGAATTCGAGCGGGAGCTGCTGGAGATGCGGCCGGCGTCGGCAGAGATCGCGGCCCTCCCCGCGCGGTTGGTGCTCTGAGTGCTCTGATCATGCAACTCGACCTTTTCACTCCTTCCGAGCAGCTCGTAGCGATCAAAACGAGTCCGCTATGTACGTATCAACGTCATTGTGGCGCTGAGGCGGAGATTGGACCCTGCGAGCGCGTCAGCGCCGATTGCTGTAATCACACAATTCTGTGTCGGCGTTGCAAAAAGACTGGGGTTGAGAGTTGGAACTTACTGGTAAGCCGTGCCCAGCATGATAAACAGAAAGCAAGGATCTGACGTAATGGCTGAGGAGCAATGACGAAGGCCGCGCCTCGCTCGCTCGTGCTGGCTCTCACCCCTCGCCGTGGCTCCTATATCTGGGTCACGAACGTGACTGGGCTTCTCGCGGGCGACGATCATTGTCAGTGGGCCGCGTTCTGTAAAAGCCATTACCGGTACGAGAAGCGCGTCGATGACGGTGGCGAAGCGCTCTCGCGCTGGATGGCTGAACACGACCGGCTGGTGGTCGCGCGGGAGGCCGAACTCCGCGAGGCCGGCTGGCGCGTGACCGTGGAAGATCAGAATGCGTTGACCGTGCGCGGAGTGGCCACGGTCGCCGGCAAGCCGGACCTGGTCGCCATCAAAGGGAAGACGATTCTCATCAGCGATGCGAAGGGCGGCGCGCGGAAGCATAAGTACACGTGGCAAGTGCGAACGTATCTCGCCCTCTATCCGCTCCAGTACTCCGAGGCCTGTCGCGGAAAGCGCTTGGTCGGCGAGCTGGTCTATCCGGATGGGCGGCTTGAGGTCACGCTGGAACCTGGGGACGCCGCGCGGATCTTTTTACAGCTGAAGGCGACCGGGAGCGGGCCAGAACCCGAGACGACGCCGAGCGCGCGGGAGTGCCGCTATTGCGATGTAGGTCCCTGTCCGGATCGTGTGGCGCTCGACGTCGAGGCGGCCTCGTCTGGGGGTCGATTTTGAGTTCATCAACATCCTGGGGACTTCCGATCATGCCTTTGCTGTCTTTCTTCCTGGGCTGTGTCTTTATTCCGCTCCCTTTCATTGTCCTTACCATCGTCATGCTTCGCGACTCTGGAATCCAGGAGGCGCTTATCGTCTGGGGGCTCGTCATTGCCACGGTGGGGACCGTCAGTGTAGGCGCGTGGCTCATCACGCGAGTAGAGTGAAATCGTTTATGAAGGAGTGACCGATGATATGGCCGCTTCGCGTGCAAGACATTCTCAACGAGCTCGCACGAAGACACCCGACATGGGTTGCTGATGACACCGGACCTCGATTCAACTTGAATCGCATGTTCGCCGAGCAGGTGGTCTACGAGCTGGGCCCGAAATATGGACTCAAGCGGGCCGACCCTGGCCGCCCGATCAGCTCAGAAAACTTAGCGATCGAAGACGGCGTGCGACTCTATGCCTGGTCTTGGGAGAATCAGCACAACGGTGAAGTCGAGCAGTTCCCTGAGTGGGAAGACATTACCGGGCAAACATTCGTGCCGGTCGATCCGGTCAATCATCTCGGCATTGATCGGCCGCCGCCTCCGCCAGTACTCGATCTCTCAGGAATTGTCGCAAAGCTCAGTGTAATCGAGACAAGGCTCAACACCATATCCGCTCGATTTGAGGAACTGGCAACTCGGCTGGCGACAATGGATGCCGCTCTCGAAGGACTCACGCGACGGTCTCCGCCTCGCTACAGTGGGACGGTGGCGATCAGATATTTGGGCTCAGCTCCGATCCGTCTGACCCCGGATGAGGAATGACGATGTCTGGCGATTGGATAAACGCGGCGCTAGAAGACCTCGAAAGTCGCAAGGCGAAGATCGAGTCCCTGATCGCAGGCATCCGCGAATTACAAGAACACGATTGTTTGTCGGCTCAACAAAACAACGTGAGGAAGACTGTCGGAGTCACACTTGCCTACCCGCCGTATGTCAATGTCACCGTTCCGCCTACTCGTGATGAAGGGGAACGATGATGGATGACCTGATACGTGATGCGGGTGACGAATGGCTCTTCGTCCAGCTGGCGGCACTCGTCGGTGACTGGCGCGCGAAAGCCAACGCCGCTCGATGCGAGGGCGTCACGACGACAACAACGGTGCCGTGGGGGGAAACAACCTCACCATCTTGGCTGAACTGGCCGGAGAGATCAGTTCAAGCGGCGATCTATCAAGCGTGTGCCGATGAACTGGCGCTGCTACTCGGCGATGAAATTAGAGCGTGACTGAGGCAGGGCTGATGTGTAAGGTAGGGGCAACCTTCGGGCTGAACCGAA
>ERZ1292637.298-Hain-H14-01um-R3-298-length-33616-cov-23_pt1 | contig 33616 bp, 35 predicted proteins | sample MGYA00564405_ERZ1292637 | MGnify/ENA primary metagenome ERZ1292637 (study PRJEB36523, sample SAMEA6512645) | groundwater metagenome | collected 2019-01-09 | study: AquaDiva: Metagenomics assemblies of 32 groundwater samples | reverse complement strand
CTCCCCCGCTGGGGGAGGTGGCGCGCGGAGCGCGACGGAGGGGGCTTGCGGCGGCAGTTAAAGTCCCCCTCAGTCAGCTTTGCTGACAGCTCCCCCAGAGGGGGGCATCTACCTTTCAGGTGCGGGCCTTCTCCGCGGCGATCCAGGCGTCGATGCGGCGCTCCAGCATGTCCAGCGGCATCGGGCCCTCTAGCAGCATGGCGTCGTGGAAGCGGCGGATGTCGAACCGCTCGCCCAACTCGGTCTTGGCCTTCTCCCGCAGCGCCACGATCCGCATCTCGCCGGTCTTGTAGGCCAGGGCCTGGCCCGGCCATGAGACGTAGCGGGCCAGTTCGATCTCGATGTTCAGCGGCGACAGCGCGGTGTTTTGCGTGAAGCAGGCGCGGGCCTGGTCCAGGCTCCAGCCCTTCCAGTGCAGGCCGGTGTCGGCGACCAGGCGGCAGGCGCGCCACATCTCGTAGCTCAACCGCCCGAACCGCTCATAGGCGTTGCGATAGATGCCCATCTCGCCGCCGAGCTTCTCGGCGTAGAGGCCCCAGCCTTCGATGAAGGCGGTGACGTCGGCGTCGCGGCGGAACTGCGGCACGCCGTCGGCCTCCTGGCTGAGCGCGATCTGCAGGTGATGGCCCGGGACCGCCTCGTGCAGGGTCAAGGCCGGCAGTTCGTAAAGCCCGCGCTGGTCGAGCTTGTAGGTGTTGACCATGTAGCCGCCGGCGATCCCCAGCTTGGGGTTGCCGCTGAAATAGCGCCCGGTGGTGTAGTTGGCCTCGATGTCGGCTGGCACCGGCCGCACGCCGTAGGTCAGGCGCGGCAGGGTGGCGAACCAGGCCGGCAGCTGGTCGTCGATCCGCTTGGCGATCTCCGAGGCCTTCTCCAGCAGGTCCTCGCGCGAGGTCGCGTAGAACTGCGGATCGGTGCGCAGGAAGGTCTGGAAGGCGGCGAAGTCGCCCTTGAACCCGGTCTCGCCCATCACCGCGTCCATCTCGCGGCGGATGCGAGCGACCTCGCTGAGGCCGTTCTGATGGATCTGGTCGGGCGTCAGCTTGGTGGTCGTGTGGTCCTGAACCAGCCAGGCGTAGTAGCGCTCGCCGCCCGGCAGGCTCCGCGCGCCCAGGCTCTTGCGGCTGGCGGGCAGGTATTCGCGCTCCAGGAAGGTCACGAACTGCGCCTGGATCGGCCGGACCTGGCCGGCCAGCGCGGCGAGGGCCTGGCCTCGCAGCGCGTCGCGCTCGGCCGCCGGGATCGCGGCGGGCAGTCTGCCGAGCGGCGCCAGCAGCGGATCGGTGTCGAGCGGCGCGGCGGCCTGGACCCTGGCGCGGGCCAGCACCTGCTCGGTGGTGGAGCGCGGCTGGGTGAAGCCGTTCCGGGCGCCGCGCCGGGCGTTGGCGATCTCGGCGCGGTAATAGGCCGGCATGGCGTTCAGGCGGTCGATCCAGGCCTGCGCGTCGGCCGTTGTCCGCATGGGGATCGAGGCGGCGAGATAGCTCATCGTCCAGTCAAAGCCGCCGTCCGAACTGAACGGCATGCGCGCCTCGTCGAAGGCCAGACTCTGGAGCTGGCGATCGATGGTCCAGGCCAGGAATTCGCGGTTCAGCCGCGCCTCGTCGGACAGCTCGGCGGCGCTGATCGCGGCCAGCCGACCTTGGAAGGCTGTCAGCGACTTGGCGCGGGCGGCGTCGGCCTGGGGGCTCGGATCGGGCAGCCGCGACAGGGCCGCGCGATCGCCCTGGTTTCCGGCCTCGATCGGGTCCTGGGCGAGGCGATAGTCCTGGTACTCGGCCACCAGCCGGTTCACCGCCGCGTCGTCGGCCAGCGCGGGCGTGGCGCCCAGGGCGAGGATGAGGGCGAGGGGCGCCAGCCGCATGATCGGTCCGTCTTTCTCAGGTCGCGGCCAAGCTGGCGCCCCGTCACTCGGGCGCCAAGGGCATTTTCAGCTCCTCACCTGGGCGTCTGCGAAGAATTACTCCACTTCCAGTCCCGCGCGGGACGCGCCATGGTTCGCCAAAGTCATCCGGGGGGGGGCATGAGCTTCATGACGCGCCGCAAGCCGGTCGAGCCGCCGCCCAGCCACGGCGATCACCAGCTGATCCGAACCCTGGGATGGCCGCATCTGATGGCGCTGGGCGTCGGCGCGATCATCGGCACGGGCATCTACACCCTGACCGGCGTGGCCGCGGGCCTGGCCGGACCCGGCGTGATCCTGTCCTTCGCCCTGGCCGGCGCGGTCTGCGCCTTCGCCGCGCTCTGCTACGCCGAGATGTCGACGATGATGCCGCAGGCCGGCAGCGCCTACGCCTATTCCTATGTCGGCATGGGCGAGATGATCGCCTGGGTGGTCGGTTGGAGCCTGATCCTGGAATACACCGTGGTCTGCTCCACCGTGGCGGTCGGCTGGTCGGGCTACGCCGGCGGGCTGATGCAGCAGGCGGGCTGGCATATTCCGCCGCAGTTGCTGGCTGGGCCGCACGCCGGGGGGATCATCAACCTGCCGGCGATCTTCATCACCCTGGTGGTCACCGGCATGCTGCTGGTCGGCACGCGCGAGAGCGCGACGGTCAACTTCATCCTGGTGCTGGTGAAACTGGTCGCCCTGACCGCCTTCGTCGCCTTGACCTTGCCGAGCTTTGATCCTGCGCACTTCCATCCGTTCGCGCCCTTCGGGTTCGGGGCCCAGATCAGCCCGGACGGGGTCAAGCGTGGGGTCGCCGCCGCGGCGGGCATCATCTTCTTCGCTTTCTACGGTTTCGACGCCATCTCCACGGCGGCGGAAGAGGCCAAGGACCCCGGCAAGGACCTGACCATCGGCATCATCGGGTCGATGTTCGTCTGCACGGCCATCTACATGATCGTCGCCACCGCAGCGCTCGGCGCCTCGCCCTTCAAGGTGTTCTCGGCCAGCCCCGAGCCGCTGGCCTTTATCCTGCGCAGCCTGGGCCATCCGCAGGTGGCGGCCGTCGTCGCCGGCGCCGCGGTCGTGGCCCTGCCGACCGTGATCATGGTCTTCATGTTCGGCCAGAGCCGGATCTTCTTCGCCATGGCGCGCGACGGCCTGCTGCCGCGCCGGCTGTCGGCTGTCGGCGCGCGCGGGGTCCCGGCTCCGGTCGTCATCCTCACCGGCGTCGTCGCCTCGGTGATCGCGGGCCTGCTGCCGCTGGACGAGATCGCGGCCCTGGCCAACGCCGGGACCCTGCTGGCCTTCATCGCCACGGCTGTCGCCATGATGGTGATGCGCCGCCGCTCGCCCAACCTCGCGCGCCCGTTCCGCACGCCGCTCTGGTGGTTCGTCGGGCCGATGGCGGTGCTGGGCTGCCTCTACCTGTTCTCGACCCTGCCGGTTTCGACCATCGTCAACTTCCTGATCTGGAACACGATCGGGGTCGTGGTCTACCTGCTCTACGGCCGGGTGAAGAGCCGGCTGGCAAGCGCCTAGGCGCCGGTTCCCGAGAGGACGGATGACAGCCATCGGCGCCGCGCCTAGAGTCGGCCTCGCCTACTCCCCTGGCGATCCTGCCAAGTAAGAGCCTCGCCCGTATTCAAGGGCGACGCCGGGCGTGGGGCGGCGCGCATTCATCGCGCTTGGGGAGCGATTGTGAGTTTGAAGGCGAAAGCGGCTGCGGGCGGCCCCTCGGGTATGCAGGACCTGACGACCGGCCCGATCGCCAAGACCCTGATCCTGTTCGCCCTGCCGGTGATGGGCTCGAACATCCTGCAGTCGCTGAACGGCTCGGCCAACGCCATCTGGGTCAGCCATGTGCTGGGCGAGGCGGCCCTGACCGCCACCGTCAACGCCAACAACATCTTCTTCCTGATGTTGGGCACGGTGTTCGGCATCAGCATGGCGGCGAACCTGCTGATCTCCCAGTCGGTGGGCGGCGGCGACCTGGCGATGGTCAAGCGGGTGGTCGGCTCGGCGACCAGCTTCTTCCTGGTGCTGTCGCTGGCGGTCGGCGTCGCGGGCTATCTGCTGACGCCCTCGATCCTGCGGATCATGCAGACCCCGCCTGACGCCACGCGCGATGCGATCATCTATCTGCGGGTGATCTTCGTCGCCATGCCGTTCATGTACTTCTTCTCGTTTGTCATGATGGCGCAGCGCGGGGCCGGCGATTCCAAGACTCCGTTCTGGTTCTCGGTCTTCGCCGTCGGCCTGGACGTGATCCTCAATCCGCTGCTGATCATCGGGGTGGGACCGTTCCCCAAGCTGGGGATCGCGGGGTCGGCGACCGCCACCCTGATCAGCCAGACGCTCACCCTGGCGGCGATGGTCGTCTATCTCTACCGCACCGACAGCGTCCTGATCCTCAAGCGCCAGGAGTGGCGGCTGCTGCTGCCCGAACTGACGATCATCAAGACCCTGGTGATGAAGGGGTTTCCGATGGCCCTTCAGATGCTGGTCATCTCCGGCGCGGCGGTGGTGATGATCCGCTTCGTCAACGCCTATGGCTCGGCGACGGCGGCCGGCTACGGCGCGGCGATCCAGCTTTGGACCTATATCCAGATGCCGGCCATGGCGCTGGGGGCGGCGGTGTCGTCGATGGCGGCCCAGAACGTCGGCGCGGGCAAGATGGACCGGGTGGGCGCGGTGGCCAGGCAAGGCGTGCTGATCGCCGCGGTGATGACCGCCACGCCGGTGCTGCTGATCTACCTGGTCGAGCCGTGGGTGCTGTTGCTGTTCCTGCCGGCTTCCAGCCCGTCCACCGCCATCGCCATGCACATCAACAGCTTCGTGCTGTGGGGCTTCATTCCGTTCGGCATGGCCTTCGTGCTGAACGGCATCATCCGGGCGACCGGGGCGGTCTGGCCGCCGTTGCTGGGCCTGCTGGTCTCCATGTGGATCGTGCGGATCCCGTTCGCCCAGTTCATGGAGCCCTATCTGGGCCAGGACGCCATCTGGTGGAGCTTCCCGCTGGGGTCGATGATCTCACTGGTGCTGGCGGCGGCCTATTACCGCTGGGGCGGCTGGCGCAAGGCGCGGCTGATGGAAGGCTTGCCGCGCGGTTCGGCTCCCGACACCGGCCTTGGCACGCCGATGCTGGCCGAGGAGACCGAGGCCGTCGAGGAAGCCGCGCGCGCCCAGGACCGGGCGAGCCCCGCCAAGGCGCCCGCCGAGTAGGGCGGGCCGTAGAAAAAGCGCCGGCGCCCCTCAGGGCGACGTTGCGTCGCGCGAACAAGCGTTTGATAATGGCCGGGAGACCGGCGGCCTAAGCGGCTGTCTGGACGCCATATTTTCTTCAGGCGGCGCTATCCGCCATACCGTTTTTTGGAAAAAGTACCCGCGCGCGGCGGGGTTGTGGGAGATGCTAGATGGCTTGGGATTTCGAAACCGATCCGGAATTTCAGAAGAAGCTCGACTGGATCGAGGACTTCATGCGCGAGGAGGTCGAGCCGCTTTCGCACCTCGGCATGGCGGTCCACGGCTCGCTCGGCCGCGAGAAGTTCATCAAGCCGCTGCAGCAGAAGGTGAAGGACCAGGGCCTCTGGGCCTGCCACCTTGGTCCGGAGCTCGGCGGCCAGGGGTTCGGCCAGCTCAAGCTCGGCCTGATGAACGAGAAGCTGGGCCGCAACGGCCTGGCCCCGACGGTCTTCGGCTGCCAGGCGCCTGACACCGGCAACGCCGAGATCATCGCCCACTACGGCACCGACAAGCAGAAGGAGCAGTACCTCTGGCCGCTGCTGAACGGCGACATCCGCTCGGCCTTCTCGATGTCCGAGCCGACCGGGGGCTCCGACCCGCTGACCTTCAAGACCCGCGCCGTGCTGGACGGGAACGAGTGGGTGATCAACGGCGAGAAGTGGTTCTCGACCAACGCCCGCTATTCCAAGGTGCTGGTGCTCTATGCGGTCACCGATCCGGACGCCAAGGACCAGTACCGCCGCACCTCGATCTTCCTGGTGCCCACCGACACCCCCGGCGTCGAGATCGTCCGCAATGTCGGCGTCGGCAGCGGTGAGATCGGCGCGGGCAGCGAAGGCTATGTCCGCTACACCAATGTCCGCGTCCCCTATGACGCCCTGCTGGGCGAGCGTGGCGCGGCCTTCGTCATCGCCCAGGTCCGCCTGGGCGGCGGCCGGGTCCACCACGCCATGCGCACGGTCGGCGCCTGCAAGCACGCGCTCGACCTGATGTGCCGCCGCGCGGTCTCGCGCACCACCCGCGACGGCAAGCTAGCCGACCTGCAGATGGTGCAGGAGCAGATCGCCGATAGCTGGATCGCGTTGGAACAGTTCCGCCTGCTGGTGCTGCGCACCGCCTGGCTGATCGACAAGCACAAGGACTACAACCTGGTGCGCAAGGACATCGCGGCCATCAAGGTCGCCATGCCCAAGGTCTATAACGACATCGCCACCAAGGCCGCCCACCTGCACGGCGCGCTCGGCGTCTCCAACGAGATGCCGTTCATGCACATGGTGACCTCGTCGCTGGTCATGGGCATCGCCGACGGTCCGACCGAGGTCCACAAGGTCACGGTCGCCAAGCAGGTGCTGAAGGACTACCGGCCCGACAACGACCTCTTCCCCAGCTACCACATCCCGCGCCTGCGCGAGGCTTCGCAGGAGAAGTACGCCAAGGAGCTGGGCGAATTGAAAGAAGCCTACAAGGCCGCCAAGGCGCCGGCCTAGCCAGCTGGTCCCGAGGCGCGTCTCAGGGCGCGCCTCGGACGGCCAGATCATCCAGCCTCCCTTGCAGGAACCGGCGCTCGGCCGGCTGGCGCGCCAGGTCTAGAGCCCTTCGGTAGGAGGCCTGCGCCGCCTTCGTCAGGCCCAGCCTGCGCTGCATGTCGGCGCGGGCGGCGTGCGCCAGGTGGTAGCCGTCCAGCCCGCCCTCTCCGATCACCGCCTCGATAGCGACGAGGCCGGCCTGCGGTCCGTCGCGCATGCCCAGCGCGACGGCGCGGTTCAGGCCGATCACCGGCGAGGGCGCGATGCGCAGCAGCACGTCATAGAGCCCGGTGATCTGGGCCCAGTCGGTTTCATCGGTGCTCGGCGCCTGGGCGTGGACCGCGGCGATGGCGGCCTGCAGGCCGTAGGGCCCGATGCGCCGCGATCCCATGGACTGTTCGATCAGGGCGCGGGCCTCGGCGATCCGCGCGCGATCCCAGAGCGAGCGGTCCTGGTTCTCCAGCAGGACCAGATCACCCGCCGCATCGACGCGAGTGGCGCGCCGCGCCTCATGCAGCAGCATCAGCGCCAGCAGGCCGAGCGCCTCGGGTTCGTCCAGCAGGTCGACCAGCAGCCGGCCCAGCCGGACCGCCTCGGCGCAGAGGTCGCCGCGTGTCAGGCTCGGCCCCTGCGTCGCGGCGTAACCCTCGTTGAAGATCAGATAGACTACGCGCAGCGCGCTATCGATCCGGTCCGGCAGGTCGGCGCGGCCGGGGATTTCGTAGGGGATCGCCTCGTCGCGGATCTTCGCCTTGGCCCGCACGATGCGCTGGGCGATGGTCGGGGCCGGCGCCAGATAGGCGCGGGCGATCTCCTCGGTGGTCAGTCCGCCCACCTCGCGCAGGGTCAGGGCGATACGGGCGTCCGGCGCCAGGGCCGGGTGGCAGCAGGTGAAGATCAGTCGCAGTTCGTCGTCTTGGACAGCCTCGGGCATGGCGGGTTCCGGCGCCGGCTCGGCCAGGACCGCCAGCTGCGGCAAGGCGCCGGCCAGCCGGGCCTGACGACGCCAGCGATCGATGGTCCTGAAGCGCCCGGCGGAAACCAGCCAGGCATAGGGATTGGTGGGGACGCCCTCGCGCGGCCACTGCTCGGCCGCGGCGGCGAAGGCCTCGTGAAGGGCCTCCTCCGCCGCGTCGAAACCGCCTAGCAGCCGGATCAGCGTCGCCAGCACGCGCCGCGCCTCGGTGCGGTAGACCGCCTCCAGGCTGACGCGCGCGCCGGCCTGGCTCACAGTTCCGGGCGAGGCTGGCTGAAGTCCACGATCGGCCGGACCTCGATCGTGCCGATCCTGGCCTGCGGGATCCCGGCGGCGACCTGAACGGCTTCATTGAGGTCGCGCGCCTCGATGATGATGAAGCCGCCCAGCATCTCCTTGGTCTCCATGAACGGGCCGTCGACGGCCGACATCTTCCCGTCGCGCATCCGCACGGTCATGGCTTCGTCGGGCATGGTCAGGGCTTCGCCGGCGACGAAATGGCCGCTGGCCTTGAGGACCTCGTCATGCGTCTCGCACTGGGCGAGGACGCCGTTGGCCTCCGGGCTTCCGCCGAACAGGACGCTGGGGTCGTAATAGATGATGCAGGCGTAGCGCATGTCGGCTCCTTGCTTCAGGCGTCGAGGATGGGGGCGAAGCCGCCGTGCACCCAGCGTTGGGCGTCATAGGGGGTGTCGGAATGCATGCGCGGGTCGGCGAACACCTTGCCCCAGGCCTGGTCGCGGACCGCCTTTGAGGGCCATTCGATCCAGCTGAACACGACGGTCTCTTCGCTGGTGGCCTTCACGGCGCCCTTGAAGTCGGTGACCTTGCCATCGGGGACGTCGTCGCCCCAGCCGTCGACGACGCGGGTCGCCCCGTATTCCATCAGGATGGCCGCCTGCCGGGTGGTGAGATCGCGGTAGGCGTCCTTGTTGGCTTCCGGGACCGCGAGCAGCGAGCCGTCGAGATAGCCCATCGCTCCAACCGCGCCCGCCTCGATGATCGGGACGAAGCCGCCATAGATCATGCGCTGGGCGTCGAAGGGCATGTTCGTCCCCATGTCCTCCATGCGCGGGTCGCTCATCATTTTCTCAAAGGCCGCCAGCGCCGCCGCCTTGCTGGCGTATTCGTGCCAGGCGAAGACGATGACCTCTCCGGGCTGGGCTTTCACCGCGCCCTTAAAGTCGGTGACCTTGCCGTCGGGCACGTCGTCGCCCCAGGCCTCGACCATCCGGATCACGCCGAACTCTCTGAACAGCGCCGTGGCGCCGGCGGCGTGCTGGCGATAGGCTTCCTTATTCGCGGCGGGAACCGCGGCGACGAACCCCTGCACATAGGCCATGGCTTCTTCCTTTCGGTCTGAGCTGTCTCGGCGAGTGTTTCGCCGTGAATGCGCCTAGTCGTTCGGCGTCGCCGGAATTCGACATCGCCCCGAAACTTTTTCTAATCCTCGAAACGGCGCGCCAGTTGCTCCAGCGACAGTCGCGATCCGATCTCGTTGTCCTGCGGCCGGGCCCCTGGGCGCCTCACGATGTAACCGGCGCAATCTGAATCCAAGGGTGTACCGCCCGCGAAGCCTGGCGCTAGTGTGCGGGGGCTCCGTTTTTGGATGCCCCCTCTCTGCATTTTTAGCCGTTTCATTCTCGAGGACATTGCGTGACCGACGTGCAGACCCAGACTCCATCCCCCTCGGCGCCCACCTGGCCGGTCATGACGCTGGCCGAAGCTCACGCGCAGCTGACCGCGCCGGGCCAGCGTTTCGAGATCGAGGAAATGGACATCCGCGGGGTCACGACCCGGACCTGGAAGAACGCCCCGCCGACCCTGCGCGACATCTTCCTGAACGGCCGCACCTTCAAGGACCGCGAGTTCCTGGTCTACGAGAACGACCGCGCCACCTTCGAGGCCTTCGCCCGCGCGACCATCACCCTGGCGCTTCAGCTGCAGGCCGATGGCGTGAAGAAGGGCGACCGCGTCGCCGTCGTCATGCGCAACATCCCCGAATGGCCGGTGGCGTTCTGGGCCGGCATCCTGGCCGGGGCCATCGTCACCCCGCTGAACGCCTGGTGGACCGGGCCGGAGCTGGAATACGGCCTGGCCGATTCTGGAACCAAGATCGCCATCGTCGACGATGAACGGCTGGAGCGCATCGCCGCCTCGTTCGGCGCTCTACCGAACCTGGAGAAGGTCTATGCGCCGCGCTTGGCGACCGATCCGACCGATCCGAAGGTGCGACGCCTGGAGGACGTGATCGGCAAGGTGGCTGATTGGAGCCTGCTGGCCGACCAACCCTTGCCGGACGTGCCGCTCGGCCCCGAGGACGACGCCACCATTCTCTATACGTCGGGAACCACCGGTAAGCCGAAGGGCGCGCTGGGCACCCACCGCAACATGACCTCGAACATCATGGCCAGCGGGATCGCGGCGACGCGCAACTTCCTGCGCGCCGACCAGCCGCTGCCGGAGTCCGATCCGCACAAGCTGCCCCAGCGGGTCAATCTGCTGGTGGTGCCGATGTTCCACGCCACCGGGCTCAGCGCCAACCTGGCGCCGGCCATGAACGCGGGCGGCAAGATCGTGCTGATGCGCCGTTGGGAGACCGAGCCGGCCATGGCCTTGATCGAGCGCGAGAAGGTCAACTCCACCGGCGGGGTGCCGACCATCGCCTGGCAGCTGATCGAGCATCCGGCCCGCGACAAGTACGACCTCTCCAGCCTGATGTCGGTGGCCTATGGCGGCGCGCCCTCGGCGCCGGAACTGGTGCGCAAGATCATCGAGGTGTTCCCGGCCTCCCAGCCCGGCAACGGCTGGGGCATGACCGAGACTACGGCCACCTTCACCTCGCACCTGGGCAAGGATTACGAGAACCGTCCCGACAGCGCCGGCCCGGCCGCGCCGGTCGGCGAGATGCAGATCCGCGACCCGGCCGACGGCAAGACGCTGCTGGGGGCGAACGTGGTCGGCGAGCTGTGGGTCAAGGGACCGCAGGTCGTGAAGGGCTATTGGAACAAGCCGGAGGCCACGGCCGAAACCTTCGTCGACGGCTGGCTGCGGACGGGCGATCTGGCGCGGCTGGACGACGAGGGTTTCCTGTTCATCGTCGATCGGGCCAAGGACATGCTGATCCGCGGCGGTGAAAACATCTACTGCGTTGAGGTGGAGAATGTGCTGTACGACCACCCCGACGTGATGGACGCCGCCCTGGTGGGCGTCCCGCACAAGACGCTGGGCGAGGAACCGGCCGCCGTGGTTCACCTGAAACCAGGCGGCAAGGCCGACGAGGCGGAGCTGAAGGCCTTCGTTCGCGAGCGGCTGGCGGCGTTCAAGGTTCCGGTGAAGGTCGTGTTCTGGCCCGAAACCCTGCCGCGCAACGCCAACGGCAAGATCGTGAAGACGGAGCTGAAGAAGGTGTTCGAGGGTGAGGCATGAGTTCGCGTAAGCCGCTGATCGTCGGCATCGGCGGCACGACCCGGCCGGGGTCCTCCAGCGAATGCGCGTTGCAATGTGCCTTGCGAGCCGTGGAAGCCGCGGGCGGAGAGACCCGCCTGCTGGGCGGCGAGTTCTTGTCGCACCTGCCGATCTTCAATCCGGCCAACGCTGACCAGACCGACGAGCAGAAGCTGCTGGCCGACACCGTGCGCCAGGCCGACGGCGTGATCGTCGCCAGCCCGGGCTATCACGGCTCGATCTCCGGGGTGATCAAGAACGCGCTCGACACGCTGGAGGTGCTGCGCACCGACGCGCGGCCCTATCTGACCGACCGCGCGGTCGGCTGCATCATCACCGCTGACGGCTGGCAGGCCGCCGGCACCACTTTGACAACGCTGCGCTCGATCATACATGCGCTGCGGGGCTGGCCGACTCCGTTCGGCGCAGCCCTCAACTCGACGTCCCCCCTGTTCGACGCCGCCGGCGCCTGCAACGAGGCCAAGGACGCCTGGCAACTTACCACCGTCGGCGAGCAGGTCCTGGACTTCGCCAAGATGAAGGCCCGCACATGACCGCCCACACTGTTTCCGATGCGCCGCATGAATCGGCGATCTCGCCGATCGAGGACATCATCGAGGACGCCCGCAACGGGCGGCCCTACATCCTGGTCGACGCCGAGGACCGCGAGAACGAGGGCGATGTCATCATCCCCGCCCAGTTCGCCACCCCCGACCAGATCAACTTCATGGCCAAGCACGCGCGCGGCCTGATTTGTCTGTCGATCACCGCCGAGCGCGCCCGGGCCCTGCGCCTGCCGCCGATGGCGATCGACAACCAGTCGGGCCACGGCACCGCCTTCACGGTTTCGGTCGAGGCCCGCGAGGGCGTGACCACCGGCATCTCGGCCCATGACCGCGCCCACACCATCGCTGTGGCCGTCGACCCCACCAAGGGCGCCGACGAGATCGTCTCGCCCGGCCACGTCTTCCCGCTGGTCGCCAAGGACGGCGGCGTGCTGGTCCGCGCCGGCCACACCGAGGCCGCCGTCGACATCAGCCGCATGGCCGGCCTCAACCCGGCCGGGGTGATCTGCGAGATCATGAAGGACGACGGGTCGATGGCCCGTCTGCCGGACCTGATTTCCTTCGCCCAGCTGCACGGCCTCAAGATCGGCACCATCGCCGACCTGATCGCCTATCGCCGCCGCACCGAGCGGCAGGTGGAGCGGGTGCTGGAGACGCCGTTCGACAGCACCTATGGCGGCCGCTTCCGGATGGTCATCTACCGCAACATCCTCGACAAGACCGAGCATGTGGTCCTGACCAAGGGCAAGATCGACGCCGACAAGCCGACCCTGGTGCGCATGCACCGCGTCGACTTCGCCGCCGACATGCTGGGCCACAAGGAGAGCCGCCGGGACTATGTGCCCAAGGCGCTGCAGGCCATCGCCGACTACGATGGCGCGGGCGTGGCGGTGTTCATCCGCGACTCCAACCCGGCCTGGCTGTCGGAGCGTTACGGCGCGGATCCGGGAACCGATCACGGCGCCAACGTGCTGCGCGACTACGGCGTCGGCGCCCAGATTCTGCTGGATCTCGGGGTGCGTGACATGGAGCTGCTCTCCAACAGCGCCACGGTGCTGCCGGGGTCGGGCGGTTACGGCCTGCGGATCGTCGGCCGCCGTCCGCTGGACGCGTAGGGGCCGCTTCCCCCTCCGTCGCGCTACGCGCGCCACCTCCCCCAGCGGGGGAGGATTTGGTTGTCTGAGATGCTCCCCCTCTGGGGGAGCTGTCGCCGCAGGCGACTGAGGGGGCCTAAAGCCCCGCCCGGAACACCCAGTGCGGCCAGACCTGCTCTGAGTGCAGCCGGCGTTCCATGACCAGTTGCTCGACCGCCTCGGTGGCGCCGATGCAGGAGGGGGCGTCGGCGTCGTCATAGACCACGTAGCCGCCGCTCGCCATGAACGGCCAGACCTCGTCCTGGGCGTACTTCACCCCGGAATAGATATCGCAGTCGATGTGGGCCAAGCCGAACTTCGGCTTCTTGCGGGCGATGGCGGGGAAGGTGTCCTGGAACAGGCCCTTCACGATCTCCAGGTTCTTCAGTTTGAGCTTGTCGCGTCGCTTGACCAGCGCCTCATAGGACGCCTCGGCGAAGTCGCCGGCCCCGTGCAGGTCGCGCGAGGCGTCGGTGACCGGCATGCCGGCATAGGTGTCGCAGGCGTAGACCTTGGCCTTGGGCCGCAGCGCCTTCATCACATGGGCCATGAACAGCGCATTGCCGCCCCGGAACGAGCCGAACTCGATGACGTCACGGCCGTCGAGTTGGTCGGAGAAGAGGGTCAGGATGAGGAACAGGTTCATCCGCTTGGCCTCGACCATCAGCGACCAGCCGCCACTCGCCTCGACCGCGGCCTGATAGAGCGGGTCGGCGGCGACCTTTTCCGCCAGGCCGGCATGCATCAGCCCCCAGCCGCGCTGGTAGCCGTCGCGGGCCGAGCGGCCGCCGATGATGGTGTCGGGTGTGCCGATCGCCGGCAGTTCGATGCGCGCCATGGATGAGTTGCTATGGCCGCTCGCGCCATCTGACAACCCCGTTCGGAGAGCTTGGTTACGCTGTGGCGGTCCGAAGGATGACGCTGGTGCAGCGTTTGGCCCGCGAGGCGCGCCGCAGGTCGTCCAGGCGGGCCAGCAGTTTGGTGCTGGCGGCCGGAGGCGCGGCGCCCAGCGAGGCCGGGAAGAGGAAGGCCTGGGCGGTCTGTCCCGTTTGCGGCTGGCGTTCGCGTTTGCTGGCGGACGCATAGGCCCGCTGGGTCAGGGCCAGTTCGGCGGCCAGTTGACGGCAGGACAGGTTGCTGTAGTCGACCTGCTGCGTCTGGATCGAGGTCAGCGGCCTGGGTGTTGTCGCACACGCCGTCAGCATCGCGGCGGCGGCGATCGGAAGGATCACGCCCTTCATTCCTGGAGCCCTCCCAAGGGGTCGTTGTTGGGAATGAGTTTGGCACGTCCGCGGCGATTGTCTTGCGCGAACACGCGGCGCATGGACTTTGCCGCGGAGGTCGCCCGAGGATTGTCGTTTTCTTGGGCGCTGAACCCGCCTATATGACAGGCTGCTTCATTGCACCGCCCGGCCGAAAGGCCGGGCGCCGTCATTTTGGGGAAGACCGTCATGACCGACATCCTGATGCCGAAGGCGACCGCAGTCTGGTTGGTCGACAACACTTCGCTGACCTTCGATCAGGTCGCTGACTTCTGCGGGCTGCATCCGTTGGAAGTGAAGGGCATCGCCGACGGCGAAGTGGCGCGCGACATCCGCGGCGCCGATCCGATCGCCAACGGCCAGCTCTCGCGTGAAGAACTGGATCGGGCGCAAGCCAATGCGAAGTACCGGATGACGGCTCAGAAGAGCCGCCACGCCGAACTGCTGAAGCCGGTGAAGAAGGCTCCGCGCTACACCCCGGTGTCGCGCCGCCAGGACCGTCCGGACGCCATCGCCTGGTTCATCCGCAACCACCCGGAAGTGGCCGACAGCCAGATCGCCCGCCTGTTGGGCACCACCAAGGCCACCATCGACCAGGTGCGCACCCGCAGCCACTGGAACTCGGCTCAGATCAAGCCGGTCGACCCGGTGACGCTGGGTCTCTCGACCCAGATGGAGCTGGACGCGGTGGTGAAGAAGGCGGCCGAGAAGAAGGCCAAGGACGACGCCAAGCGCGGCATCGTCGACGGCCCGACGCTGGAGCCGGCCTCCGAAACTGGCGTGGCCAAGGCCGCACCGGACGTTCACGAAGCCGAGCAGCCGCATTACGACGACGAGGACGGCGACGAAGACTAGGCGGGTCGCCTGGGGAAGGGCGCGGCCCTTCCCTGACGCACACGCTCAGACGACCCTGCCGACCGTCTCCGGGGACCGGGGAGGCGGTCAATCAGAGTCGTCTGGCGTCCGGCCCCTCCCGCGGACAAGGAAGACGCCTTGGCTCTAGTGCGCTTGCGCGCCGAGGGCCTCGATCTCTTCCTTGAGCTTGAGCTTCTGTAACTTCAGCTCCTTCAACTTGATGGCGTCTGAGGCCGGCCTCTTCGTCTCCTCCTGGATCGCCGTGTCCAGCTTTTGATGGCGGGACCCAAGTTCGCGAATACGGGCTTCAACGGCCATGACGTGTCATCTCCTTGTTGAACCTAACATCGAGAGTGAACACCCGCTGGTCTGGCCTGTCAGATCACATATGTTTGCAGTTGGGCGTCGGGCGTCGACGCCTTGAAACCTGCGGTGGAGACCCAAAGGCATGACCAAACCTGAGCGGCCACGCCTGGTTGTCGGCGTCTCCGGCGCGAGCGGCGTAGCCTATGGCCTGCGGGTGTTGGACGCTTGCCGCGAGCTCTCCGTCGAGAGCCACCTGATCTTCTCCAAGGCCGCGGCCCTGACGCTGGCCCAGGAGACCGATCTGTCGATCGCGCAGGCGCAGGCTCGCGCCGATGTGATCCACAAGGTCGGCGATGTCGGCGCCTCGGTGGCCTCGGGATCGTTTCCCACGCTTGGCATGATCATCGCGCCGTGCTCGGTCCGCACCATGAGCGAGATCGCCACCGGCGTGACCTCGTCCCTGCTGACCCGCGCCGCCGACGTCACCTTGAAGGAGCGCCGGCCGCTGGTGCTGATGGTGCGCGAGACGCCGCTGCACCTGGGCCATCTGCGCACCATGGTCCGGCTGGCCGAGATGGGCGCGATCATCGCCCCGCCGCTGCCGGCCTTCTACGCCAAGCCCGCGACCCTTGAGGAGATGGTCGACCAGTCGGTCGGCCGCGCCCTCGATCTGTTCGGTCTTTCCTGGCGGCCGGTGAAGCGCTGGGGCCAGGACGTCGGCCCGCTGACGGGAGACGCCTGAGATGTCGCTATGGGATTGGACGCTGGAGGCCTATTCGCGGCCCGGCGTGCCAGAGGCCTGCCTGACGCTGCAGGACGACCACGGCCTGAACACCTCGTTCCTGCTCTGGGCGGTGTGGGCCGAGGGGCCGGACGCCGCCGTGCTCGCCGCGGCGGCCAATGCGGGCAAGGTCTGGGACGCCCGGGTCCTGGCGCCGGTCCGCGAGATCCGCCGGACCCTGAAGCCGCCGTTCGCGGCGATCGACGACGGGGCCCGCGAAAGCTTGCGCGAGGACGTGAAAGCCGTCGAGCTGCGCGCCGAACGGGTGCTGATGGAAACCTTCGAGGCGCTCACCGAGCAGCGTCGCGGTGGGACCCCGGCGCTCGCCGCGCTACAAGCGGCTTCGCGCGCCTGGGGAGTTCGCGCGCCGGACGACGCCCTGGCTCGCCTGGCGAGCGCACTGAGCTAGACCATGGCCCGGGCCATGGCATCATCGCAGTTGGAGCTTGAGCTCGTCAGCCGAAAGTGGAATCCGGTTTCGGCGGTCGGCAAGCTTGGTTTCTTTGGGTTTGAGCCCTCTTCGCGGGCTCCGGGGCGGTAAGCGTATGAACGACGACGAGAGGGACGATCCCGAGGCGACGCTTGGCGCGCGCCTGCGGGTCCTGGTGCAGGAACACTCCGATCTGGACGTCGCGGTCCAGGCCATCGCCGTGGCCCCGGTCCCCGACATGATGGTCATCGCGCGGCTGAAGCGGAAGAAGCTCGCCCTGAAGGACGAGATCGAGCGCCTGAAAGATCAGCAGACCCCCGACATCATCGCCTGAAGCGCCTGATCCCCAGATGCTCCCCCGCTGGGGGAGCCGTCAGCCGAAGGCTGACTGAGGGGGACTTACGACTATTCCCCCCGTCGCGCGTGCCGCGCGCCACCTCCCCCAGCGGGGGAGGATCTAGGTTCATCGCGCCAGCTTAGCGGGGATCGAAGCCGCGCTGCTCGCGCTTGCGGATGAACATCGCCGCGTCGGCCTCGGCGACCAGGGCCTCGGGATCGATCTCCGAGGAGATCTCCCGCACCCCGAACGAGATGTGCAGCGGGGCGCTCCATTCGCCGAAGCGGATCGGCGTGCGCTCGATGGCCTCGGCCAGCACCTGGGCCTTGGCCTCGGCGGTCGGGCGGTCGGCCTGGACCAGGATCACCGCGAACTCGTCGCCGCCCATGCGCCCGACGATATCGCTCTCGCGGATGTTGGAGACCAAGCGCTCGGCCACCGCGCAGAGGCAGGCGTCGCCGGCGGCGTGGCCATAGCGGTCGTTGACGCTCTTGAAGCCGTCGACGTCGAAATAGACCAGGCTGGCGGGCGAGCCGTAGCGCTGGGAGAAGGTGCGGATGCGTCCCAGCTCACGGACGAAGGCGCGGCGGTTGAGCAGCGGGGTGAGCGGATCGCGGTCGGCCAGGCTCTCGACCTCGGTCAGCTTGGCCTTCAGGCGCGACACCTCGCCGCGCAGTTCATCGATCTCGGTCAGCAGGGTCTTCACCGCGCCTTGAACGGCCGGGGTCAGATCGGTCTCGTCGAGGCCTAGAAAGGCGGTCTTGTCGACCGAGGTCGCGATATGGGCGGTGGCTTGAGCGCCCGCCTGGACCAGCGCGCGCTTGCGGATCGCCGAGAAGGCTTCGGAGCGGGCGCTGGTGATTTTCATGGAGCCATTCTTCCGTTGGGAATCACAGATTTCCAAGTCAGTTAAGAATCCTGAACGTCCTTGGTTGCGGGCGCAAGGCCGGCGCCTATACTCCGCGCCTTTCCGAAGAAGGGGCACGTCGGAATGAGCGCAACGAAAGCGTTGGTCGCCATCATCATGGGCAGTCGGTCAGACTGGCCCACAATGAAGGCTGCGGCGGACAGTCTGGACGCGCTCGGCGTGGCCTACGAAGCCAAGGTCGTTTCGGCGCACCGTACGCCTGATCGCATGTACGCCTTCGCCAAGGGCGCCAAGGCGGCCGGCTTCAAGGTGATCATCGCCGGGGCCGGCGGCGCGGCGCACCTGCCAGGCATGACCGCCTCGCTCACCGAGCTGCCGGTGCTGGGCGTGCCGGTGGAGTCCAAGGCCCTGAAGGGCATGGACAGTCTGCTCTCCATCGTCCAGATGCCCGGCGGCATTCCGGTCGCGACCCTGGCCATCGGCGAGGCGGGCGCGAAGAACGCCGGCCTTCTCGCCGCCCAAATCCTGGCGCTTTCAGATGAAGCGCTTGCCGAACGCCTGGCGCAGTACCGGGCTCGCCATACCGACAGCGTCGCCGAGACGGTCGAGGACTGAGAGACTTCAATGCCTAAACTGCCTCTGCCCCCCGGCTCCACGATCGGGATTCTCGGCGGGGGGCAGCTTGGCCGGATGCTGGCGCTCGCCGCCGGCCGGCTGGGCTTCGACGTGGCCATCCTCGAGCCGGAACCCGGCGCGCCGGCCACTCGCGTAGCCGCCCACACCGTGGTCGGGGCCTATGACGATCCCAAGGCGCTGGAGGCGCTTTCCAAGCTCGCCCGCGTGGTCACGTTCGAGTTCGAGAACGTGCCGGCCGCCTCGGTCGAACACCTGACCTCGCTCGGTGTGGCGGTCGCGCCCGGGGCGCGCGCCTTGGCGGTCGCCCAGGACCGGGTCGAGGAGAAGACCTTCCTGAACGACGCCGGGGTCGCCACGGTGGCCTTCGCCGCCGCCGACAGCGCCCAGGCCGCTCAGGCGGCGATGGTGGGTCTCGGCGCGCCGGCCCTGATGAAGACTCGCCGCGAGGGCTATGACGGCAAGGGCCAGCGCTGGGTCGAGCACGCCGCCGACGCGGCGGCCGCCTTCGAGGCCGTCGGCGCCAAGCCGGTGATCCTGGAAGCGCCCGCCAATTTCGTGCGCGAACTGTCGGTGATCGCCGCGCGCGGCCGCAATGGCGAGATCGCGGTCTATCCGCTGGCCGAGAACCACCACGAGAAGGGCGTCCTGCGCCGCACCTATGCGCCGGCCAAGGTGTCGGCTGACACCGCCGACCAGGCCGAACGAATCGCCGCCAAGATCCTCAGCGCCCTGGACTATGTCGGGGTGATCGGCATCGAGCTGTTCGAACTCGCCGACGGCAAGCTGCTGGTCAATGAGATCGCGCCGCGGGTCCACAACACCGGCCACTGGACGATGGACGGCTGCGAGGTCGATCAGTTCGAACAGCATATCCGTGCGGTGGCCGGTTGGCCGCTGGGGCCCACCCACGCCCATTCCCAGGTCGAGATGCTGAACCTGCTGGGCAAGGAAGCCGACGCCTGGGCCAAGCTGGCCGGCGAGCCGGAGACCCGCGTGCACCTCTATGGCAAGCGCGACGCCAAGCCGGGCCGCAAGATGGGCCACGTGAACCGGCTGCGGCCGCTGTAGGTTTTAGAGACACTAGATCCTCCCCCGCTGGGGGAGATGGATCGCCGAAGGCGAGGCGGAGGGGGCAGGACTTGAAGTCCCCCTCAGTCAGCCAAGCGGCTGACAGCGCCCCCAGCGGGGGAGCATCTGGATCGTACTACGCCTCGGCCGGGATGGCCGACAGCGCTTCTTCCAGTTCCAGGAAGCTCGGTTGCGCGCCCGAAGGCACGCTGCCGCGGCCGATCTCGACCGAGATCTGAGCGGCGTTGCCATGCAGGTGGGCGACCAGCACCGACTGGATGATCTTGTAGAAGGAGCCTTCCTCCTCGACCACTTCCTTCAGGCGCGTGGCCATCGGCCCGACCAGGCCATAGGCCAGGAACACGCCCAGGAAGGTGCCGACCAGGGCCGAGCCGATCATCTCGCCCAGCACTTCCGGCGGCTCGGTGATCGCGCCCATGGTCTTGATGATCCCGAGCACGGCCGCGACGATGCCGAGCGCGGGCAGGGCGTCGGCGAGGTTCTGCAACGCGCCGGCGGGCGCCAGCGCCTCGTGGTGGTGCTTCTCCAGCTGGGTTTCCATGGCGTCCTCGACCTGGTGCGGGTCCTCGAGGTTCATGGTCATCATCCGCAGCGTGTCGCAGATGAAGTCGACGGCGAAGTGGTCCTTCATCACCCGCGGGAAGCGCGAGAAGATCGTGCTCTCCTTCGGGTTCTCGATGTGGCTTTCCAGGGCGATCACGCCCTTGGACTTCATGGTCTTGGTCAGCAGGAACAGCAGCGACAGCAGGTCACGGTAGTCCGAAGCCTTCCACTTGGGGCCGGCGAACACCTTGCCAAAGCCGCTCAGCGTGCCCTTGATGACCGGGACGGAGTTGCCGATCAGGAAGGCCGCGACGCCCGCGCCCAGGATCGCCATCAACTCGTGCGGGGCGGCGTGCATGATCACGCCCAGATTGCCGCCGGAGATCAGGAAGCTGCCGAACACCAGGGCGAACAGCAGCACGATGCCGATAATCTGAAACATTGGAAAAGGCTGCCCCCGCGACGTCCAGCCCCAACCATCGCGATTAATGCTTAATTCCACGTGTGCATTTCCGTGTTTGCACAAGGGTTCGGTGCGGCTTAACAGCGATCACATGCCCAAGCCCGCATCTGCGCCGGAAGGCCTCCCCAAGAAGACGTTCGCCATCATCTTCGGCGTATCCCTGGTGACCGCCATGGGAAACACCGGGATGATCTCGGTGCTCCCGGCCATCGGCCGGTCGATCGGCATTCCCGATCCGATGGTGGCGGCGATCTTTTCGCTCTCGGCTCTGCTGTGGGCGTTTTCGTCGCCCTGGTGGGCCCGAGCCTCCGACCGTCATGGCCGCAAGCCTTTGATGCTGATCGGGCTCTCGGGCTTCATGTTCTCGATGATCGCCTGCGCCCTGGTGGTGATGGCCGGCCTGCATCACATGGCCACGCCGATGATCATCTTCATCTGCTTCCTGTTCGCGCGGGCGCTGTTTGGCCTGTTCGGCTCGGCCTCCAACCCCGCGACCCAGGCCTATGTAGCCGAGCACACCCCGCCGGAACTGCGGACCCAGTCGATGTCGAGCCTGGCCGGCGCCTTTGGTCTGGGTACGGTCATCGGGCCGTTCCTGGCGCCGCTGTTCGTCCTGCCGTTCGTCGGCCTGGCCGGGCCGATGCTCGGCTTCGCGGCCATGGCCGGGGTGATGCTGTTCATTGTCTGGAAGCTGCTGCCGGAAAGTCAGCAAATGCCGGTCGCGCCGGTTCGCGCCGAGATCGCCAAGGACGCCGCCGGCGGCGACGCGATCAAGGAAAAGCCCATGTGGCGCGATCCGCGCGTCACGCCGTTCCTGGTCTACGGCTTCATCGTCGCGGTCTGCCAGACCGCCCAGGCCCAGACCCTGGGCTTCCTGATCATCGACAAGCTCGGCCTCGATCCGATGAAGGCCCAGGGCTTCATCGCCATCGCCATGATGTTCGGCGCCATGGCCGGCCTGCTGGCCCAGTGGGGCATCATCCGGATGTTCGAGATGACCCCGCGCCAGCTCCTGCGCTGGGGCGTGGGCGTGGCGGCGCTGGGCAATGTCATCGTCGCCCTGCAGCCGACCTACGCCGCGGTGGTGGCGGGTTTTGCGATCTCCAGCCTGGGGTTCGGCCTGGCCCGTCCCGGCTTCACGGCCGGCGCGTCGCTGGCCGTGGGCATGCATGAGCAGGCGCGCGTCGCCGGCGCCATCGCCGCCGTGAACGGCGTCAACGTGGTGCTCGCTCCGTTCTTCGTCTGGCTCTACGAGCGCGTCGCGCCGGCGCCCTTCGTGCTGTGCGGCCTGCTGATGGTCGCCATGCTGATCTACGCCCTGCGCAATTCGCAGCTGAAGAACGCCGACCCGCAGCCGGCCACCCGGGCCGACGCCGCGATGGCGACGCTGGAGAAGAGCGACGAGGGCGGGCTGTAGGAACTCATAGATCCTCCCCCGCTGGGGGAGGTGGCGCGCGGCACGCGCGACGGAGGGGGCAGCGGCCTAAGTCAAAGTCCCCCCTCACCCGGCCAATGGGCCGGGAGCTCCCCCAGCAGGGGAGCATCTCTGCCGTGTCCCTACGCCGCCGGCAGGGCGCCGGCCTCGACGTTCAGGCGCCGCACCATCTCCATGGAGAGATAGCCGTCGGCGGTCAGGCCGCGGGCCTTCTGCCAGTTGCGCAGGGCCGTGCGGGTGTTGACGCCCACCACCCCGTCCGGCTCGCCCGGATTGAAGCCGAGCCGCAGCAGGGCGGTCTGGGCGCTGATCCGGTCACCGATGGCCAGCGGCGTCTCGTAGGGCCAGGCGGTGACCAGCGGCGCGCCGCCGGCGAACCGGTCGGCCAGCAGCCCCACGCCCAGCGCATAGGCCGTCGAGTTGTTGTAGGTGCGGATCGCGAAGTGGTTCGGCAGCAGCAGGAAGACCGGCCCGCTCGCGCCTGCAGGCGCCGCCAGCTGGGCCTTGGCCAAGAGGTCGGCGGCGGACCACGGGCGGCCGTCGGCGGGGCGCACGCCGATCTGGGCCCACCAGTCCGGCGTCTCGCGCGGACCCTCGGTCAGGCTGTAGTCGAAATCGGCGGGCAGGGTGACTTCGCGCGCCCAGCTCTGGCCGCGCACCCAGCCGCCCTTGGCCAGCAGGTTGGCCGCCGAGGCCAGGGCGTCGTTGCTGGAGCCCCAGATGTCGCGCTTGCCGTCCCTGTCGCCGTCCACGGCGGTGGCGAGGTAGTTGGACGGCAGGAACTGGGTCTGGCCCATGGCGCCGGCCCAGGAGCCCTTGAGCTGGGCGCGGGAGGCCTCGCCCGAATCGATGATCCGCAAGGCCGCGATCAGCTCGCCCTCGGCGAAGTTCCGGCGGCGGCCGTGATAGGCGAGGCTGGCCATGCAGCGGATGACGTCGAAGTCGCCCTGGACGGCCCCGAAGGCGCTCTCCATGGCCCAGACCGCGATCAGGATGTCGCGCGGCACGCCGTACTGCTGCTCTATACCCGGCCAGAACGGCAGCTCGCTCCGATAGCGCTGGCCGCGCGCGATGCGTTCATCGCTGACCGTGCCCTTTATATAGTCGCCGACCGGCTTGGAGAATTCCGGCTGGGCCGAATCCAGGCTGATCACCCGGGGATTGGGCGTAACCCCTGTCAGTTCCCGGTCGATCAGGCCTGCGGACAGCCCTGCGCCCATGGCGCGGGTGCGAAACTGGCCGCGCCATTCGTCGAACCCGGCGTCGCCTGACGAGGGCGGCGCGGCGGGTCCGGCCGGCGGCGTCGTGGGGGCCGGCGCGGGCGTGGCCTGCGCCAGGTTGGGCGAGGAGGGGCTGCTGCAGCCGGCGAGAAGCAAGACAAGGAATATGCGACGGTCCATAAGGCAGCCTAGCGGTGCGTCGCGCAGGCCTCAATCACAAGGCCGCGATGGACATCAATCGCGCCGGGCGTTGACTCAAAAGCCTCAGCCCCGTATACGCGCCCGCTCTGTAGATAACCCCCTGGGTGAAAACCCGGCGCCCGAGAATTAGGTCCATGAAGGTCAGAAGCTCGCTTAAGTCGCTCAAGACTCGCCACCGCGACTGCAAGCTCGTGCGTCGCAAAGGCGTCGTCTACGTCATCAACAAGACCAACCCCCGCTTCAAAGCCAAGCAAGGCTGAGATGCCTGAGGCGGCCGTCAAAGCCGTCTTGTGGGACATTGGTAATGTCATCGTGCGCTGGAACCCGCGCACGCTCTACGACAAGTTCTTCAAGGAACCGGCCGAAGCCGACCGGTTCCTTTCCCATGTCTGCACCATGGACTGGCACGTCGCCCACGACCTGGGCGTGACGTTCGCGGACAACCGCGCGCCGCTGCTGGCGCGCTTCCCGGAATATTCCGATGCGATCCACGCCTGGGAGACCAGGTGGTGGGAGATGTTCTCCGGTCCGATCCCGGAGACCGAGGCCGCCATCGAGGCGCTGCACGCCGCCGGCGTGCCCCAGTTCGGCGTGACCAACATGTCCCACGAGACCTTCCCGGGGACGATCGCCATGAGCCCGGCGTTCAACCGGCTGCGGAACTATGTGGTTTCAGCCCACGACGGGGTGATGAAGCCCGATCCGGCCTTCTACGCCCTGGCCTGCGAGCGGTTCGGCCTGACGCCGGCCGAGGTGCTGTTCGTCGACGATTCGGCGTGGAACATCCGCGCCGCCGAGACCTTCGGCTTCGACGTGCATCACTTCACCGATCCGGCGGCGCTGCGCCCCGCGCTGGAAGCGCGTCGCCTCCTCTGACTGTGAACGGGCCTAAGGCGCCGCCGCCCTATGGGCAGCGCCGCCTCAGCCGTTCCTGACGAACTCCAGGAACTCCTGGCGGGTGCGCGGATCGTCGCGGACCACGCCCAGCAGATGGCTGGTGGTCAGGCGCGAGCCGGGCGTGTTGACCCCGCGCATGGTCATGCAGCTGTGCTCGGAGACGATCACCACCCCGACGCCCTTGGGCTGCAGGATGTCCTGGATCGCGCCGGCGATCTCGGCGGTGAGCTTCTCCTGGATCTGCAGCCGCCGGGCGAAGCCGTGGACGACGCGGGCCAACTTGGAGATGCCCACCACGCGGTTGGACGGCAGGTAGCCGACATGGGCCTTGCCCAGGAACGGCAGCATGTGGTGCTCGCAGAAGCTCACCACCCGGATGTCGCGCAGCACCACCAGTTCGTCATAGCCCCCGACCTCGTCGAAGGTGCGCTCAAGATAGTCGCGCGGGTCGGTCTCGTAGCCGGAGAACAGCTCCTTATAGGCCTTGGCGACCCGCGTCGGGGTCTCCAGCAGGCCCTCGCGGTCGGGATCATCGCCCGCCCATTCGATCAGGGTGCGCACGGCGGCCTCGGCCTCGCTCTGGGTCGGGCGGTTCTTGGAATGGGGCATGGGAAACTCCGCGTCGTTCCGTCTCAACGACTTGGCTGCAGCTAAGGTTCAGCGCGCGGATGACAGAGCCCGGTCTCGCCGCTAGGTTCGCGCGCCTTTCCGCCACCCCAGACCTGTGAGACCTTGATCCCATGTCCGACGACTCCGCCCACGGCGATATCCTGAACCAGGCCGCCCAGGGCCAGCTTAAGAGCATCATCGAGCGCATCGAGCGCCTCGAGCAGGAGAAGTCGGAGATCGCCGAGCAGATCAAGGAAGTCTTCGCCGAGGCCAAGGGCAACGGTTTCGACGTCAAGATCCTGCGCAAGGTGGTCCGCATCCGTAAGCAGGACCGCGCCAAGCGGCTCGAGGAAGAAGCTATCCTCGACCTCTACCTGTCAGCGATGGGAGAGATTTGAAGCGAGCCCCGCCAGACCGGAAGGAGCAGGCCAAGCGGGCCGCGCTCAACGCACTGAAGCGGGTCCGTCGCCAGGCGGACCGCGCTGATGTGAAACTTTCGGACTGGGAGGGGGAGTTCCTCGGCTCGGTCGAGGAACGCGTGAAGACCTTCGGTCGCGCCTTCGGGGATCCCGAGAAGGGCGCGGCCGGCGAGGCGCTCTCGGCGCTGCAGACGGTGAAGCTCAAGGAGATCGCCGCCAAGGCCAAGGGCGAGAAGAAGGAGCTGCAGAGGCGGCCCTTCAAGCGGCGAGCCAAGCCGTATTCCGAAGATTGACCAGCATAGGTCGCTCACCCCGCGCAGTCGGGGAACCCAAGGCTCGTCATCCTAGGCCTTGTGCCTAGGACCCCTCGAGCCGTCACTCGAACAGTGAAAGCCGGTAGCTCGACCTCGTCGCTCCGCCCCCTCAGTTCAGTTGAAGCCGCGGGAGGGGTCCTAGGCACAAGGCCTAGGATGACGAGGTGTGTGGGTTTGCCCCTAGGCCGCCGCCGTGGCGTCGTCGGCCTCGCCCTCGGAGGCGCCCTTGATGTTGTCTTCCAGCCCCTGCTCGCGAACCTTGCGATAGAGGGTGGAGCGGCCGATGCCGAGGCGGCGGGCCACCTCGCTCATGTGGCCGGCATAGATCTCGATGGCTAGGGCGATCAGGTCGCGCTCGATCTCCTCCAGCGTCCGCAGATGGCCGCGCTGGTCCAGGATGCGGACCGGCGCGTCGGCGGGCATTTCGGCGACCAGCTGCTCGGCGGTCGGCAGGCTGATCGGGCGTTGGTGGGCGACGGCCTCGTAGGCTTCCGGCGGCGGCGCCGCGACGCCCGAGATCGCCGGGAAGTCGAAGGGCTGCAGATAGGGCGCGTCGGCCAGGACGATGGCGCGATAGACCGCGTTCTCCAGCTGGCGGACATTGCCCGGCCAGTCATAGGCGGTCAGGAAGGCCAGGGTCTCGGCCGAGGCCCCGACCACGCTCTTGCCCTCTTCGATATTGAAGCGGCGGACGAAGTGCTCGACCAGGGCCGGAATGTCCTCGCGGCGATTGCGCAGGGCCGGGGCCTCGATCGGGAAGACGTTCAGGCGATAGAACAGGTCCTCGCGGAACAGGCCGTCCTTGACCGCCTGGGCGGGGTCTCGATTGGTCGCCGAGACGATGCGGACATCGACCTTGATCGAGCGCTTGGAGCCGACCGGGTCGATCTCGCTCTCTTGCAGGGCGCGCAGCAGCTTGACCTGAGTGTCCAGCGGCAGTTCGCCGACCTCGTCGAGGAACAGGGTGCCGCCGTTGGCTTCCTGGAACTTGCCGACGTGCTTGTCGGTGGCGCCGGTGAAGCTGCCCTTCTCGTGACCGAAAAGGATGGATTCCACTAGGTTCTCGGGCAGGGCGCCGCAGTTCACCGCGATGAACGGCTTGCCGGCGCGATCCGACGAGCCGTGCACGGCGCGCGCGATCACTTCCTTGCCGACCCCGCTCTCGCCGGTGATCAGGATGGGGATCGAGGACTTCGCCGCCCGCTCGCCCATCCGCTTGACCATGGTCATGGCGGGCGAATTGCCGACCATGTCGGCGAAGCTGGCGCGGCCGGTGGCGTGCTTCTTCAGGCGGTCGACCTCGCCCTTCAGCGCACCCATCGACAGGGCGTTGCGGATCGAGACCAGGATGCGTTCAGGGCTCGCCGGCTTGATGAAGAAGTCGCTGGCCCCGGCCTGCATGGCCTGGACCACGGTGTCGATGCCGCCGGTGGCGGTGACCACGATCACCGGCTGGGGGAAATTGCGCGCACGCATCTCCGTCAGCGTCTCCTGGCCGGTCATGCCGGGCATGACTAGGTCCAGCAGGATGACGTCGATCGGCGAGCCGGACTGCAGGCGCGCGATAGCCGTGTCGCCGTTCTCGGCGTGGATCACGGCGAAGCCTTCACGCTCCAGGACGGCCTGGATCAGTCTGCGCTGCGTCGGGTCGTCATCGACGACGAGGACCGTCTTGGTCATTTGAAACACCCACACCTGGAACGGACGCTCGTTTCGCCGATGGACTGGTCGAACGAGGCTCTTGTTGGCTCGAATTGATACAGGAGGGGGGTAAAGGCGGGGTTTCGGAGTCCTGAGTCGGGCGTTAACGGGCATGGTTAGGTTCGGTAAACCATGCCTGCGTCGATCAGGTTTGAATCCGCTCCAGCAGGGACTTGAGGGTCTCCACCTCGGCGGCGGAGAAACCTCGCACCAGTTCGCGGTCATGTGCGCGGACCAGGTCCACGATCTGCGGCAGCTTCACCTCGCCGAGCGGCGAAAGGAACAGCGCCTGGGCCCGCGCGTCGCCGGGGGCTGGATGCTGCTTAATCAGACCCTGCGCGATCAGGGCCCGGGTGATGGCGAGCGCGCCGGAACGGGCGATGCCCATGAGGCTGGCCAGTTCGGTCTGCTTCAGGCCTGGGTTCGACGCGATCAGCACCAGGGCCGAGAAGCGCTGGGTGGTGACGCCGAGCCCGCCCAGTTGGGCGTCGAAGGCCTCGGTCATCCGGATCTGCGCCCGGCGCAGGCCATAGCCGATCAACTCGTCCAGGACCCCGTAGTCGACGCCCGGCCGATGCGGATCAAACCGCCGCTTTTCATCCTGGCTCATCGCGTCCTCGCCCTCGCATCGCCCTGCGGTCACTAGGCTGATCGCAACGGAGCGTTGAAGTCCAAACCCATATTGTTATGGTGCATAACAAATAGCGTTCGAGAGGACGACGGATATGCGCGTGATCGTCGCCGGCGCCGGCATAGGCGGCCTGGCCACCGCCCTGGCCCTGCATGCGGCGGGGCACGAGGTGAGCGTCTTCGAGGCCGCTCGCGAGATCCTGCCGCTGGGCGTCGGCATCAACCTGTTGCCGCATGCGGCGCAGATCCTGGCCGAGCTTGGGCTGCTGGACGATCTGGTCGCGCAAGGCGTGGCGACCCGCGAACTCGTCTATTTTAACCGGCTGGGCCAGCGGGTCTGGGGCGAGCCGCGCGGTGTCCTGGCCGGTCACGCCGCGCCGCAGATTTCGCTGCCGCGCGGCGTGCTGCAATCGGTGCTGCTGGAGGCGGCCATCGCGCGGCTTGGCCCTGAGCATGTGGTCTGCGACCGGCGGCTGGCGGGGTTCGACCAGGACCAGCGCCAGGTGACAGGGCGGTTCGTGAGCGCCGGGGGCGAGGCCTTCACGCTGCCGGCCGACATTCTCGTCGCCGCCGACGGCATTCACTCGTTCGCCCGTTCGGCCTTCTATCCGGGCGAGGACCCGCCAATCTATTCGGGGCGGATCCTGTGGCGCGCCACGACCCTGGCGGCGCCCTTCCTGACCGGCGCCAGCATGATCATGGCCGGTCACCAGGACCAGAAATTCGTCGCCTATCCGATCAGTGCGCCGCGCGCCGACGGCCGCCAGCAGATCAACTGGATCGCCGAACTGCGCATCGCCCAGAGCTTGCGGCGCGAGGACTGGAACCGGCGCGGCGCGCTGGAGGATTTCCTGCCCCGGTTCGAGGACTGGCGGTTCGACTGGCTGGACGTGCCAGGCCTGATCGAAGGCGCCGAGGCGGTCTACGAATACCCGATGGTGGACCGCGATCCGTTGCCGCGATGGAGCCATGGCCGGGTCACGCTGCTGGGAGACGCCGCCCACCCGATGTATCCGATCGGCTCGAACGGGGCGAGCCAGGCGATCCTCGACGCGCGGGCCTTGGCTCAGGCCCTGGCGGCGAACGCCGAGCCGGCGGCCGGTCTCGCGGCCTACGAACAGGCGCGGCTCTCGGCCACCGCGGCCATCGTCCTGGCCAATCGCGGCAATGGTCCCGAGCAGTGCATGCAGCTGGCGCAGGAGCGTGCGCCAGGCGGCTTCGAGCGCATCGAGGACGTGTTCGCGCCTGGTGAGCTGGAAGCCATGGCCGCCCGCTACAAGGTGCTGACGGGCCTGCGCCCCAAGGAGGTTTCTCGATGACGCCCGCCCTCACGCCGCTGATGACCTTGGAGGTGCTGGTCGCCCCACCCGTCCAGATCGACGCCGGCAGGCGGTTCATTCCCATTGTCGGCGGCTCGGTGGGCGGCGGCCTGACCGGCAAGGTCCTGGCCGGCGGCGGCGACTGGCAGAGCATCTGGCCGGACGGCCGGATGGATATCGCCGCCCACTACGTCCTGCAGATCGACGGCCACGGGACGGTGGAGGTGGCCTCCGACGGCTTGCGCCATGGCCCGCCGGCGGTTCTGGAGGCCCTGGCGCGTGGCGAGTCTGTTGATCCGGCCAGCTACTATTTCCGGACCGCCGTGCGCCTGCGCACCGCCGCGCCCGGCCTGTCGCGCCTCAACGCCCTGATGGCGGTCGCTGTCGGCGAGCGCGCGCCGGACTGCGTGCGGCTGCGCGTATTTGAACTTAGCTAAGGCAAGCGCCTTGGCGTCGCCGCCCTGGGGTGCAGGGCGGCGAGAGCCTTAGCCCAGGGCGCGCTTATAGAGCGCCAGCAGTTCGGCCCAGGCCTTTTCGGCGGCGGGCTCGTTGTAGACCTGGCTGCCTTTGACGGTCCAACCGTGGGCGGCGCCGGCATAGACCTCGACCTTGTTCGGACGCTTGGCGGCGTCCAGGGCGGTCTTGATCTTTTCCTTGGCGGTCGGGTCCTGCTTGTCGTCGTTGTCGGCGACCAGGACCAGATATTCCGCGTGGCTCCCCGGCAGGGTCAGGTGCGGGCTGTTGGGCTGGTCGGTGTAAAGACCCCCGCCATGGAAGCTGGCCACCGCGCCCACGCGGGCCGGGACCGCGCCGGCGGTGAAGAAGGCCAGCGGGCCGCCCATGCAATAGCCCTGGGTCCCGACCTTCTTCTTGCGGTTGGTCTGCGGCTGGGCGTCTAGGAAGGCGATATAGGCGGCCGCGTCGCGGGCGGTCCCCTCCGGGGTGACGGTGGCGCGCATCGGCGCCAGCTTGGCGCGATCGTCGGGATTGGCGAAGTTGAAGCCGCCCTCCACGACCGGCGCGCGCTTGACCCGGTAATAGAGGTTGGGAACCAGCACGACATAGCCCTCGGCGGCGAGCCGACGGCCCATCTCGCGGAACACCGGGCGCAGGCTGACCACGTCGGGCCAGATCACCACGGCGGGCCAGGAGCCCTTGCCCTGCGGATAGAACAGGGCGGCGTCGGCCATGCCGTCCGGCGTCTTCACCTCGACGTCCTTTTCGACCACCGGGGCCGCGGCGCGGGCCGAGCCGGCGATCCCGGCGGCGGCCACGGTCATCAGGCCGAAGGCGCGGCGCGAGACGGTCGGATCGTCGATCAGGCCCTGATGGATATCGTCGTCACACATGGCGTCTGCTCCCTTGGTTCTATGGCTGCGCAGTCTTGACGGTATATTGTGTGCTGGAAAAGGTCCCGCCTGTGCGTTTGCGCATGGCGGCGGTTCACAAACCAGTGGTTGCGCATTGTCGCAGCAAGCTGGACCTTGGCGTCCTGATCAACAGGAATATGACGCCATGTTCGTCGGCCACTACGCCGCTGCGCTCGCCGCCAAGGCCGTGGCGCCGCGCGCGCCGCTCTGGACCTATGTCATCGCCGCCCAGGCGATCGACATCGGCTGGGCCGGGCTGGTCATGGCCGGCGTCGAGAAGGTGCGGATCGACCCCAGCCTGCCGGGCAGCGCGCTCGACCTCTACCACATGCCCTTCACCCACAGCCTGCCGGCGGTGGTGCTGTGGTCGCTGGCGGCGCTGGGGCTGGCGCGGGCCTTCCGCTTGCCTTGGGGCGCGGCGATCGCCATCGCCCTGACGGTGTTCTCGCACTGGCTGCTCGACCTGCTGGTCCACCGTCCGGACCTGGAGCTGTGGTTCGGCGGGGCCAAGGTGGGTCTTGGTCTCTGGAACTATCCGGTCCCCGAACAGGCCGTTGAGATCGGGCTGCTGGGGCTGGGCGCCGCGGCCTGGGCTTGGACGCGCGGCAAGGGCGGACAGTCGCTGTGGCCGGTGCTGGTGTTCGCCACCATCCTGGTCGCCGTCCAGGTCATAGAGATGGTCATGCCGTCCAGCGGCGGGACCGAGAGCCTGGGGCCGAGCGCCCTGGCGGTCTATCTTGTGATGGGCGCGATCGCCTGGGCGCTGGACCGTAGGCGCGCCTGACCTCGCGGCACGCTTGCCCAGCCCGAACTTCCGCGCATAGTTCCCTAAAGGCCGCGATTGAACGGCCGCCTGGGAGGCGCACGGATGAAGACCCTGAAGTTGGCGGCGGTTCTCGCCGCGACCGCGTTGCTCGCCGCTTGCAGTCAGGCCGGCGGCGGAGGCGGCAAGGGCGCGGGTAATGTCGACGGCGCCCGCATCACGGCGGCCAACGCCAATGGCGAATGGCTGACGGCGGGCCGGACCTATGACGAGCAGCGGCACAGCCCGCTCGACAAGATCAACGCCGGCAATGTCGGCCAGCTCGGCCTGGCCTGGATGCACGAGTTCGACACCGACCGCGGCCAGGAGGCGACGCCGGTCATGGTCGACGGGGTGCTCTACACCACCACCGCCTGGTCCAAGGTCTACGCCTTCGACGCCAAGACCGGGGCGTTGAAGTGGTCCTACGATCCCAAGGTCGAGGGCAAGAAGGGCTTCGACGCCTGCTGCGACGTGGTCAATCGCGGCGTCGCGGTCTGGAAGGGCCGGGTCTATGTCGGCGCGCTCGATGGGCGCCTGATCGCCCTGGACGCGGCCACCGGCAAGGAGGCCTGGAGCGTCCAGACCACCGACACCGGCCGTCCCTACACGATCACCGGCGCGCCGCGGGTCGTGAAGGACAAGGTGCTGATCGGCAACGGCGGCGGCGAGTACGGCGTGCGCGGCTACCTGTCGGCCTATGACTCGGCCACCGGCAAGCTGGTCTGGCGCTTCTACACCACGCCCAACCCCAAGGGGCTGCCGGACAACGCCGCCTCCGACAAGATCATGAAGGAGAAGGGCGCGGCCACCTGGTTCGGCGAAGGCTGGAAGGACAGCGGCGGCGGCGGCACGGTCTGGGACTCGATGGCCTATGACCCGGACCTCGACATCCTCTACGCCGGGGTCGGCAACGGCTCGCCCTGGAACCATGTGAAGCGCTCGGACGGCAAGGGCGACAACCTCTTCCTGTCCTCGATCCTGGCGCTCAAGCCCGACACCGGCGAGTACGTCTGGCACTATCAGACCACGCCCGGCGAGAGCTGGGACTACACCGCCACCCAGCACATCATCCTGGCCGACCTGAAACTGAACGGTCAGGACCGCAAGGTGCTGATGCAGGCGCCGAAGAACGGCTTCTTCTATGTGCTCGACCGCGCCAACGGGCAGCTGATCTCGGCCAAGCCCTATGTGCCGATCACCTGGGCCTCGGGCGTCGATCCGGCCACCGGCCGACCGATCGAGAACCCCGGCGTGCGCTATGAGAACGCGCCGTCGCTGCAGATCCCGGCGCCGTTCGGGGCGCACAACTGGCACCCGATGGCGTTCAACCCGAAGGAGGGCCTGGTCTATATCCCGGCCCAGGTCGTGCCCTTCGCCTATACGCCGGACAAGAACTACAGCTTCCGACTGGGCGCCTGGAACGTCGGCACCGACTTCCTGGCCAACGCCCTGCCGAGCGACAAGGCCCAGATCGCCGCCGTCAAGGCGATGGTGAAGGGCGAGCTGATCGCCTGGGACCCGGTGGCCCAGAAGGCGCGCTTCACCATCCAGCATCCGTATTTCTGGAACGCCGGCGTGCTGTCGACCGCCGGCGGCCTGATCTTCCAGGGCGCGGCGGAAGGCGAGTTCGCCGCCTATAGCGCCAGCGACGGCAAGAAGCTGTGGTCCTACAAGACCGACAACGGCGTCATCGCCGCGCCGATGACCTACGAGTTGGACGGCGAGCAGTATGTGGCCCAGATGGTCGGCTATGGCGGCGCCGGCGCGCTCTCGGCGCCGACCTTCCTGCCCGATCGTCCGCGCCTGCCGGGCCGGCTGATGGTCTTCAAGATCGGCGGAACGGCCACGGCCCCGGCCTATGTGCGGCCCGAACAGGTCGCCCTCGACCTGACCGGCGTGACCTCGACCGGCGACGCCAAGCACGGCTTCGCCCTGTTCCACCAGAACTGCCAGGTCTGCCACGGGCCGAACGCCGGCGGCGCCTTCCTGCCGAACCTGCGCCAGTCGCAGATGCTGCTGTCGGCCGACAGCTGGAAGTCGGTGCTGATCGACGGGGCCCTGGCCGAACGCGGCATGGCGAGCTTCAGCCGCTTCATCAACGCCAAGGACGCCGAGGACCTGCGCGCCTACGTGCTCAGCGAAGCCCGCGCCGCCCAGGCGCCGGCGGCGGCGTCGGCCAAGGGAGGGGCTACGCCGAAGAGCTAATCCCACTCGTCATCCTCCGGTCGTCTGAAAGACGATCCCGGGGGACCCAAGCTGAGTTGCAGAACTTGATAGGCCGCCGCCAACGTCCCCCGGATCTCGCTTCGCGAGCCCGGAGCAACTGTGTGGGTGTTGGTCAAGC
>ERZ1292637.289-Hain-H14-01um-R3-289-length-34064-cov-23_pt1 | contig 34064 bp, 32 predicted proteins | sample MGYA00564405_ERZ1292637 | MGnify/ENA primary metagenome ERZ1292637 (study PRJEB36523, sample SAMEA6512645) | groundwater metagenome | collected 2019-01-09 | study: AquaDiva: Metagenomics assemblies of 32 groundwater samples | reverse complement strand
CCCTCATGACCGCTTGACCAACACCCACACAGTTGCTCCGGGCTCGCGAAGCGAGGTCCGGGGGACCCATAGGGTCTATCAAGTTCTGCAACTCAGCTTGGGTCCCCCGGATCGCCTTTCAGGCGACCTGAGGATGAGGAACTAGGTGGGAAGCTAAAACCCCGCCCGCGCCATCAGGTCAGCCAACCGATCCTCGCCGGTCCAGACCGCCGCGGCCCAGCCGCAGGCCTGGGCGGCCTCAACATTGGCGGCCTTGTCGTCGATGAAGAACAGCTCGCTCGGCGCAAAGCCGGTGCGCCTCTCGATCTCGCGATAGAACTCCGGCGCCGGCTTGGCGTGGCCGAGCGCGGCGGCGTAGTGGATCGCGTCGAAACGGTCCTTCAGCCCCATCTTCGTCCAGAGATAGTCGGCCCGTTCGTGCTCCTGCACGGTGGCCAGATGCAGCTGGATCCCACGCGCGCGAACCACCGCCAGCTGATCCAGCAGATCATGATCCAGATGGCCGTCCTGCTCGAACCAGTAGTCGGCCAGGGCCTGGGAGGTCAGGTGCGGGGCGATCTGCGCCAGCACTAGGCCCAGCCGATCGTGCAGGCGCGCGCGGCCGTGGACGATGTCGCCGAAGTGCGGCGCGAAGAACGCCTCCTGAAGTCTTTCCGGCGAGAGCCCGAGGTCGGCCTCCAGATTGGCCGACCAACCCTTCGGATCGGCGTGGGTGACGATCACGCCGTCCACATCGACCATCAGGGCCTTCAAGGCCACTAGAGCATTTCCTTCAGGCGATAGAGCGCCGCCATCGCCTCGCGCGGGCTCATGCTGTCGGCGTCGAGCGCACGCAGCGCCTCCTCCACCTGGCTGGGTCCGCGATGTTCGGGCTCAGCGACCGCGGCGGAGAACAGCGGCAGGCCGTCGAGGTGGGCCGGCGCCCCGGCTTCGCGTTCCAACCGGTCCAGCACCTCGCGGGCGCGGACCACCACGGCGGGCGGCACCCCGGCCAGCTTGGCCACCTGCACGCCATAGGAGCGGTCGGCGGGGCCAGGCCCGGCCTCGTGCAGGAAGATCAGGTCGCCGTTCCACTCCTTGGCCTTCAGCGACAGGTTGGCGACGTGAGCCAAGCGGTCCTCGAGCACGGCCAGTTCGTGATAGTGCGTGGCGAACAGGCCCCGGCAGCGGTTGGTCTCGTGCAGCGCCTCGGCGCAGGCCCAGGCGATGGCCAGGCCGTCATAGGTCGCCGTGCCGCGCCCGATCTCATCAAGGATCACCAGCGAACGCGGCGTCGCCTGGGTCAGGATGGCGGCGGTCTCGACCATCTCGGCCATGAAGGTCGAGCGGCCCCGCGCCAGATCGTCGCCCGCGCCGACCCGGCTGAACAGCCGGTCGACCACGCCCAGCCGCAAGCTCTTGGCCGGCACGTAGCAGCCGGCCTGGGCCAGCACCGCCAGCAGGGCGTTCTGGCGCAGGAAGGTCGACTTACCGGCCATGTTCGGACCGGTGACGATGGACAGCCGGGCGCCGGCGACGCCCGCCCCATCGAGGCGGCAGTCGTTGGGCGTGAAGGGATTGCCGGCCCGCTTGACCGCGGCCTCGACCACCGGGTGTCGCGCGGCCTCGGCTTCAAAGGCGGTCGAGCGGTCGACCACCGGACGGCTGGCGCCGACATCGTCGGACCATTCGGCTAGGCCCGCGGCGACATCGAGCCGCGACGCGCCCTCGGCGGCGGCCTGGATGGCGGCGGCGACGCCGATGGCGGCCTCACGCCAGGCCTCGAAGGTGGCGACCTCCATGGCCAGGGCCCGCTCGGCCGCCTGGGCGATGCGCGCGTCCAGCTCGGCCAGCTCCACGGTGGTGAAGCGGACCTGGTTGGCCAGGGTCTGGCGGTGGATGAAGGTGGCGTTGAGCGGCGGGGTCATCAGCGGCTCGGCCGCCTTGGCCGTAGTCTCGACGAAATAGCCCAGCACCGCGTTGTGGCGGATCTTCAGGGCCACGCCGCTTTCGGCCCCCAGCCGCGCCTCGAGCTGCAGGATCACCTTGCGGCTGTCGTCACGCAGGGCGCGGGCCTGGTCCAGCTCGACGCGGACGCCGGCGGCGACATAGCCGCCGTCACGCGCCTGGGCCGGCAGGTCCTGGCCAAGACCCTGCGCCAGCATGCGGCGGAATTCGGCGAGGTTGGGATCGCTGAGCGGATGCAGGCCGGCCAGCGCGCCGGCGATCTCGCCCGGCGGCGGCGGGTCGAGCGGCTCAGGGTGCGAGAACAGCTGCGAGATCGTCTCGCCGCCGGACAGGCCGTCGCGCAGGCAGCCCAGGTCGCGCGGACCGCCCCGGCCCAGCGCCAGGCGCGAGAGCGCGCGCGCCATGTCGCCCATGCCGCGCAGGGTCTCGCGCAAGGTCTGGCGCAGGGGACGGCGCTCACAGAACCATTCCACCGCGTCGAGCCGTGCATTGATGGCGGCGGGATCGAGCAGCGGCCGCGCCAGTCGCGCCGACAGCAGCCGCGCGCCCGGCGCGGTGATCGTGCGGTCGATGGCGCCCAGCAGCGAGCCGTCGCGCCCGCCCGAAGTGCTCTTCTCGATCTCCAGGCTGGTGCGGGTGGCCGGGTCGATCGACATCACGTCGGCCTCGCCCGCCCGGCGCGGCGCGGTCAGCGCCGGCAAACGCCCGGCCTGGGTGATCTCCAGATGCGCGGCGATCAGGCCCAGCGCCGAAATCTCGGCGCCAGTCAGTTCACCAAAACCGTCCAGGGTTTCGACGCCGTAGAGCCGCTTCAGCCGGGCTTCCGAAGCCGCAGGCTCGGCCAACGCCGAGGCCATCGGCTGGATCAACCCGCCGGCGGTCTTGAAGGTCTCGGTCAGGGTCTCGTCGGCGAACAGCCGGTCGGGCACCAGGGTCTCGGACGGGCCGAGCGCGGCGAGCGCCGAGGCCAGGCCGTCGCGCGACATCGCCATGCACTCCACCTCGCCGGTGGACAGCTCGACGCTGGCGACGGCGGCGGTCCCGGCCCGCACGGCCACGGCGGCCAGGCGGTTGGCGCCGCGCGCGTCCAGCAGGCCTTCCTCGGTCAGGGTGCCGGGCGTCACCACCCGGACCACGTCGCGGCGCACCACCGACTTGGAGCCGCGCTTCTTGGCCTCGGCCGGGTCTTCCATCTGCTCGCAGAGCGCGACCTTGAAGCCCGCGCGGACCAGCTTGGCCAGATAGGCCTCGGCCGCATGCACCGGCACGCCGCACATCGGGATCGGCGCGCCGCCGTGATTGCCGCGCGCGGTGAGCGTGATGCTCAGCGCCGCGGCGGCCTTCTCGGCGTCCTCGAAGAACAGCTCGTAGAAGTCTCCCATGCGGAAGAACACCAGCGCATCGGGCTGGCGGGACTTGGCCTCGAAGAACTGGGCCATGACCGGCGTGGCGCCGGCGGGATCGGGGAGCGTGGGAGACGGGGCGTTCATGAGTGGGGGGAAACTAGCGGCGCCCGCGCCGTCCGTCAGCCCCGTTCCGAACTCCGTCCCCCTTGAAGAACGGCTCGCGACTCCCAAGCTGTGGTTCAGCGAGGAGCGCGACTTGCAGCACGTCATCTTCCCTGCCGGACCGGGCGACGCCGAGGACCTCGCGCGTCTGCACATCCGATCCTGGCGCGAGACCTATCAGGGCCTGCTGCCGGACTCGTTCCTCAATCGCATGTCGATCCCGGTCCATACCCGCCGTTTCGCCGCCAGCCTGATCAGGCCAGGCGAACGCGAGGCGACCTTGGTCGCCGCCGACCGCGAGGGCCTCGTGGGCTACGCCGCCGGCGGCCCCTCGCGCGCCAAACGTCCCGGCGAGGCGGAGATCACCACCCTCTACGTGCTGCGCGCCGCCCAGGGGTACGGCCTTGGACGGCGATTGTTGACCCACATCGCCCAGGTGTTCGCGGCCAATGAGGCCACCAGCCTGATGCTGTCGGTGCTGCGAGACAACATTCCGGCCCGCGGCTTCTACGAGCATCTCGGCGGCCAGGCCGAGGCCCCGCGCCGCGAGCCCGGCCCGGGCGGCGTCACCTATGAGGTGAGCTACCGCTGGCCCGACATCCGCGCGCTGCTGCGCTAGCGCCTCAAGGATTTGGTATGGTGGCGACGAGGGCGCGGGCCATCCGCCGCATCACCCGCTCGGCCGCCTCACGCGACAAGCCCTGATCCTCGCGCAGACGCCGCCAAGCGTCGAAGCTGAGCGCCAGGTCGAGCGCCGCGGCAAGGTCGGCGTCGTCGGGCAGCAGGCCGTCGAGGTGGCCAAGCAGCAGGGTCCGCTGGGTCAGGATGAAGATCTTGTGGGTTTCCTGAAGTTCAGGAGACCTGGCCCGGTGCATGTCGGCGAAGGCCTTGGGTCGCGAGACCTCCTCGAACACCTGCGCCCGGCGCCCGACCAGGACATCGAGCCGTTCGGTCAGGCTGCCGGTGACGGGCTCGGCCAGGATCGGGGCCAACCGCTCGGCCATGGTCGCCTGCAGACCGCGATAGAGGCCGTCGACATCGCTGAACAGGCGAAAGACCGTCCGCACCCCGACGCCGGCCTTGGCCGCGACGGCCTCGGCCGAGGGCTGGGCGACGCCGGCCTGCAACAGGTCGATCATGGCCTCGAGGATCCGCGCGCGGCTGGCGACCGTGCGGGCGCGGCGGCCGTCGGTGATCTGCACGTCGAGGACGGGACTGAGACTCATGATCCTTCGATAACGCCGCAGATCGCCGGACGCGACGCAATTTGAGCGCCGCGCCGATGGCGAGGCGTCAGGCCCCGGTCACGTCTTCCCAGAACCGCTTGGCCTTGCCGATGAAATTGGCCGACTTCGGATGCTGCTGCTCGCCGCAGATTTCGGAGAACTCGCGCATCAGTTCCTTCTGGCGCGCGGTCAGCCTAGTCGGCGTCTCGACGAACAGCTCGACCACCAGATCGCCGCGTTCGCGTGAGCGCAGGGACGGCATGCCGCGGCCCTTCAAGCGCACCGTACGGCCGGTCTGGGAGCCTTCCGGCACCTTGACCTCGATCTTGCAATTGCCGTCGCAGTCCTCGCCGCCCATCAGGCAGGGCGCCTCGATCTCGCCGCCCAGCGCCGCGACCCCCATCGGCACCGGCACGGTGCAGAGCAGGTCCAGGCCCTCGCGGTCGAAGAGGTCGTGAGGCCTCACCGACAGGAAAATGTAGAGGTCGCCGCGCGGTCCGCCGCGCGCACCCGCGTCGCCCTCGCCGGCCAGCCGGATCCGGGCGCCGTCGTCGACGCCGGCCGGGATGCGAACCTGGAGCGTACGCTCCTTGCGCAGTTGGCCGTGGCCGCGGCAATCCTGGCAGGGGTCCAGGACCAACCGGCCCGAACCACCGCAGCGCGGACAGGCGCGCTCGATCGAGAAGAAGCCCTGGCTGGCGCGCACGCGTCCGGCGCCGCCGCAGCTGCCGCAGACCGTCGGGCTGGTCCCGGCCTTGGCGCCCGAGCCCTCGCAGCTTTCGCAATTGATCGAGGCCGGGACCGTGATCTCCACCTCGGAGCCGGCATAGGCCTGCTCGAGCGTGATCTCCAGGTCGTAGCGCAGGTCCTGGCCACGGGCCGGACCGCCGCGCTGGCGGCCGCGACCGCCGAACATGTCGCCGAAGACGTCGCCGAACACCTCGTTGAAGATGTCGTTCACGTCGTGGAACTGGCCGTTTCCGCCACCGCCACCGCCCGAACCGTTCACGCCCGCATGACCGAACCGGTCGTAGGCCGCGCGCTTCTGGGGGTCGGAGAGGACCGAATAGGCCTCGTTGATTTCCTTGAACCGCCCTTCGGCCTCGCCACAACCGCCATTGCGGTCAGGGTGATGCTCCATGGCCAGTTTACGGAACGAAGCCTTCAGCGCGCCGTCATCGGCGCTCCGCTCCACACCGAGGATTTCGTAATAATCCCGCATGCTATGTCAGGCGTTCAAAAATTGATCTGAATATTGAGGTGGGATGATCCCCGCCCGGCTGCAAGGCTTGAGCCGGAACGAACCGGGCGGAGATGTCCATTTTCGGCTACGCCGACTTCTTCTTGCTGTCGTCGTCGTCGTCGCCGACTTCCTCGAACTCGGCGTCGACCACGTCGTCATCGACGCCCGCCGTTTCCGGCTGATCGTCCGTTCCGCCCTGTTGCGCGGCGTACATGGCTTCGCCCAGCTTCATCGAAGCCTGGATCAACGCCTGGGTCTTGGTGGAGATCGCGTCGGGATCTTCGCCTTCCAGAGCGGTCTTCAGATCGGCCAGGCCGGTCACGATGGCGTCCTTGTCGGCGCCCGAGACCTTGTCGCCGTGCTCGGCCAGGGCCTTCTCGGTCGAGTGGACGATGGCTTCGCCCTGGTTCTTGGCTTCAACCAGCGCCTTGCGCTTTTCGTCCTCGGCTTTGTTGGCCTCGGCTTCCTGCACCATCTTGTCGATGTCGGCGTCCGACAGACCGCCATTGGCCTGGATACGGATCGACTGCTCCTTGGCCGTAGCCTTGTCGCGGGCCGAGACGTTGACGATGCCGTTGGCGTCGATGTCGAAGGTGACCTCGACCTGCGGCACGCCGCGCGGCGCCGGCGGAATGCCGACCAGGTCGAACTGACCCAGCATCTTGTTGTCGTGCGCCATCGGGCGTTCGCCCTGGAACACGCGGATGGTCACGGCCGACTGGTTGTCGTCAGCGGTCGAGAAGGTCTGCGAACGCTTGGTCGGGATCGTGGTGTTGCGTTCGATCAGCGGGGTGAACACGCCGCCCAGGGTTTCGATGCCCAGGGTCAACGGAGTGACGTCCAGCAGCAGCACGTCCTTGACGTCGCCTTGCAGAACGCCGGCCTGCACCGCGGCGCCCAGCGCCACGACTTCGTCCGGGTTCACACCCTTGTGGGGCTCGCGACCGAAGAACTCCTTCACGGTGTCGACGACCTTGGGCATGCGGGTCATGCCGCCGACCAGGATCACTTCGTCGATGTCGGACTTCTTCAGGCCGGCATCCTTCAGCGCCTGCTCGCAGGGGCCGACGGTGCGGGCGATCAGGTCCTCGACCAAGGCTTCGAGCTTGGCGCGCGAGAGCTTGATGTTGAGGTGCAGCGGGCCCGACGCGTTCATCGAGATGAAGGGCAGGTTCACTTCGTACTGGGGAACCGACGAGAGTTCCTTCTTGGCCTTCTCGCCTTCTTCCTTCAGCCGCTGAAGGGCCAGCTTGTCTTTCCGCAGATCGACGCTGGTCTCCTTCTTGAACTCATCGGCGAGGTACTCGACGATGCGCATGTCGAAGTCTTCACCGCCGAGGAAGGTGTCGCCGTTGGTGGCCTTCACCTCGAAGACGCCGTCGCCGATCTCCAGGATCGAGACGTCGAAGGTGCCGCCGCCCAGGTCGTAGACGACGATCTTCTTGCCGTCGTTCTTCTCAAGCCCGTAGGCGAGCGCCGCGGCGGTCGGTTCGTTGATGATGCGCAGGACTTCCAGGCCGGCGATCTTGCCGGCGTCCTTGGTCGCCTGACGCTGGGCGTCGTTGAAATAGGCCGGGACCGTGATGACGGCCTTCTCGACCTTTTCGCCGAGGTGCTGCTCGGCGGCTTCCTTCATTTTCTGCAGAATGAAGGCCGAGATCTGCTGGGGCGAATAGTCTTTGTCGTGGGCTTTCACCCAGGCGTCGCCGTTCGGGCCCTTGACGATGTCATAGGGCACCATGTGCCGATCCTTCTCGACCACGGGGTCGGAGAAGCTGCGGCCGATGAGGCGCTTGATGGCGAACAGGGTGTTGGACGGGTTGGTGACGGCCTGGCGCTTGGCCGGCTGACCGACGAGGCGTTCCCCGTCGTCAAGGATGGCCACAACCGACGGCGTGGTCCGTACGCCTTCGGCGTTCTCAATCACTTTCGGCTGCTTGCCGTCCATGATGGCCACGCACGAATTGGTCGTGCCCAGGTCGATGCCGATGATCTTGCTCATATCGAGTCTTGCTCGCTCCTGAATGGCGGACGCCGGTTAAAGGGCCTTCGAGTGAAGCACCCCGTTTCTTATCGACGTCCCCGGTTCGAATAAGGGCTCGGCCGGTTAACCCACGGGGAAACCGGCGTCGAGTCGCGATATGGGATCAACTGCGTCCCCCGCAAGAGCGCAATGACCCTATATCGCGCGGGGTCTTGTCCCGAGCCCCTCCCGCCAAGCTTCTAAAATCCTTGCATAAGCTTGGGTGTCATAGGGCGCAGCCCCACCACCAGCGGCGATATAGGCGTGCTGTACGACCATGGCTTGCTGTTCGATATTGAGTTGCGAAAATTTTCGCCCATCGTCCAGATCGTAGGCATAGGCGGCCCGTCCATCCCCGGCCTTGAGCTTGGCCAGGGGCAGAAACACCCCCTTCTGGGCCTGCCAGGCGTGCACCAGCTCGTGCACAAGCACCGATCGCAGCCACAACGGAGCCTTGGCGAAGTCGGCCAGGGCCGAGGCGCCCGGCCAGACGATCAATCGGCCGTTTGGGACGAAAGGTCGCGGCCACAGCGGCAGGCTGAAGATCGCGATCCGATCGACGTCGAGCGCTTCGCCAAAGACTGATGCGCAGATATCACGCTCGCCAGGCGTCAAACGCCGCCAGCTCATGGGCGCCATGCGCGGATCGGGAGCAGAATGGGCCATCGCCCCTATATGTGACCCGATGAGCCTTTCGACGACCACAGGATTTCGCCTGCTGCCCGGCCGCCTCTCCCCGGAGGCGCAGAGCGAGCTGCTGGAAGAGGTCCAGGCGCGGGTCGAAACCGCGCCCTTCGTCCACCAGGTGACGCCGGGCGGAAAGCCGATGAGCGTGGCCATGACCAGCTTCGGGCCGCTCGGCTGGACCACCGACGCCGCCGGCTATCGCTATGAACCGCGACACCCGACCACCGGCGAGCCCTGGCCCGATATTCCCCAGGTCCTGCTCGACCTCTGGAGCGAGCTCGCCGATCCACTGGTCCCGCCCGACGCCTGCCTGATCAACTTTTATAACGCCGAGGCCAGGATGAGCCTGCACCAGGACCGCGACGAGGCCGATCTGCGCTTCCCCGTGCTCTCGGTCTCGCTGGGCGACACCGCCGTCTTTCGCATCGGCGGGACCAAGCGGACCGATCCGACCTCCTCGGTGAAGCTCTCGTCGGGCGACGTCTGCCTGCTCGCCGGAGAAGCGCGGCTGTTCCATCACGGGGTGGACCGCATCCTGCCTGGCTCGTCGCGGCTGATCCCCGGCGGGGGACGGATCAACCTGACCTTGCGAAGAGCCAGCCCTTTGACTTGAGGTGGCCCTGCGCCGCTAATGGAGCAAACCGCTGGGAGGTTATCGCCGTGCTTACGCTTACTCGCCCCGAAGGCTCCGAGCCGCAGGACTTCAACCTCTCGCGCCGGGGCCTGGCCGTGGCCGTATTCGGCGGCTACGCACTGGCCGCGCTGTCGGCCCAGGCCGAGCCGATCACCACCGACGCCGCCGGCCTGATCACCGAGACGGTGGAGATTCCGGCGGCCGACCGCCTGGTTCCCGCCTTCGTCGCCCGGCCTGACGCCAAGGGCCGCTTCCCGGTGGTGGTCGTGATCTCCGAAGTCTTCGGCGTGCACGAGTACATCCGCGATATCTGCCGCCGCCTCGCCAAGCTCGGCTACGTCGCCATCGCCACCGACTTCTTCATCCGCGCGGGCGACCCCTCGACGGTGACCGACTTCGCCGAGGTCCGCAGGATCGTCGGCGCGGCCTCCGAGGCCCAGGTGCTGGGCGATCTGGAGGCCACCCTCGGCTTCCTCAAGCGCCAGACCTATGCCGACAAGTCGAAGATCGCGATCACCGGCTTCTGCTGGGGCGGCGCGGTCGTCTGGCAGGCGGCCGAGAAGTTCAAGGATATCAAGGCCGGCGCGGCCTGGTACGGCCGCCTGGCCCCGCCCAAGGCCGGCGAGTTCCTGAGCGAACCTGACCGCACCTGGCCGGTGCAGTTCGCCGCCAATGTCCGCGCCCCGGTCATCGGCCTCTATGCCGGCAAGGACGGCGGCATCCCGCTCAGCGACGTCGAGACCATGAAGGCAGCGCTAGCCGCGGCGGGCAAGACCAAGTCCAGCATCGTGGTCTATCCGGACAGCCAGCACGGCTTCCACGCCGACTATCGCGCCAGCTACGACGCGGCCGCGGCCGCCGACGGCTGGTCACGCATGCTCGTCCACTTCGCCGCCAGCGGCGTGAAGCCCAAGGCGTTCAAGCCGCGCTGATCCCCCTCAGTCAGCTACGCTGACAGCTCCCCCGCTGGGGGAGGTGGCTCGCTGAAAGCGAGACGGAGGGGTGCGATCAGTAGGGCGGTTGTTCCGGCGGCGGGGTCAGGCCGTCGATCAGGTCGCCGACCTTGTCTTCGTCCGCCGACGGCATGGCCGGGGTCTTGGCCGGCGGCGCGGTCTTCGGGGCCTCGAGCGGGGCGACGACCGGCGCGGTCGCCTCGGCCTTCTCTTCCGGCTTTTCCTCGGTCTTCGGCGGCTCGGGCGCCAGCTCCGACGGCGTCAGGACCAGGTCCTCCAGCGGCCGGGCGTCGGTCGCCTTGAGCGCGGTTCCATCCTCGGGGCTCTCGCCCGGCAGCCGCGCCCGTTCCGGCGCGCCCCGGACGCCCAGCACGAAACCACCGACAGCGCAGATGGCGAGGATGGCGGCGACGACCCGCAGGACGTTTCGAGGCATGGTCCACATGCTCGCGAACCTAGTGTGGGTTTGATCAAACGAAAACTGGATTTCCATCGGGCGAGGGCTCTGAGGAAAACACCCCGCGACCGCCCAGCTTGGTAAACGCCTCTTAACCCTCGCGCGTCCAAACATGGGGCTTCCAGAACTGGGGATCGAGCGATGGCGCGAGTGGCGCGGAAAACGGGTGTTGAGTTGGGGCTGCATATCGCCAGCCTCGCCTGGACCCACCCCGCCACCGCGCGGCTGCGGGGCGGCGTGATCGCCGCCGCCGGCATCGCCTTCGCCGTGGCCCTGGCCACCTACAACGCCGCCGATCCCAGCCTCAACGCCGCCTCGGCCCTGTCGCCGTCCAACATCCTGGGCGCGCCGGGCGCCACCGCGGCCGATGTCGGCATCCAGTCGCTGGGCCTGGCCGCCGGGGTCGCCGCCCTGCTGATGGTGGTGTTCGGCCTTGGCCGCGCCACCACGCCGCAACCCGACCAGAACCGTCGCAAGGTGCGGATCCGCGCCATCGTCGGAACCCTGGGCGTGCTCGCCCTCGCCGGCCTGCTGGCCGCCCCGCCCGCCCCGGCCGCCTGGCCGCTGGCCAAGGGGCTCGGCGGGTTCTGGGGCGACGGCGTGCTGCACGGCCTGGCCGGCATGTTCTCCTACGCCCACATCCCCGGCGGCGGCGTCTTCGCCGCGATCCTGCTGGCGGTCGCCGCCACGGCCGCCCTGGGCTATGCGATCGGCGTGCGCCGGGCCGAGCTTGAGGCCAGCATCGCCTGGGTGCAGGCCGTGGTTCAGAAGCGCTCGGCCGCCCCGGCCCCGGCGTCCGCCAAGCCCGCACGCACCTCGGTCGCCCGCCGCGCCAAGGCCGCCGAGCCTGCGCCCGCCGCAACGCCGGCGCGTCCTGAACCGGCGCCCTACCCCGCAGCGGTCGCCGACGACGATGACGACACCTCGCCCAGCGTGGCGATCAAGGCCCCCAAGCCCGCGCCCAAGGAATCCAACCGCGAGCAGCGCGAGGCCCAAAGCACCTTCGACTTCGTCAAGACCGGCGGCTTCGCCCTGCCCGAGCTGGCCATGCTGGCCAAGCCCAAGCCGCGCGCCTCGCAGTTCGACGAAGGCGCCCTGCGCCAGAACGCCCAGCTGCTGGAAAGCGTGCTGGCCGAGTTCGGCGTGCGCGGCAATATCGACCAGATCCGCCCGGGCCCGGTCGTCACCCTCTATGAACTGGTCCCGGCCGCCGGCGTGAAATCGGCTCGGGTCGTGGCCCTGTCGGATGACATCGCCCGCTCGATGTCGGTCGCCGCCTGCCGCGTCAGCGTGGTGCCCGGCCGCAACGCCATCGGCATCGAACTGCCCAACGCCCGGCGCGAGACCGTCTATCTGCGCGACCTGTTGGCCAGCTCGGAGTACGAGCGCTCAACCCAGGCCCTGCCCATGGCGCTGGGCGAAAACATCGGCGGCGAGCCCTATATCGCCGACCTGTCGAAGATGCCCCACCTGCTGATCGCCGGCACCACCGGCTCGGGCAAGTCCGTGGGCGTCAACGCCATGATCCTGTCGATCCTCTACCGGCTGTCGCCCGATCAGTGCCGGTTCATCATGATCGACCCGAAGATGCTGGAGCTGTCGGTCTATGACGGCATCCCGCACCTGCTGGCGCCCGTCGTCACCGATCCGAAGAAGGCCATCGTCGCGCTGAAGTGGACCGTCCGCGAGATGGAGGACCGCTATCGCCTGATGTCGAAGATCGGCGTGCGGAACGTCGCCTCGTATAACGAGCGCGCCAAGGAGGCCGCCGCCAAGGGCGAGCACTTCGAACGCACCGTCCAGACCGGTTTCGACGACAGCGGCCGGCCGATCTACGAGAGCGAGCGCATTGATCCGAAGCCCATGCCCTATCTGGTCGTGGTCATCGACGAAGTGGCCGACCTGATGCTGGTCGCCGGCAAGGACGTCGAGGGCGCCGTCCAGCGTCTGGCCCAGATGGCGCGGGCCGCCGGCATCCACCTGGTGATGGCCACCCAGCGTCCGTCCGTGGACGTCATCACCGGCACCATCAAGGCCAACTTCCCGACCCGGATCAGCTTCCAGGTCACCTCCAAGATCGACAGCCGCACCATCCTGGGCGAACAGGGCGCCGAGCAGCTGCTGGGCCAGGGCGACATGCTCTACATGGCCGGCGGCGGCCGCATCACCCGCCTGCACGGCCCGTTCGTCTCCGACGAGGAGGTCGAGGCCGTGGCCAAGTTCCTCCGCGCCCAGGGCGAGCCGCAGTACCTCGAGGACGTCACCGCCGGCGGCGACGAGGATGGCGAGGGCGGCGAGAGCTTCGGCGACGAAGGCGGCGGCTCAGGCGATGATCTCTACGACCGCGCCGTGGCCGTGGTCACCCGCGACCGCAAGGCCTCGACCAGCTACGTCCAGCGCCGCCTGCAGGTCGGCTACAACCGCGCCGCCTCGCTGATCGAGCGCATGGAGCACGAAGGCGTGGTCAGCCCCGCCAACCACGCCGGCAAACGCGAAGTCCTGGTCGGCGCCGCGCCTTAACCGCGGCCCTCGCTCCGCTCGCCCTCACCCTCTCCCGCAAGCGGGAGAGGGGACTGTCTCGGTGTTACTCCGCCGCCTGCGCCCGCAGGGCCAGGCGCTGGGTCAGCGCTTCGTACTGGCTCCACAACTCCGCCGGCATCCGGTCGCCGAATTTGCGATAGGCGTCGGGGATCAGGGCGGCTTCCTCGGCCCAGACCTCGGGGTCGACCGAGAGCAGGGTTTCAAGCGCCGCGTCGGTGATCGACAGGCCCGAGAGGTCCAGCGCGTCCTTGGTCGGCAGGCGGCCGATCGGCGTGTCGACGGCGTCGGCCTCGCCTTCCAGCCGCTGGACGATCCACTTCAGCACGCGGCTGTTGTCGCCGTAGCCCGGCCACAGGAACTTGCCGTCCGCGCCCTTGCGGAACCAGTTCACGAAATAGATGCGCGGCAGCTTGGCGGCGTCCGCCTGGGCGCCGACCTTCAGCCAGTGGCTGAAATAGTCGCCCATGTTGTAGCCGCAGAACGGCAGCATCGCGAACGGGTCGCGGCGCAGCTCGCCGACCTTGTTCTCCGCCGCCGCCGTGCCTTCCGAGGCGACGTTGGAGGCCAGGAACACGCCATGGGCCCAGTCGAAGGCCTCGGTCACCAGCGGCACCGCGCTGGCGCGGCGGCCGCCGAACAGGATGGCCGAGATCGGCACCCCGGCCGGGTCGTCCCACTCGTCGGCGATCACCGGGCACTGGTCGGCCGGCACGGCGAAGCGGGCGTTCGGGTGAGCGGCGGGCTCGCCGGACTCCGGCGTCCAGGCGCGGCCCTTCCAGTCGGTCAGACCTTCCGGCGGCGTGTCGGTCAGGCCTTCCCACCAGACGTCGCCGTCGGCGGTCAGGGCCACATTGGTGAAGACGGTGTTGGCGTGCAGAGCGTCGACCGCGTTCTTGTTGGTCGCGTTCCCAGTGCCGGGCGCGACGCCGAAGAACCCGGCTTCCGGGTTGATCGCATAGAGCCGGCCGTCGTCGCCGAAGCGCATCCAGCAGATGTCGTCGCCCACCGTCTCGGCCTTCCAGCCGGGGATGGTCGGTTGCAGCATCGCCATGTTGGTCTTGCCGCAGGCGCTGGGGAAGGCGGCGGCCACATAGCGGACCTGGCCGGCGGGAGAGGTCAGCTTGAGGATCAGCATGTGCTCGGCCAGCCAGCCCTCGTCCCTGGCCATCACCGAGGCGATGCGCAACGCGTAGCACTTCTTGCCGAGCAGGGCGTTGCCGCCGTAGCCCGAGCCGTAGGACCAGATCTCGCGGTCCTCGGGGAAGTGGACGATGTACTTGATCTCGTTGCACGGCCAGGCGACGTCGGCTTGACCGGCTTCCAGCGGCGCGCCGACCGAGTGCAGGGCCGGGACGAAGAAGCCGTCCTCGCCCAGCATGTCCAGAGCGCCCTTGCCCATCCGGGTCATGACCCGCATCGAGATGGCGACATAGGCGCTGTCGGTGATCTCGACGCCCAGGGCGGAGATCTTCGAGCCCAGCGGCCCCATGCAGAACGGCACCACATACATGGTGCGCCCGCGCATGGCGCCCTTGAACAGCTGCTTCAGGTCGGCCCGCATCTCATCGGGCTCGAGCCAGTTATTGGTCGGACCAGCGTCCGCCGGGTCCTTCGAACAGATGAAGGTGCGGCTCTCGACCCGCGCCACGTCGCGCGGATCGGACAGGGCCAGGAAGCTGTTCGGGCGCTTCTCGGCGTTCAGCGCCGTCAGGGTGCCGGCCGCGACCAGCTCGGCCGTCAGCGCGTTCCACTCTTCGTCGGACCCGTCGCACCAGTGGACTCGGTCCGGCTGCGTCATCTCCGCGACTTCGCGTACCCAGGCCAACAGGCCAGCATGTTTCGTCGGAGCCTCATCGAGACCCGGAATGGCCATGCCCATCAGGCGTCGCCCCTTTTGTTACCCACGCAGACGTCGCCAGCCGCGGGGGTTCTCTGTGGAACCCGCCTATCGGCCAGCGGCTCGGTGATATGTACGAAATTTGACGGACACAAGGTCAGTCGAACCCGATACGCCGAACCAGCGAAATGACACCGGTGACAATTCAAGAACTCGCGCCTCACGATATTGTGGCGTGAACACCCGCCGGCTCTTCTGGACCACGCTCAAGGATAGACGCGGCGGAACGCAAGCGCGGTCGTGGCCGTTCTTGCGCCCTATTGACGCCCAGGGCGCCCTATAGGCTGCTCGGCGAAACTGGAGCTTCGAATGACTCGACTGACCCGACGCGCCCTGGCGCTGGGCCTGGCCGCCCTGCCCCTCCCCGCCCTGGCCCAACGCCCGCAAATCGCGCCGCTTACGGCCGCCGACAAGGCGCTGGTCGATCGTGCGGCGACCTATCTGCAGGGCCTTACCGAGGCCAAGGGCCGGTTCGTGCAGACCGATGCGCGCGGCGCGACCACCCAGGGCACGCTCTATCTGAAGCGCCCGGGCAAGGCGCGGTTCGAATACGACGCGCCCTCGCGCCTGCTGGTGGTCTCCGACGGCGGCAACGTCTCCATCGCCGACGGACGCCTGAAGACCTTCGAGGCCTATCCGCTGATGGCCACGCCGCTGTCGATCTTCCTGGCCCGCCAGATCCGCCTCGACAAGAACGTGGTGGTCAGCCGCGTCGCCCGCATGGCCGATGGCTTCTCGATCACCGCCCGTGACGGCAAGAAGGAAGCCGAAGGGCAGATCACCCTGACCTTCTCCGACAGCCCGCTGGCCCTGATCGGCTGGACGGTGACCGACGCGCAAGGCGCCTCGACCCGCATCCGGCTGACCGAACTGACCCAGACCAGCGGTCTGGCCGCGTCGCTGTTTGTCCTGCGCGACCCTCGACCGAAGAACGTTGGTCGACCGAAAGCGTGACACTTTCACAACACGCAATATCCCGCGTGATTTCCCATTGACTTTTTATTAGGGGAAGTGTCATTAATACAACTACGGGGTTCGCGCGATCGCGAGCCTTTCCGTGCCGGACCCTATCCCCTCCCGGCGGCGGCATGAGAGACACACTTTACGCCCGGGCTTCTCCAGTGCCCGGGCGTTTCTTTTTGCGCAAAGCCCCTTAAGTACGCGGCATGCGCCTCCGTCTCTGCACCTGGAACGTCAACTCCGTCCGCCTCCGCGCCGAGCAGGTCGCTCGTTTCGTCGACGAGCAGGCCCCCGATGTCCTGTGCATGCAGGAGATCAAGTGCCAGGAGCCGGAGTTCCCCCGCGCGGCCTTCGAGGCCGTCGGCCTGCCGCACATCAAGATCGCCGGCCAGAAGGGCTGGCACGGCGTGGCCATCGCCTCGCGCTATCCGATCGAGGACGTCGCCCCGCTGGACGTCTGCCGCGAGGGTCACGCCCGCTGCGTCTCCGGCAAGATCGCCGGGGTCGAGGTGCAGAACTTCTACATCCCGGCCGGCGGCGACATCGCCGACCGGACGGTGAACCCCAAGTTCGACCACAAGCTGGACTTCTTCGAGCAGCTGACCGCCGAGATGTCGCGCCGCGATCCCAAGGACCCGCTGGCCATCGTCGGCGATCTGAACGTCGCGCCGGGCGAATATGACGTCTGGAGCCACAAGCAGATGTCGAAGATCGTCAGCCACACCCCGATCGAGCTCGAGGCCTTCGCCAAGCTGATGGCCAGCCTCGACTTCACCGACCTGGTGCGCGAGGCGATTCCCGATCCGGAGAAGCTGTTTTCCTGGTGGAGCTATCGCGCCGCCGATTTCCGCAAGTCGAACCGCGGCCTGCGGCTCGACCACGTGCTGATCTCGCCGGGCCTGCGCGAAGCCGCGCTGCGCACCGGCAAGGCGCAGGCTCGCGTCCATGACGACGTTCGTGAATGGACGCGGCCCAGCGACCACGCCCCGGTCAGCGCCGACTTCGGGCTCTAAACCCCGCCGGCGGCCTTGAAGTTCGAGACCAAAGCGCAGCTGGGCACGCCGTCACGGGTCGAGACCGTGGCCGGCTTGCCGACGCCCGGCGCGAAATAGAAGGTCCCCTTCGCCGTCGTCACCGTCAGCAGCGCCGGGCCGGTGAACTGGCAGACCGGCACAAAGGCCGTCCCGCTGTCCTCGGCGGCGACCACGCTGCACTCCACATGGCCGTAGCGGCGCTCATATCGGATGTCGTTGGAGATGAAGGCCTGCTTGGCCTTGGTCGGCCGCGCCTCGTACTCGGCCTTGGTCAGGCTCGGGCAGGGCTCGCCCACCAGGGTCTCGGGCCGAACCACCGCCGTCGAGGCGGCGAGCAGCCCCTCGCGCTGCAGGTAGGATGAGATCCCCACAGTCACGAACCCGACCGCCACCGCGCCGATCAGCATCAGGGGGAAGGTTCTAGCCAACCCCCACTTCTTACGCGCCATGCGCCGATCCCCTTGAAGGTTCGTCTACGGCGCCAGCCTGTAGCCCCCCGCCTCGGTCAGCAGCAACCGCGCATTGCCGGGATCGGGCTCGATCTTCTGGCGCAGACGATAGACGTGGGTTTCCAGGGTGTGGGTGGTGACCCCGGCGTTATAGCCCCAGACCTCGGCCAGCAGCTCCTCGCGCGACACCGGCTTTTCCCCGGCGCGGTAGAGGTACTTCAGGATGTTGGTCTCTTTTTCCGTCAGCCGGATCTTCTTCTGGTTGCCGTCGACCAGCATCTTGGCCGAGGGCCGGAACTCGTAGGCGCCCAGGTGGAACACCGCGCCTTCGGACTGTTCGTGGCTGCGCAGCTGGGCGCGGATGCGGGCCAGCAACACCTGGAACTTGAAGGGCTTGGTCACATAGTCGTTGGCCCCGGCTTCCAGGCCGGAGATCTGATCATCATCGGTGTCGGCGGCGGTCAGCATAATGATCGGCGCCACCACCCCTTGCGCCCGCATCTGCCGGCAGGCCTCGCGGCCGTTCATGTCCGGCAGGTCGACGTCCAGCAGGATCAGGTCCGGTCGATGCTCGACAGCGGCCTTCACGCCATCGCCGGCGGTGGACGCCTCGATGGCCGAGAATTCCTCGGAGAGTTGAAGTTGTTCGGCGATTGCGCCGCGGAGTTCTTCGTTGTCGTCGACGACGAGCAAGGTCTTGCGTTGAGCCATGTAGGGGAACATGCACCGTATCGCCCCCCGCCGCCAACCGCCGGAGACCCCTTAGGCCATGATGTTCACGGCGATGTCAGATGGAAGCTTCCGATTGGACGGGCGCATGACCCGTTGCGCGCTGGGCAAAACCGGCGTGATCGAAGCCGATCTGAAGCGCGAGGGCGACGGCAAGTCGCCGCTGGGCGCCTGGGCCATCCGCCGCGTGCTCTACCGTCCCGACAAGGCAGAGCGCCCGCAGACCCGCCTGCCGACCCGCGCCCTGGAACGCGACGACGGCTGGTGCGACGCGCCCGGCGACCCGGCCTATAACCGCGCCGTCAAGCTGCCCCACCCGGCCAGCGCCGAGCACATGTGGCGCGAGGACGACGTCTACGACCTGGTCTGCGTCTTGGCCCACAACGACGATCCGCCGGTCAGCCCGCTGGGCTCGGCGATCTTCCTGCACCTGGCCAAACCGGACTATTCCCCCACCGAGGGCTGCATCGCCCTGTCGCGGGAAGACATGCTGGAGCTGCTGTCGCTGGCCCAGCTCGGCGACCTCCTGATGATCGAGCAGGCTTGAGCCCCGCAACCACCGCTGTCATCCCGGTTTGCGAAGCAAGACCGGGACCCATTCGCTCATAGCTGCCGAGGATGGCGAGACCTCGCCACAGCCTGCCCCATCGGGTGTTCATGGGTCCCGGACAAGCGCTGCGCGCTTTCCGGGATGACACTTGGCGCCTACCGCGCCCCGAACAACGCCGAGCCCACCCGCACGCTGGTGGCGCCGAACCGCACGGCGGTTTCGAAATCATCGCTCATGCCCATCGAGAGCTTCTCGATCCCGTTGCGCGCCGCGATCTTGGCCAGCAGCGCGAAATGCGGGCCCGGAGGCTCGACGGCGGGCGGGATGCACATCAGGCCCTCGATGTTCAGACCATAGGTCGCCCGGCACGCGGCGATGAAGGCGTCGGCCTCACCCGGGATCACCCCGGCCTTCTGATCCTCTTCGCCGGTGTTGACCTGCACATGGAGGCGCGGCGCCTTGCCCTGCTTCTGGATTTCTTCAGCCAGCACCACGGCCAGCTTCTCGCGGTCCAGGGTCTCGATCACGTCGAAGAAGGCCACCGCCTCGCGCGCCTTGTTGCTCTGCAGCGGCCCAATCAGCCGCAGCTCGACGCCGGCGCGATGCTCGGTCCAGCGCTCCATCGCCTCCTGCACCCGGTTCTCGCCGAACACTGCCTGGCCCGCGGCCAGCACCGGCGCGACCTTTTCCCAGGGCTGTTGCTTGGAGACCGCGACCAGGGTCACATCGTGGCTGGCGCGGCCGCACGCCTTCGCCGCCCGGGCGATCCGGTCTAGGACATCGGTGAGGGCGGGAGAGACGGTCATTTCAGGCAACTTCTGGACAGTGGTGCGAACGGCGCAAGCCTTAGGGCGGCGCGCGGCGGCGCGAAAGCCCCCGCTGCCGTCACTGCTGTTCTTCACCGATCCCGAACGCACGCCCGACATCGAGGCCGCCGCCCGCAGGCTGCCGCGCGGATCGGCCGTGGTCTATCGCAGCTTCGGCGCGCCGGACGCCGAGGCCCGCGCCCGGAAGCTGCTCGCCATCGCCCATAGCCGCGGCCTGCTGCTGCTGATCGGCGCCGACGCGACCCTGGCCGCCAGGATCGGGGCCGACGGCGTCCACCTGCCCGAACGCCTGGCCCATCGCGCGCGTCGCCTGAAGCAGCGTGGCTGGATCGTCACGGCGGCGGCTCACAGCGCCGCGGCGGCGCGGCGCGGCCTGCTGGCCGGCGCCGACGCGGTGGTGGTGTCGGCGATCTTTCCCTCGGCCAGCCCCTCGGCCGGCCAGCCGATCGGCCCGCTGCGGCTGGCGGCGATCGTCCGCATGGCTGGCGGTCCGGTCTACGGCCTGGGCGGGATCAATGACAAAACAGCCCGCCGGCTAATGCCTGCGGGCTTGATCGGTCTGGCGGCTGTGGAAGCCCTTAGAACTTGAAGGCGGTCTCGAGCTTGACCCGCGGCGCGGAGTCCTGCGGCTCGGTCTTCTTGTAGGCCGGCGTTTCTTTCTCGCCCAACGCAACCGCGCCGCCGACCCGAAGGCTCGGCGTGATGCGGAAATAGGCCCCGGCCTGGACGTCGTTCAGTTGCGTGTCGCGCTCAGCCCGTTGGTCCAGGTTGAGAGAGACCCCCCAGCGCCCCTTGCGCGTGTCCCACTTCAGCGACTTGGTCCCTTGCGAGGACACGACCGCCGAGGATTCACTACGCACGGTGAAGTCGGTGGTCTTCTTCGTGGTCTGGGCATGCGCCGTCGAAGCGCCGCTCGCGAGGAGCGCCGCACCGATCAACGAAATGACCAAACCCTTGGACATAACCACCCATATGGCCCCTAAGCCCCGGCCCCGCCAGTTGAGGCGTGACCGTTGAGCCGATTAAAGTCCCCGCAGACCTCAGGTCAACAGACTCCCGGCGCCCGCTGCCCGGTCTGTAGACAGATCGTCGGCGCCTGTGGCGGCAGAGACACGCGATTCCTGTTTGGCGCTTGCACGGGCGTTGTTATAGAGAGCGCGGCTGCGGGGGGCTGCGCCGCGGCGCGAACCGACGCGGGATAACGACTAGGAGCCGATATATGCCGTTTGTGCGCGGTGAGTTGATGCGTGGCGTGACGACCGGAGTGCTGGTGCTCAGCCTCACGGCCCTGGCGGCTTGCTCGAGCGGCGGATCTCGGACCTTCCAGACTCAGGAATCTGGTGGCGGCCTGAGTATGTTTGGCCTCGGCGGCGGCAAGAAGGCGAGCTCCGGCGGCGCCAGCCAGCCGGCGATCGGCGTGAACGGCTATCTGTGGCGAGCGACGCTGGACACCTTGTCCTTCATGCCGCTGGCCTCGGCCGACCCCTATGGCGGCGTGGTCATCACCGATTGGTATGTGAACCCGGAAAAGCCTGACGAGCGCTTCAAGTGCACCGTCTACATTCTGGATGCGCGCCTGCGCGCCGACGGCCTGAACGTGGCCGTCTTCAAGCAGGTCAAGGACGCCGCCGGCAACTGGACGGACGCTGCCTCGGCCGGTCAGACCGAGACCGATCTGGAAAACGCGATCCTTACCAAGGCCCGGCAGCTTCGGCTGTCCAACATCGGCTAAGGCCTCCAAGGGGCGCATTCGGGGACTCCAGTCAGGATGCGCTCTCCCCCTTGGGTCAGCGCAATGTCGGTGCTGACCGACACCTAACTTGAGTTTCGAAGAACGCCTCATGGCCCGCTACAACCCGAAAGAGACCGAACCCAAGTGGCGTAAGGCCTGGGCTGACGCCGACGTGTTCCGCGCCGGTCCGCCGACGCCGGGGGTTCCCAAGTACTACGCGCTGGAGATGTTCCCCTATCCGTCGGGGCGTCTGCACATGGGCCATGTGCGCAACTATTCGCTCGGCGACGTCGTGGCCCGCTACAAGCGCGCCCGCGGCTTCAACGTCCTGCACCCGATGGGTTGGGACGCCTTTGGCCTGCCCGCCGAGAACGCGGCCATGGAGCGCGGCGTCGATCCGCGCGGCTGGACCTACGAAAACATCGCCAAGATGCGGTCGGAACTGAAGGAGCTGGGCCTGTCGATCGACTGGTCCCGTGAATTCGCCACCTGCGACGCGGCCTATTACGGCAAGCAGCAGGACTGGTTCCTAGACCTGTGGAAGCGCGGCCTGGTCTACCGCAAGGAAAGCATCGTCAACTGGGACCCGATCGACCAGACGGTCCTGGCCAACGAACAGGTGGTCGACGGCCGCGGCTGGCGCTCAGGCGCCCCGGTCGAGAAGCGCAAGTTGAACCAGTGGTTCCTGCGCATCACCGACTATGCCGGCGAGCTGACCGACAGCCTCAAGACCCTGGACCGCTGGCCCGACAAGGTCCGGCTGATGCAGGAAAACTGGATCGGGCGCTCCAAGGGCCTGAAGTTCTCCTTCGGCTGGGCCTCTGAGGCCCCCAAGGGCTTCGAGAGCGGCCTGGAGGTCTACACCACCCGTCCCGACACCCTGTACGGCGCAAGCTTCGTCGGCATCGCTCCTGAGCATCCCCTGGCCGAGCAGCTGGCCGCCGACCCCAAGGTCGCCGCCTTCATCGCCGAATGCCGCAAGGGCGGCGCGTCGGAAGCCGAGATCGACACCGCCGAGAAGATCGGCTTCGACACCGGCCTGACCGTGGCCCACCCCTTCGACCCGACCTGGCGTCTGCCGGTCTGGATCGCGAACTTCATCCTGATGGATTACGGAACCGGCGCGGTCTTCGGCTGCCCGGCCCATGACCAGCGCGACCTGGATTTCGCCCGCAAGTACGACCTGCCGGTCAAGGCCGTGGTCCTGCCGCCCGGCGAGGACCCCGCCAGCTTCGCAGTCGGAAGCGAGGCCTATACCGGCCCCGGCGTCGCGTTCAATTCCGATTTCCTGGACGGACTGGACGTCGAGGCCGGCAAGGCCGCGGCCATCGCCCGCATCGAGGAACAGGGCCAGGGCCAAGGCGCGACCGTCTTCCGTCTGCGCGACTGGGGCGTGGCCCGCCAACGCGGCTGGGGCTGCCCGATCCCGGTGGTCCACTGCGCCAAGTGCGGCGTGATCCCGGTGCCCAAGGATCAGCTGCCGATCGTCCTCCCCGACGACATGGATTTCTCCAAGCCCGGCAACGCCCTGGCGCGTCACCCGACCTGGAAAGACACCACCTGCCCCGGCTGCGGCGAGGCGGCGACGCGCGAAACCGACACGCTGGACACCTTCGTCGACAGCTCCTGGTACTTCGCCCGCTTCACCGACACCGATAGCGCCGCGCCCATCGACAAGGCCGCCGCCGACTATTGGATGCCGGTCGACCAGTATGTGGGCGGCATAGAGCACGCGGTCCTGCACCTGCTCTATGCGCGGTTCGTGACCAAGGCCCTGGCCGATGAGGGCATGCTGTCGGTGCGCGAGCCCTTCGCGGGCCTGTTCACCCAAGGCATGGTCACCCACGAAACCTATCGTCGCCAGAGCGGCGAATGGATCGAGCCGCGCGCCGTCGAGTTTGAAACCGAAGCTGGCGCCCGCCGCGCCAAGATCGCCGAGACCGGCGAGCCGATCGTCATCGGCGACGTCGAGAAGATGTCCAAGTCGAAGAAGAACACCGTCACCCCCGACGAAATCTTCGACGTCTACGGCGTCGACGCCGCGCGCCTGTTCGTGTTGTCCGATTCACCGCCCGAACGCGACACCCAGTGGTCGGCGTCCGGCGTCGAGGGCGCCTGGCGCTTCGTCAACCGGGTGTGGAACGAGTTCGACAGCCAGCCGGCCGGCCCCGCGCCCGCCCCGGTCGCCGATCCCAAGGCCGACGAACTGCGGGCCTTCACCCACCGCACCATCAAGGGCCTGACCGAGGCGGTCGAGAGCTTCCGCTTCAACTCCGGCATCGCGCGGATGTACGAATTCCTTAACAAACTCAAGGAATTCCCGGCCGAGGGCGCGACGCCGGCGGTGCTCGGCGCGCGGCATGAGGCTCTGTCGGCCTTCGCCCGGCTGATCTCGCCGTTCACGCCTCACCTGGCTGAAGAAGCCTGGGCCCGCATCGGCGGCGAGGGCATGGTGGTTTCCGCGCCCTGGCCGGAATTTGACCCGGCCCTGACCCAGGACGCGGTGCGCATCCTGCCGGTGCAGGTCAATGGCAAGCGTCGCGGTGAAATTTCAGTCGCCGCCGGCGCGGAACCAGCCGATGTTGAGAAGCTGGTGCTGAACGATCCCGAGATCGCGCGTCGCCTGGAAGGTCTCTCGATCAAAAAGGTGATCGTGGTGAAGGATCGCATCGTCAACATCGTGGCTGGGTAAGCAGACATGAACCGCGTCGTCATCTCCGCCGCCTTGGCGGCCGCGGCCCTCGGCCTCGCGGGCTGCGGGTTCACGCCGCTCTACGCGACGCCCGGCGTCTCCTCGCAGCTCACCGCCGTGCAGGTGACCACGCCGCCGGGCCGCACCGGCCAGCTGCTGCGCGAGCACCTGGACGACGCCCTGGCCCGCGATAAGGGCGCCACGCCGCGCTACAAGATGGACGTCGCCCTGTCGGAAACCCGCTATCCGCGCGGCGTGCGGGTCGACAACGTCGCCACCCGCTACGAGTACGTCCTGACGGCGGTCTACACGCTCTCGGCCTACCCCTCCGGCGTGGGGATCAAGCAGGGCACCACCCGCGTCGAAGTCACCTACGACAGCGCCGACCAGCCCTACGCCTCGATCTCCGCCCAGCAGGACGCCCAGGATCGCGCCGCGACCGAGACCGCCCGCAAGATCCAGCTGGAGCTCGCCGCCTGGTTGGCGACCAAAGAGAAATCCTAGGGATTTCAAGGCCGTGATCCTTGCCAAGCGGCCCGATATCGAACGCTTCCTGGCCAAGCCGGAGGGCCATATCCGCGCGGTGCTGATCTATGGCCGCGACATGGGCGTGGTGCAGGATCGCGGAACGCAGCTCGCTTCCAAGATCGTACCCAACCTCGACGATCCGTTCGATGTCGCGCTGCTGACCGACGGCGATCTCGACGGCGACGGCGCGCGGCTCGAAGGTGAGCTGGCCGCCCAGTCGCTGATGGGCGGTAAACGCCTGGTGCGGCTGCGGTTCGCCACGGAGAAGGCCGGCCTCGACAAGCAGGTGGCCGAGGCGCTGGTCGCCCACGCCGCCGGCAAGCTGAACCCCGACGCCTTCTTCATCATCGAGGCCGGCAACCTCGGCCGCGACTCCGCCCTGCGCAAAGCCGCCGAGAAGGCGACTGAGGCCGCCGCCATCCCCTGCTACGAGGACGAGCCCGGCGACGTGGCGCGGCTGGTCCGCGAGCTGTTGGCCAAGGACAATGTCGCCCTGGACGCCCAGGCCCTGCAGCTGTTCGTCGGGCGCCTGCCCAAGGAACGCGGCGTCGCCCGCCAGGAGATCGAGCGCCTGGCCCTCTATCTCGAACCGGGCAGCGGCCGCACCGCCGCCGCCAAGGACCTGGACGACTTCCTGGGGGTTGAACCCGAGGCCTCGCTGTTCGACGCCGCCGCCGACGCCTTCAGCGGCAAGCTCGCCGACGCCCAGGCCGCCCTGCGCCGCGCCGCCGCCGAGGGCGAAGCCGGACCGGCCGCGGTCCGCGCGATCAGCATGTATCTCGCCAAGCTGCGACGCACCCTGACGCTCGCCAAGAACGGCGCGGGTCTGCAGGAAGCCGCCAAGGCCTCCGGGGTATTCTGGAAACAGGAGCGCGAGTTCCTGCGGCAGGCGCGCAGCTGGTCGCTCGAAGACCTCGACAAGCTGCAGCCCGACGTGCTCGCCGCCGACAAGGCCTGCAAGACCGCCGGCTCGCCCGACAGCCTGATCGCAGAGCGCCTTGCCCTGACCATCGCCGGCCGCGCCCGCCGTCTAGGCCTCTAAAAACCGCCAAACAAAATCGGCTCTCAGCGGCTCAGAAGTACGGACCTTCGTATCTCTGTATGTTTGTTTCGCCAGAATCCGGATTTTGATTTTCGGTCCTTATAAATCAAGGACTTAGCCGGAGACGATTTTCGAGCAGCCATACAGGTTGCGCCGAGAGGCGGATTTCGCCGGCTCGTGTGTATGGATCACCGGGACAAGCCCGGTGATGACGAGCTGGGGTGGGTGATCAGCCCCGCGAGGTCAGTTTGCGGCAGAGCTCGTCGAGCTGTTCGAGGGTCGCGTATTTGATCTTCAGTTCGCCGACGCCGCCGCGGTCGACCACCTCGACGTCGAGGCCGAGCACGTCGGAGAGGTCGGCCTCCAGCGCCTGGGTGTCGGTGTCCTTCGCCGGCTTGCGCTTGGCGGCTTGCGGCCGAGCGGCCGAGGGGGTGTTGCGGGCGAGGTTCTCGGCCTCGCGGACCGACAGCCCTTTGGCGATGATGATCTCGGCCAGGGCGACCGGATCGTCGGCAGTGAGGATGGCGCGGGCGTGACCGGCCGAGAGGCGGCCTTCCAGCACGTGGATCCGAACCACCTCGGGCAGGTTCATCAGGCGCAGGGTGTTGGCCACGTGGCTGCGGCTCTTGCCGACGCCGTCGGCCACCGCCTCCTGGGTGCGGCCAAATTTCTCGACCAGCTGCTGGTAGGCGGTCGCCTCTTCGATCGGGTTGAGGTTGGCCCGCTGGACGTTCTCGATGACGGCGATTTCCAGGACCTGGACGTCGTCCAGTTCGCGGGCCAGCACCGGCATGACCCGCAGGCCGGCCTTCTGGCTGGCGCGCCAGCGACGCTCGCCGGCGACGATCTCCCACTCGCCCGGTATGCCCGGCGCGGGGCGGACCAAGATCGGCTGCAGCACGCCCTTCTCACGGATCGAGGCGGCCAGTTCCTCCACCTCGGTCTCGGAGAACACCCAGCGCGGTTGATCGGCGTTACGATGGATCAACTCGATGGGGATCTCGCGAACCCCGGAGACCTCGGTCACCGGCGCGCCGGCCACCACCTTGGCCTCGTCGACATCGCCCAACAGGGCTGACAGGCCCCGGCCCAAACCGCGTTTTTCGACCATCATCGTTCCTTAGGCCGCTGCCTTGGCCCGACGATCGCGCTCACGCAGCACGACCTCGCGGGCGAGTTTCAGGTAGGCCTGGGAGCCCGAGCATTTCAAATCATAGACCAGCACCGGCTTGCCGTAGGACGGCGCCTCCGACACCCGCACATTGCGCGGAATGACGGTGTTGTAGACGGTGTCGCCGAAGTGGCCGCGCACGTCGCGCGCCACCTGCTCCGACAAGCTGTTGCGCCGGTCGTACATGGTCAGCACCACGCCCTGGATCTCCAGGTTCGGGTTGAGGCTGCCGCGCACCAGATCCACCGTCCGCATCAGCTGGGTCAGGCCTTCCAGAGCGAAGAACTCGCACTGCAAAGGCACCAGCACCGCGTCGGAGGCGGCCATGGCGTTGACCGTCAGCAGGTTCAGCGACGGCGGGCAATCGATAAGGACGTAGGTGTATTGGCCGGACGCCCGGACCGGCTCCAGGGCGTCGCGCAGCTTGAAGGAGCGGCGCGCCTGCTGGCCCAGCTCCAACTCGACGCCGGACAGGTCGGGGTCGGCGGCGATCAGGTCCAGTCCCGGCAGGGCGGTGTGGACCACCGCCGAGAGGATCGGCTGCTCGCCCATCAGCACGTCGTAGAGCGTGACCTTGCGCAGCGCCCGGCCAATGCCGAGACCGGTGGAGGCGTTGCCCTGGGGATCGGAGTCGATCAGCAGCACCTTCTCGCCGACAGCGGCGAGCGCGGTGCCCAGATTGATGGCCGTGGTGGTCTTGCCCACCCCGCCCTTCTGGTTCGCGACGACCAGGACGCGCAGTTTACGGTTAGCTTTTACGGCCACGGCCGAGCCTCCTCACACGCACGATTTGACCTCTGGCGTCGCTCAAGCTGGGCAGCACGTCGGCCTCGAAGTCCCATTGTCTCGCAGCGTCTTCGAGTTCGGACGCAACATCTTGGCCCTTCAGGAACAGCGCGGTCGCCCCGCGCTTGAAGTAGGGCTGGGCGTACCCCATCAGTCGCGACAGGGGCGCGCAAGCCCGCGCCGTCACGATATCCACAGTCAGCGACAAGTCTTCCGCACGTGAATCGTGAACCGTGGCCGGAAGCTGCAACCCCTCCACCACTTCGGTCAGGAACCGGCAGCGTTTCGTCAGGCTGTCGACCAGGTGCACGTGGAAGCCGGGGCGGTCTTTTCCCAGGATCGCCAGCACGATACCGGGCAATCCTGCGCCGGTTCCGAGATCGGCCCAGGTCACCGCCTCGGGGGCCAGCGGCAGGATCTGGGCGGAGTCCCAGGCATGCCGCGACCAGAAGACGTCGAGGGTCGCGGGACCCACAAGGTTCATCTTCTGGTTCCACTCGATCAGGTAGGACCGGTAGCGCTCGAGGTCGGCGAGCGCCGCGTCACTGGCGCCGGACACGGCGGCGAAACTGGCGGCGTCGGTCACGTCGACCGGCTCGGAGATATTGGACTGCGACAAGGGCGAGGACTCAGGCGGCGCGGCGGCGGACATGGGCGAGCAAGGCGGTCAGGGCTCCAGGCGTCACGCCCTCGATGCGGGCGGCTTGGCCCAGGGTGAGCGGCCGAACCGCGATGAGCTTTTCGCGGACCTCGTTGGAAAGGCCCCCTACTCCCGCATAGTCCAGATCCGCAGGCAGGCGCAGGTTTTCGTCGCGGCGGAAGGCGGCGGCGTCGGCGGCCTGGCGGTCCAGATAGCCGGCATAGGCGGCGTCGATCTCGACCTGTTCGCGGATCTCCGGCGCCCAGGCGGCGATCTCCGGCCAGATGGCCGCGAGCTCGTCGAAGCCGATGGTCGGATAGGCCAGCAGCTGCGTCAGGTCACGCACCACGCCATCGGCCTTCACCGGCAGGCCGGCTCTCTGGGCGACGGCCGGGGTCAGGGTCAGGGCCGCAGCGCGGGCGCGGGCATGACCGAGCGCGTCAGACTTGGCGCGGAACGCTGTTTCACGTGAAACACCGACCACACCCAAGGCCATACCGCGTTCGGTGAGACGCTGGTCGGCGTTGTCCGCCCGCAGCGACAGCCGGAACTCGGCGCGGCTGGTGAACATGCGATAGGGCTCGGTGACGCCGCGCGTCACCAGGTCGTCGATCAGCACGCCGATATAGGCCTCGTCCCGGCCAAAGGCGGCGGCGTCCAGGCCCGAGGCGGCGCGGGCGGCGTTCAAACCGGCGACCAGGCCCTGGGCGCCGGCCTCTTCATAGCCCGTGGTGCCGTTGATCTGGCCAGCCAGATAGAGGCCCGGCAGACGCTTGACCTCCAGGGTGGGGTCGAGCTCACGCGGATCGACATAGTCGTATTCGATGGCGTAGCCGTAGCGCTTCACCTGGACGTTCTCGAGCCCGGCGATGGTGCGCAGGAACAGATCCTGGGTCTCTTCCGAGACTGAGGTTGAGATGCCGTTCGGATAGACGGTCGTGTCGTCCAGGCCTTCCGGTTCCAGGAAGATCTGGTGGCTGTCCTTGTCGCCGAACCGAACCACCTTGTCCTCGATGGACGGGCAATAGCGCGGGCCACGACCGTTGATACGGCCGCCATAGACCGCCGACTCCGTCAGCCGATCAGCGATGATCTGGTGGGTCGCGGCGTTGGTGTAGGTGACGCCGCATTCAATCTGCGGGGTGGTGATCTTGTCGGTCAGGAACGAGAACGGCACAGGCTCGGCGTCGGCCGCCTGCATCTCCAGCCCGTCCCAGGCGATGGTCGAGCCGTCGAGCCGCGCCGGCGTTCCAGTCTTCAAACGGCCCATCGAAACGCCCGAGGCGTACAGCCGGTCCGACAAGCCGATGGCCGGGGCGTCGCCGACCCGTCCGGCCGGGATGCGCTTCTCGCCCTGGTGAATGATGCCCTTGAGGAAAGTGCCGGTCGTCAGCACCACCCTGCCCGCCCGGTACTGCGTTCCCGTGGCGCCGACCACGCCCTGGACCACGCCGTCGGTGACGATCAGGTCCTCGACCGCCTCGGCCAGGATGCTGAGGTTGGGGGTGGCGGCGAGCTCGGCCTGCATGGCCTGGCGGTAAAGTTTGCGGTCGATCTGCGAGCGCGGGCCGCGCACCGCCGCGCCCTTGGAGCGGTTGAGCATGCGGAACTGGATGCCGGCGACATCGGCCAGCCGGCCCATCAGGCCGTCCAAGGCGTCGATCTCGCGGACCAGGTGGCCCTTGCCGAGGCCGCCGATGGCCGGGTTGCAGCTCATCTCGCCGATGGTTTCGAGCTTGTGGGTGAGCAGCAGGGTCTTGGCGCCGAAGCGCGCGGACGCCGCCGCGGCCTCGCAGCCGGCGTGCCCTCCCCCGATGATGATGACGTCCCAGGCGCTCAAGCTTGTCGTCTCCACGAAAGACGCCCCCGGCGAGGCGGGGGCGGTCTGGAGCTATATAGGGCAAGACGGCCGAGGTTTCACGTGGGATTCGGCGTCGGGGTCGGGGTGGATCGGTGTTTCACGTGAAACATTGGGGTGGAGAGCCCCCTTCGTCTCGGCGCTGCGCGCCGATCCACCTCCCCCAGCCGGGGAGGATCTGGGTCGTACTAGATGCTCCCCCGCTGGGGGAGCTAACGGCGAAGCCGACTGAGGGGCAATTGTTTCACGTGAAACGCCGGCCCGCCGCTGCGCGGCCCCTCACCCAACCCTCTCCCAGAGGGAGAGGGCATTCATTTGCCGATGCAGAAGCTGGAGAAGACGCGGTCGAGGACGTCTTCAGGGTCGATGCGGCCGGTGATGCGGTCCAGGGCCCGGCCGGCGAGGCGCACGTCTTCGGCGGCGAGTTCGAGGTCGTCTTCCAGCACCAGGGCGCGTTGCAGGCGCTCCAGGGCTTCGGCCAACAGTTCGCGGTGGCGCAGGCGGGTGGCGGTGGGCAGTTCGGCGCCGGCCAGGGCGTCGACCACCCGGGTCTCCAGCGCGTGCTCCAGGGCGGCGATATCGCCCGATGACTTCGCGCTGAGCCGCAGGGCCTCCACGCCGAACGCCCGGGCCTCGACCAGGGCGTGGCCGGTTTCCGCCCCGGAAGGCAGGTCGGCCTTGTTGATTACGCAAAGGTCGTGCGGATGAAGGTCCGGCGCCGTGGCGGGCGCATCGCTGGCCCCATCCACCACCCAGATGCGCAGGTCGGCGTCGCCGGCCCAGGCCCGGGCCCGGCGCACGCCCTCGGCCTCGATCTCATCGTGGGTTTCGCGCAGGCCGGCGGTGTCGGCGAGCAGCGCCTTGTAGCCGCCGAACCGCATCGGCACCTCGATGATATCGCGCGTGGTGCCGGGCGTGGCGGTGACGATCGCCGCCTCGCGCCCCGCCAGGGCGTTGAGGATCGTGCTCTTGCCGGCGTTGGGCGCGCCGATCAGGGCGATGCGGAAGCCCTCGCGCACCTGCTCGCCGCGCTTCACATGGACCAGGGCGTGTTCGAGATCGGCGATGAGATCGGCCAGCACCGGCCGGGCGCGGGCGGCCACGTCGGACGGCACCTCCTCGTCCGGGAAATCGACGGCGGCCTCGAACATCGCCAAGGCCTCGATCAGGGCGTCGCGCCAGCGGGTCTGGGCGTGTCCCAAGGCGCCGCCCAGCTGGTCGAGCGCCTGACGGCGCTGGGCCTCGGTCTCGGCCTCGATCAGGTCGGCCACGCCTTCGGCCTGGGCCAGGTCGAGCTTACCGTTCTCAAAGGCGCGGCGGGTGAACTCGCCAGGATCGGCCAGGCGCAGGCCGAGCGCCGCCAGCGCCTCCAGCAGACCGGCGACCACCGCCGGCCCGCCATGCACGTGAAACTCAGCGCAGTCCTCGCCGGTGTAGCTCTTGGGGCCGGTGAACCAGAGCACCAGGGCCTGGTCGATGGCCGCCCCCGCCTGATCGCGCAGGGTCCGCAAGGCGGCCATGCGCGGTTGCGGCAAGCCGCCGGCCAGGGCGGCGACCGCCCTCCCCGTCGCCGGGCCTGACAAACGCACGACGGCCACCGCCGAGCGACCGGCGGCGGTGGCGGGCGCGAAGATGGTGTCGGTCATTTGCTGCGGTTAGCGCCCATGCCCACGTCGACAGCCGCCGACATCAGGTTCCGGAACTGCTCCTGGGCGCCGGCCCCGAAGGCCGCCCAGTTCTTCATCAGCTCGTCGGGAGAGACCATGGCCATGTTGGAGGTCATGCGTTTCTGCATCTCTTCGACCAGCTTGTCGTTAAGAGCGGTGACGTCCGGCAATCCGAGAAAGGTTCGGGCTTCCTGGGGCGAGCAGTCGATTTCGATCGTCATCTTCATCTGATTACCTCCAAGCGCCACATCGGGTCTGACCACATTGTTATGAGCGCAGCCGGGCCTCACAAGCTAGTAGCCGCGTGAGGGCCATTTAGTGAAACGGGAGACGCCAATGGGCGAAACGATCAGCATCAAGACGCAGGACGGCCAGTTCGCCGCCTATGTCGCGCGACCCGAAAAGATCGCCGGCCGAACCCAGACCCCCGCCGTGGTGGTCATCCAGGAGATCTTCGGGGTCAACGCGGTGATGCGCGACACCTGCGACGAGCTGGCCGCCGCCGGCTTCCTGGCGGTCTGTCCTGACCTCTTCTGGCGGATCGAGCCGGGCGTCGACATCACCGACCAGTCCGAGGCCGAGTGGAAGAAGGCGTTCGAGCTCTACAACGCCTTCGACGTCGAGGCCGGGGTGAAGGACATCGCCGTCACCATCGACCATGTCCGCGGCCTGGCCGAGGTGAACGGCAAGGTCGGGGCGGTCGGGTTCTGCCTGGGCGGGCTGCTGGCCTTCCTGACCGCGACCCGCACCGATTGCGACGCCAGCGTCGCCTATTACGGCGTCGGCATCGAAAAGAATCTGGTCGAGAGCGAAAAGCAGGCTCACCCCCTGCTGATGCATATCGCTGAAGAAGACCAGTTCGTGCCGAAGGAAGCCCAGGCGCTGATCCTGGCCACCTTGAAGAACCATCCGCAGATCGAGATCCACACCTACGCCGGCCGCGACCACGCCTTCGCGCGCAAGGGCGGCGAGCATTATGACGCCGCCGACGCCAAGCTGGCCAATGGCCGGACGCTGACCTTCTTCCAACAACACCTGGGGGCGTGATGAAAGCGGTTCAGTTCCAAGCGACCGGCGGCCCTGAGGTCCTCGAGGTCGTCGACGTCCCCACTCCCGTCGCGGGTCCGGGCCAGGTGCTGGTCCGCCAGCAGGCGATCGGCGTCAACTTCATCGACACCTATCATCGCTCGGGCCTCTATCCGGTGCAGCTGCCCTCGCGGCTGGGCATGGAAGGCGCGGGCGTCGTCGAGGCGGTCGGCGCGGATGTGACCCGGTTCAAGGCCGGCGACCTGGTCGCCTACGCCTCCGGGCCGCTGGGCGCCTACGCCGAGTATCACGCGGTCGCGGCCGGACGGGCCATCGCCCTGCCTGAAGGGATCGACGCGACGACCGGCGCGGCGGCCATGCTGAAGGGCATGACGGCCGAGTTCCTGCTGCGCCGCTGCTACGCGGTGAAGGCCGGCGAGACGATCCTGGTTCACGCCGCCGCCGGCGGGGTGGGCTCGATCCTCGTCCAGTGGGCCAAGCACCTGGGGGTCACCGTGATCGCCACGGCCGGATCGCCCGACAAGGCCGAGCGGGCCAGGAGCCTGGGGGCCGATCACGTCATCCTCTATCGCGACCAGGACGTCGCCGCCGAGGTTCGGAAGATCACCGACGGCAAGGGCGTGCCGGTGGCCTATGACTCGGTTGGTGCGGCGACCTTCGAGGGCACGCTCGGCAGCCTGGCGCGGCGCGGGCTGTTCGTCAGCTTCGGCAACGCCTCGGGCGCGGTTCCGCCGTTCGCTCCGGCGCGGCTGGCGCAAGGCGGCTCGCTGTTCTTCACCCGGCCGACCATGGGCGACTATCAGGTCACCACCGAGGAGCTGGATGAGAGCGCGGCGGCGCTGTTCGCGGTGATCAAGTCCGGCGCGGTGAAGATCGACATCGGTCAGACCTTCCCGCTCGCGCAGGCCCGCCAGGCGCACGAGGCGCTGGAAGGCCGCGCGACCGTCGGGGCGAGCTTGCTGGTTCCGTAAGGGAAGACCCCCTCAGTCGGCTTCGCCGCCAGCTCCCCCAGCGGGGGAGCATCTGGTCCTTAGATCCTCCCCCGCTGGGGGAGGTGGCGCGCGTAGGGCGACGGAGGGGGCGTTCCACGTGAAACACGCCTGGAATCAACAGCTTGACCCAAAACAAAGGGGCCCGCGTCGCCGCGAGCCCCTTTTTCGTGCTGGCTAAGGCTAGAGAGCCCTAGTGTCCCGAGTCTGAAGTACGTCGACTCGGATTGGACTCAGTCGTGATGGA
>ERZ1292637.273-Hain-H14-01um-R3-273-length-35918-cov-5_pt2 | contig 34094 bp, 49 predicted proteins | sample MGYA00564405_ERZ1292637 | MGnify/ENA primary metagenome ERZ1292637 (study PRJEB36523, sample SAMEA6512645) | groundwater metagenome | collected 2019-01-09 | study: AquaDiva: Metagenomics assemblies of 32 groundwater samples | reverse complement strand
AAACTCCCGGATAATTCGAGGGAAATATTGTAGCGCCTTGCCGTTTCATCTACGGTTCTAAAAGACACCTGGGCATTTTCAGCGCTCGACGCCCATGCGGTTGTGAGAATTTCAGTCGTAGCATTTCTGTCGTAAGATGCCGTAATCGTCGCATTTTGACTTGTCGTGTTGCCCTCGACAAGAATAGATGAATAGGCTTTTCGTTGAAATGGCTGTCCGTTGTCATAACTCTTCGTGCGGGCAGTTATAGCAATAGCCGTTCCTGCGTCGTTATACGTGCCGGGATCTTCGATCCTATAGACGTGGCCGTCTGTAGCACCGGCAAGCAGCTCACGATTCAAGCTGTCAAAAAAGAGTGAACGAAGGCTCGTTAAAGCACTTGTACCAAAAAAGCACTCAGTCACTTGCCCATTTTGAAGGTTGGGTTTTAGCACCAGAAAGCGATTGAGCCCCGATGAACCTGCTTCCGCATAAAGCATCACAAGCGCAGAGCCCGTTGCTTCATTGAGGAAATCAAGTTCAACAAGTGCCATTTGCGCTGTGTTCCACCCAGCTTGCCCGTCAACGGTGCGGCCCTCAAAAAATGGGTCTATGGCGCCGGTGAGCTTTATTTGCCTGCCATTTATATCAGCATAGATGCCATCCTGAGATACAAAGAAGAGTACCCCCTGACCTTCAGTTATAGCAAGTTGCGACACAGCGCCACGCGAACCGTCTATAGGCACGGGGAGAAAAGTATCGGTACCAATACCGACGACGTTGTAGGTCCGTGCTGTGGTCCATACACGTATTTGACTTGCTGTGGCAATTCCCGCAACCCCACGTGCCGATCCGTCCCCTATTATTGCAAAATTGCGATAACCCCAATTCTCTGCCCTGTTTTCTAGACGCTCGTAGCCCTTTGAGAAATAGAGCCTGTATCCATCGACAAGCATGAAGAGATGTCCCTGCCCACCCGGGCCAAAGAGTACCCGCGTCGTCCCCATGGGAGGCACGTCATTGTCAGTTTCTAAGAGCTGATTGGTAAGGACAAGCGTGGCATCGGAAAAATTGTCGAGAAATGGGCTTGTCGCTGTATCGGCAATTTCATCTACGAGCACGTAATTGGTAAAACTTCCGCCCTTGCGCCAGATCATAAGCCGGTCAATTTGTACATCACCTGGATGATTAGCGCCACCTTCTCTGACATTTGTGGTTGTGATATTGATGCGTTGACGGTTAGTTGTTAGTTTTGTTGTCCCAAGTATGACACGATCGGCATCGAGCGGCGGATTGCCTCGCGCCATTGTCGTTGAATTGCGATAGCACACGGAGTACTCAATATCGCCTTCAATTCCTACACCACCACGGAGCTTAAAATCATCAGTATTGAACACAACAGTTCCAAGGGTGTTAGTAAGAAATCCAATACGAAACACGTTCGCATTTAACCAGTTTCGTGTCGTATCGGTACCATACCGAGTAAATTTTGACTTGCGTATTTGCACTTGCGTCCAGGAGTTAATCCCTTGATCGAGTGTCGTAAGCGCGCCAAGTCTAATGTGATAGTAGTTACGTCTGAAGGCATTTCCTATGCCTGTCGTTGCACTATCAACATCAATATCTACTTGCAGAAAAGTTACACGCTCCGGCCTATCACACCGTATCCAGAAGTGGATATAGTCGTCATCTTTAACGAGATTATCCCCATCTATGAGTGTATCAAGATTAATTCCTCCACCCGTATTAAAAGTAATCGAACCAAATGTCGAAGCAGCAATGCTAAATGAAAGACTGGAAGGAGCTTCCTGAAAAAACGTAAAATCGTCAGTAATCCCTCCTAGCAAATTTGTTCCAGTCCAAAAAACAGAAATGTCCATCTGATCTATCTGAGTAAAGAGATCAGCGGCAAGTTCTGCGCTTATTGCCTGTGCCATAGGCGGCAGGATACCCATTGTGGTAGTCACTGCGCCTGAATCTTTGATAGCAATCGTGCCATTCACGAAGTATTTGAGCAAATTACCGTTGCCATCTGGTGAGTTCGCATCGGAGAGTGTCTGCACACCCGTTGCTGTGTTCACAGTTGTTGGAGCTGTCCAGGAGGCACTGAGGCGCTGAAGTGTCGTCCCAAACTGTGCATAGCTGTACGTTGCCACAGAGGCTACCAGGCGTGACAAATATATAACCGGAGAGACAAAAGCCCCAGCCGTGCGGATAGCCCAACCAGGACGCACTTCAATAGCGCCCAGTGTGCGGTCAAGTCGCACATTGGTTGCACGGCGCAGCGCATCGTCAGGTATTGCATCGGGCTCGCCAATAAGCGTTGCGCCGCGTGTCCACCGCGCAATTTGGAAAGGTTGAAACGGCATGGCTCAAGCATACCTCAGCACGAGAAACATCATACAATTCTACAATCCGATCTCCACCATCGCGGTTTCGCGCCTCGGATTGCCCGCATAAAGTAAGGTAATGACTCCTGCGAGGTTAATTCGTCCCGCAATATCACCGCACTGAAAGTGTTGCACTAGTTAGAGTGAGCGGCCCAAACCCGGCAACGCTTCGGCGAAAGCGCACAGTCAGAGTACTAAGAGCAGTGACAAAGCTAAAATCATCGGCTTGCTGCCAACCCGCTGCTGCACCTCCAGGCACGGTAATAGTTGCGAGGACTGTCGATGACGTCACGTTGTACAGTTCGACCAGCCCGGTGCCACCACCACCAGCGTCAGAACGATAAATTTGAAACATAACTCTTGTGTTTGCACCGACACTCTGGATACGTCCAGCAACCATAGGCTCAATAATAACATCGCTCGTCACAGTGAGCGCTTCGTTGCGAAAGAAGACCATCTCACTTGGGGTCATGACTTCATGCAAAGTTGGGCCTGAAGAGATATTTGTCAGTGCTGTCATGTTTTGATATTCATTACCGTATGTTCGTATATTTGTATTATTAGCCGTATTGGCAAACCAGATGGAAAACTGCTGACCAGTGAAACGGTTCCCTCGTATCATAACATCGTCAACTGGCCATGTTGCATCTCCAGCAAGTTGTACACCTTTCGCCGTGCCACCTGCAGTTGAAAGGCAATCATTATTACTAATGTCAATACGGTGAGAACCTGCTATTGAGACACACCCTGCCTGTGTTCCTGCATTAAAAAAATTATTATTGCGGATCACAATGGGATGAAGGACGAAGGCGCCGAAATTGGCTCTGAAGATATTCACTGCCCAATCTGAGACGCTCAGGCTTGGCCCTATATCGTTACTTTCGACAAAAATGTCAGAAGGTTGTTGTACTTGTGTCGTGCCAATGAGGATGCCATTTTTGGCATGACCATATACTCTGTTACCCCGCACCATGATTGATTGGGCGCCCTCAATATCCATGCCTCCACCGCCACGTGTACCAGTGATGATGTTATCAACGACCCACACATTGTTAATATAACCATCTACGCCACCAGTAATGCCTATCCCCCCATCAGCGGAGTCCAGGATACGATTTTCCTTTATATAGACATCTTTTATCGTATCAGGGGATGTCTGACCCCCTACATGGATACCATCGCCACCAGCTCGTGTAATATTGTTATTCTCTATGTATACTTCGCTTCCACCTCTATCTACTCCTATGCCTTGGAAGCCTGTGTTTTTGACATTTGTCTCTCGAATGTGGACATTATCCCCAAAGCGTACCGTTATGCCACTGCCAAAGCTTACTTGATCCAACAAGCCTCGCCGTAAGTCCACTGTTAGGCCGTAGACATGCACATCTTTTGCATGGCTTGCGGTGGTGTTTCCAATAATCAACCCACTCGTGGCTGCTGGTGTGATATGGTCAAACGTCGCTCCGTATCCCCATAAAGTCATTGGCCCTTTGATAAGGACCTCTACTGCACCTGTGCGGTAGCATATAGGAGCCAGGGGCACCATAAGCCTACCAGAGCTAGCTGCAGCAAACGCGCTTGTCATCAAGGCACTATCATCGGTGACACAATCTCCTACCACACCAAACCATTCCGGGTAGAGCACTGCTGTACGGTGTTGCGCGGCAAAGACCAGATTAGCTAACGTTCCGGTAAATATTGACACACGCGGCGCACGCAGCTCCCCGCCAAAAGTTAATACAGCATTTAGTGCAATCGTTCCGCCACGTTCTATAGTCCACACTGCTTGCCGACCGATTGTGCGGGCATTACTTATGGTTTCTGTGGCGGTAATTCGCCTATCGGCTAACTCCGTGACGGTATTTATTGCACCTGCCGCTATCACAATTTGCATAAGCCAGACACTATTTGGAGGGAGGGTGGGTTGATTGGGTGTTGTGTCCCCCTCACATTGGTAATAATATGCTGTTGTACCTACACGAGTCCAACCAGCAATACCATTGTTATCGCTAGATAGAATTGTCCAGCACACGTCGGCTTGAGCCGCAGCATAGGTGATAGCCGTGCTCGTCTGGCTGATACGCTCCGGGACATACGCAACTGTTGCAAACGCTGCCGAAGTAAGTCCTCCTGCTATGCCATGAATACCACCTGAAGAAATGAAGGGGCCAAAATGATCTCCACGCTGCTGAGCGCCTTCATGTTCCCAATACTTTCTACTATTGGCCCGAAAAGTGCTTTGACCGGAGTCAGGCAAAGTATTGAATGAATCAACACGAATAGTTGAATCATTAGCCATTACTATTGATGTTAGTAGCATAAGCGCTACTAATATACGCAAAACACTCTGACCCACAGTATTATGTCCCCACACAGGCCGCAGACTGTGACGTAAGTGTGCCAGCAGTATCAACACAAACATACCTCACCCCCGTAGTGCTTCTGATGTTGGGTATACGAATATTAAGGGTAGTACCCATTTCAAGACCCTCATTGGGAAGCAGTGTTCCAATACCAACAAGACCACTACCAGGTTGTAGTGCAATTATTCCAGCATCGCCTACACCGGCTTGACTCGTCTGGAATGAAAATACTCTACTTGCTTGAACGGAAGCATGCCCAATACCTTGAATATAGAGTTGGTGATAGTTCGATACATCATTAGATGATAACACCATTACCGTTCTTGCAGTAGTGTCTGTACGTGCAAAGGGATATATAATTCTGGGGGTAGTGAGTACTGGCTCATCACTATATACTAACAAATTGGTACCGGTCTCGTCAGACATCACACCTGCTAGTTGTGTGGATGCTGTTGCGGCAAAAATACCTAAGTTGTTTGTACTTGATACTACTGTTAAAGCACCAGCACAACTCAATACAGAACGTGCCGCATTTGCAAGCTGGAAATCCCAAAAATTGCCAATACAAGCAGCAGGGTTTGCCCCAATGTAGGTACCAGAGGCACTACCGCTACTCAAAGGTGTGTTACTTAAGTTTAGCAATGCCCGAGTAGCTGATGCTACTGGCGCAGCACACAAAGATACACGGTCTACTGGAGAACCGGAGCTGCCGACACATAATGACCCCACGATACTACGATCACCGTTGATAACTGTACCCTGGGCGCAGGCAAAGCCATATATGCTTAATACAATCAGCAGCACTAGCAATATTCGTGAATACACTATTTATCCTTCTTTATAGCTTTCAACTGTTCAAGCTCTTTCCTGACTTCATCAAGCTCAGCCTGCATCTTGTCTATCCTACTTTGAGATAGCTGCACCTGTACATTATACATCCCAACATTATCTGCCTGGCACTGCATATAACGTCGAACGGCAATCTGTAATTCTTCCTGCACTGCTTGTGTTACCTGTGCAATAGAAACTGGAGGTAATAGCAAAAAGAATACCAGCAGTATCCAAATGTACATAGTTTCATCCCATTAAAACAACCCTACCACTTTGTGCTGCTGCAAAAGAAATCACCACATCAAAAGTTGTCTGATTTACCGTAATGCTACCAGCCTCGATAAGCGCTCGTGGACTGCTCGTATCCCAGATTGTAATAGAAAGATCAGCTGTTCCAAGCTGGTGAGTTGTACCAAGAATTGTCACGGTTGTTGCACCAACAAAAGCAACGGTAAAAGGCTTTACAAATCCTTCAACAAGGATAGTCTCACCAATTTCTTTCCGAAGTTGTCCCAGATTAACAGCTTCTGCAAAGTTTGTCGCATCAAGGACATTTTCAATACTTCTCCCCCGTGCATCATACGCACCTCCAACTACTCTGCTCCGAAGCGAAAAGTCTGCGCGCTCGGCATCAGTATTGCCTGTAGGTATACCAAGCCCGGTAATACGTTTTGAGTTTGCATCGACATTCGCATAAAACTTTGGCGTGCCTCTGAGTCCACTAAACTGATCAAGGTGATTGAAAGCCTGCTGCATCCAAAACTGTATAGATTGACGCAACTCATCAACCGTCTCACCTGTAATATCTGGTTTGCCGAGCGTCTGTAATGGCATATATGCTACTTATACTCTCAGGCATTTAGTATACGACTTTCCCATAGCGCTTCGAGCTGACCGCAGAGCTGCGCAACTGGGAGGTTCTGTGTCTCAGTTTCACGCTCAGCAAGCATACGTGCTGTTTTGTAGACGAGCAGATCATCCCAATCAAAAAGCGTTGGGAGCGTATCTGACACGTCCGCTATATCTAGTGACGCATCCTCGGTGTGAAAAACTACAATGTTATCAACCATATTTTGAAAGAGGGGAGACGGTACAGACGGAATATCGCTGCCTGTCCTTTTAGGAGTGGGGATAATACGGATTGTGTTTGGATTTTGATGGTCAGTTGTGTAGTATTTTGGCTCACCTGGGAGCTCTTCCCAGCCGTGATACTTACGATCAAACATTCTTTCTGAGGTGTATCTTAAAACACGCTCATTGTAGAGCACATGGCTGATTGTGACAACCGGATCAGGGAGAGCGTAACGTCCTTGAAAAGCAATAGCATTCACCCACTGAATCTGCGGAAACATATCTTTACGCGCCAGGTGCTGAAGAGACTCTTGATGCGCTGTCACAATTTTGGAAATATTCGTAGGCGACGTATCAGTATCCTGAAGAATATCACGGATGCGATCGAGTTGTTCAGAAAGTAATGTCATGGTTAACAATCACCATAATCATAGGCAGGCGTTTGCGGCGTACCCCATGGTGGCTTCTGCTCCGACATCGTTGCTAAGAGCTGCTCATCATAATAACGTGTGCCACATTGCCCGCACGTTTCTATGAACGCATCAGGGAATCTGCTCAGCGGCGCACCACCCAAAGCATAGACTTCGACAGGGATGCTCTCGGTAGTTACAGGGGCATTAGGATGATAAGGGCAAGGCATAACTATTCCTCAACGTATGGTATGCGTTCGAGCAAAGACTCTTCGTGTAGCATCTTATGCTGCTTGTCCTTGTTGCTGAAGCATTAACGCCGTAGCGATACGCTTTAATCCTTGCTCACCCTGGGGGTTTCCCTCTTTCATAAGCAAGAGCCCCGTGGCTATCTCTGTGATGACGCGATGGTAGACATCTTGTACTTGTGGCTCATCGTCGTCAAAAACAAGCTGCGCAGGGACGGCATGGTAGATGACCGTAATAGTCGTCGCTGTGATCGGACGCTTATAAAGCCCAATCCAGTATGTCCCCCACTTCCAATAATGACGAATAAGCCCTCTGTGACTCATCCAATCATTGGCACGCTTTGAGAGCGCAGCGACACTGGTCTCTCGCAGCTCAAAAAGCTCATCTGTGATGGCATTATGCACTGGCGCATCTGTAAGCACATTTCCCATAACGACACGGCGCAAAGATCTGATGCGGTTACCCAGAATGACACCATCAGCGCCAGTTACCTGACGCAAATCAATAATGGGCAAATCTGGATCAACTGTCACTGTTGCTCTCTGTTGCAGGAGCAGCGGATAGGTAAGGCAAAGAAGTCGCTGCGCAGGATTCAAGCCGCTGCGGGTAATCTCTTCTGGTGGATAAAACAACGACTGATCACCGAGCTTTAACGCCACGAGGTTTTGCAAGTCACTGAGCGTCATCACAAAAAACCTGGATTTTAGGGCAAAGTACGTTATGGAAATATATCTTTTGGTTCAACTTTGAACTTTTCTACGATAAAACGCACCCGCTGATCAAGAAGTCCTAATTTGTTATCGAGATCACCAAAACGCCGCGTGCGCTCTATCTGCTCAAGTCGCGTTGCTGTCGTGAGACCATCAAGCTGCTTAACTTTCTCATACATCTCTGCTACACGTATTTCAGTACTAACCATGCGAATATCAAGAGCCTTAAGATGTGCATTGATCGCAGTACCTAAAGCCACAATAATTCCGCCGACAATGCTCAGCATCCACCAGATAACTTTGTTACCATTCATAGCATTGCTTGTAGAAAAGCCCTATTATCGACTTCCCACCGCCAGGCGTGTCATTGACTCCGCGCGTGTCGCTGCAAGTGCTTGCACTTGCTTCCCAGCATCGGATGCGAGCCGAAAGAGTGCTACGTCAACCAATGCCGTTGGGTAACCTAGAGGAACCTCGTCATCCAGATCAGGACGATCAATGACCTGCATGTAGAGTCCCCGTAAGGTGTAATCGCTCGTGCCGTTGCCGTCAGGTGTTGGGTAGAGCCAGATACGCCGCCCAATAACCGTAAACTGTGTAGGGCGGCTGTTAGAGAGCGAACTGTTCCTCGCAAACACATTGGGGTCAAGATATTCCAGATCAGCATTCTCAAACGTGTCATAGAGATAAATGCCCCGCCTATTTTGTACACGCGGAAGAATAAGCCTTCCGAAGTCAACCGGGAGTGAATAATCCGGTTGTCCTGTGGTCGTAACTGCTATAGCATTATCACGTTTCAGATACGCCGGAATATCTATACTCTCTGTAATGTCAAGCAGCGCATGAAACATGTATATTTCAAGCTCTGCTGCATCAGAGTGATTCTCGGGGCCACTCACAAGGCCGATACGCTCAGATCGCGTCATAAGAAGATCAAGAATATCAGAATAATGGAGCGGCACTCTTATTTTTCCTCTCCACGGTCATACGCAATATCTCTCACATCGTCTTCAACGCTGTAACCGCTTGCCCATCTGTAAAGCCCATAGCGGTTACAGAGCCGATCAAGCTCTATTTCAAATTCAGCAGCATGCTCAAAAATAATAAAAGCCTCTTTGCCGTAATAAACTTTGAGCGCATCAACCTCGCAGTGGCGCGACATACGCTAATCCTCTGCGGCATCACACGCAGGCGCGGCATCGCATGCGGTCACGTCAAAACGCGCACAGCTTGCATCAAACTGCGCATGAAGCACCTGTTGTTGCAAATCCCACACAACAAGAAAATCACCCCGCTCAAAAGCGTCAAACCAGGCATCTATATCGCCGAGGAGCATTTCATCTTCCATTTAAGTCCCCCCAGCAAGCACTGTTATAGTTGCAATTGAGCCACTCGAATTGGTAATAGTAGGTACAGTTGTTGTAGAAACTCCATAGGCCATAAAGACTGCCCTACGATCACCCTCAGCAACCACCATTGATGTATTCGCACCATTCCAGTTAAGTGTCACATTCACATCAGTTATAAAAATGAACGTCTGAATCGTCTCAATAGCTGCCGAACCAGAGCCAAAGCCGGGAAGCGATGCAGCAGTCACGCCGCTACCTACTTCAAGCTCGTAGCTCACAGACTCATCAACGTTACGAAAAAGGTCTTCCAGAAGCTCCGGGCTGATGGCACCAGATTTAATAAGATCGCTAGCGATCTTCATATGGTGAATAGCAGCGATAACATCCTCGACTTTCTTCCCATAAAGCGTTAAAATAGCGAGTCGTAGATGATGCTGAAACACCACCTACGCTCTAACCTTAACATTCCTGTACGAGAGGAACAGCATGGCTACTCAAGATTGTACAACAAGATCACAAAGAACAAAAGATCTTACTGGCCAACGTTTTGGACGTTTAACCGTCTTATATTGCAGCAAATATATTAAACACGCAGCTCATTGGCTATGTCAATGTGACTGTGGTAAGAAAAAGATTATTTCTGGTAATAACTTGCGTCGTAACATTTCTAAAAGCTGCGGCTGTCTTCACAAAGAAAAAATGTCACAAAGATTGACAACGCACGGTTTATCACATAATCAATCTTTATATGACACATGGTCAAAAATGATGCATAGGTGCTATAATACAAATAACAAACACTATGCGGATTATGGTGGCCGTGGTATTACTGTTGATACACGTTGGCATAATATTATTCAATTTTATAATGATATGGGAGATAAACCAACACCTTACCACACAATAGAACGCATTAACAATGATGGATCATACAACCCTAAAAATTGCAAATGGGGTACTCGTAAAGAACAAGCAAATAACAGACGGAAACCTAAAAATCGTAGATTTCTTACCTACAATAACACAACACATGATATAGCTGAATGGGCTGTTCTTTGTAATATATCAATCAAAACACTACAAAAGCGCATTCGTGTTGGATGGTCTGCCCAACGCGCACTTACTATACCTGTAAAGCATTAACTTATAATACAATCCTGCCGCCCGTATAGCGCATATCACCGAAAGCGGGCGATGTCGTTGCTGCGATCTGGGTTTGCACAAGATGCTGCGCACCAGCCACCGCTGCCAATACAGTACGCTGTGCTTTGCGCCTGGTCCATTTACCAGCATGTTGCGGCCCATGGAGCCACATCCAGGTTGGAAAAAGGAGCGGTACGTATTGCAATTCTTCTACTCTGTCAGATACATACGGTCTATTACGCCACAGGAGATGATTACGGAAGAGCGCTGCAACTCTACTACCCAAAGGATCAGCAAATTTGTCGAGCGTAATATTTTCGACAATACCGCCACGAAGCACACCAGGATCAATGTTGTCTCCCTTAAAACGCCACAGCCCGGGTTTCCAGAACGCACGGCGCGAAGACGGCGGTACGCCAAATTGAGCAAAAAGCGATTCGTGAAACGCCGTAAAAAGCGCATCAATCAGGTTAAGATTGCCATCAAAGCGCTTCACGGTCGGCTTGCGCCTGATAGGCCAGACCTGCTGGTGGATTGTGGGCAACTGAAAAATATCAATGTCCATTATGCCCGCACGATCCGTGGAATAGGTTCTTTACCATCAAGCATACCACGCGAAAGAAGTTGTCCATTAAAGGCAGGACGATTGCATCGCTCATGGATATTGTACCTGCCAGCCTCATACTTTTCGTCACCGGCATAGAGTACATGCGTGGTCTCATCACCTGTATAGACGCCGTTATTGTACCGAATAGCAATATCCTGCAAACACACAATGCATGGGACTGCCATACTTAACCTCCTAAAATACGCGCTAACCAGCGCCCCTTTGCTTCTATGCGCTCGATAGCTTTCATAAAATGAAGTTGACCACCGCAAGGATACTCGCAACGGGGATGGCGTGAACACAATGGACCGGCGCAACTCGCACACCAACTGCGTTTTATGCCACTTCCAGGTTGTAGTATCCAGTGAAACCCGCAATGTTTACACATAAGAGTATCACCTTCAAGCGCAGCGTCTTTTTCCGGTAAATCACCACGAACATACCCTGCAGCTTTCCGCGAGGTCCACTGTGGATTGAACATAAGTGTTCCTCCACTGACGAGCGCAGCGTCTTTTTCCGGTAAATCACCACGAACATACGCCGCAGCTTTCCGCAATGTCCACTGCGGATTGACCAGAAGTGTCCCGCTGCTGAGCCATCCCATTACTCGAACCTCCGCGCTGATTGAAACTTCGCTGCACCCCAGGCAAAAAAGCGTGCAACAAGTCGATTATACCAGGGAAGCTGCTTCGGCGCATTCTTTGAAGTTACAGGAACAAGCTGTCCTTCTTTGTTACGTGTCAGCCATCTATGGCGCAAGCCAATTGTACACCCCCCATGCGCTGGATATCTTCCTGCCTCATGTTGTGCATCACCAACAAACTCAATAGAGCGTATGCCGCGATCATCAGACGCCACAGATGTATGACAAACAAAGCACAAACCATCAGAAGGCATACAATTACTCCACGTGCGTCCAGGCTTTACGATGCACAATTTGCGATATGAGAGATTTTGTCACGCCATATTGTCGTGCAAGAGCAGTCATAGATTGTATTTTCTGTGCAACTTCCTGGCGTATGCTTCTTACATTTTCTTCTGTAAGTCTACTATTATGATGCGCTTCGCCACGTAAAGCATATACAGCATGTGAACGTCCTATACAAGTAGTGCCCGCGCGTCTTCCGCATATCCACGTACTTATTGTCTGGTGTGTAACACCATATTCTCGTGCAATGTCTTTTTCCGTTACACCACCAGTAAGGTAGCGTTCACGGATTATCTTTACCTGCTCATCTGTTAGTTTTGAAGAATATCCTTTCTCGCCACGATGATATGGCAACACACCATGACGTCCTTTCCGATTCATATCGCGCACATTATCAGCCTGGGTTCCAGGCCATAAGTGCAATGGTTGAACGCATGGTTTTACATCGCACGTATGAAGAATAAAACGCCTTTCTGGAATTTGTCCCTTATGAATGGTATAGGAAAGGCGATGCGTAGCAATTCTATCTCCTCGATATTGTATAAGGCCGTAGCCCCGATTATCAATACGTCCAGTATAGAGCCAGCAGCCGAAATCACCGCCTGTCTTATCCACAAACTGCCAAAATATTTCTAGTGTCTCCTTGTTGACCACAACTTTACATGACATATGCTCTCCTTTGTGTTATAATACTCTTACATGATAGAGCATACATTACATAAATACAACTCATGGAACTATTCAAACCAATGAACAGTCACCTCAGTCAATCCTGTAAAGCTAGCGTGTACCGGCTGCCAACCAAAACCTGCCGCTGCTGTTGCCGGTATTACCAGTTCACCATCGGGGTTAGCATTGAATTGGAAAGTCATACGCTGATTAACTGCATTATCAAATACCTCGGTTGCTGCCGTGAAAGTTGGCTCAACCGTATGGTTCTCATCGGCAAGACAGAGCGCTGCTGCATCAGCTCCATCAAGCGGTACCTCAAGCAGTGCTGTTGCCGTACCGACAGCCGTATGGCGCTGCACGATCCACTCGATAGCATTGTCCGCTGGTGTGGCGGCACTGCTCAAGGAAAAAAAGTAGACCCATCCCCGTGTTGTTGCTGCCCCTGTTATAGTAATGACCGTATCTGTGGGACTTGCAACGTTTTGTGCCCCGGTTCCTGCATACCGCTTCGCCATCATGTCTCTCCCTGATCATAAGCCATATTACCTTATTCCCCTTCGCATACCAGGTCTTTCATGGCTAGTGTAGAACCTCTGACGTTGCCGCGCTTCCCCATTGACCAGCGTTCTGAGCACCTGCGTTCTTTCATCGGCGAGGAGTGTTGTTGCTTTTCCTAGATCAGATGCCATACGCCAGAGTGTTTCAATCTGAATAGCTCGCACGTAAGGGTCTGGCACACTATCACTGTCTTGCACCAGGCGCGCAAGCGCTTCAATAATGTAGACGGCATCAGGAATAGGCTGAAGATACATGAAATTTTGTATAAACGTAAAACGCGCTGGCTTTCCCGTTGTCGTGCTGCGCGACAAATTAAAGCGTGCAGGGTCGTAGTAGTCCAAATTGTTAGGGCTCGTACCATCGCTCTCGGCAATAACAAACCCGGAATGCCGTGTTTCTTCAGGAGACCAGAAACCATAATGGGGTGGCAACGGGTAAAACTCAGCGCTCGCCGCTGTTCTGAACAATTCCCGGTTCATCTGCAAAAAGTGCTGGAGCTGATACCGATTTGCCAGATAGCGCACCGCTTCCATCACATACGTTGTAGCCTCTTGAGGATCGACAAAGGATGTTACAGGATCAACCAGACCAAGACGCTGCATACGGTTTTTGATCTGTGCAACAAGATCGGTAACAAGCATATGTTACTTCTTTGGCTTCAATGCCCGCTTCTTTTTATCACGCATCATGTGGGCATTCATTTCCTCTTCCGAATCTTCAACCTTTGGGAGCTTCTGGCTCTGTCTTGTTTTGTTTTTCTTATTTACCTTTGCCACGCTTGACCTTTCTCTTTTTATCTGCCTTAAATTCTTCTTGCTTATGCGTCGCGCCAGTCTTAACGTTTTTTGCCTCAACAACCTCACCACCCTTAAAGGCAAGTCGTATATTACTTCCCTTCTTGAATCTGTACTTTGCACCCTTAATTGGCATTTTTATTCTCCACGAGGTCCTGGTAATTAATTAAGTCCCATGTAACACTTCGCCACACTGTTCCAGTAAAATCTTATCGCACTACTCAATTCAGAATCACTGGCCAGGCTATCCACCCTTGTTTTATCCAGAGTGTGGAGTATCACATCATTGGTAGCGCGCATCAAGGCTACACGGGATTCTTCATAAATAGAAGTGACCGTACCCAGGATGACACGGCCTTCTGCATTAGAGCGAGAAATAGCCAGGGCAATCCGCTGCGCTGCTGCTCCACTCATTACTTCCTGCGCTAAAATTAAACGCTGTGCATGGCAAGCAGTCACAGATGGCTCAGTCAGCACAGTAATAGCCTCATTCACGGCAAGATACAACACCCTTGACTGAAAACGCAAGGAGTTGACGAGCAACATTTGAAGGATGCTATCTTCTGCTCCCCGCCCAATCAGAGGCGTAAAGAAGAGAAATAACAGTATAATAGGCAGAATCCGATACCTCATAGTCTTACTCCTTTAAGATCCAGGACTTCATCTTCGCCATAAAACAATACCCGCTACACAATATGGGAAGCACGACGACGTGCATATGATCTGATATGACCGCGAGACATGAACCTTTCACTAAATGTCACAAGCGCCCTCGGGTTTGTTCCTACCAGATTAATGTAACACCCCCGCGTAAAATATCCTCCATTAAACCATTGCGGGCTTGTCTCGACCGTTTCATTTGCCGCACCGTTACTCACCTGCGCAATGACATTGCCCGCATCAGAAGTATTCCCCTGATCCGTATCATACACCGTAACAACGTTATCGGCAGCGCCACCGGCTACGAGGTTTACCCCGGAGATGCGACCAGGACCGAGTGCAGTATGACCTGACTGGGTAACAAGCACAGTCTGGGAGAAACGTTTCCGCGAAGGAAAAACGCGGGTATCATCGACAATAACAGCATCAAAGAGGAGAAATCCCGCCGTTGTGCCTGCATCAATAGCAATTGCACCCATTCGCGCCTGAGAGATCGCCGCCTGATCAAGCGCTGTTACCTGAGCCCCCACCTGTGCACCATCAACAAAAAATGACGCCGTGCCATCATTGCCCACACCGGAGTCAATTGTCAACGATAACTCAACCGCATGCCACACCCCGAGCACCAATGCTGTAGCTCTAAGCGTCTCGCCGCCGCCAGGCTCAGCGACCATCATCAGTTCAATTGTCCCAGCATTGTTACGAATATCGACGGTAACTTCATTCGCAGGACCGGCACTCTGAAGCTGAAGTATGCTAAAACGATCAGATGCCGCCATAACCAAATTCGTACTTACGAAGAGATAAAAGCGTGCATGAATGGTTGCAGCCAGAGCCGCATCAAATCCAGCAAGCTCTTCAAGATATGCATCGGCTGTGCCGAGTGCCAGATTAATACGCATGCAATATGCCCCGGACCAGGGAATATCAAGGTTAGGATGTGGTACAAGGGTAGGATAGTGTGGAAAGTCAAGTTTGCTGTTTGTGTCAGTCTCTGAATCAAATGCCCCAGCCGTACCCGCCTCGAAATGTTCTTGAAAGAGGAATGGAAACGCCATCGCAGTTACCCCTTCCTTTCTAAGAAAACACTCTTCGCACATCGACGACGAGATGAATACGCGGCCTGGCTCCCCAATTCACAGCAGCATGTACCATAAGAGGGTCCATCGTGTAAATCATATCTTGCGCTAAACGCTGCCAGTGACCCCCATGCATCACCCAGGCATCCGGGTTAGTGTCAATCACCAGATGATACCTGATGCTTTTTTGCGTTTGTGTGTCACCATCCTGATGTGGAGGGATTGTCCCATTTTGCCAAACTACTGCACAAATCGCATATGTCCACTCGCCAGTAAAGCACGTACATAGCAACGGCCTGAAAGCCTGTATTGTCTCAACGCTGCCAGTTGTACCGTATCCTTCAGACGAACGTGGTGGGGAAAGTTTCCCCACCACCTCTTGAAAACGCTGCGCTTCCGGATAGTGCCCCGTTTCAATGTACATATAACTTCCGCGTCTCGCAATCTTATAAATCAGCAGAAGCTACCCAGTTAATCAACAATGCCTTCTCATTTGCTGCATTCACAACCCAGATATTATCACAGAGAACAAACGTTGCCCCTGTGATGGCCTCAGTGATATTCGCTGCGTTGTCCTGCAAACGAATAAAAATACCCCAACCACCACCAATCATCCCAGTCGATCCTGTGATGGTATCAATCAGAAAGATATCTGCCGCATTCCTGGTACGAAAAATGACATTGTTTACGGTCAGATCTGTAAGAGCTGTCGTGCGAATATCAATACCACCAACCGCAAAGTTCCCATCCATCCAGAGGTTTTTTATGGTTGGAGATTCCATCCCAGTCAGTGCGAAGCCTGCATTAGTTCCAGCCGCTGTTGCGCCACGATAGACAAAATTGTCAATAAGTAACCGATCTGCACCAGCATCTGCAACCATGAAATCCGTACACTGTCCAGTAACATCCCGGTATTCACAGTTAAGCATGGTAAAATCAGCTGCATTGACATCGAGTGGTCCTGTAAGCGCATCAATACCACCAGTAAAGATGATATTGTCAATATAGATACTCGCAGCATCAATATCAATATCGGCACCCACAGCTGTCGTGAAGTTAATTTGTGGCCGTGCAGCTCCTCGCCCCATACCAATGAGTGCCACGCCAGCAGTATCAAATACCAGACCTGCAGCAGCAGAAATCGTCTCGACATGCCCTTCAAGCGCTACAATGAGATCGCCGCGATTTGCACGGGTTTGACCCTCTGCATTCGCAATAGACGCACGAGGACGCAAAGAATCACGTCCATCGTTGTTATTGCTTCCTCGTCCATTATGGACAAACCAGATATCACCAGTAGTCCACAAACGAGAGAGATTCATGTATGGCGCGCCACTACCACCCAGGATTCCAGGATACGCAGTTAAAGGCATGTTTCAACTCCTCTCGTAGGCTCTCTAAGTACTCATCCCCACAGGCTCTACGTGTTCATGCAGCTCAGGCTCTGTCTTTACAGGCTCTAAGTCACGTTGTTTGCTGTACTTTTCTAGGAGGAACTGTGCTTTCGCGCAGCGCTCTTCTGGCCAGAGGCCAGTTCTCCTAAATTTGTAATACGACATAGTATTTGTTGACTTTTCGCCAAGGTCTTTCCAAAATTGCATCACGGACACACCAAGTGCTTTCAGCTCTGCTGATGGCCACCCAACAGGCATTTGCGTGTGTGGACCATAGTAGCGACCAATCTTTGGCGGAGGCATAAGTGGTTTTACAGGCGGCTTCTTTGCTCTCTGGGGACTCCGGGTAGCAACCGATGGGGTAAATTTGAGTGCAGCCGCCAATCTTTCCGGTACTCCACTTCCATTTCCTAAGATAGAAGACCCTTCAGACTCTTCGTCATGCACCAGGTATTCGCGGGGAGCTGTGCCATTCTTTTTGACTATCTGCTCTTCACGCCATCTGGCCATATAGATATCAAATGTCTGGATAGCCCAGTCAAATTTGCGACGAATGTTGATATCAGACCACTCAAGTGCTTTTAGACCTGTAAAAAGTAAGTATGTCTCTTCGTCTATTTGTGATGCCAGTTCCCCTTCAACCGCCAGGCGCCAGGCAGTAAGATCGTAGTTTTTGCGAAAAATCTCCGAGTTGCCTCGCACCGTATCAGTACGAAGAATCCCATGGGATAGAAAATTCACGTCGAGTGCTGTAGGCGACTTCGCCTCCAAAGCAATCAGGTAATTTTTACGAGCAAGGTCAGCACGCTTGGTCGTAAAATTGCCATCATGCACATCAGAATGCCTGGCATTCATATGCGCATCAAAGTGCATGATATCAGATGGACGACCACGCTCCATCATCGTGTGTGTGGGCATGCCATTCGTTAAGATATCCTCACACTTTTTGACTTTCTGAGCAATCTTGTTGAGACTTGGGCCATCATAGTCTGGCGGCATCCCCTCTTCAAGCATACGCTTTTCACGCATAAGTTGCTTTTCAAGCGTTGCCGGATCACCCCCAGCCATTTCCAGAATATCCGGACGTGTCAGGCGCTCCTCGGTATTCCGAATAGAAAACTCCAGCTCAGAGCGCTGCTGTGGGCGCAGAAAAGACTTTTTACCAAAGTTTTCGATGGAGAGTTCAGTATCCGTCGCATGAACTGGCATATATGACTACTCTCCCCCCTTAAGCATGCCACGACGATGTACCTGCCTGGTGCGATATCCTTTCACGGCTGCAGCGGCAGGTTCTCTGGTCGTGTGGCGCTCCATGGAAGGCCCGGAGCCGCCGGAGTCATCAAGATATTCAAGCGGAGCGTCTGTATTACCCTGTTTCTTTTTGATAAGCTGCGCCGTAACATGCTTTTTCATCATGATTTTGAGCCTTTCATGCTATACTCTCCCTACGTCAGGTTGGCCTTGCTAGCCTAAATTCAGCAGCCTATCACTGCTGAAGCCTGACGCCACACCTTGCATCCGTGCAACCGTTGCTACTCACGTGTGCAACACCAGGGTTTCGTAAATATACCCATAAGTAGTTGATTTTACGTGACATTCGCCCAACCGACCCATCTCCAACCAAATACCATGAAAGAGTACCGCATATACCCAGAGCACTTTAGCTGGTACGTTTCAAAATCTAAGATGCTGCGAAAATCTGGTTTGGTATACTTGCGGTAATCAAACCACTTACAGTTCTCCTTCATCATATTCTTATTGACGAGTCCCCAGTTGTTTGCATCGGTCATATACAGCGGCACCATAATATCTGCGCTGTTTTGCTCAGGATTCATAGAACGCCTGGCATTGTCAGGATCACCAGGAGAAAGGAGAACTTCCTGACCGCGTTGCTCCAATTCTATCGGCACAATAAGCGTCGTAGGAATCACGTTCGCTATATCGCCTTGGTCCCCCGCAAAACGGCGCATCTGCTGGCGCAAAGACCTGAAAGATGTTTGAGACAGCTCGGCAGTTGAAAGGTTATCAAAACCTGTTGCCGTTGACACATTTGGCGTCCTAGTCGTATGGCTGTCCGAAGCAATAGGGACAGCTTCAGAACGCGAGTAAAAGAACACATCGTTCGATGTCATGAAATTCCACAAGCGAGCGCCATGTGCTTGACGAGTACGCACAGCCGCATCCACCATCTTCCGATAACGATCCGTACTCATAATGCCTGTTAGATCGTCATCAACTAAAGACCTGGCCATACGATACGCCTGGGTAAACTCGATGTGTGTTGCCACAGCGTTATACTGCTCGTAGAACTGTGTGTAACTGAGCGCACCGCCAAATGCCGTCCACCTTGGCAATTCACCCTCAGAACCACGACGTTCCTCAAAAGAATCAGAGGTTTGCATGTCAAACCACATAGGGAGCTGATCAACCGTCGAAGAATACGCTTCATCGAAAATCTCGGCATAGCGCCTGTCGATCAACGTCTGATGTTCTGCGCGTGTCATTTCAGCCATTTTGAATTATTCCTTTCTACACTGCTATTGCTGGAGTCGAACCAGTTGGGCATGATCTCGTTTCCTAGACGTAACCCCGTCTCTCAGGGAGTTGAACCCAAAGACAACATACCCGTGCTTATAACCCGGAGCACCCCAATAACATACTTGACCAGCATGCTAAAGGTTATGTCAACGCACCACCACCATAAAAATGGCCGGCATGGACAACATGGACAGAAGCCAGATCGTTTTGCTCGTCTATGAAAACCCGCACAACACGAAAAAGTGCTCCAGTACCAGTAGCAATGATACCATTCGCTTCAACAAAGTTAGTCGTAAGTTGAAGCGCGGCTACCATACGACTGTAAGGCACGCGAATATAAGTGTTTCCAACCGCATCAGTACTCAGAAAGGCAATACCTGCTGTCGTCGATACGCTATTTGTGTGCGCGTTGAGCTTGCGAATCTGCCCAGCATTATTCCCCGTGCGGCCTTTTACGAGCCCGCCAGCCATGTTAATAGTACCCACAGCGGTGTCGGCAATAACACTGGCACTTGCCGTATCCTGTACCAAAATATTGGCCGGAGTCGATGTCGAAGGCTGAAGAACCGTTCCCGCAGCCGTGCCCCCGGCAATGGGAAAGCGCTACACCGCCAAAGGATTGATTTCGACCCGCACCAGGTTTTCCAAACTATTAGCTACAAAGAGGAGGTTACCTCCCAGATCGTAGCGCGGATCAGCACTCGGTGTTGCATCGAACGTTGCTACGTTTTGTGCTACCCCCACCATAGCAAGAACACTTGTTTCTGATGCAGGATCACCTACTTCCCCCACATCGGTTGCCGTTGCTTCACGAATAAGTACCTGTCCGGCGACTACAGCAGCGGGCACAAAGAAATCCGCCATGTAGCCATGCCCTGCAATTAAAGAACTTTCAACAGTTGCCATCTTTTGTGTTCCCTCATCAGGGGTTTGGCACCCCGCTGATCTAGCGGGGTGTTATACACAAGTTAAAACAAAATGAACCTACGATCTTTCTCAAGCATGGCACGATCACGTGCCTTTACGGCAGCCTCAATGGCATTCCACTTGACCATCTCTTGATGGTACGCGCCATCCACAGGATGGTAAAAGTTTGCTGATCCTTCTGCACGACAATAATCACAGTGCGTCAGTTCCGCATGAAAACCTTTCACAAACTCATAGTTCACCCTGGCAGTCCACCGAGACGGCATTTTGCGCTCGCAGCCCTTACAGAGCGCTATAGGCTTTCGCAAAGCGATCAAGTCACCCAGGAAAGACGCTTCCCCATCTTTGCGACGCCACCTAAAAAGTGGCAAAGCACGGGAGAAGAACCCACCGCTTTTGAGTTTATGGGGCTCTGAGATACGCATTTACTTCTTCTTTTTTATTGCCACAAGGACCACCTAACGCACACAAAAAACCGCGACATCTAAGGTCCCAGGGACAATGCACTTACCTGCTACGCTCATCGCAAATCTGGAGCAGAGCCTCTAAACACTCTTCTGCTAGCACTTGATCGAGGCATGCCATACTGTACCCGTGCTGCCCATTGAATTATCTTAACAAATCCGGTGCGTGTCCGTCGAATACACGAGGACTTCCACAGAAAGGGCAACCAGAACCTCCGCCAGGACGAACGGCTTCAGTACGCAGGTCTTCAACATCCATATCCTCAACTGCCGTTCCCGTAGGCGCCTGATAAGTCGTGCCAGTCTGCACGACAGCAAACACTGCTTGCTCTGATTCTTGCTGAATAGCCGGATCGACGAGAAAACCGCAGACGCTACAATGGATGCGGTCAACCCCAACTTCCCGAGTTTCATAAGGATTATACCCGCGTGATCTATGCGGTATTAGCCTTGGCCTCAATTCTCTCACTGTGGAGGCTCCGTAAGATGTGCCTGCACATCTTTTGCTGCCGCGATCATGCCACCTACTATAGCAAGATACCACCCTGTCTCTGTTATTGTTCCGGCGCTCTCGGCAACTGTCAAAGCCGTACCAGCAGTGATAATGCCTTGTACTAATGCCGAAAGGCCCACACGTATCCAGCAATTACCGTTCATGTTGTCCTTCTGGCCGCACTACGGTACTCTGTAAGCCTGCGCTTCTTTTCCTCTTCAGAGAGGCCATCCCAATAATATTTTGCGGCAGCTTTAGGCTCAGCAGGAAGTTTTGACCACCCACGTCGCGTTTTGGGATTGGTCAAATACTCCATTTCTGCCTGAGAGAGAAGTTCTGTGGCCTCGACACTGCGATTTGGATTCATCCTTGATGTCTGACCGCTTCCTCCCATTGTGCCCCCAACCTGTGCAGCTCTACTCTCCTGTCTACGACCTTCTTGAATTGCGCCACTCACTTTGAGTTCAGCAGCAAGTCTGTCCACCAGGCGGGCATCAACCATCCTTTGCGAGCCATCAGGGCCAATCATCGGCACTTCGCGCTGCGGATCACGGGCGTAGAGTAGCTGATTTTCTGGATCAGATACATACTGATCATAGGATTGCCAGACAGCCTGTGAGAGCGACGATTGTGGATTTGCCAGGTCAGGGTGCCTACGACCAACAATAGATTGCACATTGCCTTTTGTGCCAAGATCAACCAGTTCTTCACGAATCATGCGCTTAAAGTCTTCAGACTTGACTTGTGAAGTCTCTGATGTCTGCGTGTGAGTAAGTGAACGCCCAAGTGCCTGCTCTACAGCGTCTAGGTCCGCATCTTCGCCGTTGAGCCACTTATGCATTGCATTTTTAAGCTGCCCAGGCGTAAAAGAGCTATCTTTCTGCAATGTTTCTATGCTGCGTCCTTGCGCAGCCCCCTCAAGACGCGCCAGTCTCTCTTTAACAGCGCTTGCCTCATCAAGGTTGCGCCTTGACTGCGCTTCCCAACCATTTCGCTCACGCAGATACTGTTCATTCCTTCGCTTAAGTTCGTCACGTTCTGCTTTGAGCGTGACTACATCCTCCGTAGCATCATCATTTGGGAGTGTCTTTGTGTCTGTCGTTTCCAGGCCCACTTCAAGGGATGAGCTGTCGCTGCCCTCTTCGAGTGGGATGGTGGTCGTTCCAGCCATTCTTCAACACCTTTCATCAGTCAGTGGAGGATTCCACGAGCTGTGACACTTATATCTACCTCGCGGCACTCACCAATTCCCCAAACGGTCTGTGCTACGGAGGATATTCTGCCAAAAAGAAAAAGGCCGCATATCATGCAGGAATAACTTTGCATGATATGCGGCCCTCTCTGGTGGAAAGCCGATACCCGATACTCGTTTCTCGCAGTCATGACTGCGAGAGGAAACTACGGGTCGCACTTCCCTCTTCGCGTTCAAACCTGTTCCTGGGGCTCGTGTTGTTCGGTAGCCGTGATCAATTCCTAATAAGATACGTTTCAATCCCTTCCAGGGCTTCATCCTTCTCTAAAGGCTTTATGACGGCTCTATTCGAACAATGATACCACATGTGCTCCGCGTACATTTAATTTCAATAATACACAGAACTTGTGCAACGCACAAGAGTTTATTGCACAACGGGCACCGCAAATCCTGCTCAAGGATAGATGCATGCTTGCGCAACACAACAACTTTAGACCGGGAAAGTACTGCGGCCACGCCTTAGCCTCACTTCTAACATCTGTTGGCATACAGAACATGTCATACCCTCTGGCGACTCCGCGACACGTTCGCCCACTTTCCCGCACAGCACCTCTCCACTCGAAGACAGCGCATGAAATACCGCAGGGGCTTGTATGTCATTCCTAACCCCAGCTCTCGTCACAGCTTTGAGTAAACCCAACGCATGCACTTCCAGAGGATTAGGTAATCCTGATGCTTCATAGACAAAATCAAGATGACGCATCGTAGCGCGCTTTTCACCACGCACAATGTCAGCAAAGCCTAACTGATCAATGCGAGGCGTGTCGAGCTGTGCAGTCGCACGTTGTATTTCAGGGATAAAAAGGTGCTCAATTAGAAAAGCCCACCCTGGAGACTCCGCTAGATGGCGCAGGATTACGCGATCTTCTGTAGTTAATGCGGATGTATCCACTATGAATTTTCCTTTTCCGTGTTCTGATCTTCCCTGAGCGACTTTAAGGATATCTCTACCCTTTCAAGCAACGCATGTGTCGTTTTATGTTCTTCATCCCATGGTGCACAGTCCCCCACATGATCAAGGCACCAACGAATATGTTTTCTCTTTAACCATTGTTCATAACTTGCTAAAGTTGCCGGTGGAAGTTCAATCAACTTTGTAAGAGCCAATTCTAGTATTGCACGCACCATTGCACCAGTCATGCTTAATCACCATACTCCATTGTTGTCAAAGCCTGATGAAGCAGCCGCGCAAATTGATCGACTAGCTTTTCATTAGTGCGAAGATCATCTTCATTCATCACAAAAAAAATCCAATGCACTAGCTCATGACAGAACGTCGATTCTATTTGCGTCTGCGGGCGCGTTATTTCGTCGTTGTTTCGTTGCAATACAATACGATTTTTCCGGTAATGCGCTTCACCAAATGCATCTTGTTCATCCGTAAGCCTACTCACTAATTCCACCGTAATAGTTTGCCCTACAAGGTGAAACGACTTTGGAATACGCATCAATCCCCTTTCAAATACACATAGCATAAGAGACGCTCTACAACATCTAGAGGTGTATGGCCATCCCAGCCAGGAGCACGGTCGTAAGTATGCATATAATGTGCCGTATCCCACATATAGAGCGGTAAATGATACGAAATCTCTCCTGTAGGAAGTGACAACCCTGCAATAAACCAACCATAAAATATCGTTCCATCGGCATGGAGCTTACTGCGCCAGCCCACATTAAGCGCCTTTGCAAGCGCAAGAAAGAGTGCAGTACGATGATCGTAGAGTTCATTAAAAGTATGATATCCATCAGAGACATCAGCAACATCACATGGAATATACAAATGATTCATTGTTACTCCAGCGACACCGTTGTGCCGTTGCCTTGTACAGATGCAGGTGCGCGCATTGTTTGTGCAAGTTGCTCCAATTCAGGTGACACTTTGCCCGTTTGCCGAAACTCCTCAGCACCTCTCTCCAAATTAGCCAGCTGCTGCTGCGCCTTAGCTTGTTCCATCTGCTCAAGTTGTGCCTCAAAAGTTGCGAGCTGCACCTGAATGGCCATTATGCTCTGCTGAGTTTTGAGCAATGCCAACTCTTCTGGATATATCTGATCAAAACCCCGCTGATCAAACACGGTCCAGAGACGTTTGAGCATCTCACGGTGCCCAAGCGGATACTCCTGAATTGCGGGAGCAGTCACTTGATAAAGCGATAAAAGGATTTGACGCTCTACCTGCTCTTCAGGATTCACATCAATAGTCACATCGTAAAACCCGGAGAGGGATTCCAGAGAAATGGGGAGTGCTGTAAGTAATTCTCCGGCTTGACGCACAGATGCCCCAGGCAGCGGATGCGCAAAAAGACGATCCCAGAGCGTAGACGTTTCCGGAGATGACGCTTGAGCAAAAGGCGATACAGCAGGAGCAATCTGCGCGTAGGTATCATCTGGAAGAATTTCTTGCCAGAGCCTAAAATCAAAAGCTAACAGATTTGAAAACTGTTTTGCACAGCCTCGCACAAGAAATGCGTATGTTTTGCGGATTTCTCCCAACACTTCCAGGGTTGCAGACGCTGTACGCGGCAACGACTGCCCCTGACCTCGAAGCTGAAAATCTACCACTTGCGAATCACGCTCGATGTGTGCCTGCGTCATCTGGATTTGTTCGGAAAAATGGCGATTTAAAGAGCGCGTTGGCGCAAATTGGACGCCAGACATATCATCAATGGGTACCGTTGAACCAGGCCGCACAGTACGCAGATCAGGTATCTCTCCTGTCAGAAAGGTGTTTACGAAGACAAAGGGAAGCATAGATACTTCACCGTAGTTTACAAGCTGCTCGTACAACCTGTTAATAAGGTCTTGCATGGATTCAAGGCGATCAGGCACATTTAAGCCGCGCCATTGACGCGGTTGCCCCCAAAATGTTACGGGAAAAAACGGACGGCGTGGGCGGTCATCCTGCGGATATACGTCAATTAAACGACGCACTCCGGCAATTCTGCCATGATTTGACTCAGTATTATGGGAGGTACCCCGCATTTGCGAATCAGGAAACCAGGAGACAATCACATCTTCTTCACCAAGGTCATCGTCCAGTGTAAAACGCTCATACGATTCCACAAAGGGGATCGACTCGGGGCGAAACTCCACAACGCGCTCGCCTTCACGCTCAAGTTCGACGCGCTTCCTTTCAGTAAGTTGCTGTGAGGAACCAAGCTGGTCAGTATCAGGTGTATCAAACCCCAAACGCTTCAAGCGCAAAAGATCGTCTTCAGTTAGAAAAAATTCTTGCGCCACAAAACGACACTCAGGATACTGAAGCCCTTCAGCATCGGGTGCTACGAGAAGCATCCCTAAGTCAAGCGCGTCAATTTTTACCTGACGACGCAAAAAGCGAGGGCCGGGGAGTGGAGGCCATGGCGGCGCCCAGGAAGACACTTTTGCAACACTTACTGAATCAAGTAGGGCATCAAAAATGAGATCAGCTGCAATTTGCTGCCATTCAAGCGTCTTTTCAAGTGTCCAGCGCAGAAACTGTGTCGCATACTCTGCATTGCGTATATCTTCATTTCCAAAGGGGACCACGCGAATATTGAGCATGTTAGCAAAGAGTGCTTGCCAGATTTCCCCCTGGAGGCGCTCTAAAACCTGGCGCGTTTGTGGAACAAAAAGGCGAGCTGACTCAGGCCAGGGTCCAGATGGACGCAAAGTCGGATCAGCGAGAAACCGACAATATCTCTCAGCATGCCGAATCTCAAAATCACCGCGACTGCGCAAAGCCTCGTCACGGTGCCGAATAACCTGGGCTTGCAGGCTACTTTCTTGACTGGCAGGGAGTTTTATGAACTCATATTGCACCACGTACTAAGTCCCCCCCGCAATACCTACAAGTCGTGCCACCGTTGCTGCATTGCGATTCACCGTAAGATTCGTATCCGTCAACGTACAATTCCCAATAATGATATAACCATTCGCGGACAACCTGATCGCCACATTCGTACCTTCACCACCTTCGATACGCACCCCCACCGCATCTCTGGCCTTCAAATATACAAATTGCACGGTATCAACTTCCTGCACAGGAAGAACCGAAAAAGTCGTATCGTTACTATCTCCCGGTTCCTCGTAGTCAAACTCTTGAATTTCATCAATATTCTGCGTGATCTGTACCGGGAAACCCCTTACCCTATCCCTGTCAATTAGCAGATCAATCATAACACTGAGCAGTGGCATGCTAACGCTCCCGCCAATGGCGAAGATAACGATACTCTGTCGAAGCAGCCGGTGGCGCCACTGTTACCGTCAATCGGAAATTCCAAGTATATTGCTGTTTATCCGCTTGATTCAGAGGGGCCGCCGCCGTTTGAGGAAGAGGATAGCGTATCCAAGATGCCGTGCGATTCCGATTTGCCACTTATCCCAGCCTTCCTTGCTGAAAGATGCTCGTTGCTCCGTCCCAACTTACAAGAGCTGAGGTAATAATCGTCCCCGCATCATTACGGATGCGTCTGCGTGTTGGAGTCCCATCCGTGTTATCTCTCAGCCATTGGTACGACAACATCAATGCCTGCCTCAATGTAGGAGTCGCACCAGGTGTTGATGTCAATTCGGTAAAAGTCGCCGGCACACGACTCTCAAAATTAGAATTGAAGTCTGACAACAACGAGTAAATATCCGAGACTACACCGCTCATGACCGTTATATCAGAGCCCACATCAGAAAGAAGACTGTAGATATCGCTCGTCTGACTCTGAATCGTCAGAGTGCGCGACGCTGCCTGCATAGCAGCGCTGTAAGCATTTGATACGCTATCAGAAAGTGCCACAAGGGCAGAATATGCATCAGACAGAACACCAGACATCACAATTATATCGGAACTTAAATCAGAGAGTAAACTGTAGATATCGCTCGTCTGGCTTTGTAGCACCAGAGCCCGTGAATTTGCCTGTGTCGCCGCCGAGGCTGCATCCGACGCCGCCGATTGCACGAGAACAAGTCGAGAAAAGATGTCTGACATGAGCGATCCAAAAGAACTCGCTGCTGAATTGGCAGTATACCGGGCTGCCCAGACGTTCGAGGCAATATCCGAAAGAAAAGACGCACTATTAATCCGTGAAAGCACGTCGCTCAAAGCATCACTGTTTCCCCGTACCCCGGAGAGAATGTCAGACAAATCACTGGCAAGAATCGCCTGAACAGCAGACGCAATATCAGAAATACCCGAGGCTGTCAATGTCCTTCCACTTCCAGCTGTGAAAGCCCACACCGCTGATGCGATATCAGAAATATCAGAAGCCGTTACAGCTCCTGCTGGCCCCGCAGTAATCGCCGAACGCAGGTCACTCATGTCTGATGTATTCAGCGTCACAAGCTTCGTCGCTAACGCTGTTGCCCACACTGCAGAGGCAATATCTGAAATGTCAGACGCAGTGACAGCCCCGCCAGCACGGCTATAAATATCAGACATCAGCGAACCAAAAGAGCTTGGCGCACTATTGACAGTGTAGCGTGCGGCCCAGACATTCGACGCAACGTCGGAAAGAAATGAAGCACTTCCGATAAAAGACCGGACATCAGACACCTGGTCACTCAGATTACTCAGATAGTTCGAGACCACCGCAAACTGGCTATCCATTGTAGATCGAGTATCAGAGAGGAGACTATAGGTATCTGAGAGCGTCCCGCTCAAATTACTCAGGTAGTTGCTCGCGTTAGAGAGGTAATTGCTCAGAACGGCAAACTGAGAGCCCATCGTAGAAAGAATATCAGAGACAATATTCGACAGATACGAAAGCACATTGCTAAGATATGAAGTGTCGGTTCTTACACCAGACGCAATAAGCGTCTGCCTTGCTGCTCCTGTAGCAGACAAATGCACAATATACATATCGTAAAACGCATTTGATGCATCTGAGAGATCAGCACTAGCGAGTGCAATAGTATATATGCCTGTTGCAGAAGCACCAACATGCACAATATCATTAGTAAGTGAACCAGTCCCGCTTGTCACAAAGTTTACACCAGCAGCAGTATTCACTTTTCCATAAACACGAATAACTGTTGCAGCAGACATTGCGGACTCAGGGGTAGCGAAATCAGTCGCATCTACCATAACCCAGGCAATATGATTTGTGGCACCCTGCAGAAACTTTTGCATGTCCTAGTTCACCACAAAAATAAGCCCCTCAGCAAACAAAGGTTTTCCACCATACCAGTAAAATTGCTGAATCTCGTACCCACAACGTTCTACCAACGTTTTCAAGGTCTTCCAACTGTACCACGCAACGTGATCTCGGTTGACCGACTCATAGCCACGTCTAAGATTTGCCTGCAATGCTTCAGACCCCGCATTTGGCACCGTAATAATGACTGGGATTTCCGGGTAAACCATTTTCACCTGTTTGAGCAAGAGCCCAGGAGCAAGAAGATGCTCCAACACTTCCCCAAGAAGGACTACCTGCACTCCATCGTACTTCGGTAATGGCATCCTCATTGTCTCAATATCAAGACATACATAGTTAGAATACCGCGCCGATTCTCGGTCAATGCCGTAAGCTTTTGTACATACTTTTAAAAGTTGCTCGTGTAACGGCCCGATACACCCTATATGGAGAAGTGTTTTCCCTATCAGCTGCGTAATAAGCCACTGCGTTCGCTCAACACTGGGCACGCAAGGCACTTTATGCATCATCTTATCAAAGTATTCAGGGGTATGGTAACCCATCTCCTGAATACTTGCTTCAAGCATGGCAAGGGAATCATACACAGCTTCAACCATCAAGATGCCTTTCTTATCCCACTATCAAGGGACTTTTCACAAATATCTAGCATAAATCTCACATCGCTGCTTTGCCGATTCTGCTTCGTCGTGATACCGCTCTGCGTATTCACGGTAATTGACTTTCCCATAGTCTGCCCAGCAGGCGCTGATCGTATTCGCAAATGCCTCTACACTATATTCTGGCACAACCCAGGGATACTTTCCATCTCCCCCATCATACCCCGCACTGATATAAGCACGACCACAGGCAAGAGCTTCAATCCCACGAGCTGAGAGCGGATAAAGTGCAGACACAACGATATCGGCACGGTTTAATAGTACCGGAACATCCTGCTGTTTCACCGGCCCCCCGAGCGTGCGCACAAATGGCCAGAATTTACAATGCTTTATAAGTATACTGAGGGTCTCGTACATTTTCTTGTCGGTCACATTGACAATATGAAAGCGTGCCTTCGGATTCTGACGCCACACCTGTGCCATCGCCCCAATAACATAGAGCGGATTGCGGCTGCCACGAATATTTTCATAGTACAGCACAGCGGGCTCACCTTCAAGACGCTCAATGCCATCTAAGGGCCGAAACACCTCAAGATCAACCCCTTTGGGCACATAGTAGGTCCGCCGAATCAGATTCCAAATCGGAAGTTCGCCTTTGCGCATCGCAATGAAAGCATCCATTATCCCAGCCATCTCAACAATGGCCTTCATGGAAATGCCATTCCCAACCGAGGAGAGTGGCTCCCCATGCGTCACAAGAAACTTCGGCTTACCGTCGTGGTACGCGGTGATAGCACATTGACTGTGAATAGTATAAACATCAGGCTGATGATCCTTACCCCACAGCAGCCGCCCCTGCGGCTCACGGATGGCAATATTATGACCCAACCTTTCCTCATATTTTGCATGTTCGAGACATGTACGTGCTAATCCACTGTTTTCTCTGCGAAGATACTTCGTGACATTCACCCTGTTCCTCCATGAGTCCAAAGGCCGCGACCGAGATACTGCCCTAATGGAGACACCAGAGTGTTTCGAGTCGTACGACCGGCTGCTGCTGGATGCATAACATAGCGAGCCCGTTGACGTATCCATGTTGCTGGAGCGTGGTTCTGACTGCTAACAGTCCCTGCCGTGGTGTAATTACGCCCATTCCCAGACCAGTCATTCAATGCCGCTGTGTTATATATTGGTGCTTCTTGCCATAGAAGATCACGCCTATTTTTTGCACGAACAATCCAACGCTCTTCTTCAATTTGTGCTTGTGTAAGCTGTATTGTATTCCAAATTTTAATATTTGCAAACCAGGCATCAGCTACTTCAACAAATGGGTCATTACCGAACCAAGTTCTGTCTGCTACATGGCTAGGGCTTGTAGCAGACCAGGTACCAGTCCTTGTTGTAGTACTGTTTGCAGTCAAATCATAGAGATAACAAGTGAATGCAGCAGATGGTGAAAGTTGTGTAATCATGCTAATGTGATACCATCTACTTACTACCAAAGCGAGTGTTCCAGTGTCCCGCCTAGCACCATCTTGCCATATTTCAAAATTTGTACCATCAGCACCGGTGCCTATATAAATAGCTTGAAATGGGCCTGATGCACTATTACGTCCAAACCAAAGAAAAGAGGTGAAATTATTTAAGTCTGTATCAAAGAACATCCACCACATAACAGTAACGTTACTTGCAGCAGCAGGCGTAGACGCGTGCAACAACTCACTAGCAGAGCTTACGCTGCCATCTACCAAAACAGACATATTATGTTTCTCGCATTTCAATAGCAAGAAGCTCCATATCACCTGCCATTGTATCAAGGATAGTATCACTTGCTTCACGTCTAATGCGCAAGATGAAAGGATCACCAGCACCAACACTGTCCATATCTACGCCATCTGTGAAAGTAATCACGGCAGCAGTATATTCTCCGCTCAGGTTTGGCACAGTATCAGTGACTTCATTGAAATCATATGTGTGCGCAGCATCTATATCTTCTGCATCATCTTCAATAGCACGAAAAGCCAAGCCAAGACGAACATCCCCAGTTGTTGCGGTCGTTGCGCCCCACCACAGACGCAGTGTCACGCCACCCGCAGCATAATTCTGCGGCATTATGCCACGAAAATCATAGCTCTCATCTGCAGAGCCACCATCGAAATCCACCACAAGGAATTGTTCTGCAGGAGTTGATCCACCAAGACGTCGGTCAAGTGATGCTGCTGCAGTTGTTGGAGGCATACCGTCCTCAGCCATCCAATATGCAAGCGTGTTTCCGCTAGCCATGAACGCCCTCTCTAAGCCTTAACGGTGAAGCGACGTTCGATCACCATGAGCAGTAGCCGCAACTTCTGATCCCGTAACAACCCAGTCTGCGCCGTGAGTGGCAGCGCCGCGTTGAAAGACGCGAAGGTAGTATCCAGCCACGTATCAGCTGCATTAATAGCCTCTCGTAGCACAGATTTCGTCACAGAAAACGTCTCGCCCACAGCAGGTTCACGCATATAGCTTTCCCACACAGACACCCGATCCGAGACCGTCAATTCAGCCATACCTATGTCACTCCTAGCCCCTGGATGTGTACAGCTACTCTGAATAGTACCATTCATACTTTACACACCTGTCCGAGAAGACCCCGCATGCGTATAAACCGGATAGCGCACCTGCGACATACGGGGTTTTTGCACCGCGCGACTCTGTGCATCAGTTTTCCTTAACAATACAGCACAGAGCGCTGCAAATGCATCTCCCAGGTGCGAAAATCGGCCTTTCGGAGGCACCGTTTCGTTACGTACCTGCTCTGAGGCATTCACTTCGTACGCCCATCCCCCGTCCAGGCAACGTACAAGCATAGCGGCACCCTGGCTGTCAATACGAATCCAGGTCATGCCGGATACGTAACGCGTTAAACCTTCTTTCATGGCGTCACGACGAGCTGACCACGATACAGGAGCAGGTTTATACACTGCCATCCCAAGTTTTTGCACAATTTTACGAAGCGCTGTCTCTTCTGAATTAGACTGTTCGCGTTGCACCGCTTCGTGGCCGCCACAATACCACCAGGTTTTAACAGGCTGATCAACGAGCCAGGGATGCACATACGCATTGCAGAGCTGCTCAACGCCCATATTCTCGCGGCTCCAGGCTTTATGAATAAGTAGATGACCTTGTGGGGATACCTGGGCAGCAATACAGGTACAAAAAAGCCCAAAATCCCAGGCGAGAATGAGTGGCACATCAGGGATGACACGCAGTCCCTGCGCAATATGGGCGCCGTTAAATTCAGGAGTCACACGAAGACCTACATCAACATACCCCAGACGACCCTCAACAAGGCGAGCATAAAGAGCACGGTTGCCAGTTGCTAGCAAAATTTGCCTGTTTTGCTCGACGTAGCCCGGCGTCACACGCTCGGCAGCATTTTCACCAGGCGGCATCATGAAAACATTGGTATTAGCGCGGATTTGATCTCGTACAAGCATCTGGTCCGCCTCCATTTCCAACTCGTCTGCACACACCTCGTACCCTGGAAGATGAAAAAGCTGTGCAACCCAATGATCAGCCGATGGCGGATTCATAGAAAGTTGCACGGTGGGGAATGGCGCACCACGTAGACAAGTTACCGCTGTGGCAAGCACACTTTCAGCCACCCCGGAGGACAAAAACTCGGTATTGGTGCGTAGTGGGCACGGTTCTTCTATCCACACACCACCAGAAGCCTCGTAGGACTGAAAACGATCATGATCGGCCGGGGAATTGACCCCAAAAAAGTCAAAATGTAGCAAATGGAGCCATTTTGGCTTGTTGCCAAGATACAAATCAAATGATTCCGGCTCTTCTGGCTTGCCGCGCCATCTTCCATATGGCTCAGGAAGCATTTTTCTGATCGTTGTGGCAGTCGTATTCCCTAAATTTTTGCGTGTATCGCGGATGACAGCCCATTTGAGAGGCCAGAAGTCCCTTGAGTGCTGCTGAGAAAAGTGCACAGCGCGAAAAAGCGCACTGGTAGTCTTTCCTGATCCCCTTGGTCCGCATATAAGGTTGTATTTCATGTTAGAAAGGATAAACGCTTCGGCGGTAGGGGAGAAACTATAATCCAGGGTGGGCACAGTGTTACCAATCAGCATGGGGTGCTAAAAGCATGATGAGGAGGTAGCATCATGCTTTTAGCACCTTTCCCACAGCAAAAGACCCTTGTAACTATACTGCGCAAGTGTGTGGGGTGTCAAGCGTAGCATACTGATATGTTTTCCATTCCGGCCTTACACAAAGCTTCTCGAAAGCACGTCCGGCATTATTTCGTTTGAGCGTGGCACTATCATACACCAATTGTGAACGCACAATACACCAAAACATTCTCCAATACCAAAAAATCATAGCGGGCGCGTATGTGAAGCGCGGTAAGGTACTTTTGCGGCGCTTGACCACAAAGCTGTGTGGGAGAACTGCGGGGTTTCCGGTAGGGTACTTTTGCGGCGCTTGACCACAAAGCTGTGTGGGAGAACTGCGGGGTTTCCG
>ERZ1292637.107-Hain-H14-01um-R3-107-length-50788-cov-11_pt2 | contig 34097 bp, 44 predicted proteins | sample MGYA00564405_ERZ1292637 | MGnify/ENA primary metagenome ERZ1292637 (study PRJEB36523, sample SAMEA6512645) | groundwater metagenome | collected 2019-01-09 | study: AquaDiva: Metagenomics assemblies of 32 groundwater samples | reverse complement strand
AAGACACGATCTCATACATAGACGATATAGAACACCTCTAAAAAATGCGGTTATATATTATACTTATCTACTATCCATGCAATATAGATATAGAAGTACGCCAGATAACAACACCCCGATAAGGTGAAACTATATACCTCTCTCCCCATTTAACGCCCTTTAATACAGTATACACCCCCTATAATCAAGAAGTCAAGAGATAAAAAGCAGTATTCACGCTCTTATATTCCGAGTATGTCAAAACCTCAATAAAATCAAGGGTATAGGGGGCAGGGGGAGGAAGTATATAAATACGTACCCCTAGATAATTTTTATAATTTTATAGTACCCCTCCAAAAAATTATATTATATTTTATTACCACCAGTAAATTTTATAATATTTTTTATTGTCTAAATGTTGAGTGTTTAACCCAACAGATACAACATATTATAGGGTATTGACAAATTAAGTGGTGTGTGGTATAATTAATATACAAGAATGAGTAGAGAAATGCTCTTCTAACTGTAGGTCTAGCTTGTACAAATATCTTGACTAGCCACAAAATTGAGGAAATTTCTTGAAAATTCATTATAGGAGATAGGTGTTGCTTTTACAAAGGTCTTGTTTTTTTTACCCTAATAATATGATTAATGAGGAATGTCCGTATTGTTCAATGCAGGTGTTGATACCCGAAGGTGGTACTTGTTTAGTGTTCTGTCCTAATTGCAAGAAGAAGTGGGATTGTGGTTCATAACTTGACAAAATTTCTATTCTATGGTATTATTAGAATATGAGTAATAATATAATTACTGATATTAAGAAGAGACAGATGTTTAAGGCTCTTGCCAATAAGAGCCAGTATCAAGTTGGTGTAGACTTTGGATTGGGTGACAGATTTAACAATAATGTTAAGATTGTTAATTTTGTTAATTCTGTCTATAAAGAGGTCTTGGCAGATCCGGAGAAGTTTGTTATTACCCCCGATGTTAAGGAAATAGTTGAGAAAGGAATGGAGGCTCGTAGGAGTACCGGTATCAATGCAAGACGAGAGATCGAGTTAACCAATGATATTGACGAGAAAGATATCGTTTTGTTAACAAAGAAGAAAACATTTGTTCTCCTCAATAGGAAATTGGATTACTTATATAAGAATCCAAGGGCTTTTAGAAATGAGTCTTTGATGTCTCTCGCTAAAGTAGCTGGTATATTATTTGATAAGTCTCAGATAATGAAGGGTGAGGCCACTGAGCATATTGCGATTAGAGCTAGGGTTAATGAAAATATTACTTTAGAGGAGGCTACACAGCAATTATTGAAGTTTAGGGAATCACAAACAGTAGAAGAATAATAGTAATATATAAATGTATATTATTATATAAACAGAATGGCCGAGGATATAATACTACTTGAACACGAACGCAGGGAATCTCTTCTTAAAAGCTATCAGGAGTCTGATGTTTATAAGAAGATGTTGTTGGATAGGCTTAAGATTGCGGATGCTTGTAATAGGTCTGACGAATCTAAGGTTTATGCGATAGCTGCATGCAGGGCGGATCCTATCTTTTTTATCAATAATTTTTGTTGGACTCCCAACGATAAGTATAAACAGTATCATTTCCCGTTTATTCTCTATCCTTTCCAAGAAGATTACATTAATTGGTTAAATAAACATATAGATGACGGTAAAGATGGGTTAGTTGAGAAGTCTAGGGAAATGGGAGTTACGTGGCTTACCCTCACTCTATTCTTGTGGAAATGGTTATTCTCAGATAATTTCAACTGTTTAATCGGTTCTTATAAGGAAGCAAAAGTTGACAACAAAACTAAGGATTCACTTATGGGAATGCTTGATTATCAGATTAGGGGATTACCAAAGTGGATGCTTCCAAGAAAGTTTGTTTTTAAGAATCATAGACTTTCCATGAAACTTGTTAATCCAGAGAGCCAAAATATCATTGAGGGAGATACTATGAATGCAGAGTTTTCTAGAGGAAGTCGTAAAACATGTGTGTTCTTGGACGAAGGCGCATTTTGGGAATATTTCCAGGATGCATGGGATTCTGCTGGTGATACCACAAATTGTAGGATTACCGTTAGTACCCCAAAGGGTTATAATGCCTTTGCAATGTTGAGAGATAGTGGTATTGATGTAATGACAATGCACTGGAAGATGCATCCCCTAAAAGATGAAAATTGGTATGAATATGAGAAAGCAAGGAGATCTGATGATACCGTAGCCCAAGAGTTAGATATAAGCTATCAGAAGTCTCAGAGGGGTAGGGTATATCCGGAATGGGACTTGGCACAATGGGGAGATTATCCTTATGACCCTGAATATCCTTTGTTTGTAGGATGGGATTTTGGAAAATCTGATGACACGGCTATTATTTGGGCGTTAAAAGACTATGAAGGCAAGGTAAGAATAATAGATTGTTATAGCAATACTGGTAAAACAATAGATTTTTATGTGCCTTTTATTACTGGCATATTGCCTTCTGATGGTTATAACTATACAGATAGAGACTTACAAGTGATAATGGATCACAAAGGATGGCCGAAGGGAACTCACTTCGGAGATCCTGCTGGCAGATTCCAGAACCAAGTAGTTAACTTTACGGTATTGGATGTTCTTAAAAGTCATGGTATTCATGTCAACTTTAAAGATCACTGGAAACACTTTAGCGAAAGAATAGAAACTTCTAAGTTGTTAATGAGAGATAACTTATTGATTAATAACTCAGATAGAGTAAAGAAGGGATTGCATATTGCGATGATTAATTCAAAGTATCCTGAGTTACAAAGAGGAGGTCTTGCCATTGTAAATTCAAAGGATTTAAAACCGCAACACGATTCTAATTCTCATTTTAGGTCGAGTTTTGAATATCTCGCTCTTGGTCTAAGCGAATATGAAAGCAATAAAGTAAAAATTTATGACAAATTTAAATCGGATAGGTTCGTTGCAAGGAGGACAACTGGGTATTAATACTGGCAGTAGATGGTTTCAAAGACTTTATTTGGATTGTAAGGCAATCGATAGAAATATAAGATTCAAAAGAATTAAACATGGATTTTACAGAATTTACTGGAGACAATCATATTTACATGAGTGTCATAAAGAAATGCCGCTTATTGGATATACATTTGAGGATTATGATCCACGATTTGAAAATAAGAGTTATTATGAAGAGTATGAAGATAATGCGGATCTCACAATGAAGATAAAGAACTTTAGAGAAGGATACTATGATGCACTTGGAACTATTAGACGAAGATGTTGGCTTATGAGAAATAACGATGAATTTAACCAAAGAGCAAGTCGAGCTTATCAGCAAATTAAAGTTAAATGAAACAAAACTACGACAAACAACAGGTTAATGCATTAGATGAAATAAGTACTATAATGCTTATCAATACAATAGCAACAATTATTACTGGTATCGCAACATTAATATTGGCAATATTACAATTATTAAAATGAAACTATATAGAGCAATAAAATCTAATTATTTTGTACAAGGATTTGGAGAAAATCTTCTCCCTATTTATAAGGAGTTGGGAATGTTGGGACATACTGGAATTGACTTGGGATGTTGGAGCGGAGAACCAATTTATCATTCTGGCGATTGGGATGGCATTGTTATGACAGAAGTGGATAATGCGGGTGGTTATGGAGTAAATGTTATATCGAAAGAACCAATGGAAGATGGCAGGTATTACAAGTTAAGATATTGGCATCTCAAAGAATTTAAGGTATATGATGGGCAAGAGGTTAAATGTGGAGATTTACTTGGGCTAGGTGATTCAACCGGGTTGTCTACCGGAGATCATCTTCATTTTGGATTAAAACCATGTGATAAGGATGGCAATTCTCTTGAACCTAATAATGGATATTTTGGCGCAATAGATCCACTTCCTTATTATGAGAATGTCTTTGTGGGAGAAGTTTTACAAACTAAACAATTAGCATTGTCAGTTATCGAGTTAGCAAAGGCCGTAATACTAAAAGTACAAATGTATTTAAAAAATGTCAAATGAAAAAATTATTGTTAGCAGTTAGATCAAGAACGGTGTGGACTATTGTTGGGTTAGTATTGTTAAATGGACTTCCATCGGCAAGGGAGTTAGTACAACCAGAATTACTTCCTTATTTGAATTTATTCGTTGGATTACTGGCTGTTTATTTCAGGGTTAATCCACAAGCGAAGTAGGGCTTGACAAAAAAAGTGTATTGTGGTATAATTAGATTAGGAAAGATTGTGTTTCAACATAGATGCCAGTTTTAGATTATAAAGCAGAGAAAATAGCGGAACAATATTCAAAATCAGATTCTCTTACAGAGGCTGATTATTATAAACTTACCGATACAGAAGTCAATATAGTTGGCGGTATCTTTTCATTGTTCAGAGACTCTCAAGATGAAAGAGATAGAAGGTTTGCTTATTTTGACGATAGAACTCTTATCGAGTATATCGATGATTCTGTCAAGAGATTTGTTACGAATGTTTATAAGAGAGACGATTTAGAGGAATGGCAGGCTAAAGTACATCAACCATTTACAAGAAATAAGGTTCTTGCTATATTGGGTAAGGTAATAGATGCACTTCCTGTTGCAGAGTTCTTTGGAAGAGGAGACGAAGATATTCTTAAGGTAGAGATTCTTAATACTTTATTTGAATATTCTGATAAAGTGGATAATGTTGATGAGTTCTTTGTGTATGCGCTTGAAGAAGCGTTGGTTAAGGGTACTATGGTTGGGTATGAGGGTATTGAAACCAAGTCTAAAAAGGTAAGAGACATCACGAAATATAAGGATGGTGATGATATTTCTGTTAAGGAAAATGATTATAAAATAAGGAGGTTGAGAAGTTATATTGTTAAGTTGGAGGAATTCTATCCATGTTCAGTTGGTATCAGAGATATGAGAGATATGCCTTATTGTTTCTTGAGACAAGAAATTCCCTACAGTCAATTTCAACATGATTGGAATAATTTTGATAAAGCTAAATATGTAAAACCATTTAATTCCGCTACTCAAGGAGAAGATGTACAAAGACCGTTTTATCTTGATTATGTAACTCCTTCTACACAAGAGGGTAACGTAGAGATTATACGATATTATAATCAGGATACAGATGAATATATTATTATTGCAAATGGTATTTGGCTTAATCCAATTGGTGACGAGAAAGTAAGTCCATTGCCATTTAACCACAAGAGACTTCCATTCTGGGTAATCAGATATGATATCTTTGGTTCTGATTTCTTTTACGGGAAGTCTATGCCAGACAAACTCTCTTCCTTACAGGACGTATTGGATGTCTTGCAGAATATGTTGCTTGATCAGAGTTTCCTTAGTATCTTTAAGCCAATCTTGATGGCTGGAGTAGATGATGTTGAAGATGATTTCTTGAGACCTGGCAGGAGAATTTCATTGGACACACAGGGTATTCCTATCAATCAGGCAGTTCAAGTATTAGACTTGGGTACGCCAAGTGGTTGGCATCAATTCATTCTTGAGTATACAAAAAAGGTATTAGAAGAAAGTTCTGTCGATTCAGTATCGCAGGGTGTTGTTGGAACTGGGTCTGATAGAACAACGGCAACCGAGGTTAGAACAGCTGCCGCGGGAGTTAGTGCATTACTTGGATTATTCGCAAGGTTTATTAGATTTGGCGTTAAGGGCAGAGCAGAGTTAAGAGCACGTAATATATTACAATTTTATACAGATCCCACAACTCCTATTCTCGATGGAGTACTGGGAGAAGGTGGCAGCAAGAAGTTTAATAAGGCATTTAATGTATTTAGGGTAGATTCATCAGCACTTACTCCGGGAGATAGAGGAACTAAGATTATTGAGATATTCCAGAATATGGAGGACATGCCCACAAAAAAGAAGATTGCTATTGATACAAGATTATCAGAGTTAACATCCGGAAAGAAAATAACAAAGATTGCGGTATTACCAGAATATATTAGAGACTTTGATTTTGATATCGATATTGTTGCAAATCCTCATTCTGAGATGAGCAAGGAAGTAGACAGAGCATTAGAGATTCAATTCCAGCAAACAATGAATACTCTTTATCCAGATCTCATAGATAGAAAGGAATTAGCAGCGGTACTTATTCAGAAGTTTGGTAGACAACCATCTAAGATTTTGAATGAACAAGCATTTGCGGCACCAATGATGCCAGAAGGAACTCCCGCTGGAAATATGATGCCAGGCCCCGGTGGTGATAATTCCGCGAATACTGTTAAGGGTGCAACTGGAGTTGGCGGTGAAGGAGTTCAAATGAGAGATATGATGAGATGATTAGAAACTTACTAGAGAGATTTTTATTCAAAGGATTCAAGGAGGATATGTATGCAGATGGTATTACACCGGAAGAATTAGTATTGTTTTTTAAAGATCTTTCTCGCATAGATAAAATTGACGAAATATTAAAATCTATCATTAAAAGAGACAGAGTAGCTTATTTCAATGCATCTAATAACGAAGAAAGAGAAAAAGTGCGTGGTGCTTTCTACAGAGTATTGTGGTTACTTAGAGAAATAAGAAACCAGAGAAAGATTGAAGAAAAGTCAAAGGAAGAATATACATCACCTCGTCACGCTTAAAAAGAAAACTTGACAGATTTTTAACAAAATGTTATAATGTAATTAGGGATACTGGTAACAAAATAATTATATTATTATGGTATTCTAGAAGGGATTGTGAGTTGTTTGCCTCCTCGGCTTTTGTCTCACAATTCCCTCTAGGCTACCAAGCAGTAATAAAATATATTTATTATCTGTCAATAGCCCAAGGATGAGAGGTCGATACATCCTTCTCTCACCGGACTCTACCGGTATCGGACTCAACCGATTTAACAAGGGATGCGCTTAGTCGGCGTAATACAAGGGTAAAGAGAAAATGTCAGAAACAATAACCAGAGACGACGGTACAACTGTTGAAGTTTATACTATCCAAGAACTGGAACAACAAAAGCTAGAGGCAGAACAAAAGGTTCGAGCAGAAGAAAAAGAAAAACTAAATTCAGTAGTAGAAGAAGTTAAAGATCTACGTACTAAACTACAAGAAGCCAAAGCGAAAATCGACAATAGCGGAGGCAATGATGTAGAAAATACTGTAAAGTCACTTCTCGAAAAAGAACGGAAATCTGAAATAGAAGCAAATAAGGAAAAAGCAAGACAAATCTTCTTTGATAAAAATAAGGAATTTCATCCAGATAATGATGCTGCTGGACTTAAATTCTCGAAGGTTCAAAAAGAACTTTCAGAACTTAGGGAAGATGGCAAAGTATCAGTAGATGACTTTCTTTTATTGTTAAGCAAAGCAAAGAAACTTGCAACCGATAAGGAGATTACTCCAGATAGGGTTCCCGTAGATGCTTCAACTCCAATTTCCAATAGTTCACCTGAATCAAATAGTGGATCTAAATTAACTGCTAAAGAACAAGAGTTGATTAAACAAGTTGGTTGGACTGAAGAACGATATATTACATTGAAGGCTAAACAGCCTGACTATGTGAGAAATCTTCTTAAGTAGAACCACTTAGCGATAAAGGTCGGAAAGAATTAATACTAAATATAAAGAATGAGCTTTAAATTACTTGGATCTTTGAATCCCCATGGTGGGCCGATTCTTCGTTCCGAAATTGTAGCTAATTCAGTTGTAGTGCGAGAACTACAGTCTTTGAATGTGAATAGTAGTGGTTTCCTTAGGTTAAGCGTCGTGAATGTACCCATTTTCGGTCATGTTGCCGCGATCCAAACGGATCAAGGTGTCGGACTTGAAACAGATGGTACAACGGGTGCTGCCACGGGAAGCTTTAATGGTGTCTATACTGTCGCCAGTGATAACCAAACAGTTGCAAAGGTTCGTGCGGTATGTGATATTTCGAAAGAAACACTTTACAGCGTGGATCCTGACGCAGCTATTGGAACTACTGCGGGCAGTAATCTATTGGGCTTTAAGACGACTCTTGCCACTTCTACTGCTACCAGTGAGAGTTCCGCTTCAACCGCAAATGGTGAATATAACATTTGGGGAGTTGATCCGGGTGTAGCAGCTAATCAAGTTGTATCAATTCTTACGTCCCAGATGTTCGGCGGCCATGCTGTCGATGATGTAATATAATAAATAGATGGAACTACGAGGTACGTGGTCTGATCTCATTGCTGGTGTAGGTTTGGAAATCGCTGAGGTTTTCAATCAAGCACAAGAAGAGTATCAGCCAGGCATCTTCCAGCTGTTGAATAAACTTACTGGATCTGGTGCCGAAAGAAATGTAACTGGAAAAACTGGAATTGGCGAACTTGCAAAGTTTAACGATGGAGATGATCTTCCTGGTGGGCGAAGATACAAAACATATACTACCAAAATTGTGTATAACAACTATGGTAAGTTTTTGGATGTATCTAAACTAGCTATTGAAGATAGGAATTTCGCATCGGAACTTGATGAAATGCGCGATCTTTCGATTGGCGCATCATATTCACAGGATAAGTCAGGCATTCAGTTGTTTAATGGTGGTTTTGCGACTACTGTTGCGGTGAATGGTTATGATATGACGTGGTATGGAGACGGAGAATCATTGTTCTCTACTATTCATAGTACGACTGTTCCTGGTGGATCGACTGCTTCAAATGCTTCATCTACTGGCATTCCTCTTAGTCATGACAATCTTGAAGTCGGTCTCGTTGCTCTTATTGAGCAAAAGACTGATGATGGAGAAGCTATGACTTTGAATGGGAAACCAACGTTGGTGCTTCCGCCTGCGCTTCGAAAGGAGGGACTTGAGATTACACAATCTCAACTTACTCCCGCGAACGCAACGAATGCAATTAACGTGTATGCTGGTGGTCTTGGCGCAGATATGGCTGAGTCTGTACACCTTGCTGCAACAAATGGTGGATCTGATACTGCTTGGTTTCTTTGTGTTCCCGGCCGTCATAAACTCAATCACGAAGTTCGACAAGAACCTCGTCTTGAGCAGGACGTGAACATTAAGAACAAAGTTGTAACTTTCACTGTTGATGCGCGATGGGCTGACTCGGTTACTGATTGGAGAAGGACATATGCAAGTCAGGGTGCAAATGCTGCATTTTCTAGTTAATAGTTAACTAGTCTTGAGGGTTTGGTAGTTTACCAGAAAACTACCTCAATAATTTTCGTAACAAGAATAGCTTCTTACGAGATAAAGAAATGCTATTAAGGAAAAAAAATTTTACAAAGTCAGAAAGAATACTGGGACGCTTATTACAAGAAAACCACATTTCTTTCAAGACTAAAGTAAAAATAGAAAATAGAGAAATAGATTTTATTATAGGAAATATTCTTATAGAGATAGATGGACATTCTCAAAAAGAAGGTAAAAATAATCTCTTAGTCGAAAAAGGATATACTATAATACATTTTACGAACAAAGAAGTTCGTGAAAACAGGGGAAAGGTCGAAGAAATAATAAAAAATATAATTAAATAAATGAGTTTAACAAAGATTAATTTGCCAGGCGGACTTATTCAAAATGCAGCTGCTAATATTGTGGGTGCAGGAGAATTGTTCACTACTGGTAAAGTGTTTTATGTAGATTCTAATAATGGTGGTGATGGCAATCTTGGAGAAGATCCTGCATTTCCAAAGGCTACTATTGATAGTGCGGTAACTGCCGCTCGTGCAAATAGGGGAGATATAATTGTGTTGATGCCAAATCACGCACAAAATCTCACTAATGCTACGGCATTCCAACTTGATAAAGCTGGACTTACGGTTATCGGTCTTGGAGAGGGTCGGAATCGTCCAACGTTTTCATTTACTGGCACTTCTGGTGCGGTGAATGTCGACTCGGCTGATTGTCGTATCTCGAATGTTGTGTTTGTTGCAGATATATCTGCGGTGGTTCAGGGTATCGACCTTGATGCTAATGATTTTACTCTTGATAATTGCGAGTTTAACTTCAATGAAACAGGAGATGATTTCATAAACGCAGTTAATGCTGGTGCATCAGATAGATTCACATTTGTGAATAACAAGGTAATCGCTGAAAATGCGGTTGCTGGAATTGCGCCTGCTTTGACTGGTATTGTGTTGGTTGGTAATAGTGATTTGGTAATTTCTGGAAATGAATTCAGCGGGGCATTTTCCTCGGCTTGTATTTATGACAGTAATGCAGGAGGACAGGAAGGAGATCATTATGAAATTGTAGGTAATACATTTTATAATAGTACTGCTACTCTTGGTCTTGCGGTGGACTTGAATTCTACTGCGAGAGGTATTCTGGCATACAATGTTGCTGGAATCTTGGCGGCACTTGTCGCTTATGACCCAGCATCTCTTACTTGCCTAGAGAACTATGCTACGACTGCTATTGACAGGAGTGGTGTAATACAGCCAGGGATATTATAATGATTGAATAGGCTTTTCTTCTTGGCTCTTTGGAGATAAAGAACCAAGAGATAATTTTGGTCGAAATAAATTTAAATTAAATGAAGAAATTCATTCTTGAAAATCCGCTTAATAAGGATTTGAAAATTCAATACAAAGGAAACAATTTTACATTACCAGCCAATAGTGGTCTTGTTGTTAGTGAAGAATTGGCTAGGTTTTGGAGAAAACTTCACTCTTTTATTTCCATGAAGGACATTGAGGAGAAAGTAGTAGAACCAGAAGATTTTGTATTTGAAGTTCCATCTAGTGCTACTGGCACTGTTGAGACTAAAGCAGAGGAAGAAGTTCCTGCGAAGCGAGTTATAAAGAAGAAGTTGAAATAAAATGGCAAACGGCTATACTTTTATTGGGACGCTTCCCATGATTGGAACAAAGTCTGGTACTACCAGAACCGTTGTTCAAACAACGTCTGCTTTTGCAGATTCTATTTCTCGTATAACTCCTATTGGTGGCGCATCCGCTGTTGAATTTAGTATTCTTTACAGGCCATTAACTAATAATGCAATATTAGTTAGGGTTGAAACTGGGCCAGATGCTACGAATATGTATCAATTGGTTAATGATTCTATCTCTGGCGGAACATCAACTCTTTCTCTTAGAACTTTTTCTCATACTCCTGCGACATCAGCGGTTACATTCTCGTTGCCAATAGATGTTTCCACGAAGTATATTAGGGTTGCAGTTAGAGAGAGCGTTACTGACGTTGCGGCAAGTTCGGCATATGTCGAGATGACAATATTGGGAGATAAATAGTTGCTATGAACTATAAACAAGAGAGGAAGGCTCAAAATAAGGCAGAGTCATATAATTCTATACTTGTGAATATACAGGTTGTTTCTGATGAGCTTTCCTCTTTGTTTGAGAAAAAGAAATCTTTGTTAAAAGAAATAGATGATATTACTAACCAACTTTCGATAGGAAGAGAATTGATTGGTATAGAAAGAAAGAAATTGGATGATGTAAAATCAGAACAGAACGCAGAGAGAGAAAAGACAAGATTATCTTTGAATGATTTGGAAATCGCAAAAGAAAGAATTGAATTTGAGAGAAAGAACTTTGAAATCGAAAGAGTCAAAATAGAATTCGAAAAGGGGGAAAAGGAGAAATATATTTTAGCAATTAATAAGAGAATTGATGAATCTATTAGGGAGTTGTCTTTGTTAAATACAGAGACAGAAGACATGGAAAAAGAATTAACATCCTTAAAAGATAATCAGAATAATGAAGAAAATAAACTAGAAGAACTTCGTAGTTCTCTTATTGAACTTACTAAACAAAAAGATAAAATGTTATTTGAAATGAAAGAATTAGAGACTAAAGCATCTGGTATTAATAGCAATATTGATGATAGAAGTGCTTTATTAGAAAGTAGAATACGAGATTTAAGAAATAAAGAGAATGCTATTCTTATCAAAGAGAAAGATATTATTATCTTAGAAAATAGGTTGCGTAATAAATTAAAAGAAAAGAACTAACATGGCAAGTCAACTTTTAAAAAACTATAGAGATTCTTATGGAGATAATCTCAACGTAGATCATATTATATCATTCATAGAAATTCTTAAGGTTTGGAAGATTAAAACATTGGAAGATGCATTAAATTGTCCTGATTTATGGGATATAAATAATGGTAGAACTCTATGTTTAGACTGCCATAGAAAAACGGATACATATGGTCGCAAATCTATATTAAATATTTAAATATGGCATCATCACAATTTATTCGTCTTAATCCGGGAATTGGTGGTTTGGATGAATTAACTTCAGCAGAAGAAGATCTCATTAATGAGTTTGTATTGATTGCTCATGCAAATGGTACTTTAATTAGATCAAATGGTACTAGTTGGGTTGGTTTTACATCTGGTGCATCTGGACAACAACTTAGAACTACTGCGGCTGGTGCATTAGAGTGGTTTACTGCTTCTGCTGGTACGGGAGATGTTACCGGGCCTGGTTCTTCTACTGCAAATGCGGTAACAAGATTTAGCGGTACTGGTGGCAAAACTATTCAGAATAGTAATATAATCTTGGATACTAGTAATATGTATCCAGAAATAAACGATAATGGTGCACTTGGTGGTGCAACTTCTGCTTGGTCTGATCTATTCTTGGCAAGTGGTGCTGTTATAAACTTTAATAATGGAGATGTTACATTAACTCACTCTACAAATAAAATAGATATTGATGGCGGGGTTATCGATTTCGGTAGTACACCAACCGTAGCAGATGCGGCAATATATTTCTCTGGCGGTACTGATGTCGCAATTGTGGATGGCGGTACTGGTGCTTCTACTTCTGCCACGGCAAGAACAAATCTTGGATTAGTAATAGGAACCAATATACAAGCATGGGATAATGATCTCGACGACTTGGCTGCTCTTTCTCATTCTACGTCAGCTTTCGTTGTGAGCAATGGAACTGATTGGCTTTCAAGAACTCCGATTCAAGCAAGAGGAGATATGGGAGTGTCAATAGGATTGAATGTTCAGGCGTGGGATACGCAACTTGATGACTTAGCTGGATTGGCGGTAACTGATAGTAATTTTATCGTAGGTAATGGTTCTAACTGGGTTGCTGAAACTGGTGCAACTGCTAGAACTTCAATTGGTCTTGGTACTGCAGATACACCACAATTTGCAAGACTTGGATTAGGAACTGCCGCTGATAGTACTGCAGAACTAAATCTTGCCGCTAGTGGTAATATTGTTGTCGCCGGTTCTAAAGCAAGAAGAACAATAGTTTTGTCAGCTGCTGGTGGAGACGGTGCTTCTACTTCTGCTTGTGCAGATCCTGCCACTTCCGCTACTGGTGGAATAAATTGGTGGGGAATGGCATATGATCCAAGCTTAGAAGAAGTAGGGTATTGGAATGTAGTTATGCCTGATAGTTATGACGGATCTACTCTTACTGCTCAATTTTATTGGACTACAACAGCTGCGTCTGGAGATGTCGTGTGGGCAATAAGCGGTAGAGCATATGGAAACAATGAGGAAATTGGACAAGCAACAGGAACCCAAGTTGAATTTAATGATACTGCTTTGAATGCAACTGATGTTCATATTACTGGACAATCTTCTGCTATTACATTAAGTGGCACTCCAGCAGGAGGAGAGTTTGTAAGTTTCAGAGTACACAGAAAAGCTGCGCAAGCCGCTGATACTCTTGCAACAGATGCACGTCTTATGATGGTTAAAATAGAATTTGCGACCTCAAGTTATAGTGATTGAGAATTATGATAAAAGTAAATTACATAGGAAAAGAATGTGTACATGTGTTTCTGGACTCTGTCGGAAATGAAGTTTTAGAAATTAGACCATTGGCTGATTACTATCATATACACGATGCACCTCCAGGATCTCCAAGAAACATTCCAGTAAAGGAAGGACACACGTGGAGTCTGTCTTTTGTGAAGTACAAATATGACACGATAGATGGAGAATTACATGATGGCGAATATGCTTTTGTGGTAGAAAATGGAGTTGATAAGGCATTATTTATAGAAGGAAGCAAATTTACAAATCTTCCAAAAAATCAGTTTCTTTTAGAGAAGTCTTTAGTTATATAGTAATATGGCATCAACAACTTACACACTGAAAGCTGCCGCAGATCCAACAATGACGCTTGGTACTATTAAGAGTGGTACTTACTCCAATACTCTTACTTCTGATGATTCACGATTGATATTTAATGACTCTGGTGGCAGTGGTGCAGCAAAGTGGAAGTTGGATTTGAATTTCGATGGAGTGTCTCCAGCAGTACAGTTTAATGATGCCACAGGTGTTATTAGAAGCAGATTGCATCAATTTGATGTAGTTCTTGAGGCAGTAGATGCCCTGAGTACTGATAACTATTACATTCTTCTTTGGAACTTTATAACATCTGCTTGGGATGAAGTTGGTGCTGCAATGTCTATTGGAACAACAGAGGCATCATTCACTCGCAGTATTACGGCTAATAAAGCATATTATATTAATGATAATGGCGAGATAAAACTGCGCATTGCGAATGGTAAGGCACTTGCAAAGGTAGGTGCACCAGACAATGATGGAGAACTTGGAATAGATAGTCTTTACGTAACTGTTCAAAACGATACTGGTGTTACATTCGATACTCATGCTAAAACAAATGTAACTGGTGCACCGTCTACTGATTATACATTTAACATAACCCCAGGTGCTGGTGCTTCTGTAATGGTGATGCAAGGTTCAACTTCTGGACAATCAATAACTCAAGTTGACTTAGACGGAAATGTGTCTGTGAAACTAAACCAAATTATTAACAGCAAGTGGAACCAGTATTACAATCCAGGGACTCAAGTCACTCCATCTGTTCAGCAAACAGTCAGAATACAATCTGGTGGTCAAGACAATTCCACCTGGGCAGCAATAACATTTATAGGAACTCCGTCAGATAGCACTGTTATAGTTTCTACTGCTAGTGGGACATCAGATACATCTCCTAACACTCAGACTATCACTGGTGCAGATGAAGGAAACATGGTTGTTGATGGAATTAACGTCGAAGGCGGAACCGAAACATCAGCTATTAATGGCGGACAAACTGCCATATTCGATGATTTTGCCACTGGAAATGTTCAATCTGCATCATATGAAGCCGCACCAGTTGGAGGAGGAAATGTAGTAGTCTCATATACATTTGCATCTACTACATCCCGTCTTGGTGCATTAGAACTTTTATCTGCTCCAGCTGCGGCCGCACAACAAAAGAGTCCTTCTGGTGGTGTTGCTTATAGCGGATTATTTTATTAAATAGTATGGCAAAAAAACAAGATATTTCAATAGCGGTTATTGAGGAAAAGGTTGCCAAGATTGAAGCGTGGCAACTTAATGCAGATGCCAATCATTTTCCTACAATAGAGAAACGGTTCGATGCGTTAGATCGTAAACTAACTCGGATTAGTTCTGTTGGAACAACAATATTTATAGTATTTGAATTATTGTTGAAATATCTTTCATGATTTACTTAAATAATATGGATAACGAAGAAAACAAAAATGGTGTAGGAGAAGAAAATACAGAACCTAATCGAGGATTTGGAAAAGTCGTTGTGGGTGATTTTCATAGAAAAGATATAGAGAATGAACTTTTAAATCCATATAATTTACTTAATCCTATTATATCGAGAGTAATAAGAAATAATGCAATAGTTTCAATAGTAAAAATAATTAAGGACAAGAAAGAGTTACAAAGAAGACTTTGGTTAGATGGGCACTTATTTTATCCATCTTTTGGAACTGCTGCTTTTACTAGTTATGGAGGAACAAATGAAGAAAAAAATTCTCTGACATTGAGTACTAATAGTGATTCATCTGGTGCAACAACACAACTTGTACCAGAAGACTGGCAAAATGGAACTAATATTAATGGATATATTCATTGGGTTCCTGAAAGAGCAACCGGTAATGTGGTGTGGAACTTAAGAACAAAGACATTTAATTTAGACCAGGATATAAATGTTGCCTATAATCAAGTATCTGCTACTGTTGCTTCTCAATCAAGTGGTACAACTAGACCAACACAGGTTACTTCTGCAATGTCTATAACCGGAACAAATTGGTCTCCTGGTCAAGTTCTTTACTTACAAGTAGAAAGAGAAGGTGGTAATGTGTCTGATACAATGGATTCTTCTGCATATCTTGTTGGAGTAGAATTAGAATATAGTAATAATGAAGGAAAAGTTATTTTTAATGCAGATAGGGCATATACTATAATGAACATAACAGAATCTCATTCTACTACTGCAAATGATTCTGGAAGTGTATCTATAAATATTGAGAAATTAAGTCCAAATACTTCTCTTGGTTCTGGAAATAATTTATTAAATACTTCTTTTAGCATGAAAACAACAGCAGAATTAATACATGATGCCCTTGATAATTCTTATTTTTCTACTGCAGTATCTATAGATAAAGGAGATAGATTAGCAATAGTAGATTCTGGTGATTTTGAGGGAGTCGAAAATGTTTGTATCGCACTATATTTAAAACCAATAAATTAATATGCAAGAATTGATTTTTCAATTTAATAGTTCTGGTGGATTAACACCTGGTTGGACAGGTCATCCTGGATATGAAAATCCACAACCACATCTAAATGTGTTTGGAAATGATTCTATGTATACAGAAGGCGTAGTTAACCCATTTAGACAACCAGGATTTCTTTCTCCTGCAACTTCTGCTGTCACAGCTATAACAACTGCTGAGGCAGGAACTGCGTTTGTTGATGTTGTAAATATTATTCAAGTTGATACTATTAATACTACAATATACGTAGGAGAGGCTTCTGGTACTATGTTCAGAATACAGAGATTAGATTCTTTTACTGATACTACTTTAAATGCAATTAATCAAGTAAATGGATTGTCTGGTGCATTGGCTTCGGATTTTGAGATATACTCACTTAATGGTGTTACCTCTTTGTTTTATGCTTATAACAAAGGATCTGCCGGAGAAATGGGAATATATAATAATTTTAGTTCGTTTGATGATGATTATCTGTCTTCTTCTGCTACTGGTGGTTTTGTTTTAGGTGCGAATAGACACAGATTAATTGTTGCTGATAATGGATTTATGTATATATTGGATGGTAGTGAGATACATAGGTTCGATGGTACTACAGAGGGTGGTGGTAGCGGTACTATTAAAGGAAGAGTTGTGGTATTTCCAAATCCATTTAGATTAGTTGATGGTGTTGATAGTAGGGGATTTCTATGGGTTGCATTGGTAAGTGATACAAGAGATTTTAGGGGAGTAGGAGATTCATCTGTCACTGGACAAGTAACATGCGGTGTATATATCTGGGATAGACAATCCACTAGAGTTGCACAAACTGATTTTATTCCAGTTCCGGGTGTGAAAGAAATACATAAAATATTTTTCTTTGATGGAAAACCATGGTTAATTACTAGTAGTACAAATCGACTTACTGAAATTAGAGAATATAATGGTAGTGAATTTGTTGTTAAATTTGAATTACCACGAGGCGCAAGACCAAGATTTGTTGATTCTGTCCAGGTAAGATCAAACAAGGTTTATTGGATTGGAAGGGATGATGGTATTGTGTGGTGTCTTGGTAGGATTTTTCCTGATGCACCTATTGGTATTCATAAAATAGGAGATATGACTCCATTTACAAGAGGAGATACATGGGGTAGTGGTGGCGCACTTGCTATAGCAGGCGGAAGACCAAGTGTGGCTTCGGGAGATTATTTAGAGCCAGAAACAGTAATAGTCAATTTTTCTACACAAACCAATTCAAAAAATCTTATAAATCGATGGTATCCAGATTCTAGAACTATTACAGGAGAGACTTTAACTGTTCATCCTGGAAGATGGAGAAGTATTGTTAAGCCAATCCCAAAGTTATCAACCATTAATGGATTATCTGTTTTCTTTCCTCCTAATACTAGTGTGGATTCAGAATCTTTATATATACAGCTTTATTATAATAGAAGCAATAATGTGACTACTACTGCAGTATTAAATGAAGTAGATGCTGCAAGGGGTTGGTATTGGACTTCGCTCACTCAAGAAAATGTCAATTATGTGCAATTAGGTGTTGTATTTAACGGGGATCAGCCAGTAACAAAGCATATATTTCCAGAATATGCAAAAGTACATTATACAAAAACAGATAAAATAAAATAATAGTCTTGACAAAAATAACCAATCGTGGTATAATTAAGTTAAGGGAAAATATATGGCTACTGCTGTACGAAATATCGTAAATAAATTAAATATAAATATTCGAGATAATACTGTTAATAGTGTTTCTCAAGCAGATAGAATGTCTGCTATTTCACAAGCCGTACAAGAACTACAGGCAGAATTTGGTTTTGACCACGTTAATAGAACTTATACTCTTGATTTCTTTGATAGTATAAATTATTATGATATTACAAGTAGTGTTCCTTCTTTCTTTGAACCGGTTGATTTACGACGAGCGCAAGGTAATCACACAGAAACATTCCAAAGAAAGAGTGCAAGAGAAATAGCAAATGAAATAGATTTAGGACACACAGAGAATTCATTTGCGATAGAGAGAAAAGACCTTAAACAGTATTTAGTTGTTAACTTTAATTCAAAGTATTCTCCGACATCTATAGAGAAGTGCGAAAGTACTGCTAATGGTTCTTGGACGGGTGATACTACAAATTCAGATATTACTAATTTCACGATAGATGAGGTAGAATATAAAGAAGGAGGCGCATCATTCAACTTTGACGCAGACGTGTCTCAGTCTAGTAATAATCGCGCTACAATAGATACTAGTTTGGCTATGACTAATATGGACTTGAGTGAATTTGAGGACTTGGGTTCTTTGGTGTTTTGGGCATATATTCCAGATACACAATATTTTAGTTCCATAACTGCATACTGGGGTACTAATAGCACTAATTATTGGAGTGCAGCAATTACTACTGCTTCTGATGTAAGTGGCAATCCATGGTCAGATGGTTGGAATCAAGTTAAAGTAGATTGGGAAGATACTACAAAAACTGGTACTCCGTCTTCTACCGCGATTGATTATATGAGATTTGATTATAACTATACTGCGGATCTTACTGATGAAACAGATTTTAGATTAGATGATGTTAGGTTTATTAGGCCAGAGAAACTTACTTTACATTATGAATCTATTTATCTTGGTCGTTCATCTACGGCGGTAGATATACGAGAATTTAACTCTTCTGCAGATGTCCCATTTTATTCAGGAACTTATGATTACTTTGATAATCCTGTTGCGCATAAAGCAGCCGCTACATTATTTAGGTCGATGGGATTATACAATGACGCAGAAAGAGAAGAACAAGAATGGAGAAAACAAATGAATGATTTAAAGAAAAAATTCCCAACTTCACATTTAAAAGAAATAAAGAGTTTTAAGGTTTTGGGTGTAAGATTTTAGTCGTAAAATCATATAGCAATATTTTTATATGGCACAGTTTAAAACAATGGAATTTAGAAAGGGAGAGAAAGTTGGTGTAGGTGATTTGGTTTCAAGAAAGTCCGATATTGTTAGATCTACTCTGTTAGAATCTTCGTTAGATACAGAAAAAACAGAAGATAATAATACAGATTTATTGGATTCGATACAAAAGAAACTCTTAGAATCTTCTGGCGCAGTCTCTTCTCAAAAAAGTGAGATAGATAAACTTATTGGTGAATCTATTGCTGGGTTACAAACCGGTCAAGCAGGAAGAGAAGCTGGAACTAAAGCAGAATTTGAAAGAGCAAGAATTGAGACAGCAGAAGCTGGTCAAAGAGGAATAACTAGTGCGTTAGAAGAACGTAGGGGTTTTGCTACTAGTACTGCACTCTTACAACAGATGAAGGAATCTAATGAGAAATCTCTTAGGGACTTAGATTTAAGAGAACGACAGGCTCTTGTTAGTGGACAAGTGGAAACCGCTAGTCAGATTGCTAGTCTTAAACTTAATCAATTACAATTTGGTATACAAGCCGAACAACAAGCGTTTTCTAATTTATTAGCTGGTGCGCAATTTACATTGCAAAAAGAAGGAATAGAACAATCTAAGAAACAATTTGAAGATCAGATGGTATTCCAAAGAGAACAATTCAAATTTACACAACAGTCTACTATTGCAGACTTAGCAACTGAATTTGGTGTTGATATAGATCAAGGAGAAACATTAGAATCTATTGTTAATAAAGTTAAACCATTTGCGGCACAGAAAAGACAAGCAGAACTTTCTAAATTGTTAAAGGATTCAAAAGATGAACAACAAAAGATTAATTTAGATTCTCAACTTACGAATTTTATAGTTGAGAATGGACTTAGTCCAGCAGAAGCAGCCTCTAATGCCCTAGCACTTGCTTCTAATATTGGTATTAAAGTAACAAAAGATGACTTTGAAAGTGCTTATGCAAGAGCACAAGAGATATTTGATGAAAACAAGATCAGAGAGGATAAGGCAAAAGCAGAAGCCAAGGGTAAGGGATTAAGTGGTTTCTTCGAATCATTAAGAGAAAGAAGGGTATCAGAAAAAGAAGGACGTAGTAAAGATGAAGTTGATATATTCGGAGGACTTGGTAAGTCTTTTGAAGAAAACCCACTTGGTACTGAAGCGTTGAATTTCTTTGGAACTTTATTCCAATAATGATTTATGGCAACTACCAAGGAATTAATAGAACAAGCAGTAACAAATTCATCAACTAAAAACGCATTTAAGAAGTCTTATACGCCATTTAATCTTGGCAGAAGCACTATAAACACTTCTTTGCTTTCTAGATATGGATTTAATCAAGACCTAGATACATCTAATGGTTTATATAATCTTGCCCAAAGTTCTGGTTTACAAGATAAAGCAGATGGTATTTTAGGTGCACATTCGGGCGAAGAAGCAAATACCATATTTCAGGGTGGGTTTATTAGTGATTTCTTTGATTTATGGAATGTTAGTTCTTATGGCGTAGTTGGGATGTTAAAAGGCAAAACTTTTATGGAGGGCGTTGAGAATAGAGAATCTTTTTCTGACCAAGATGCTCTTGGTAAATATGGATTAATGGGCACTCTTGCTGGTATTGCATTGGATATTGGAACCGATCCGATGACTTATGTTTCACCGTGGAAAGTTTTAGGTAAGATACCAGGAATAATTACAGCTGGAAAAGCAATACAAAAAGCAACAGTTGGACAGAAGATAATTAAAAATATAGAGGGTACAGAATTAGCATTTACAAAATTAGAGGGTGGTATTAAACCAGTTAGAGAATTGTTTGAAAAAGTTGTTTGGATGTTTGGCGCAGACCCAGTATTCAAGGAAACTTATGAAAGAATGATTCGTAATAAGGGAGTAGAAGTTGTTAATGCTAGAAAGTTAGTTTCTTTTATAGAGAGGTTAGATCCAAAGATTGCAAAGAACTTATTAAATATAGATGATACTGGTAGGTTTGCTAGAAAATCTTTGACACAATTACAAGGTGAATTAGGTTCGCAAGATTTTAACAAAGTTAAACCCATATGGGATAAGATAGATTCTCTTTCCAAGCAATTATCTGAACTAGGAGTGTTAGGAAAGGAAAAATTTGAGGAAACAGTTGGTGCTTATTTAAGGAACTCTAGTGCTGAGTATGCCTTGGCTGTTAAAAAGAATGCAAAGAAATTTGGTTTTAAACAACTTGGGATAACCGCGACTGAAGTTAGAAAGGGTGAGGCTGCTAAAGATTTGATAGCTGAACCAGCTTATCTTTTGTTTGATACAATGCTTCGTCTTATCAAGAACGTAGAAGATGCTAAGTTATTTAAGGCTGTAAGTGCTAGATTTGGTACGGATGTTGCTCAGGAAGGATTTACCAAATTAGCAGATGTTAAAAGACTTAAGACTTCTTTCGGTGCGGTTGTAGATGTGAGAAAGGGTATAGATGATATAGATAATCAACTTAATCCTCTATTTAAAGAACTTAGAAAAACTTTTGAAGCTGACAAAAAAGTATTGAGTGAAATTGAAGCAGTTGAAAAGGAAATTATTTCTACTAGAAAGATGGAGGCAGATGAACTTACTAAATTCTTTGGAGGAGATGAACCTATTAAAATAGTTGAGAAATCAAGAAAGTTAGGTATCATAGAAGAAAGATTTGAACCATTGGCTAATGCAATAAAGAAGTTTGATACTTATGAGGAGTTTATAGAATCTAAGGCTGGATTTGATTTGCAAAAATTATGGTCTGAGGGTGTGTTAGAAAGACATGGATTCTCTGGTGATGAAAAAGTAATGAGAGAGTTTTTTGATACTGTCAAACAACCATTCAAGGCTGGTGAAACTAAACTCGTTGAGAAGATTGAAAGAAATAGAGCTTTTATTAAAGAGTGGGGGTTTGGTGGCAAAGATGATATAGTTCATGGAGTTAAACGAGGTGAAAAGATTAAGGAAGGTAAAGATATTAGCGGACTACCCCTAAAGTCTAGAATATTGCAACAAGTAAGACCAGAACCAGATAAAATATTTGTTAAAGAATTAAGTCTGCTTAAAAGTAAAATTATTAATCTTAATAAAGGATTCAGGGCTGGTAGAATATTTACTAAAAAACAAATTAGAGATACTCAACGTGAATTAATTAGGGTTATACAAAAGAATTTTCGTATAGCAGATAGAGGAAAGTTTATTAGGAGAATAGTTGGTGCAAATAATCCATCTAAAATGGAAGATTTAGTTATTAAACTAGAGGATGATTTTTTGGGTATAGAAGAAAGATTAGCAGAGAAAAGAGTAGCACCTCACCTTAAAAAGGCTATTGAAATGCAAAAACGTGTTGAGAATCTTCTTACAAAAGGAAGACAACTTACTGAATTAGAAAAAAGAAGTATAGACGATTCATTTAGAGCATTAGAACGTCAAATTAATGAACTTCAATTCTCTAAAGAAGATCTTTTGGAAATGATACATTTGAATACAGTGGGAGATTTGGCTGGTAAATATGTTCCCGATAATATAGCAACTTATATAGATGAAGTTATTAATCCATCTGAGGCATATGGGAGTAAGATAATGGCAGAATTTAAATTTATGAAAGTTGTTATGAGTCCTGGTACCCACGTAAAAAACTTAGCTTCTAATCCTATCCTTAACTGGTGGAAACTTGGTATGGGGCCTTGGAGGTTAGATAGATATGCAGAAGCTATTAAGGAAATTAAAAATGAAGGAAAATTCTTTAAGGAAGCTACTTCTGTTGGATTGGGCGCAGATACTATGGCGGCTAATGAATTAAAAGGAATGTTGGATAGTCCAGAGATGCTTGGTTTATCGAAGAACATAGGAACTCGTTGGCAAAAAACTAAAAAGTTTTTTGGTAATATATATCAACAAGAGGAGAACTTTGCTAAAATGGCTGCCTTTATTCATCACAGAAAGAATGGTGTTGGGATAGAAGAGGCATGGAAAGCAGCTGAATCTGCTACGTTTAACTATGCACAGGTTACTCCATTTATAAGAAAAATGAGAACTGCTATATGGGGTGTTCCATTTATTACATTTCCATTAAAAGCTACGCCTATCGCTATTGAAACCGCGTTAAAACATCCTCGTAGAGTATCTGTATTTGGTAAGATTAAAAATTCTATGGAAAAAGCTGCTGATATTAAAGAGACAGAAAGAGAGAGAGCTTCTGAACCAGCATGGGTTAAAGATGGATTTTATGTAAAATTACCGTGGAAAGATGAACATGGACGATCTCCTTACTTTGACTTAACCTATATTATTCCATTGGGAGATATATTATCTGGTCAATTATTTGAAAGACCTATTCAAAAAGGAACTGGAGTAAGAGAGATATTTCCAGTTGCGTTTGCAAGTAAGTCTCCTTTAATTAACTTTATAAAGGAAATATCTAGAAACAAGACGTTTACTGGTGCACCCATCTGGAGAGAATCTGATAACTGGGCACAAGTATCTGGCGATCTTACTATGTATGTTATGAAAACATTTTCACCGCCTCAAATTGGCGCACAACTTCCTGTGGGATATGACAAGGATGGCAATAGATTGCCAGCTGGTATTAGGGGTGCATTAGGTGTGGGAAAGCCCAATCAAGGACCTACTACAAGGCGAGATGTATCCCAAGAACTATTTAGTTATTTGGGATTAAAAGTACAACCAATAGATGCTGATATCAATGAACAGATTAATGAATACAATAAAGTTAAAGGACTCCGCACCCTGCTAGAGGAAAATGGGGTTGTAAAAAGTTTCTCTAAGTCTTATATTCCTAAGCAATAAGTTTATTATCTTTTAAAAACTGATATATCTGCTCAGAAAGACTATCTAGCAATACGTGATCTATCGTAGTATTCATTGTATGCATTGCTTCGTGGATAAAAGTTGCTTCAATCTGTGATTGTGGCAATTTTTTATTTATTACAATTTCTCCATCCGTTGGAGTATTCTCTCCACATAATGTATCATCGTCTGCAAACTCAGCTAATCTAACTTTTAATATATGACCGCCTATTTTAACTTTTGTTGGAATGTTCATGTTTTAATTCATTAATTCTTCTTAGTAATATTAGTGCCGACTTAAACGCATCAAAATCTTTTTTCCTGTCTGTTGTGGTTACTACTTCTGGTATGCCCGATCTATCTAGTCTTACTATCATTCTACCATCTATCTTCTTTCCCGTTTCTTCTTCATAGGCGTATTGATATGCAGCTGTTTGAAAGTTATTATGTATTCTAAGTGCCTTTGATGACTTGAAATCTCCCAGATATAACTTGTTATCTATTCTTGCTGTAAAATCTAAAGTACCGCAATATTTATATTTCTTTGAATAGATTACTCTTTCACATTCCTCAAATTGCGGTGTCCAATCATCTATGAACTTCTTGAATGATTTTAGTCTAGTATCTTCAACCGATTCTAAATCAAATGGAAGCTGGTTTCCTTTAATATAATCTTCTATAAACTGATGTATATCTGTTCCCTGTTCACTTGCTATATTGGCAATCACATCTCCGCGTACTCTAGCCTTAAAACTTAGGTTGGTAAGTTCACCTTTGCTTAATGAACGTTGTTTCAATATCTCGTCTACTAAATATTCTAAACTAGTTCTTACTTTCCAGTCGTTAAGTTCCGGTTTATTAATGATATTGAGTACGGAAGTTACGCCATCAATATCATTACCGTCAATGGTATAACGATGTTGTGATTCGTTAAAGTCTAAACAAATTGTTCCATTATAAAGTTCTACTTTCATTTTATTCTATCCATTTTAATATAGTTTCTCCATCGTGTCCTTTTTGCCATACTATCCACAAATAATCCACGGCTGAATTGGAAGCACCATCAAAATTTCCATTTATTGCGCATCCTATTCTGCTACTAAAAGCATAAACAAATTTTGGGGGATATTGTATGAAAAGTTTATATCTTCCCTTACTTGAGAGATACCTTTGTGGGAATATCATTGCAACTTTGCGACCAATAGGAATTATCCGCAATGCTTGGTATACAAATGAAGTTGCTATTTTATATGGAGGATTTGTTATTATATCTCCATTCCACTCGTCTTCTAATAGGAAATCTATTCCAGATTCTCCATATCCTCGGTCTACTAAATCACTTGATTTCCCGTGTATATTATGTTTTTTTAGTACCTCTGATAAGTGTCCCATACCACATGCACACTCCCAAACATTATCAAACCTTTCTCTTTCTAATAATTTTTCGAGTGCAATTGGGTCAGTAGCATAAAAGTCATCAATTTGTCTTTTGTGTTGTGAATTATTATGAAACCCACTAGTACCTATTACCGAAGTTTTATTTCCTTTCCAGTCTTTATTCATTTATTTACTAGCAAAATATCTTCTGCTCTAAGTATTAATTCATTTCCAAAATCTATTTTAGAAGTTGAATATCTGTTGAATAATACGATATCTCCTTTTTTTATAAATTCTCTTGGCACTCTCTTGCCCATAGACAATATTTCTCCTAATTCTGCTTTGTCTTCTTCGTTTTGCGGTCTATTGAATTTACCTTTCTCTTGTATTTTAATGGGACGAACCACAACCCAATCCCATAGGGCTTTAAAGTTTTCTATTTTGAACTCTGTCATTGTTATTTAGATAGTCCTTCAATAATTGAATCTGCTACGACCTTCTCTGCTTCTGACGTATCATCCCAATTTTTATCAAATTCCTTCATAGATACATAGTCTCTAATCATTAAATCAAACTTATCAAGTACTGCATCAATAAAGTCTTTCATATCTTTCTCTATGTCTATGAAATAGTTTTTAACCTTATCGCCAACTGTTAATGTAATCTCAATTTTATCTTGTGTTTTTACCATAATAAATAATTATATTTATTTTACCACGATGTTTCATTTTGTTTTGAAAACTCTGCGACCTTATCATACAATAGTTCTGTGTCTATAACATCATACCGATTATGTGTGGCAATTTCTTTTAGACACTTCTCGTTTCCTTGTAGTGCCCTCATCCATAATATTGCGTCAAAATGAGTTTTATTTGTTTTACCCAATAGTGTCCTGCATGCCACTTCCAAACTATTCCTGCTTAACTTAAATTTATTCCTTATCATAAAGTACAAGTCAAGATGTTTCATACCGCCAAATCCGGGCATATCAATTCCGTTTATAACACATCTAGTGCGAATAAACTTAATATCAAATCCTGACGAATAATATCCTATGAGCCTATCATATTTCAACATATCCTTGACAAGTTGCTGACATAGTTTCTTGTCTAAGATAGTTCTTAATTCCTTTGGAGATATAAGATATTCATTAAACTCATTCTTATTAGCAGTTTTTATAGAATAAGATAATATAATTCCAGCATTTCCATTAAAATTTGAGGTCTCGATGTCAATGTAACCAACTTTTTCTCTGTCTGGATGTTCTCTCAAGTAACACTCATAGTGGTCTAAGAACGTGTGTGAGTGTTCACATTTTCTTTGAGATAGATATACTATCTCTGCTTTCTTTAAATTTCTAACTGGTGCCATCTTTTTTTAATATTTTCATGAGTTCAGGATTCGACAACTTATTTGTCACTGAACCACGTCTATTTACTATATTCTTCTTGAGGAGGACTAATCCTATTATATAGTTTCCTATTAAGTATGTTATCGCCAAAACTGGAATAAGCCACCAATATCGTCCTAGCTTTAGTACTGCTAACAGAGTTGATATGGTTATCATTTCTCCTGCAAGTGCTCTTACTTGACCTGTTAATCCAGCACCTACATTATAGATAAATTCGTGATAAGCAAATTTCTCTGCTTTACTATTTGCGTCTATTGACTTAGGATATTGCATTGTGTTGGTAATTTTTCATAATCGGTATATTTATCCAATGCTGCCGATGGCTTACTTCTTTGAACATTTTAGAAGAGCAGTCGTCACACAGAGGAACAAAATGATTATGGTCATTTCCCATAGACGAGTTATTCCAGCAACAAGCAAGAGTTGGCTTGTTTTTACTATTACACCACCCAACACACGTATCTTGCAATGATTGTGCAAGTTCCCAATCACTCTTATCTGAACCACACTGACCAGTAAGACATCCAAAACACGTAGGTGCATTTGATGTGCCCTTGTCAGAATATGTAGTCTTTCTTAGTCTTTTCCCAGATTTGATTGCATCTACTAATGATGCGTGATAAATGCCATTGCAATCAGTACATCCAAATAAATCATCTGATTGGTATTTCCATTCTCCTTTATGTTCACAGTTATTCATTCTTATTTATTGGTTAGATTAGCTATTCTAATTGGTCTTGTTTGCATTTTTTTCATGTAATTGGATAAAGAGCCGAGCGATTGCTTCTTCGGGAGTTTTGCCTTCCTCCCGTATATCGTCTGGTTTCATCCCAAAACCCGTCCACGTTACAGTAGTAACAGCAAACCAAGAATATGGGTCTAGTCCTTTTGCGTCCTTGTGAACATTATAATCTTTCTCAATTCTATATAAGTTTGGACACGCTTCTATAAGTTCAGAAAGATTAGGATAAGTGTATCCTGGAGTTGGACTTTCTTCGCTACACTGTATTCCTGGAAATCCTGCTTTGTATAATTTTTCTGCGAGTTCGTGATTCATAAAAGTAAATTTCTTATATCAGTTAATAAGCGCAATATTGTTTCGATCCTAAATACTAGATATAGACTTACCGATAATGCGATTAATATCTTGAGCCATTGTATTTTGCGTTCTTCGCTGTTCATCTTGTTGATTTTTAAGTGCTTGCTTTATTTTTTCTTCCTCGGCAATCTTTCTTATGTCGTCCATAGATACAAAGATATTTCCCTTTTCTTTATCAAGCTTTGCCTTTTCTCTCATTCTTTGATTAAGAGTTTTACCCTCGTGATTATAAGAGTTTCTATTAAAAGAGAAATATCTATCGTGTTCATCCATCCTAGCCCTGTCTATGTCGATAACCTGTGATAATCTTTTAATAAATCTACCTATTGTTGGATTAAATCTTATTGCAAATACTGCAATCATCTTTCCAAGTTTCCATTTACTTTTAAGTTCTGTGGAGTTTTCTCGTTCTATAAGAATATCAAATAATCTGCTTATTTCTTTTGCTGGATTCCTATCCATAGCATCTTTATTAAGTTCTGCTATGATGTCTTGAAATCTAAATCTATAAGCGTTATCAAACTCGATTATAAAGTAGAATAGCTCACTTATGAATGTAATAATGCCCCAAATTTCTCTATCTCCTTTATAATCCAAATCTTCCATGTTTATTAAAAGATTTGGTTCCATCATTGTTTCATAGCGCACTGTCTGTTCTATTGCTCTTTTCAATTCTCTTACAAAGGTATTAAATCTTTGCGGTGGTACTTGTAGTGCCTTAAGACCATGATTAAACATAGAATAGACATATACTCTTATGTAATGGATTAGTTCTTTCTTTCTGAATATAAACATAAACAGAAGAAATGCTTTTATCCAAAAACCATTCTTTAATAACCCTATTGGCACTCTACCAATCATAGCCTTTGGAAGTCCAAGCATATCAAGAATAGCCTTATCTGGGTATCCCTTGAATATGTAATAACATCCATAGAACTTTGTATAGAGTCCTCCTTCTTGCGGGGTAACGATTGCTTGTACTATACCCTCGCAATTACCAACCTCACCATATGCGCCTCGAACAACTTTTACCACCTTATTCTGTTTGGCAATTTCAACGAGTTCTTCTATTTCTAGTTGAGCGGTTGTTTTGGTTGTTTCTTTCTTCTTCATTTGTTTATAATACATTCAGATTCTATATCATCCCAAAGTTTCTGTGGTTCGTGAACAACATTATCCAATATATCTTCTTTCGCAAGTTTATATGCTTTCTTTGATAATGAGAATAACCATTTATTACCACCTGTTTCAACAAACGGATATTTATTTTGTAAGATAATAAAGTTTTTATAATCTTTTCTAATCTGTTTTCTGGTAAGTTCTAATGGCATTTGTTTTGCATGACCAAGCGTACAAAGTGTCGTAAACGCATTATAAGATTTTCCTTCATGATATCCCTTTAGATATTCTTTTACTTTTTTATCATTCTTATAAACCATTGTCCAGTGCTTACACCTCAATAGTAAACTCGCTATTTCTCCTATTTGTTTGTCATTGATTATCTTCATTGTAATTATTTTTCTAATTCATGTATCAATTCAGTAATCGCCCTTTTAGCATTTGCCAACTTCAATCCAAGATATTTTGTGGATTCACTTATTGTCTTTGGTTCTTTGGATGTTTTATACATATCCATCCATTCGTGATTGTTCATTACCACAAGCCATTCATTGTCTCTCATTCCATCAAAGTGTATTATTAGATATGGTGTATTGTGTGTTTTACTAGCAGCTATTTCTGTCTGTTTCCATGCTTCTTTTAAATTTAATTTCTTTACGGTTTTAACTTCAAAGTTAGCATTGATATTGTTTACTATATCAGATTTTTCTCTATTACCACCTCCGCTACCTGGGTCTCTTGATGATTTTATCCCATTCATAGAAAGCCATAATGCAAATTTCCTTTCGCCATTATTTCCCTTTTTTTTAGCACCCCCTGCGTTCATAACTTTTACACTACTTGTTAACATTATTTAGCAACTTCCTCAAACGCCTTATACCATTCATCATAATCATCGGCTTCTTTACCCTTAAACTCATAAGTAGTTTCTTCTAACAAATTAGCCATAAATTCCGCCAATACTTTGTTTTCCTTACCAGTTGTTTTTATTTCTACTTCTTCGTTAAGATATACTTCTAATTTAGAAGCAACATTTCTTTGATCTTCCTCGCTAATATCATAGCTCTTTCTTCCAAGTTCATCCGTCAAAACAATTGGATTTCCTTTGTCGTCTTTCTTTACAACTTCGCTAACTAATCTAGTTCTATAAGATTCTGTGTTTAAGATTTGTTCCCTGAAATTGTTAATAAAATTAGTTCTCTTTCTGCTATTAACTCCTTTAAGCGGTTGATTGTTTATCCAACGCAACAGAGATAATAGTAAATGTCTTTTAATTGTCATGTTTATTTTCTTTTTTTGGTTTATTATTGAGTATCATAAAATTTCCAGATAATATAATCCGTGCGATACTAAATGAGTTCTCTACGGCAGACTTTAATACTATGACTGGTTCTATTACCCCAGATTCTTGCATATCTGCGTATGTTCGTGTAACCGCATTGTATCCAATTCTATTTGTGCTATGTTCAATCAATGTAGGAAAGTGTAGATTACAGGTTTGACTTATCTGTTCTAGTGGTGCTATGCAATATCTCCTTGACAAATCCACTAAATCGTTGTGTAATCCTGCGACGGTTTTCTTTGGCAGTTCATTGAATATAGACCACAAAGTTATTCCACCGCCCAATACATAGCCCTCTTTTAACGCATTTCTCGTTGCGTTGATACTATCTTCGTATCTGTATAATTTCTCCCGTACCTCTATCTGTGTCTTGCCACCGACCCGTATCGTAGTGATACCTTTAGTAAGGCACGCCAATCTGTTTTTGAGGTTCTTTTCTTCATTACTATCTTTATCTGATAATCCTATCTTCTCTATTATGTTTTTTATTCTTCTCTCAAGATTCTTATTACTCTTGGAAATTACGTTTGAAATTACAGTTCTTTGTTTGTCCGAATATACCTTATTTGCGATAGAAAAATGTCTTTCATCAAGCTGATCTGTGATACTGCCCAATTTTTCCGATATTATATCTATCCCTAAATAGGTTGCCAAATCTTCCAGTTCCTCGTCATTAGTTACCTTAACTAGAGACACTGACATATTTATCTTTTTGTCCACGTGATTTGAGATAAAGATGTTTGGTGCTTGTCCTATAAAATCTTTTGCTATGATAACAATTTTGTTTTGTTCCAGTTGAGCTACTTTATTAAGTATCGCAAGGACTTCTTCCTCGTAATAGATTCTCCTATCAGTAATGATTACCGGCACTTTTTCATATTGAACCGTACCTTTTGAGGTATTGATAAGATAGTTAGAGAAGTACCCAGAATTAAGCACAAAGCCATCTTCTTCCACAATTTCTACCACGTCTCTATTTGTGTCTTCCAAGAAAACCAAGCCATCTTCTCCTGATTTCTTTATTACTTTAGATACGTTCTTTGCTACTTCTTTGTCATTATTAGACGAAACAAGCGCGATAAATTCTAAATCACTGTCATTTTTAACCTCAATTTTTCTCTTATCTATTTCCTTAACGAGAATATCCGATACTTTTTCAAGCTCTCTTGACAAGTCCATAGCATTCCACCCATTGTCAATTAGCCTAAAACCGTTTCTTATAAGGTTAGAAGCCAGTAAAACAGTAGTTGTAGTGCCATCGCCTGCTACTATGTTTGTCTTGAAAGAAGCCTGTTTTATCATTGAGGCTATTGTATTCTCAACTGGATCGTCTAATTCAATGTTCTTTATAATGGCATACCCGTCATTTGTGGAGTACACAGCACCAGAATCATCTTGATAGATGACATTAGAGCCTTGAGGCGTGAGCGTACCAACCACAGGATCGGTTACTTTTGACAACCCAGACAGTATTCGTTCTCTGATTTCAGAGTATTTTAATATATCCTTACTCGGCATTTTGTTTATTATAACACAACTATCTTAACCTAGCAAGTATATTATAACATACTTTTAATGCCCTGTCAAGCCCTTAAACAAAATAAAAACCCCCTTTCGGGGGCTATACTATCTACTTATTTAATTATCTGAAAAACCCATCGTATTCGTTATTCATTGTTTTCATTTTCAAACTCCGTCCCACTCCATCCGCACTTTGGACAGTTCTCAAAACTCTCTTTGTCCCAATAGTGTTCTCTGCAAGGTTCGGGTTCTTTTGGTTTTTGTTTATTCATTGATCAACTCTATTGTAAGGTTTGCCAGTTCTTTTTATCTTATCAATGAATTCGGAATAATCTGGTATCTCCCTTCCTAAAAGTTTTCGGTAAAGTCGCTCTCTCCAGTGAATGGTTAGAATGTCTATCTGTGTTTTGGGGTCTAAGTCTTTTGGATAGCTCAATGTTCCATGTAAAATCCAAATTCTCGCAGTTCCGTCATATCTCATCTGGGAAAGATAATTTTTCATTCTCATTTTGACATAGGAAATTGGGTGGAAAATGTTATATATCAAATCAAAAACCAAATCTATTGCTTTGTGGAGAAAGTTCCTCATGTCTTATCTATTTCGGCTTTTATTTTCTCAAAAGCTATGATTATCACATTCATATCCTTTCTCTCCGACAGTAAAACTTCCATACATTACTTCACCGCATTTTGAACATAGTGGATACTCATAAAACCCTATTCCCAATTCATTGCACTTGTCTTTAAGTTCTTCTCTTGTGCAATTTATCTTAAAAACAAAATCGCATATATCTGGTTCTTTGTCTTTATAAGTTCTATCGGCAAGATGGCAAATACCAATTTCTTCTCCTGCCACAACGCCTATTAAATTAGGTACACTTCCCACTACCTCGCCAGTTGCGTCTACGGCATCTTGCCACATAGGAATATATGTCTTAAAACCATGATACTCGAAAGCAATTCTATCGCCATCCACCCTGCGTAATTTTTCCTTTTGTATTGTTTCCATTTAATCAGTTTTGTGGTAAACTTGCGATTTAAGAAAAGCAATGTCCGCTACTATGTCTTTTTATCAAATGTTCCGCAAATCGCATTATAGAGCCAAATCGTGTTTTGCACCCCTTGATTCTATTGGGTTATTTGAGGTATACTTTTTACTGTCGACATCGAAATAAAGCATTTCCAGCAAAACCATCCATTGGGAAATTTTTTGTCCCTGCCATCTCTGTATATTCTCCAAATCTTCTTCATACAGTTATCGCACCTATAATGATTTTCTTGTATCCTCATTTTTATTTAGACCAGCAAGGCTTTGACCAGTTCCAAGGAGTGTTACCCTCTTTCTCATAAAGCCAAAGTGCATACTTTATGCTATCTTCTTCTTTGAATAGATCAAGCCCCATTTCTTCTGCTTGCTTTTGATGATGGTATAAATTTATTTGTGCAATTCCTAAATCATCATTATTCAGCTTGCCCCTTAATACAGTAACACCGTCTTTCTCGTAATGTGTATTACCACTTTCGCAGTTGAATATCTTTTGCAGTTCCTCTGGTATTATTATTTCTTGTTTTGTTTCGGGTTCTACGATATAAGGCTTGCTATACAGTTTTGCATTTAACGCTATCGCTAACGATAGTGCCAATAGTGCTATTAAAATAACAAGCGTTTTTTTAACATATTTCATGTATACCAGTTTAAGCTACTGGCAAACTATTCGGTTCAATCGTGTACTGATGCTCTGACGGGGAGAGGGTTCTATTGCGCCTATAGTCCCAATTCCCCCCGTTAGAGTATCAACCTCATATTGCGTACCCAAGAAAGGCTAAGACAGCTTCTAATCCACAATTAGCCGTCTTGATTACATTTGGATTTGCTGTGTAATCGGCAGTAGCCTAGCCTTACTTAGAAACACAACCACTACCACCCCTGCGCCTTTCAACTTTCATAAGGTCGAAAGACGTATCCTTAACGGATAAACCCTTTAACAATTTTTTACATCCATATATGGGCTTTGGATTTTGTAGTGTTTTCAGAACCGTAAA
>ERZ1292637.288-Hain-H14-01um-R3-288-length-34110-cov-5_pt1 | contig 34110 bp, 55 predicted proteins | sample MGYA00564405_ERZ1292637 | MGnify/ENA primary metagenome ERZ1292637 (study PRJEB36523, sample SAMEA6512645) | groundwater metagenome | collected 2019-01-09 | study: AquaDiva: Metagenomics assemblies of 32 groundwater samples | reverse complement strand
TCAGTAACCTGAAGTTTTATCCTCTCCCAGCTACACCGCCAGACATATTGCAGGATTGAGATTTTTTGCAGAGTGTTTTAACACGACATATCGTTGTCATAATCGGCCATTCCTAGTAAGGAGAGTAGCATGCCGTCCGGTATTTACAAAAGATTATCATTGAAAGATCGCATCCTTAACAAAGTTAAAAAAACACCATCGTGTTGGATATGGATGGGGGGGAAGGACTCTGCTGGGTATGGTCGAACTTATATCGGTGGAAAAGCAGAAGGGAAATCCATTTATCGAATTGCTCATAGGATCATCTATGAACTTTTCAGGGGAACCGATATAAGTGGTTTAGAGCTAGATCACATATGCCGGAATAAAATTTGCGTCAATCCTGACCACCTTGATCCCGTAACACACTTAGAAAATGTCAGACGAGGCATAAGCGGTCAATATCTCCGCAAACGAACGCATTGCCCAAGCGGACATGAATACAGCACTTCCAACACATCATTCTATAAAAACATGCGCTCTTGCAAAACCTGTAAGAGGATAAAAAGGCGCAACCGACGTCAAAAAATAGCAAGGCATGGTCAGGCACCCGATCTCACTGAGAATCAAAACAATCCAATTTCTTGATGGATTTTACAAACATTTCTAGATCAATAATATAATCAATCGTATCTGATGTCGCACAACTTTTTTTGTCGCATTCAACCATTCCCCAGTTAAGAGGAGGTCTTGGACTTCTCGGAAGTGGACACTTGATTGCCGTGAGCCTCGTTGAACACCCTAGAAACAGAATCAAAATCAGCATTGCCAACCAGCTTTTTAAGCCTGTTCGACTCGTCGGCCAGCCGGTCCACTTCTGAAAACCATCGCTTGAGTGATTTTTGATGGCTTTCGAGAAGGATAACCCGCTCTTTGTCATGCTCGCCCTCCTTGATCTTCTTTCCCTGTTGGACGAGCCAGACGCAAAGGCCAAAGAACGATCCAAGACCAATGAGTCCGATTATCCACCCCGCTAGAGTCATTTCACCGGCGGTTTCGGCGCGAGAGAAAGCAATCGGAGAAGTTTTCCAGATAATGAGTCGTCCCAAGTGTTCTTTGTAAATTTAGCCACAACACTAAATATCGTCACAACCGACGTTACCGCCAGAAGAACATCCTTCCAGTTGTTTCCTGCAAATCCGATGATTGTATCCATAGAACCTCCTTATTTCTCCACCCATCGGGCGCGACCAAGAGGCCGCACATCGACATGCAGAAAATGTTGTGATTTGTAAATCCCCAGCCCCTCAGCGTCTTTGAAAAAATCCGCATACCCCAGAATGTCATAACGCTTGAGCTTGAGATCCGCCGCCTTCCCTTGCAGATGTTGACTCCCCGGTTTTCCGCCAACGGACTTGTTGTGCGCCGTGCAACGAAAGCCTGAAAGGATTATTAAGGGCTTTCCAAGCATTGACCTTTTTTCTTCCAAATATTCGATCAAAACAGAATCAACATAAGTTACCGTGCATGTCTTCCGATGACAGTGACAGTCGAATTCGGCAAGAGTGAAGTGTGGAGACAGTCGGACTCTACCCCCTTTATGGTATTCTTTCACGCTCATTTTATTGATATCCATCCGATTAGTGCCGCCCACACCGCTTGCAGCCCAAGCCCTATGCCCTTGATCCACGCGAGATCCCGCCCGTGTTTGTCGATCTTTCCCCACATAGCATTATGACTTTCATCCCGCTTGTCTTGGCACTTCTGAAGAGAACACGCCTGTAAATGGATCGATTCGGTCATTTTTTTATCGAGTGCCATTAAAAGAGCCTTAATTCCACCAAGGTCCTCCGCGAGTCTCATATCACGATCTGTGTAGTGGGCATCTTCAGTCATTTGTCGCCTTCCAGAAAGAATTTCGATGGACCCGACATGAATGGGCCTATAGCCTTCATTGCCGGGCTGCTCTTGGCTAACATATTCGCCGCCATCATCCTCCCGGTCGGGCTGGCTAAAGCCGCCATGAGAAGAAGAGGCATTGACGCCTCACCCGCGTGGATCTGTCCACCCGCCTCTGTCTGCCCAAGTCCTCCGGCTCCAATACCAGCTAATCCTAGCGTGGCCGGAAGAAGACCGACCCCCTTGCCTTTCATTGCGGCGGCTCGTGCCAACGCATCGGACATCTCAACACTTTGACCGTATGTCTTGTTAAGTGCGGCTAGACGAGGGCCTTCGGCTCCTGCGGCTTCTTCGAGCGACTCCCTTGCTCCTCTTCCTGTCAACTGTGCAACTTGCTTTGCAATCCGATCCGTCGGCGCAAGTTCACCTTTGCCATATAGATTGCTTGCCATCTTCTGCTGAATTTCCTTCAATGCCTCCACATCTTCGGCTGATCCGAAGTCACTAACCCATGACTCCACATCTTTAATTGTTTTGCGCAGTTTCCCGACTGGCATCTCAGTGCCGGGAACTGATTTTGCGCGTGAGCCCCATCCGGGCCTTAATTCTGACAATTTTTCTTTGAGTGGAGCTACAACCGTTTTAATGTCCGGGTTTCCGGCTCTTGCAATAATGGCATTTCTTTCCGGCATGACGGCGCGGCCTTCTTTCTGAACCTGTCTTGCCATCCCTCCAAGTCCTCTTGGTGTAACCCACTCTTTTAGTTCGGCAAAAGATCTTGGAAATCGTGCGCCACGCTCCGCCAATGTCTTCTCAACTGGCGTAGCACCAGACAGGACTTCTTCTGCAATCTCGGATGTCGGCCTCTTCAAGACTGTTTCCCATAATTTAGACGCGCCCTTCTTTAATGCAACGGGAGCAGCCTCACCAGCCGCGCCAAGGGCAAAGTCAGCCCCGATCCTGGTCGGGTCCAGTGTCGGATCGTGCATCTGTGAAGTTGCCGTATTCACAAGCCCGCCCCTGAGTAGTGCGGACAAGATGCCTTTTCCAGCAATGCCTGGAATCTTGCTTCCAATGGCTGCCGTTCCTCCTGCCATAAACCCTGGGATCATCCCGACGCCTTCTCCGACGGCCCCAGCGATGGGGGACTTGTCGGAATAGGTCTCTCTCTCCTTACCAGTGATCTTCTTTCCGAGAAAGCGACCGAGTTCTCTCGCTGGGCCTGCGAACGGGATGCCGGTTCCCATGCCCTCCATTAAGGCAAGTACTGAATCCGTTGCTGATGCACCTTTATTTTCTGAAGGTCTCGACTTAATCCAAGACGGCAAGGATGCAACCCCACTTTCCTCGACCAACTGTCTCGCGATTTCGTCATTTTCGGAGGCCATCTATTTTGCCTCTTTCTGTTTCTTTGGCTTCAAGGCATCGTAAGCCTGAGCAGCTTCATCGTCAGGCATTTCCAAGAGTGCTTTCACGTCGTCCGGACTCCACCCTACATCCAAGAGGATTTTTACGTGTTCTTTTACTGTGTTCGGGATGGTCTTCGCGGCAGCCCTCTCAGCCTTCGCATAAAATGTGTCCTCATCGTCATACATCCCCGGAAGAGGCCCTATTGTGACTGCCATTTCTCGGCCGGTGAGCTGCTTCCCGCCCTTAAAAAACCCAATTTCTTGAAGCTCTTTAACGGCTGATTCAAGTGTGCCGCGCTTTGCCTGCTCTTTCGGATATTTCGCGCCTATCAACGTACTCAAGAGACCTATCGGTTTCTCAGTCCCTGTCCCGCTGAAATCCGAGGTTGCTCCCCACGTCCTTCCAGCGATCGGACCAGTATCTCCAGGAGACCCATAGAAACCAGCAACACGTCCTTCCTTGTCCATCCCCTGCTTCAAACTCACGATGTCCCCGAGCCTCCGCTTGAGTATCCTCATTGCGAGGATATTGCTGATTGCATCCTGCGGATTGTATTTCTCCTTGAGCGTTTTGTCGGCACCAGTCACTGTTTGAATCCCTGCTGCGGCTTTTAGAAGTTCCGATCCCTGTTTTGGATTTGACAAAATCTGCTGTTGTAATCCTGGAGTTTTGAAGATGTCCATTGGCTTTGTCGGCGCAGGAGGTGTTGCCGGAGCGCTTGGCTGATTGATTTGATTTGGAAAGTTCTTTGCCTTAAAATCTCGCGCCTCTTCAATCGTATTGAATACCGGCTTCGATCCATCAGGCATTGGGTAGGCTGTAGGCATTATTGTTTATCCCAGTCCGGCGGCGCTTCCGATACGCCCCCTCCACCACCGAAAATGTTGAAACCGCCGCCTCCACCACCCCCTCCAAATCCCGGCTTCATGAGCTTTATGAAGATTTCCGGAGTGATCTTGTTGCTCATCGTCGGAAGTGTAACACCAGGATGTCTCGCCGACCATGCTTGTCTTGCCGGATCATCCGGATTGGTCCAGACGTTGTATTGCAGAAGGTCTTTCATGAGTTTGTCTTGCTCCGACTGCTCCGAAGCTTTCGCCTTTTGTTGCATCAGACCATAATTCCCGGCGTACTGTCCGATGAAGTCAAACAGATTCGATAATCCGCCACGCCAATTTGCGCCCATATTGTCTCCTTTATCCAGCCCCGGTCCTTGTCCATGTCGATCCGGTCCACAACCAAGGTCCGATGCGATCTCCTGAACCTACGCCAGGCATAGGCGGGGCTCCAGGTACTCCACCGTAGCCCGGTGTGCTTCCGGATGAACCATACTTATTAGGATTCTGCGTTTCCCATTCTCGCTTAGCCCATTCCTCCATCCACGAGCGATTCGCCTCCTCGTCCTGAGCCCTCTGTTGCTCCTGTTTCCGGTAATAATCCGCCATCGGACCGCCGTATCTTGAACTCATTGCCTCGACCAGCGCTCGCTCCTCTTCCTCGGGGAGATCGACCTGGCCGATAAGCTCAAGCATCTGCTGGTACTCGGCAGATCTCGCGTCCATCTCCGCTTTTCTTCGCTCGAATTCCTTCTGTGTCTCGAATTGCTGTTTTTGGAAATTCTGACCCCACTGTGTTCCAAGAATCTCATTCTGCGATTGTGTAAGACCGGTAGCTGCTCCGAGCCTCGCCTGACCCATTTCGAACGGCAACCTCGATTCGTAAATATCCCGCTCGCCTCTCATCCCGAGAAGATTCTGTGCGGTCCCGGCGTTGCCTTGTTCTAACCCAAGACGTGCGCCCATGAGATTCCTGGCCGCATCCGAGACGGATTGATTTCTGGCGGCCTCGGACCCGTAGATCATCTGATTCAACGCATTCTCAGCACCGACATTCTGTAAATTTATGTCCGCTTCGCCTTGCATCCTAGAGATATCCAGTCCGGATCTAGCGTTGGCAAGTTCTCTCGCAAAGCTCTCGGCCACGTCTCCCATGACGCGGCCTTTGTCCCCGGACGTTCCAAGACCCCTCTCAAGAACGGAATTGACCGCCTGCTCGTTCTGACCGCCTGAATCATAGAAAGCCTTCCTCAATGCCTCACTGGAGAGTCCCCACTGTTTCTCATAAGCCTGTGGGTCCACATACTGAGCCTTTGCCAGCCTTGGAGCCGTTGGAAGGTTCCAGGTCGATGCCTGCTGATATTCTGGTCGATTCTGGATGTTTGGGTCGAGTTGGGTCTTTCCGTATTCAGGCATCGATTCAAGAGCTGCGAGTGGTTCCGGATCTGGGAGATACTCCTTTGCCAAATTCATGTAGTCCGGAATCTGGGCGTAATCCTGTTTCTCCTGCTTCTCCTGCGATCTAAGAACATTGCCCGTTTTGTCTTTTTGCGGCTGCAATCCACCGAATTCAGTTGGGCTTTGCGTGGTAGTAAGGGGAGGTAATCCTTTCCGTTTTCGAGCAAGGTTAACAAGTGGCGCTACCATTTTTGAGATTGCCGTCTTACTTGCGATTGCCATCTTACGCTACCTCCCTAGCCTTTGCCAGCGTTGCCGCAAAATTCGGGAGTCCGGGTGCAGCCGGTGCCGATGGGAGGTTGTTCCAGTCGTATTTCGGCGCACCCATGAGCATTCTTGCCAAGGCAAGTGCCATGACCTTGTTTTTCTTGAGTTCCGGGTATTGTCTTGGCTGTTCGGGTGAGCCGCTAGCTAAACCAGCGCCAAGCGATGCTGCCGCCCCAATCCCCGCCCCTGCTATTGCGCCCCAAGTCATAAGACCTCCAGTTTCATTTGCCGCACGAACTCGTCGATCTTTTCCTTATCGATCTTGTCCATTTCCTCGAAGTTTTTCGCGATGACATCCACTTCGATCTTATCCAAGTCTGTCTCCTTGGTTGAATGAACCGTTATCCAGACAACCTCATCGTGGGTCCAGATAACCCGCTTGGTCCCTGCCTTTGTAATCCCCGAATATGGAGCCTCAAGTTTTTCAACGCCATTTTCAGTCAGGACAGAAACATGTCCTTTCAAAATAAAGTAAGGATGCGAACGCGCATGAATTTTGGTGGTGGTCAACTGTTCTGGTGGTATGGTGATTTGTCGAATATACATCCCGTCCGCAAAAGAATGAACTAACGGGTAGTGATCCCCCTCGTAAGCCTCTGGCAATGTCCGGAATTCATCCTCGAAGAGGACGATGTTTTTTCGGAACTCTTGCAACTGCTGTTTCTCGATCCTTCGCTCTATCAGGAGAGAATAGAGTTCGTCTGGTGAGAAGACATCTTGAAGGGAAAGCTCTTCACTTATCAGAGATATTTCTTTTTGAACCAATGTCAAAGCTGCTTCACTCATGTCCACGCCTCTGTAAGATATGCAATCCCCGATCCTGCCAGTCTGAAAAACAGATCAATCCTTCCATCGGCCCCGCTCTCGGTCTTTGCAAACAGATCCCGCCAGTGGCCGTCCTCAATAAATTCCTTGTAGAGAGCGAACGCCGGGACAACCAAGCTGACATAGATTCCAATCACCGGAATCGTGATTAAGAATAATGTCACCGCGAGATGCGGCCAGAAGTGGTCATTAACCTCATCCTGTGAAAAAGGATTTGGCAGGATCTTGAAGTTGATCCAAGTCTTTATCTTCGCCACTATCTCATCGGTTTTCATTAAAAAGCCTGATACACAAGCGTCGTTTGAACCGTACGCCCACCAGCTGACATCATGGCATTTGTAACAAAGTCCATTGAGGTAGCGACAGTGTTATATAAAAACGTGATATTAGCAGAAGAGGCGGCCAGTGAGGCCAATGCAGCAGTTCCGCCTGTGATGGTGGTTGCTCCTAAAATATAGGCCGCCTGCTTGAATACCTGAGAAATTCCCGCATAAGGCGCAGTCAGCGTCAGGTTTCCGGCGGCTGCTCCATCGGTTCCGCCATCGGCGTCAAAATTTACTATGTACGTCACTTGTCCAGATCGGCTTATCAAATAGAGCGGACTGTTTGTCGTAAAGACCGGGGCCGTTCCGGCACCATCAGTAAAGTATTTTCCTGCGGTCGCTCCATTCTGAGCGACGGGCATGGCGAAGTTGACGCCTTCCTGAAATTTCCCGAACCCGTCCCGACCGGCGGTCAAAGCTGCTATTGTGGCCGATCCGCCCGCACTGGCATCAATGGTCATTTGGAGCGAACCGAGAATAATACATGGCTTTGAATCGTAGCCCGTATTAGCTGCGGTTCCGAATAGGACGATATTTTCTTGAGCGGAAGTCACTGGAGCTGTTCCACCGATCCCGATGTTGTTGGTACTCGCCGGAGTTGTGGTGATCGCTGGGTTGCGGGTTAGAAAGAATCTGAGATTCGCCGCTGTGTTGTCCTTGTTCGCTACACCGATACTTACTGGCATTACCGAACCCCAAGCAACTGAGGCCGTAGTCCCCCATCGGCCTAGAATCTGGGGAGAGGCGTGATTGACGTCCTGAAGAGTTTGAGCGGTAGTTATCGCCAGAGTAATGTCCTGTGCAGCTGTCGTCGATGGAACGGTGACCCAGAGTGGGTTGTCAGTAGCTAGGGCAACTCCAGCTTGACCAGTGACCGAAAGAACTCCCGCCGCAAGAGTAAGATTTCCGTTGATAACTTCACCAAGTCGCGGGATGCCGCCGATCACCACCCCGTTGACGTTTTTATAATTTACGTTTGCCATGTCTATCCTCCGTTAAATATCCGCAATTGAATAACTTACATTTGCCGTCCATTTGATTGTGTTCGCCGCTGCTCCCGTGACCTGTAACAAGACTGTATCCCCTGAGACTGCGAACGCCACGGCTGTGAAGACCGCCGCGTCACTGTTCGCCTTTGCCAGCTCCGCATTGGCCAGGACCTCGGTCGCGGCCGCCGCGCCGTCTTTTCTCGCACCGTATGCAATCACTGCATGAAAGCCCTTTGAACCATCTGAGAGCACCGCCGACACGATAGCCTGACAAGTAACAGCCTGATCGGTGTCGAGAGTGATCGTGATGAGGGTCGTTACCGTGGCATCGGTCGTCTGTACGTTCCCGGCCAGGCTCCCAGTGTACTGAGTCCCTGCCGTCATCGTCTTTGATCCAGCCGCCGAGGGATTGATTCCCAAGGTCGTAAAGATCGCAGTCGAGGCCGAAGCCGCTCCGATGGAAACGCCATCCAGAGTCCCGCCGTTGATATCGACGGTCGTGACCGATCCGAGATCACTCCAAGTTCCTGTGAGAGATCCGCCTCCGGTAGTCGTAATCGTGTTGCTCTGGAAGTCCACAGCCGTAGCAGAAAGCGTCATTTCTACGGTGTCGTTCACCGAAAGTTCGAACGTGGCCCCCGTCGGGACGTTTAAGTGGAGCTGGTTGGTCGCGTCTGCGTCCCTTCCGATTGAGTAGTCAGTCGCCACCATCGCCACGCCTGTGTTGAAGTGGACGTGGTTGTCGAGCCGTACCCGTCCGGCTTGCACCCAGAGAGCGTCCGTCGCCGTGAGAGTGATATTCGCTCCCTGAACCGGAGGTCCGGAGATCGCTACCGTCGCGGCTTGCGTGATCGTCAAGGCACCGGCCGCGTTCCCCACGTATGTCGGGGCCTGAATTAAAACTTCGCGTTGTGTCGCTAATGGGCCTGCCCCGGACGCCCATGTCTTGGTGGCAGAGAAATTTAGGTCAGCTCCAATATCCTCGGTCGCGGCCGTCAACCCCGTATGTGCCGCCCCTGTAAGAGTCAGAAGAGTGGGGACTCCGGATGCTCCAGCCGCTTGCGTGATCACGAACGAATTCATCCCGGTTCCGGCGAAGGTAAGCCCCGTAGCTGCCTCCGTGAGAGTGACCACCCCGTTCGCCCAGTTTACGACGCCTCCGGAGGCCAGGAAGAGGTCTGCCCACGACACCGTGGCAGACCCAAGAGCGTTTCCGTCGTTGGCCCCAGGAGTCAGGTTCGCCCCGGATAATATGAGTTCGTCGGTCCCCCCGACCTGGACGACCCACGTCTCTCCAGCCGGGACGTTGATATCGGCGGCTGGTTCCATCGTGACCGTATCGAGGAACGTCGTCGGTCCTCCTACAGTCCCGCCTAGGCCATATTGAACGCAAGTTCCCATGGTTACACCCCATTCCCGCTGGCCGTCACGACCAGGTTACCTGAAGTCGATGCCGATGTGACCAGTACACGGAAAAAAGCCCCAGAGTATCCGGTAAGCTGCCAGCTTGCAGATCCGGAAGCTCCGCTCGTGGCTCCAGTTACTCCCGATACGTCATCCCAATTTGAATTATCGTTGGATACCTGTAGCTTAAAGCTCGATGCGGCACCCACGACGGAGGACCAGACGTATTGAAAGTTTAGGTTCTCGTATGGTGCCGTCCCGTCAAACGTAGCGCTATTAGTCCCGCTCAGGTCTATTGTCGCGCCGACCTTTTGATATGGCTGCATTATATCTCTCCTTTATGCATTTGTTGCTACCGCCTGATAACTCACATTCGCTGTCCAATAGATCGTTGTTCCTGCCACTCCGACAATTCTGAGTCTCACCGTGTTTCCGCTCACGTCGAAGAAGGCTCTCATCGTTGTCGTCGATGCGTTCATGTCAAGGATGTTTGCCATATTCTCTACCGCACCTGCACCGTCCCGATAAGCCCCATATCTTACAAAGAAATTAGCGTGCTGTGAGGCCATTCTGGCAGTCACCATCGCCTCGAACGAATACCCGTAAGTGTCGGTCAAGGTCCAGGTCGTGAGGGATGCTTCTGTCGCGTCGGTCGTCGAAGTGACGTAGGTCGCCTCTAGAGACTCAGACCCGGCGTATCCCGTGTGTGTCTTGACCTTCTTGTTCGCGTGATATCCATCGGCCCCGAATGAATGAAGCCCGGTGATTGTATCTGCTGCCTTTGCCAAAGATCCGCTATGCGGATTCGTCGCTGCAGTATGAGTATTCAACTCGTTGATGACTCCATCGAACTCATTATCATCGTCGTCCGCAACGATTGAACCGCCTGTTTGTCTGTCTTTGAGCCTCGCTATCGTCATGCAACCCTCCGCTCACCGGCGCTTGCAATATAGGCCCCGATCTTCTCGATCTTCGCTCCTACCGCGTCATTCACAAAAATTTTGAGCCTGACGTGATTGAAACCCTTTCCTCCAAGGTTTCCTTCCACCATGTCGATTCCAGATCCGGCGTATTTTGACGTTCCGTATGTACCGGGATAAGTTGCTCCTCCAGGATTCATGTCAACCACTCCCGTCTGCTTTCTGCCGGAATAAGGAAGATCAAACTCCATTTCAACGTTGAGGTCATAATCCCCGATCCTGTCGATGAAGAAGATTAAGTCACGGAGCATCTTGACTTCGGTCGGCTTCGTGATCGCGAACCATTTGGAATGCCAGTAATTCGTCATGTTCGCCCCGGAGATCGCATAGACCGTCGGGTCGAGTTTCCTCACGATCCCGTCCGAACCTCCGATCAAGACCTTCCATTCCCCGTTCTCCTGATACGTCACGGCGCACTCGGCCGGGAAACCCTTGTGCGGCCACCATCCGGCGTGAACCATATCGAAGAGGTATCCGTACTTGTTCACAAGTTCCGTTTTTCTCGTCAGGAACGCCCAAATCTGCCTCCGGTCAGGGAACGGGACCATCACGGTGTTTGAGAGGAGCTGGCGGTTTATGGCAGTCTCGTTTTCGGCAAAGATATTGTCGGAGATGAATTGCGGCGTCCCACCGTTAAAAATATAGAACCCGTCCCATGACCGGAAGATATGACCGTAGTTGTAGACCATCTGACCTGATGGCATCCCAGAAGCATCATAGACCGGCTGAGGAATGACACCGGCGGTAAGCGCAAAAGGCCCGACGCAACCCACTCCAGGTAACGCATCATTGAGAATCGTGAAGGTATTTGACGATCTTCCAGAGACGAAGCTGATCGTGTCATCGTGATAGACAACCACCCGATGACCGAGCGTCTTCATTACATTGATGTCGCTCCCGTTTTCGGACTCAAGGGACCAGTAGTTTGCCGCCCCCCAAGTCTCGATATCGTGAGCGTCCGAACGATAGATCCTCTTCGGGTATTTCGTCCCTGATACATCCACATTTCCGAGAAGCAAAAAATCACCATAGGGAAGGACAAGCTTTGCTTTTGGCGGTGTCCCTCCAAGGGCGGCGCAGTTCCCGCTCCCTGACCACTTGATAACCGAGTCATTGAGATTCGTAGCTACGAGCGTGTTTTGAACCGTGGCAAATTGAAACTTGTATCCGGGTGTAACCGTGACCGATCCTGTAATATCCTGCCACGTGTTAGTTGCGGTCTCGTAGTGCTTTATCTTATCGCCTGCGGTCGCCACGATGTGAGTGGTCCCATCGTTGAGTCTGAAATGATGAAGACCTGAGACGGCAACGTTCGATCCGTTCACAGGATCGCCGCAGAAATCAGATGCCCCGAACAGATTCCTCAGTTCCCCATTGTAATAATGCCAGTTCAGACAGTCGGTGGCCTGATTATCGAGGATCTTGGTCGAGACCTTGGCGTTCTTTCCACCTGAAAGATCACCGATTTCCCAATATCCCGCCCCTGCCTTCTCCCATCCCATCTAGGCTCTCCTCGAAATGTACCCGACCGGCGGCTGATAGAGTCTCGATCCCTGAGTCGGATCGATCTCGCCGTGGATGATTCTTTCATCCTCATTCCTCTTCAAAAATTCTGTCGCCTGATTCAACTGTTCCAGATAAAGCTGAAATGTCTTTTCATCTCGCTGGTCCAGCAGATAATACTTAATGTACCACTCAAGATAAAATAGCGCCGCGCCTTCCAGAAAATCCGGCAGGTCGAGTTTGTCGTACTTGTGAGAAACCTCAGCCGGGCGTCTTAAGAAATGGAGCCTGTAGGAATCTGCCGCGTCCGGTGTCGGGAAAAGTCGAAACCATTGAAAAGATCGCCGTTCCTCGTCTACACCGAGCTTTACAAGAGTCACGACCGCCGAGTTCGATGTCACTGTGTAGATTCCATTTGAAAAGTATCGGTTATTATAATCGTTTGCGATTGTGTTCGATGTCACCTTCTCCACTGTCCATAACTCAGAAAATGACGTGGAGGACAACACGTTAGAAGCACCGTTCATGCTCAATGTTTCTCGAACCTCAATAGAATTTGAATCGAGACCCCTGAGCCTGAGATAATGACCGTTTGCCGCTGTATCGCTTGCGCTGGCACTCACGACAGTAACGACGGAAGCAGACGATGGCTGGTTCTGAACGTCTCTAAGCTGTGTGAACGAATAGCAATCCGGCAACCCAGTCTGACTCCTGTCAATATCGGCCCTCTCGATTCTGAAGTGAGCTTGTGGAACTTCCCTGTTGTTGGAGGTATTCATGAGCGAGAGCGGCTTCATGAATCTTGACGGGAAGGCATAGGCCCCGGTGCTTGCAGCGGTCGTAAAGGTATATTCGTCGTAGAGCCAGAATCCGCCGGTCCTGACAATGATATCCTTGACCAGAAGCGAAGCGATAATCTGGGCCTTGGCGTCAGTAACGACGGAGCCCTTATCAATCGCCCTATCTCTTGCCTCCTGTGTCAGTTCCCAGAGATTCAGCATCTCAACACCTCATGGAAGGGGCCAAAGGCCCCAACCATGAATCGTTGAGCTTATTGGCTTAGACACAACCAGGCCGTTGCTCCGGTGCTGTAGATCAACTGTATGACGCCGTTCGCCGCGAAAGCGGTTGTGAGATTCGCCGCAGTTGAAGTCGCCCGTGTGATCGAAACCGCTCCACCGCCTGCATAATTGAGTGTGTTTGCACCGGCTTGCAGCGTTTGCGCGGCGAGATCGACGATGAGAACCAGTCCGTCCGCCAGAGGGATCGTGACCCCGGCCGCATCCGCGATGGCGGCAACCGTGATCGCATTTGCCGCCCCGCCCGCCTGAACGTAGTTATCGCAAACCGCGACCGCGTTCGAAGCTAAGAACGTACAAGCCTCCGCGAACCGCGATTTACCGACCGTGACGTTCAACGCCTCATTGCTCGTCGAGTCGATCTGGACCGCGTAGGTGGTTGCCTGCGCCGCCCCTGTATCCAGGAATCGGGCGCAAGTACCGGCATTCGCAGCGCCAGGTTGGGTCGAACACGCCGAGGTCAGAACACTACCAGCCGCCGTCAGAATCCCGGTCGTCAAGAACGAAACAATTGCACCGGAAGCCGCCAAGGAACCGTCAACAACGATAGCCTGAGCACCCGCTCCGCCGTTCGTCATCGTGATATTCAGAGCGTCCCCGGTGAATGCCGCCGAGAAGTCGATCGCAACAACGTCCGCCGCCTGTGTCCCGGCAACGTCGATATCGATACCGGCCTGAACCCCTGCGCCCGGGGTGATGTTGATATCAATCGTGGGAGCAGAAGTTGTCGGAACGTCCAGGATGGTGATGAGTGGAACGGTACGAGTTCCCGCCCCCACAATGTCAAACGCGCTCGCGGCAACGGCATTGGTCATGTCGATACTGAAAGCGTCCCCGGTATAGGCCGCCGCAAAATTGACGGTGACGACATTGGCCGAACCGGTCCCTGCGATATCAATGTCAAAGACGTTGGCACCCGCCGCCGCACCAGCCGGGGTCACGTTCAAATCAAACGTGGCCGAGGTAGAAGGTGTGTCCGTGACTGAGACCAGAGAGACCGTCCGTGTTCCGGCCCCGGTTAAGGCAATCGCCGAAGCTCCGACGGCGTTGGTCATGTCAAGGACCGCAGCGTTACCGGTATAGGCATCCGAGAAGTTGACCGCAAGGATAGGCGCAGACCCAGTCGAGGCGTCGATATCAATAACACCTGTTGCAACCGTGGTGGCCGCTGTTACGTCAATATCAATCGCAGCCGACGCCACAAGATTGACGATATCAACCGCATCTCCATCGCCAGCTCCTGCTGTTACATCCAGCCCACCAGCGGACAGGGTAAGATTGCTCGAAAGGGTCAAAGCCCCGGTGATCGTTGTGGCCGGGGTGATTGTCACCGCCCCTGTCGAGGTCGCTCCGATTCCGATAGTTCCAGATCCAGCCGCATCAATCGCTAGATTGACATTCCCACCCGATGCCGCCTGAATCGTTGGAAGATTCAGTGTCGTTGCGGAAAGGGTCGTGAGTGTTGCGGTGGTTGCCGTGAGAGTTGTGAGAGCCGCAGTGCCGCTGTCCGTGATGCCCTTGGAGCTGATGACGCCTGCCCCGGTAACCGAAAAATTAGTCCCGGCGATGGCATTAGCCCCGATGTTGATCGCGTTGTCGATGTTGGCCGCCGAAGCGTCGATTGCATCCACTATCGAAGTTGCCGCCGTGAACAGCAACCCGTCGGTGATCGTCCCGGTGGTGTTGTCGTTGATTTCAATACCGACAGCCGTGGTCCCCGCCGCCGCCGCCTTGACCAGGAAGTTATAGCCAGTGGAGAGCGTCAGCGTGACATCGGCTGAATCGACTGTGATTGATCCTCCCGCTCCCGCACCACCTGAATCGTAGGCAGCATCCAGTGTCCCGACCGAACCGGTCACCCCGATATTCGCCCACGATGAACCGTCCGAAAACTTCACGGTATTCGTGGTGGCGTCGTAAGTAATCCCGCCCTCGTTGGCAGCTGCCGCAGCTTGAAGACTGGCCGTGGCTATCTTTGGAAGCTGCATGTAGAGATCGGACGAGTTTGGAGTACCGCTGATTTTTACTCTGTGAAGACTTAAAGACATTTGAAACCCCCTTGATTTCCTCTGGTTTGGGGAGGGGGGGAACCAAGCCCCCCCCTCCTTGAGCCAGCAATCCGCGCTTAGGCGGAGGTTGAATTTCTGCTACGCACTCACTGCATGAGCACCGTACAGCTTGCCCAAAGGCCGAAGCTCGACCGCGCAAACATCGTTTACGAGGTCTGAAGCTACTGCCAACTTCCCAAGAGCTGTCCCGATGAGAAGCTCCTGCGCCGAGGTTGAACTAATACTCACACGTGCCGTGTGGGCAATCAGCGCCTTAGATGCTGTTAGAGCTGTCGATGCCCGTACGAGAGCATATGGACAGATCCCGGCACAGAAGAACCACCCCCAGTAATCCGCGGTGAGAGTGGCAGCTGCGATCCCGAATAGATCGACCCGTTCGTCCCCTGCCGCCGAATCGATGTTCTTCGAGAAACTCACGACTCGGAAGTCATCGTTGACGGCTGCAGCAACCGAAAACGGGTTGTTCGGATCAACGTAGACGGTCGTGGTCGTGTTCTTGATAATCGGTACCGCCTCGCCTTCTGGTGCTCCCCCTGCACTGGCGTTGTAATCAAAGCAGACGAGGATATCACCATCATGCGCGTTCGCCGTCAATCCCGTGGTCACGATGGTTGTGGTTGACCCGCTCGTGATATTGTCGATTGAGACGTTCGCCTTGTACTTGGTCAACTCCCCCCTGGTCACACCGCCGGATTGAGTCGCCCTCCCGTATCGGACCACTGCTGGTCCGAGCGCGGTCATGATCGTGCGTTCAATCCCAGGCGTCTCAAGGGCGGTGGCACTATTGGACGCTAGGTCAGTGAAGAACGACCCGTTGTCCAGAACCACCGAAGTGTATCTGAAATCAGTTCCCATTTTTTCCTCCTATGCGCCCGAGATGGTGTGAACACCATTCCGTCGTCGATTGTTTGAATACAACTCCTGGCAATAGAGATAGTGAGCCTTCCTCGCCACCTCGTTCTCCATGTCAACCCATGCCGTCATGGTCGTCGCTCCCTTGTTGACCCGGAGCTTGATCGTCGAGAAATCGATGTAATAGGCCTCCCCGGAGGTCAGCTTGTTCGATATCTCAACTGGGATACCATTGAACGGCACCTTGCCGATCCCGAATCCCACATCGTTCGCCCCATTCTGGAGAATCGACCGATCATCAACGGCCTTCAGGAAATAACCGTACTCGGTCGTTCCCATGAAAATAACGTCCGTCTTGGCCCCCTCAGCGTCCAAGGTAATCAGGAATGACTGCATATCCGTGATCCCGGTGGAAGCAAAAGAGGTTGTCGTCTTGGTCTGTGAAACCCACCACGTGTAGGTTGTTGGATTAAGCCCACCAACTGTTTCGGTCGCATCGATCAACGTCTGAAACGAATTGATTGAATTGGCCGAAGGTGTCGCCCGCCAAAAAGCAGTCTCCATCTCGGATTCATACGTTTTCTTCTGAACGTCCTTCAGGGTCTGCACGTAATCGAAGAGCTTGCCCTTCGATTGACGGTTCTTGACCTCATCGGTCCAGTAGACCTTTACCGGAACCTGACAGAATCTCATCTGCCACTCGGTGGTCGCCACCGGGTCCGGCATGTTGTCGGAAATCTTCGTGGTTCTTGTGAACCATTGAACATTCCCGGCTTCTTTGATCACCGGAACGGTGAACTCATCCCCAGTGTTCTTCTCCTCAAGCCCGCCGTATTTCTTGATCGCCTTCATCACGGCGTTCTTGTCAAAGAAGTTGTCCATGACCTCAGTCCCGAAATCGGCAACGGTCGCCGACAGAGCGGTGGTGGTCATCCAACTCGCGTAATTTCCCATTTTCCTCTCCTTCGTTTAGGTTTATCCGTCCTCAAACGAGCCCGGCAATCCGAGATCGTCGATGACGTTACGAAGAAGGGCATCCCCACTGAGCTTTGTCTGTCCGCCTTTGCCGTCCGGCTTGAAAGGAAGTTTCCCTTTGATTTTTACGTCTGTTGACGCTGCTTTCTTCCTAGCCGCTTCCACGGCTGGAGCAAACAGGTTGTCATACGCTTGTCTCAAAGTAATTTTCTTCCCGTTTTTTGCGTTCCGCCCGACGTTCGTGATGCAGGCGTCCAGTATATCATCGCTCCATGGCAGCCCTTCTTTCTCGATGCTGCCCTTCGTCTGGTCTATCTCCTCATGGGCGTTCTGGACGACAAGGTTGTCCGCAGCCGAAGCCGATTGCGCTATCCGTGGAAGGTCCGAGAGTCGAATCCCATACTGCTCTTCGATGCCCTTTACAACTTCGCTGAATAGCAACTGCCTGGCCTTGACCGCTTCAGGTTCGTTCCATCCTTCGGGGAGATTTTTGTCAGTTCCTTCTGACTGAATCCTGATCCCGAGTCGAGACCGCAAGCTTTTGAGATACGATTCGTCCGAGACGGCCCTGAACATCTCTTGCCGGAGAGCCTCTAGCTGGCCCTTCACGCTCTCCGACGTTTTTGCCAGCGGTTCGAGTTCCTTCAGCTTCTTCTCGAAATCCGCAGCCCTCATCTCGGCCTTCGTCGTTCTTGAATGGAAAGGCTTGATAGCCTTTTCCAAATGCGATCTCACTTCTATCGGAACGTCCTTGATGCTCCAACCATCGTCTCCTGTCTCCGAGCCGATCTCTCCACCGTCTACACCTTGGGGGGCCTCCTCGACCTCTCCTTCGGCGGGCGGGGTAACCTTCTCTTCAACCTGACTTCCCATGAGTTTCTCCTAACCTTTGTGCTCGTACTCTTCCCTGTGAGCCCTTATCTGCGACGCAGTAGGCCGAAACAGGTTCTTTTCCCTGCAATACTTTTCAAATTGTCCCTTGGTTCTAAATTCTCTGCCCTGGATTTTATCGAAATAGGGTTCCCAACCGTGTGATGATTGGTGTGATGAGATAATCTTTTTCGCACTACATCCACATTCTGGGCATTTCTCGGTCGTTGTAAAGTTTTTTAATCTTTTGACCACCTCAAAGACTTTGACGCAGCGCGTGCATTCGTATTCATAGGTCACTATTGCGGCCCTCCCATAAACGGTGTCACGGGAGGAACGGGTGGAAGCGCAGGCCCTCCGGGAACGGCTCCCGGCATACCCTGCGACATTCCGGATTGACCCGGCATCGGACCTGATCCCATCGGTCCCTGTTGCATCATCCCAGGAATCTGCGGTGCCTGTCTTGAGTTTGCATCCAGTTCTTTGTGAATCTGGTTGTGTCTCGCAAGCTCGATGAAGCGAGGATCTTGTGGGTTCACCGCCAGCATTTGAAGCACTCTCGAATGCACGGCAAAATGCGTGGCGTGTTTTTCTTTCTCGTGCGGCTCCTGTAAACGCCCACCCTTCAAGACGAAATTGTTCTCCTCCCAAGGGTCATCCTGATTATCCGGCTCCTCTTCACGTTCCCACTGTGTCAAGTCGACACCCTGCATCTTGATAGCAGCGATGAAGACCTCACTGAGATCGTACTTTTCACGGATTGTCTTCTGAACGTCCGGCGGAAGTTTTGGCACCGCAGCAATCGAATCAATGATAACTTTCGCCTTCGTCTCGTTATTGATCGGGACCATTGAGGTCACGTCCGGGTCAAAGTCGTAATTCCCGGCGATATCATTGCTGCTATAGAGAACAAACGGACCTTGCGGGCTCTCCTCGACGGTCATGCCTTCCGGTGCCTTCATCCCGCCAGTCAGCTTCACCCACCGAGGCTGATCATAGAACTGGATCATCAAGTCGCCTACCTTGAGCGCCAGCTTTTTGTAGACCTTCGCGACCTCTTCCCTGATATCCGCGTCTCTGATATTTCCATGGCCCTCAATGATCTGTGCCGTGGTCGGCTTCACCGCCGAGACCTCGCCGCGTCTCATGGCGGAAGTCCCGAGTTCTTTCTCCATATCCCTTTCGCAGACTTCCATCCCTCTCCACATATCTGCCGGAAGCGAAGGCATCGTCCTCGTGTCGATCCCTGCCGGATCGTTTACTTCCAAATTCTCGCAATCATCCGCATCCTCCCACTTTCTCTGTTGTTCTATTGACCACGCACCTTTTTTGAAAAAATTCACCACTGGCCACCGCTTGAAGATTTTAATCATTCTTGTCCGGTAAGAATTGATTTCATCAATCTGAGGTTCAGCGAGTGAAATGAAATTCCGCCCATAAAAGTCATTATTCAACGGCATTGGATTGAGAAAGATAAACTGCGCCCCTTTGTAGTCATAAGGAAAATCATACGGGTCTATCAGCCAGTCGGTTCCCTCTTCGGCGAAGACCATGATCTGTCCCGTCTCAAGATCGTGTCCCTCATAGACACAACCCATATCATACGGAGTCGGTGCCGCGTCGTTTTTGAGTCTGGATTTCAAATAGTCCGGTGTCTTCTGCGCTGTCACCATCGCGCGAGCTTTTGGATTGAAATCTTTATTGTCTTTGATCCACTGCACCGGCTTGTGAATGGCGTGAAAATACCACCCGATTGATCTCTTCCCGTGCGCTTGCCAGTCAACAAAAATATCGTCCGGGCACGTCCTGATCGCCCACACCCCGCCAGTGTTCACCTTGTCGGCCTCGTAAGACGAATAAAGCGTCCTGTCTCCATAACCGACCTTGATGGCTCCGAACTCATACGGACATATCCAGTCCTGGACCATCGCATTGACTTCCTCGTCTACCTCCATCGCTCTGAATTCCTGACCGAGTGCGATCTCCATCATCGTGGCATTGCGAACATTATTCACAGTCTGTTCGGCCCCACCCCTCTCGGTTACAAATTTAGGCGTCAGTGCGGTCACGCTGACTTGAGGTCTGCGGAAGTGATAAGAAGGCCGCATTTGGTAGGTCAGCCCGGCGACGTTCTCGACCTTGATCCTGTCTCCTCCCGTTTTTAATTCCACATCGGAATAGTAGTGCCCCTTCAGCTTTTGGTAGAGTCTCTCCCGGCTTTCTTTGCGACCATCAGCCTCCGCGTAAGACTTCGCCGCCTTGAGCCGATCCTTGATCTTCGTCAGCAGTCCGGGTGTTTTGATCGAGCCTTCGTTCGCCATGAGATCTCCTTAGATTTCTGAATACCCGACTGGAAGCTTAGGCATAGTTGCATTTTTCATCATGAACTCTGTTTGAACGCCACCGAACCCCATTGATTCAAGCATCCGTGAAAGAGCGAGTGCGCGTGCTCTTTCCGTGCCTTCTTGATCCATCCAGTTTTTGATTACCCACTTACTTCCTGTCATATCTCCATTTGGGTTTGTTTCCCACGGCATCACAACGTAATCATTTTTCGTGCGAATGCGGGCTAACTGTTCAGCCGGGTCCATGTTATTTCCTTCCGAGTAATTGCATGATCATCGCGAGCATCTGTTCCTGATCCATCCCACCCTGTCCACCACCACCCATCATCGCCTGCATAGGGTTCGGTTGAGTCGGGCCCATTCCGGGCCTTCCTCCCGGCATCCCTCCGCCTCGCCCTGCTCTGGCCTGTGCAAGCCTCATCGCCGGATCTTGCATCCCGCCACCCTGTCCACCACCACCGCCCATCATTCCGTGCATCATAACTTTCTCCTTTGGTTTTAATACATTCCGAGCCTGTTATCGCTTCTTCTCCTCATGACTGAATCAATCAATGTCGCCCCGCTCTCCTTCGGCGCTCTTGGGATGGGGAGATCCGGACTAACTTGCGCCATCATGACTTGGTACGCCTCCGCATCGATCAAATCCCTCGTTGCACCATGCGGGAAAGCTTGATGCTCCTCCCGCAGGATCGGGAACTCGTTCGCCCACTTGATTTGTCCCTTGGCATAGAGCGTGTGAAATTGCCTAATCCGTCCGTCCTTCTCGCTCACAGGGAGATTATCGACTGTCACAAAGTCCTGCCGCGTCGTCTGTTCACGCTCGAACACTTCCTTGAGCGCCTCCTGATATCCAACCTTCTCGATTCCAAACCGTGCCACGTTGAAGGCATGTTTCACGTGAAACATTTGGTCAATCGTCTCGTAGACGTGCCATCGGCCTCTCCGTGCATCCAGACAATATCCAACTGGTGGATTAGATCGGCTCCAAGCGTAGGTAACAATCGCCGTGTAACAAGCCGAACTCCGCTTGCTGTAAGCAAGATCGACTGAAGACGTGACGATAAGATCCTTAAGAAAGTCCTGCGTCAGACTGACAACCTGAATCCAGTTGCTCTTGAATTCAGCATCTTCCGCGTCGATGGGTTCATTCAGATATTCACAATATGCGGTATGGATTTGTCCGGCCTGCCGGTACTGCTCCAAGATAATCTGCCACTGATCGTAGTTTATCATCTCCGGCCAGAGCGTCTCACCGATAGAACCTTCCCTTACATCGACCCGATATCTGAGAGCCTTCCAATCACTTAAATTCATCAGCTTCATCAAAAGTGAATCCTTGTGCATGATCGACCCGATCACGCGCATCTTTCCGTTCTGAGCCATAGAAGGCATCAAGACCTTCCAGAACCACTCCCAGTCCTGATTCCTGAGATCCTTGTTCTCAACCCGTTTGTCCTCTTCGAGATCATCACAAACGACGAGGGTCGGCCTGCTTTCAGCCTCGTCAATAATACCTCTGAGGCTTTGACCTGTTCCCCGTGCTACAATCTTTGACCTCCCATAAGCCGTCTCGATGATAATTTCGTCCTGAGTCGATTTAATTATATTGGGCCGGTAAATACGTCTGATTTTAGTGTTGTTCTCAAGGTGATGCCTGATCGCTCCAATCACCGATGCGGCCTGCGTAAACGTATCCGAGACCTGTAGAATATACGGCTCCATCGCATGAAGCATGAGCCAAAGGTTGTGTCTGATACTGATCCTGGTTGTCTTTGCGTGACGTCTCGGGGCAGCAATCGCTACGTGCTTCTCACTGGTATCAACGAGATCAATTATCTCATAATGAAACGGAGGATCTTTCAGCGGAGACTTGAAAAACTGGGCATCGAACTCCCAGTAATCCAAATAAGATGCGGCTTGTATGGCTTGCTCAGGCGTGAGCTTGCTCAGGTCCATCGGATTCCCTTAACATTTTGGCAATCTGTAACAGATGCACCTTTGCATCCGGATTACTCTCTGCATACGCGACGAGTTTCTTTTCAAATGAAATGCTGACGTTCACGGTCGGAATCTGCACTGCGGTTTTATCCCCGAACTCTTCTGGTCGCTTTCTCTCAAGATACTTGAACGCAAGCCAGCCGTCCTCTTTCATGGTGCTGATAACCGACTGCCTAGCAATCAGCACAGGCCGCGTTTTTAAAGCGTTTTTTCTATGGCAAAACTCTGGATGTTTTTTCTGATAATCGTACAGAACCGTCGGCGTTAGGTCCGCGAAAAAGCACGCTTCTAAGTCATTGCACCCTTGAGCGAAAGCCGTTTCCAGTTTTACTATGACCTCCGGGGTCATGTCGGTTGGCCGACCTCCCGGATGTTTCTTTCGTGGTTTCTCTCGTTGCGGCTCCTCGCCGCCTGGTTGGGTTGGGATCTCCTCGACCGCCATAAAGTCAAGGATGGGGATAAGTCAGGTCGTTGTAAAGTTTTTCGTTTTAAAACTAAAGTTTGGCTCTATCTCTATGGATGGCTCAGTGCTAGCTGTTCCGTTCGCCACGGTTTTCATCCATTCGGTGACCTGCTCGTAAGTTTTCTCAAAAATAGAGTGTTTTACGGGATAGAATTCGCCCTCAACACCCTTTACGATCCAGTCGCCAATCTTGCAAGTCATCTCACCTTCGATGGTATCAATGGTGATGTTCGGAAGAGGCGACAGAATGATTGGGAGGCTTTCAAGAGCTTGCATCCAGTCATGCAATACCGATAGGTCTCCCATCCAGCGGACGGCCTCTACCAGAAGCGGTTTCTTTCTATATTGTTTCATCACCCCACCTCCGGGGCATTTCCCGCTTTGGGAGAAAGCCATCGAGTTGGCTTACCAAATCAACCGCCAGGTTACCCTTTTTCACGTTTTGGACTTTCATTGAATCCTCCCGCCAGGTTTAATTACCCCCGGCACTACAACCATTGGTTTTTGCTGAGCTATCATCCGGAAGGCATGGACGATCTGCTCTTTGATCGCCGCCATGAAAGCGCCTTGGGGCCCGAACACGTAGGGAGGGCAACCCTTCGCCCTGGCCTCCGGGTCGTCGTACATATCGTTGAAAACTAGGCCAAGGTACTCAACGACTTGATCGGCCGTCCAAGATGCCCCTTTGTCCGGGACATTCCATTCATGCTTTTCGGCCATCTTGACCTCCCTTTCTCTCTTCCTTCGCGACCAGCTCACGCTGTAGTTTCCAGACATTCAGCGCGGTGGCGTCGGCCATAAAACAGCCAAAGAGAGTCTCACCCTTGTCGTTCTGACCGTCTTTGAAACAGTGGACGCAAATTAAATTACAAGCTCTATCACCTGACTTTAGAGCGTACGGACAAATCGGTCTTGTTGGTTCCGTCCAGCGCTTTAGATTCATTTTATTCTCCTTTTATTGTAGATGTTTCCATGACTTTCCGTGTACTACATTTCTTATAGCCTGTCGCGTAACCCGATACAATTTCCAAAGATTATTCATCGGCCTACCTTCCTTGTACATCTGCTTTATTACCTCTACTTGAGAGGCATTTAGCCTAGCTCTTCCGTTTTTTTCTCCAACAGGATGATTCGCTCGCCCTTTTGCCTCACAATCCCTTGTGTTGTCCGATAGAGTTCCAAGCCATAAATGGTCTGGGTTAACACATGCTGGAATATCGCAGGCATGCAACACATACATCCCTTCTGGAACCTTCCTCCCATGCAGCTCTAGAGAAACGTGCGTGGCACATCGCCTCTTTCCATCTTGGATAATTATCCCGTATCCACCACCTCTTTTCGCTCCAGTCCAAAACCAACATGTCTTTGTTTTCCTCACTTTCCCAAAGAAACGATCCATAACGGGACGACGACAATGATGATTTAGAACGTATTGTCGCTTCTGATACCATTTATCTTTTTCGGCAAATGTCTCTCCACAACCACATGCACAAGTAATCTTTTGGTTTTCACCCTTACGATTTGACATCACTCTCTCCGCTTATCCTGTGGAGCTTAGATGGAGGCTCAGATGTCGCTTCAAGAATTTTTTCCAGAAGCTCCCCAAATATCCTTATGGAATTCGGGCCATAAGTGTTCCACTTGTCATGATCGAGCATTTTTTTTACCCAATCCAGATCATCATCTGGAATTTCAAGCACAGCGTCCTTTGAATCCTCAATCTTCTCCAGCCTCCTCGTGATTCTGAGGAGTCTCGTGACGTCTTCCATCTTTGTAACTTTCGGAGAGATTTCCAAAAGCCTCCGCATGAGTTCTACCTCACCAAAAATCCCTGTCTTGTATTGCTCTTCCCCTGCCCCCCTCTTTGTGATCTTCTCCCGATCCTCGTCGGTTACCTTAAGTTGTACATAGCGCATACTGTTTCCCCTTTCTTTGAGCCTTGCGGCCCGGTTTAGTTTTCGTGAAAATCCCATAGTGTCAGATCCATATCTTATTATTTTTTATAAGAGAAATTAAGGATTTATCGACATGATACATACTGGCGATATCGATTTGTTTCCGTCCCTCCGATAACAATTTCTTAATTATTGTTACATCTTTAATGCCTAATTTATTGGTTGATCTGCTGCGCATTTGCTTTGTTGAATCTGCCCAACGAACAACGTCTCTGTAGATCCGATTATAATCTTTCGGCGTCATCGCATCCCTTCTTCCTCACGTCGCATCAATCACCTCGTCCACCGGATAATCTTTTGTGCTCTTCACCTGCTTATCACTCAAGTTCTTCCCGGCCACCAGCCACCTCTTGCCTTTTATTTCTATATACCAGCTACCGAAAAAATTCCCCTTGCTCAATATCACTCCCTTCCACCCGCGCAGGACATGACGACCACAGATATAGACCGTCTGACCTTCGCTATATGTCGTTTTTCTGATCGACATTTTTCATCTTAATCCACTCTTCCAATATATGCCACACGACTCCTGCTACAGCACTCGCTACGATTATAATTATCCATTCTCTCCCTTCCCATTCCCCCGCTTCTTTATGTTCTCCCTGTCCTCGTCGGTTACCTTCAGGTGGATATATCGAGCCATTGTTGTTCTCCTTTGCTGGTTTAACTGCCGTTGAAGTTTTCGTGAAAAGCTCATTTTGTCACGTCTCCCGCCCTCCTTGGGCTTCTTTGGCATGACTCATGTAGCGCCTTATCGCTTCGGCTATCGCTACTCCCGCCTTCCATGCTTCTTTGGGTCCTGCTCCGGGTCCGTAGAATATCTCTGCGCCTACAGCCGCGTTTTCCATCCCATCCTGTTGACCGTCCAAAAACCCCGCCCGATAAGCGTCGGAGGTGAGGCGTTTAAGGAGGTCAATTAAGTCCTCTTCTACGCCAAACCAGTCTCTGTCGGCGTTCGTTACAAATTTATCAGCCTCTTCTCTCAACTGTTTCTCATCGGGTTTCATTCAGTCTCCTTAAAACTTTCAAGGATACAGCGGCGCATTGCGACATCTGCGAGGCCACCACAAAGAAAAACTTGGCGTCTAAATTGTCGTTCTGCCGGTCCCCATGCTTTGCTCTCTGTGGTTTCACTAATCATGCCTTTGCTAAATACTGATGCCATCTTGTTCCCCTCATCCACACATCTGAGCATCAAATCCTTCGGCAATTCAACAGCCGCGCGGTCACACGCCTTTGAAAATTCTTCTAACAAATCTACATGTTCCATTATGCACTCTCCTTTCCCTTCGGTTCGCTCCCGGCGAGGGCCGCTTTAAACATACTATGAAACATATCTCGATCACTTCCGGTCATCGGGCCCCATTCTAGGAAATCTTTTATTACCGTCTCAAAATTATTCACTCGCACATTGAGACGGTCGATTTCCTCACTCGTTATCTCAACGAAATCAGGCAGCGTTACAATAGCACCGTCGGCTCCATTGACCGGGATGCCCAACGCCTCTAGCAACTGTTCTCGATAGATTTTCATTCCTTCTCCTCCCCGCCGGGTTGCTGACGCCTGTTGCCCACTGGGTGCGAAGCAAGGGCTTGGCGGGCAAGAGTTTCCATGAAGTCTACTCTTGTTTTGTCTACCCCCGGAATGAGTTTTAAGAATTTAGAAAACTCCAAGATCGTGCCCTTAAATCCCTCTTCCAGCTCCTCAATTCTTTTGTAGCTGGCTTCCAATGCTATCAAAACGCGGGGGAGGTCAATCCGGGATAACGATATAAAATTGACATTTGCAATTCCAAACGCCTCAGCAACATTCTCTTTGCACGCAGATCCAATCCAGTGACTAGGCGCGTCGTCCCCATAGGAGCTTTTGCATTTCTTCCACGGCCCCTTTGCCGCTTTCTCGCAATACTCCCTCATCTCCGCTATCTCCTCCGGACGTAAGGCCGTCTCGTCTTTTGTCATGGGTTCACCTTTGATTGCGCTTCGCGGGAACGCAGAGAGCGGATAGACTGACAACAACAACTCTCCCCCGCTATGAGCGCGTCAGCGATGCGATAAAGTAACTTAACCCGATCTTTAATGTCGGCATCTACTGCCCCGTTGCTCCATCCACCTTTGGCTGTCATATCCCCCGCCGCGAGCTGGGTGGCGATGTAGAGACGCTGGCTAACGATACCGTTTGATGGGCCTGCCTTCGGCAATGCGTCGGTGGTAGTAGGCTCGTTGTCTGGCTTTGGCGGCTTCATGATGTCGATACCTCCATTCGTTAAACCTCTCCGCGTCCTTGGTGGCCGCGCTTACTCGGCTGAGTCAGTTGTTACAGGCTGGCAATCCCCCGTTTCTTTCGCTCGACAAGCATGGAGTCGGCTATCTCTGCGGCAATTTCGGCAGTATTTGTTGGAGTCCATGCGAGGTCGCCATCTGGAACGCAAAGTCCACTTAAAGCATGAGCGACATAGTGGTCCCAAAGTTGCGTCCCTTTATGCTCAATCACAACCGGATCTTCCTTCTCCTCAACCGGCTCGCCTTCGACGATGAAACCTTCTGGAGGCCAAGTTCCTAGAGAGCTTGTCAACTTGATTGCCTCGTCCCACGATATTAGGCCTTTCATTTTTCATCTCCCTTCAACGCCGGACTGTTTGGATCGGTCATGGTGGGCCTCCTATTTAGCATGATGTCGCCTTCACAGTTTTTGCTGGCGTATAGACCACCCATTCGCCTCCTTCGTGCTTATGGCACGTCGCGCCTTCGGCCAATTTGGCCACCTTCGATGATCCCCACATCTCACCGACGTTCGATGATTCCCGCATCTCACCGACCTTCGATGATTCCCGCATCTCACCGACCTTCGATGAATCCCGCATCTCACCGACGTTGCAGTTCTTCATTATCCTTATTTTACAGCCTGAAATCACTTTCAGATTTTTGTCTTTCAGCTCGTCCAATTCCACATTGATAAGAAATTTGTCCTTGATGAACGCCGCCAATGCTGTCTCTGTTTTCTTTCGAGCCTTTTCTGGATCGTACCAATCGGGGATCTGGTCGAGGTCAGTTCGAAAGACCCACTTGCTCAAGTCTGTTTCACAATAGTCGCCATTTGGGGGAGTCAGTTCCACTGGCACGAAATCAGGGGGTAGCTTGTCGTCTTTCAGTTTGTTCTCTTCTTTGATCGGCTCGTGAGAGTCTGAGTCCCATGCGAATAACGCTGGTCCTGATTTGAGAATTATGGCCGAGAAAAATTGACACAAGCTACACTCTCCTTTTCGTTAAACCTCTCCGCGTCCTTGGTGGCCGGGCTTGGTACCGGCTGACAAGACTTGATCCCGATATTGTCGCGACATGTTCGGGGGTACGTCGCCGGTAGCTAGCCGGACCTCCAGACGTATCTTGTCCTGCACCTCCAGTTGTGTTTCCATCAACACCGCACCAAGGAGCGAAGAAGTCATAAGTCCTCAATCTCAATTACAATGCTGCCTTCCGTCGCCCATCTCTTTGACATCTTAACGCAACAAATCGACGAGTCCTCCGGTAGAAGCGCATCCTGTAACGCCTTCAGAAGATTGTCCAAGTCGGGGCGTTGCCGGTGCCATTCTCCGCTCAGATGCCTTGTCTTCTTTGCCAATGGCAGAAAGAAGGTCACTTCAAACTTTTCAGGCAACTTGAACTTCTTCGCCTTTGCCAGATATCGCAATTCGTCAGCAAAGGCCCTGTAGGCTATGACAACAGGGCGCTTCTTCCAGACATCGGCGCGCGTCTGTCGGGGCTTTGACACTGGGCATATTTTGAAGAGATACATCATCTTTCTCTCATCCGCGCCTTCTTCGGATTGCCGGCGTTCCATCGGACAGCAGTACAATGTCCCCCTCATCCAAATGAAACATATGACTGCCGCCCAAGCATCGGTAAGTATTCTCGTCCTGCTTGTGGAGTTCGTAACCGCAGATGCAGATCATTGTCCCGCCGCGGGTTCTGATCGGGAATGTTTGATCGCCTCCGTCATTGGCTTCCTTCCCGATACCGGGATTGGCATAGGCCGCAATCTTCGCCATTTTCAACCCCCCACTACTCGACAATCCGAAAAACCCATCTGTTTCGGCTTCTGCTTCAAGTAATCGTTGGCGCTATTGATAACGAACCGCACGGCATCTTTCAGGCAGTCCATGTCAAGCCGCCCTTTGCGCTGCGCGATCGCCTTGCGGATTGCTAGCAGGATCGCATTCTTGATTTCTCCCCCCGATAACTCCTGGGCCGCGAGCCAGTCGTAATTCAGTTCTGCCGTTGGCGTCTTTTCAGGTATCAAATTCTTCCAGATTTGAAGCCGGGCTTCTTCGGTGGGGAATGGGATCTCAATTTTCAAGATGATGCGACGTTGCAGGGCCGGGTCCAAATATCCAAGGCGATTCGTGGTCAGAATCACCACCCCCTCAAATCGCTCGATTTCGGTCAGGAGCGTATTGATCTCCCGGCCCAAGATCATTCCAACTGCCGATCGGTCATAGAGAAGCGAGTCGCATTCGTCCAGCAGGATGGCGGCGTTCTCTTCCTTTGCCTTCTTGAAGTTCTCTTTGATATTCTTCTCGGCCTCGCCCATCAAGTGAGATTCCAGAACGCCAGAGTCCAGAACCATTAAATTCATCCCCAACACGGCGGCGATCGATTCTCCGATCATAGTTTTCCCGGTCCCTGGAGGGCCTGAGAGCAGGATCGAATTCGAGATCCCCTTCTCGAAGTGGTCGAACACCCCCCACTTGTCGAATTTGTCTTTCATCAGGACCATCACCAGGGCTTCTTCGATGGCGTCCCTAACGTGCGGTGCTAGCACACAACGCTTGTACGTTTGGAGCCACTTGAGCCGGGCCTTGTCCGTTTCGCTTGCCAGAAGACGGTCGATATATTCCGACATTGGTTTTGATGCGTCGTATTTGACTTTGGGCTTTACGGGCGCCGCCTGCGACGGTGGGCCGTCAGTGGGACAGCTGGCGAGCTCACCCCATGTCCATGACTGGGGATTTGGATTTGACGCCACCGGCATTGGTGGAGGCGCAGGCGGGCCGGGGCTCCAATACGTGTAGCGACGCAGCATTTCATACCGCTCACGCTTCATTTGCTTCATTGCCTCATTAACCTGATCGTCTATACTTTTTTCTCGGCTCATTGCAGATCCTTGATTTCCCTCGGTCGTTCCATTGATTGCGAAGATGTTATCCCCGAAGCTGAACTCGAAATCATCGGAAATAACGCCAGGATTATATCCACCACCGAATCCATCGATTGTGAGAATTCCGGGTTCCGGATATAGGTCTCGACCATCTTGGCGAATGCGGATTGGGGGCGGGCTTGTCCCGTGATTAAGCTGTTGCCAGCGAACATGAACAGGATCTCGTTTCGGACCGCCTCGGTGGTCCTGTTCTGCGCCAGCGAGTCGTTTTCGTACCGCTGCTTGCCTTGCAAGAAATCTCTGAGCAAATCGGTCAAGTCCATTGGGGCCTCCTTTTCCCACACAGTTATCCTTCGTCGCCAGGCTCTCGCATGATTGCCGGGACATCTTTAATAATCTTTTCAAAATCCACAGGCAGAATGCAGTTCTCAGGTGCGCCAGAGAACATCGGCGCAATATCTTCCGGTTTGTATCCCGCCAGCCCACACCCTATGCGCGTGACGTAAAATCTGCGCGTGCGGGTTGACGCCTTGGCAAACTCAAGAAACTTCTTCACGTGTTTTGAAATCTCAGAGAGTGGGAGCGTTTTCAGATTTCTGTCCTTTGTGGGGATTGCGTAGCTATTGCCATGCAAGCCAACCCCCTTGCCAAGCACCGCGCCATGATGATTGAGCGCACACAGGGCCGCACCTGCTCCATGATTTCCGCGAAGATTACTCCCGAACACAAATACATCTTCCACTATTTCACCTCAACAAACTTGCCGGACGTAACCTCGTACCAAGCATCAACATTGATCTTCTCTCCGTCAACCTTCGCTGATTTGATTCCTTTCACTGTCCACTCTCCATTAACTTCAATCCATTCTGCCAATACAAGCCAACAACCTAATTTCCCACGCGCCTTGTTTTTTCTCCCAATCCCACAAGCGATTGAATTGCCTCCCCCTACTTGTGCGGCTGAGTAATCTCCTGTCGTCGCGGCGGGTGAGGAATTTCCTGTCGTCGCGGCGGGTGAGGAATCTCCTGTCGTCGCGGCGGCTGAGTAATTTCCTGTCGTCGCGGCGGCTGAGGAAAATCCTGTCGTCGCGGCGGGTGAGGAATCTCCTGTCGTCGCGGCGGCAACCTTTTTTATTCGTTCCATAACGAACGAAATACTGGCCTTGACGAAGGCGTTAAGAGAAACCTCTCCACCTATTTGAATTTCAGTACAGCAAACCTTTGAATCCTCTCCCTCTTTTGTTTTGGTATCTCCACTGCCCACAACCTCTAAAAACCTGTTTCCGTTGGTTGGAGGATAGTATGAAAGAACATCAAGAGGATGCTCGCAGAAGTGAAAGCCTTTTTCACACATCACCGCCTTGTCTGTCTCGTAGGTTTTGCCAACTTCGTACTGGAAACCTTGGCAACGCATGTCCTTGTCGAAACCCTTGAAGCCTTTGATTGTCTTTTTCATTTTCTATTCTCCCCAACCTCTTTCAAATTTTTACCAGAGACCACATATACTTCTCTCCCTATCCTGACTCTGAAACGATGCGGATCTCCCGTTGCTGGCCCCACGATCTTCCCTTCCTCCCCACCCTTGGCGTGACGCTGGCCTGAGATAACAACCTTGGTGCCTATTTCGTAACGGCCTGAATAGTAATTGAGGGTCATACCTTCGTTTCCCTTTCGGCTTTTTTGCCTGTGAATGTTTCCCATCGGGTTTTGATGACGTCGCAATAGGCAGGAGAGATTTCTAGTCCGCGCCCTTTGCGGCCCGTCTGTTCGGCGGCGATGATTGTTGTCCCTGAACCGAGGAAAGGATCGCCAACAATATCCCCCTTGTCGGTGTGATTCAGGATCGCATTGACTGGCAACTGGACTGGCTTCATGGTTGGGTGTTCTTTATTCTCTCTTGGCTTATCGACCTCCCAGAGTGAAGTCTGAAACGCGCCTTCCTTTTTTCGCTTGTGAGTCTTCACCCAAGTAAAAAGAATCGGCTCGTGCTGGTAGTCGTAGTCGAGCCGCCCCATGCTGAATGTTGGGCTATTCTTGATCCAGTTGAGAATGTGGCGAACCTCAAGGCCCGATTTTTGCATCATCATCATCCCCAAGCCACCTCCCTGTGGACTGCACACGAAAACGGAACAATCGTTAGCCATCTTGGTTTTGAACAATGTGAAGACTTTCAGGAGCATTTCCCCGAGTTCGGCAGGAGGCATATCGTCCATATCGAGATTATCTAAACACCTTCCAGCCTTCTGGAAGGTGTTTAGCATGACGTTTTTCTTTCCGATGCTGAGTCCATAGGGCGGGTCTGTGAATACGCACGTCGCTCGCTCGTTGCCCATCAGCTTTTCAACGTCCGCTTCGTTAGTCGAATCTCCGCACATGACCCGGTGATCCCCCAAGATCCAGATGTCGCCCTTCTTCGTGACAGGTTCTTTCGGCGCTTCGGGAACATCGTCCGGGTCGGTGAGTCCGCCAGCAACTTCATCTGGCACGTCCATCGCGAAATTCAGCGAATCGAAGTTGATCGTGTCTTTGATCCACGTATCGTCAATGTCGAACGCAAAGGCGTCAAGACCCTCCTGCGTCAAATGTCCATACTGCGAAGAGATAACCAGCAGCTTCTTTTTTGCGTCCGTTTCATCTGCTGCTTCTATCTCAATATACGGCAACTCATACGGCTCGGCGTTTTCTTTTATCAGCACCCGCACTCGCTGATGAGCATCTAAAATCTTCCACTCGCCTTCATGCTTCCAGAGGAACATCGGCACTATGAACCCAAACTCCTCCAGCGACTTTTTGAGCTTTGCATAATTCTGTTTTGTCAGGTCTTTCAGATTCCCCTGAAATTCTTTCAGCGTCCGATAATCAATCATCGGGAGATGTTTGAGAGCTTGGGCAATCGCGATCTTCATTCTCCGCCCTCCCTTACTCACTGGCAAGCATGGTCTTTGGGTTTCCACATATCTCGCAGTTGAAAGTGATTTGTTCTTTCATTTCTTTTCCTGTGGCAATGCAACCAAGTCCCGACCGTAAAAAATCTTATCACAAGCGCATTGTTGAATTTGTCCATTGTTCTTCAATTGGCCTTCGATCTTGAAAAAATAAACCGCCCCACAAGGACAATAAGCCGCGTGAGTTGCGTTATCCGGTGATTGCATATGAAGAAGTTCTCCGGGTTTCATTTCAACAATTTCCTCTCTGGTGAAAGCAGAGCTAATTTAACTTCTTCATTTAATTGATCGGCTTTGGCCTGCGCCTCTTCTCTTCCGTCTTTGTTGAACCCCAAAGACGCACGCCATTTTGGGGGGCGGTTTTCTCTATTGGCAATCTCAATGAGTGTTCTATATTTTTCCAGAAACGCCATCCGTCCACCTACTGCATCTCCTGCTTTTAATTGCTCGTGCGCCGCTCCGCTCGCTATAGCGATTTCATCTGTCCATACTGCGCTGTAATGCTCATCCGCAGTTGATAATGCAATTCCCCATGCTTCTTCAGGGCATGGATGAAGAGACTTCATTTTAGGCGACGACTCTGCCTTGATTTCAAAAACACCGGGAGGGAACGGGGATGGATTTTTGCTCATGAGAGATTTGACAGCCTCGACAAATTGGGGTCTTTCCATCATGCCGATCTCATCAAACCAAGCCGCTGAGGTTGCTGATTCAACTTTCCACTGAGGAAAAACCGCCATGATCCAGATGAAGCATTTATCCCATTCTTGTTTTGTCATTCTCGTCCTCCCATTCTGGAATTGACGGATTGGTTGAAATGATCGCGTTTTTGTATCGGCTTAGGTCTGGCCCTGTTTGAATCTCTAAATCATCTTCCCATCTTTTTTGATTTAGCCATACAGCAGGACCAGGGATATACTGACCTCCGTTACGATTCCATTGAACTGACCGCTTTTGAACTGTCACAGCTTGAATTATTTTATCGACAAGATCCTGTGACGGATTGAGCTTTGACCAAGACTTCTCAGCGGCACCTTTTCCGATCTTGTTTGGGTAATTTTCCCAAAAGACTGAAAACCCCTCCCCTGCACCCCTCCCCTTCTCTTTCGCCTTCTCTTTGTCTTTCGCTTTGTCCTTGTCCTTCTCCTTGTCTCCTTGGAAGGAGTATGGATAGTCTATCCATAGACCTTCTTTTTGTAGTTCATTGATTACTGCGTTATGCACTCTGTTAGTCACCTGGAGGGGTCCATACTGGAAATTCAAGAAGCCTTTAATGAACCATTTTTCTCCGTTTTGGTACTCCCTAACCCGGTCACCAGAAGAGGCTAAAAAGTGTCCCAAATTGACCGTTGATCCAACCACAAAGTCGATCATTCTTTTATTCACTTTCCAGATCCCGGCAAGATTGCATTTGTCCAAAATAAATAGCCATACTTGACGGTACTCAGAAGAGAGATCAAGGAACCAAGGATCGTCCCATTTGTTTGTATCAGAGAGTCGCTTCGCCACTCATCCCCCAAGGATGAAAAA
>ERZ1292637.244-Hain-H14-01um-R3-244-length-38022-cov-18_pt1 | contig 34189 bp, 58 predicted proteins | sample MGYA00564405_ERZ1292637 | MGnify/ENA primary metagenome ERZ1292637 (study PRJEB36523, sample SAMEA6512645) | groundwater metagenome | collected 2019-01-09 | study: AquaDiva: Metagenomics assemblies of 32 groundwater samples | reverse complement strand
TGCGGTGAGGGGTGGTAATACTGAAGGAAATCCACAGCAAGCTTTAATGTTCGCACTTCGCAAAATGATGGCTGGGCAGCAAAATTAGGAGTTATATGCACGAACATGAATTAGAAAATCTAGACAAGATAATTGATATGCTAAAAAAACATCGTCAAGGAATGGCTGCTTATGATGATAAGGATGATGAAAACTCACATAACAATCATATCAATGATAAGGACTCTAAGGACTTAATGAATGGCTACAGAAAGCATTACTAATAAAATAGCAGCTGTTGATAAGATTTACGACGAAGTAAATCGTGGGCAGACAGCTACTTCCATCTTACGACTCTTAGAGCCATTAATGGAAGCGCGCTTAGGTCAACTTCTCAACGAGTTTGAGAAGTGCCCTCCTGACTTAGGCGCGCTCTTAGATTTAAGGGCAAAAATAAGTGAAGTTTGGCGGATAAGGGGGAAATTGAATGATGCAAAAAAGCTAGGATTAGGAGCAGAAAAAATGTTGCAAGAGATTACGAAATAACCGTCCGGTAACCGGACATAAAAAGGAGATAAAATGGCAGAAGAAAAAGTCCCCACAACTCCAGTCGCGGAGCAGGGATTAGAGGGCGACAAAACGAAGATTGCAGGCAAATTTGATAACTTAGAGCAATTAGGAGAAGGCTATCTCGGTTTACAGAAGGGCTTTCATTCTCTTAGTGAAAACGTATCAAAGCTCACTAAGATTATAGAGGCGGTGGTTACAAATCCAGGGCCGCAATATGACCCTTATCAGCGGGGCGGGAAACAAATTATTGACGACGATCATGTAGATCCAGCACAGTTTCTACTAGACCCTAGCAAATTCTTACAAAAGCGAGATGAGCAATTAAGTAATCGCATTGTAAGTCAGGTTGTAGATCTTGTTGGAAATATGACCGCTGTCAACGATTTTAAGTCCCAAAACCCTGATTTGATAAAGCACGAAAAGATTGTTCAGGCCTTTATGAGGGATCAAGATCAGCGACTTCCGGTTAGTGATAGACTTGCGAATGCGGGTCAGGCTGCTCGTGACTACCTCAAATCGCTCAAAGTTGATCTTAATGCTAGTAATCCTAATTCCCATCCTAAAGGTGGGGGTTATGTAGAAGCTCCTACAAGTGGCAGCTTTATTCCTGGAGTTACTCAAGCTAAGGGTGATGCTGATGATGGAGAGCAGTCCTTAGTTGATTACGTTCGAGAGCGAAGTCAAAATATGGCTGATCACTTTGGAGTAGCAAAAAAATAAAATGAAAGGAAAGATATGGCTGGTCAAAATTGGACAGTGGCTGCTGATGGTGGTCACTTTGCAAATCCCTCCCTCTCTAGTAAAATGCGGTATCATAATACTAGTAGGTACGTGTTTCGTCAGTTTACTAGGGTAGAGCCAGGATATGGAAAGCAAAGAGGTGAAACGATAGATTTTGATAAAGTTTCAATGGCTCAAACACAGGGAGGCGCAATAGGAGAATTTCAGGATATTCCTGAAACGCAGTTTACGATCGTTAAGTCATCACTAACCGTAACGGAGTATGGAAATAGTATTCCATGGACGGGAAAACTTGAAACTTTAAGTGAGTTTAATCCATCTCAACCGATTCAAAAAGTAATTCTAAACGATCAGAAAAAGGTCTTAGATGAAGCGGTAGCGACGGAATTAAAGCTGAGTGATGTAACTTACATTCCTAATGGAACGGCGGCTCAAACTTGGGATGTTGATGGTACGCCAAGCACGCTAAGCGTTGGGCAATTTAACTTCTTCCATTTAAAGGAAATGGTAGATGCAGCTAAGACAGGACTTTTTGGTGCTGGCAATCAAGGTAATATAATGCCAGCGATGCCAGATGGAAATTATGCTCTGATCCTTTCAGTAAAGGCGGCTAGGGGATTGTTTGATGATCCTGAATATCAGGAAATGGCTAAGTTCTCATACCCTAGGAAGTTGTTTAACGGTGAGATTGATGAAATTACTTATAATTGTAGGATTATTCGTAATGATAATGCCAGTGCTTTAAGTGAGAATCGTGGCACTAATGTCTTAGGCGAAGCCCTTCTTATTGGTGATGATGCTTGCATCGAAGGTGTCGCTTTAAAAGAAGAACTACGCTACAAGCTCGCGGTTAAGTATGGCCGTGATAAAGGTCTAGCTTGGTATGCGGTGTTGGGATTTAAATCGCCTTGGGACTACACTACTGATGATGAAGTCCACGCGATTAGATTTACTACTTCACTAACTTAATCTAACAAGAAAGGAGAATGATATGTTTGATCTCGGAATGACAGGTTATAGAGTGGTTGGTGGTAATTTAGAAACCGTTGCTAATGGTGGTAATATCATCCAAGCTGAAGCTGCAGCTGCTACTCTTCTTATGCAGGCAATAGTAGTCTGGTCAGAAGTGGTGGCATTTGGAGTTTATATAACGGAAGACTTTACTGCTCAGGCCACTGATGCAGTTGCAGAGTTGCTGAATAGGAGTAAGGTAGGTGGAACTGATACTTCATTAGTCACACTTACGCTAGGGCAAAGTAATGCTAATTCGCTGAAGAAAGGTGATGGAACAGTAGATGCTGCAACTGCTATTGCCCTTGATGCTGATTTGCTAAATGGGCATGTGGTTTTTGCAAACCTCCACAGTCAAGGTGAAAGTGTTGCGAGGAAATATGCACCAGGTGATATTCTAATCCTCAATCATAAAACCGCTGGCACTGGCGCTGGTGGCGCTTATGCTCCTTTTGTTATTTTAAAGGAGAGTGGACCGGACTTCACCTCAGCGAAAGTATGGAGAGAAACTACTTAACCTAATTACGTAGCTTATAAATGTGTGAGGGGGTAGCGTAATCTGCCCCCCTCCGTTAAAAGGAGAAATAAAATGGCTAATTTTGCCGCAACTGATGTAACGGTTACAATTCAGAAAACGAAAATATTAAGGGGTTCTCCTGGTGGGGTGAGGGTGGTTTCAGCGAAGCTAGCATTTGGTGACGCTACACTCACATATGCCACTGGTGGAGTTCCAGCTCCATTATTCGGCAAGTTTGGTTTTATGCGAGAGTTGGAATATTTAATAGTGTTTGATATTAAGCCTCTTACTATTACTTATGTCTGGACCTGGGATTTTGTGAATAAGAAGCTAATTGGTATTATGCAGAATGCTGTTGGGACGTCAGTGGATTTAACTGAAATTGCTAATGCTACAGCCATTGCAGCACAGACTCTTCATGTACAGGCGTGGGGATGGTGAACTACAATGACCAATTTGGAGTTGGCTTATGTAGCTGGCTTATTTGATGGAGAAGATTCTTCATGCAGCCTAAAAGGATGGTAATTTTACTTGAGTTGCCATTTCTTTATTATTAACTCAAGACGACCACGGCACTAGAAGCCGTTAGATGTAAGAGAAAGAAAGGAATTTTTATGGGTGTTATCGTTCCAAATAGTTTTTATGCATTGAATAGTGTTGGAGTACAAAGTAATGGAGATGGTGCAAATATAAGCCCTAGAGCAGGTAGACAAGGTGATTTAATTGTAGGTCATGGACACGCCAGACATTACGAGGCTGCTTATCGCAGTAAACTATTTTCTACAGGTAAAACAGTTAGTGCGCTATCAGCTACTACTATTGCCTTAGATGCTACATCAACACCAATAGTGGGAGTTTGGAATCCTAGTACGTCTACAGTCAATTTAGCCATTTTAGAAGCTGGAATGGTTGTTTATCCTAACACACTTACCACTCCAGTGGGTCCTGGGGCGTTTGTATGGGCATCAAGTGTTGGTAATACAGCTATCTCCACTGGTATTGCGCCATTTCACCGAAAGACGCTAGCAGCCGCTGGATCACAAGCTAAAGGCTTCAACCCTGCGGTGGCGTTGACTGGGATAACAAATAATTTAGTTATATTTGAAGGTGCTGAATTCTCAACTCCTGGCCCAGCAACTTTCTCTACTACCACTGCTGAGTTTTTTGGTCTGGGTGGTGTACAAATCTTTGATGGTAGCTTAATTGTTCCACCGGGTGGAGTATTGGCGCTGTTGAATACCACTTCAACGACTACACATAGTATTGTTTGTCGTTTGCTGTGGGAAGAAGTAGACGTTTAATATTATAATCGCTCTCTGGCCGTAGCGTAATACGGCCTCCCTTTTTTAATTAGGAGACTTAAATGGCCATCACAACTCAATCATTAGGTTTTGCTGCTTCTACTAACATCTTCACAGACACTGATATTGAAGGAACTGTGGTGGTGGTGAAGTCAAGTTCTACAGTAGTTCATATTATAACAATCGATAATTCATTAAATGCTGCACAGAGCTTTTTAAAGATTTGGAATTCTGCGGGGGTTGTTACAATTGGCACTACAGTTCCGGATGAGATCATTATGATCCCAGCGAGTGCAATTATTACTATAGCGATAGTTGGTGGAAAGACCTATGCTACGGGATTTCAAGTAGCTTGCACTACAACTGCTGTTTTAGCGGGAGTAACATCGCCAACAAGTGCTGTAACGTTAAGGGTGGTTTATGTTTAGAGTTTTAAGGGGGTTTTATGTCCGGTTACCGGACAGAAATTAAATTATGAAGATTGTACTACTTCTACTCTACCTTTGGCTGGAGCCGGATGGTAGAGCAGTGCCAAGGCTTGAGCAAATACCTTATAAGGACTGGGAAGTGTGTGTTAAAGAAGGTAAGGCTTATGCTGAAAAATTAACATCTGAGCCCAAATTTGTTGCTGCCCTATTTGGGAGGTGTATTGAATTGCCAGTTATGGAGCTATAATGAAGGCATTATTCCTAACTATTTATATAGCAATGGCTATGTCACTTTTGATAGCCTTAGTGATGCTAGCCGGATGTGCTCCCTTTCTAGCTGCTAAAGAAGCTAAGGATATGACCCCTGAGCAGATCAAAGCATATGGAGAGCAAGGTATGGATGTCTACCAATGCATTAATATTGCTGGGCCACCTCCTATGGGAGGTGTCACAGTTTTAGTTGTTCCTAAACATGCTAAGGCAGAAGTAATGTTTTCGAGTAACTGCCAACTGATGAAAGGCAGTGTAACTCCATGAAACTCTCCGATGAGTGGATTTTAGGTTTGATAGTAGCTCTCATCTTTGGTAACTTTGGCTACACCTCAGCCGTGGCGGTGTGGCTAAGTAATAAGTTAGATGAGAAGATAGAGAAGATTTGCGAAAATCACTTGAAACATCTTGAAGAGAGAATTAAGCGGTTGGAGAATTAAGTGGCATTCCCCAGTAGAGATGCTCAACTTAGGGCAAAATACTCTATCACAGAGGAGATTTATGAGAAAATTCTTGTTGCTCAAAAAGGTGTCTGTGCTATCTGTGGAAATCATCAACGATATAAAAGACTTGCTGTTGACCACAGTCACAAAACGGGCCAGGTGAGAGGCTTGCTTTGCGAGAACTGTAACAGAGGTTTAGGAAGGTTTTTTGATAGCACTTTTCGATTAAGAAATGCTATAAGCTATCTCGAGAAGGCTGAGAAAGCTTGGAATGAGGTGATGAAATGCCAACAAGTGGGACCATCGGTGAAGTTAAAGATATTGTAAGGGAGCACTTCAGCCGGACACAATTTCCTACTGGCCAGCTCGATCAGGCAATAGATGAAGGCCGACGCATAATTGAGCATCATGGCAATTTCTGGTGGATGCGCACGCTTAAATCATTCTCGCTAGTAGTGGATCAAGGAAGTTATTCAATAACGACTGCTGCTAGTAGTGGATTGAATTTGCCGAAATTTAAAGATGCCATCGCATTTAGTTACACTAATAGTCTTACAGGAGTAAATTATCAGCAAGTTCCATTAGGAGTAATTGAAAGGGAAGAGGCTGATAGTCTTTATAACGTTGGGCAGGATGGGACACCGGAATTGGTTCTTGTAGATAATGAAACCCTTCTCATTTACCCTGAAGACCCACAATTAGCTTACCCTTGCCGACTTTATTATTGGACCTACACTGACAACCCGGATTTAAATAGTGAGAGTGATGTAATTACCCTCCGCTTCCCAATGGCGCTCGCTTATGCAGCAATCGCTTGGGGTTATGAAATGCTCCTCAAGGATTTTCAAGGAGCAAGTTATTTTAGATCACTTCTTGGCGGCCAGCCTTTTGGGCATGGAGGGGAGTTGGCGAAATTAAAAAAGGAGAACTTTAAACGCGGCTGGCAGGATATGATGACAATAACTCCACGAATGGGCAGTAATACGCGTTTTAGAAAGAGATTAGATAATGTTCAAATCTACCGTTGAGTGATTTATGGCTAATGAAGTAATTTATAAGCATCCCGACAGTGGGATAGTTGTAACTGCTGACTTCACTGATGATTTAGCAACAGACGCTACAATAACTGCTGGGAGTACTTATACGCTTTTCGGCAGTGATGGCGCTGTTTCTAGTGGGCTGACGATTACAACTTCAGTCGCCACTATGATTCTCACTCTTAACATTAGTGGAGGGACAGAAGGCGAGGACTACTTAGTTAATGCCAAAGGAATTGGAGCCACATCAGCTAAGACTGCAGTGAGAGTGATAGAAGTAAGGGTGAGAAAAAACAGAGGATTTGGTAATTACTAATGGCTGTTTCAACACATTGGGTTCAGCAATTTAAAGGTTTTAGTGATACGGCTGCTCCCGGAGCATCTCCAGTCATTACTAATGACTTGCTTAATGTTAAAGTCCTTCATGGTCAAATAAGACCTAGAAATGGCCTCTCCAACTATAACTCTATTACAACTGCCTCAAGTGCAGATATCATTGGATTGTTTCATTACCCTCTTGTTAGTGGAACTAATCAATTGCTCAGGATGTTGCCGACGAAGCTGGAGTTATTGGGAGCCAACAGCTGGACAGATGTCACTGGCACTGCGCTCACTGGCACTACTACCACTCGTCCGCAATCCACCATTATCGACGACACGCTAGTTTTCACTAACGAAGGCGAAGACTTACCTCGAAAATATACTGGAAGTGGCAACTCAGCGGTAATAGCAGCAAGTACCTCGCCTTATGGAAAAGCGATTGCTGGTTACCTTGGTTTTTTAATGTTGGGAAATGTCAGTGACAATGGAACTTTTACAGATGTAGTTGATGGACACCGAATCATTAGATATAGTGATGATTGGGATAATGATTGGACACTTTGTAATGGAACTGAGATCGTCTTGCATGAAACCCCCGGCTCCCTTCTTCGTATGATAGTGCTTGGCAGAGACTTAATGTGCTACAAAACCGATGGGCTTGTAAGAGTGACATGGGTAGGGGGAAATATAGTTTTTAAACAAGAAAAAGTCGACTTTAATATAGGTTTCATCTCTCCACTAGCAATCAGAGCCGTTAATGATGAGCTGCATATTGGCCTCGGGAATGACGGAGTGCTTTATGCAATCACTTCCTCTGAGGTAACTCCATTAACTTATGATACGCTTTATAAGACACTGCCGAATACGATTTCATTAGACAAGTTAAAATATGCCAGGATGGTAGATAATCCGGAAGAGGCGGTTGCTTATCTCTTTTATGACAGGACAGGCTTGGCAACTCAATTGCTAGATTCTTATGTAGCGTTTAATTACCGTGATAAAACGGTGGTTAAAGGTAGGCTAGGAAAGAATGTTATAAGTTGTGATATTCATAAGCCCACTTCAACCTCTCCCATTGATGTGGTAGTGTCAACATTAACATTAGTAGATGAATTCGATACAGGGGTGGCTACAACTGATGATGGCACAGCGATTACTTCATATTGGACCACTGGCCCACAAAATATTGGAGAGGAAGGCTGGCTGACAGGAACAAGACTTATTTTTGATAAGCCGACAGGAAAAAACTGTCATATTGAAGTTAGTGTTGCGAGTGATGGAAGTAATTCCTTCCTTTTTCCTGAGACATTTCGGATCACAGGAGGGTCTAGCGATGATGATTTTGTGGAAGTTAGTTATCGACCTCCTGCAATTTATGGAAATTTCTTTAATGTTAAAATCAAATTCAAGTCATCAAGTCTTAATGCAGGTGTTGAATTACGAAGAGTTGGCTTAGAGATTAATCAAACAAAATCTTCAAGAACTAGACCTGTCCGTGAGAGTGATAGTTTGAGCTTATAATGGCAGCTCCCACTTCAGTTAGGGTCTGGGCTATTGCTCAGACCTCCACAGTTATTAAATGGAGTTATAGTGGTAGTAATGCAGTTGGGATTTACCGTGCTGCTGGTGCCGGTTATTCACTTATAGATACAGTTTCAGCGGCAACTAAGACCTTCGCTGATACTGCTTTGACTCCTGGGACGCTTTACAGTTATAAGTTGAGTGATGATGTTGGCGTTACTTTCTCATCAGTAGTCACGGTTAAGAGTCATGCTTGTAGTGATACTTCAGCGAGGAAAAAAGGCTTTGCTCTTCCACGCTTTAATAAGAAGCAGAGTTTTAAAGCTCATAACAAAGCAATGCGTGATATTGAAGACATCATAGAAAAGCGAGTTCTAACATCAACTCCTTGCAAGGCTTGTGTTACAAATAATGCTATTATTATTGATTGCTCCCTTGATTGTGATTGCTGGGAAGTGGAAGTTGACGCTGATATTAATTCCATCACTTTTCTCAACTGTGAGGGAGAAGAGCCGTGTATTAATTTTAGAATTCCACCAGGAGTGACGCGGGGAATTTGCGGATTTCCTCAAGGACATGGCGGCTTCTTCGGTTTTAGTGGAGATGAATGTACGCAAACACCAATAACTGGTGGAACTAACGGTCGAACAGTGACAACGGGGAAACAGCCACCTCGCAGTAAGCCAGGGAGTGGGAAGGGTAGTGGAGGAGCTGGTGGGAGTGGTTGTGAATGCATCCCCGGCAGTAAAAATCAACTCACCATTAAATGCTGCACTGCAGATTGCTCCATGAGTTGCTCAGGAAGTAAGTCACTACAAATAAAGATTTGTGGGGGTGCTGGCCCCTACAGTATTACGGGATCGGCAGGTCTTACATTTAAGAAGCAAGGTGGAACGACAGTAAGTAGTGGAATTACAGCTGGGCAGACAATTATTATCGCTCCACCTACGAATAGTGGAAGTGCAGTCGCAGGAACTGCTTATATTCAACAATTTTGGCGCTGCGTAAATTGTACTTCAGGTGCATGTGATAATGTTAATACGACTATGCACTTTGATGTAGGTTGTGATGATGTAAGTGATGGATGCTTTAATCCAGCAGATGGCCATAGTCATTGTTCTGCCTTAAATCCAGGCGTGGGAGCAGTTACTAGTAGTGCTGGTGGGGGTATTGCACCATGTTTACCGGAAGGCACGCATAGTTGCCCATCAAATCCAGGAAATACTTTTAGTAATACTTGTGATGATAGAACAGCACCGATGATAGCGGCAGGGTGTAATCCTTGTGGTGTGAGTGCGAGTAATAAGACCTTTACAGTGACTGATTCCCAGGGAGTTAGTGTAGTGACAACATTGGGAGCATAATGAAAGAAATACTGTTAAAAGGGCCACTGGGAGAAAGGTGGATTAAAGAAGGAGAAAACTTTCGCTTTCTCCCAGGAGAAGTGGTAGCTGAGGATGAAAAGGGAAATAGTATTATAAGAGGTGGTAGTTTTAATCTTCAAGACAATCTCCAAGATTCATTTACCGGTGATGGTTTGTTAATTGGAAACGTGATTAAAAACTTAACGTCAGCACTGGGAATTCGTCAGTGTCTTAAATGTAAGCAGCGACAACTTCGTTATAATCAAAAGGGACTAGAAATTCAACAAAAGATTAAAAAGGTTATTGGGTTATGAGCCTTAGAGAAGGACTTGAATGGACGGTTTATGACACTCCAATAGCATTGGAGGAAGTCACAGCCCCTTCAATTATTGAAGATAACACTTTAAAGATTTATGCTAAGGACAAAGCAGGGGTTTCAGCATTGTATTATGAGGATGATGCTGAAGTAGAGCATGATCTAAGTGGGGGGTTTACTGGGTCGGGGACGGCTAATCGGTTAGCCTATTGGACCGGCGCTACTGTTTTAGCTGCCAATGCCGCGCTTACATTTCATCGGGTTTTAGTGGCCGATGTTAACGGCCTTCCAGCTAATAATGGGGCACTTACTTTAGGTCAGGTGGTAGTCCCGGATAGCAATGGGGAGCTTACTGGAGAAAGTGGTTTATTTTGGGATGCTACCAATAAACGATTAGGAATCGGCACTAACACCCCTGGTATTTCAGCAGCAGCAGGGCGAAACTATATTACGGTTATCGGTTCTACAATTGGCGGTGTTTATGAGATGGGGACTAACCAAGCTGATGCAGACGGGAATTTTGTAGGACTGCTTCAATGGGCAGATAAGAATTCTACTCTTGCCAGTAAGAATAGAGCCGCCGTCATTGGAGCCTTAGAGGGCACTACTGCAAATCAGCGGGGTGGGAATATTCGATTTTACACGGCTGGGGATACGGTTTCCGCTCTAAGCGAGAGATTTAGAGTTGGGTCATTGGGGCAGTTAGGGATTGGCGGAGCGACTTATGGAAGTGCCAATGATGTATTTAAGAGTGGCGGTGCTAGTGCTGCCCCATCGTGGGTGGCACCAGCAGCAGTAACCGCAGCTTCTTCGAAAATCACCTTAGCGGGCAGCCCCTCCACGGCGGGGCTTGCGGCTTTTTCGATTGACGTGAACCAAGCTAATTTAGACCATGGAAGTATTGGTGGATTGGCCGATGACGACCACACTCAGTATGCTCTGCTTGCTGGACGAAGCGGCGGGCAAACACTGATTGGGGATACCGCGGCTAGTGGTGATCTTACGCTTCAATCTACAGCCCATGCAACAAGAGGAACAATAAAAATTATTGATATTCTCAATAGCAACACAGAAAGGTCTCTTTTAATTGGCACAGTAAACACAGTCTCCTTTTTTACTAATGCTCCTACTATTACAGAAATTGGTGGGACAACCACTAACAATACTGTTGGAACGTCGGCGTTGCTTCTCACTACAATTCTTAATGGATCAGCCGATCATGCATTAGGTTTATGGATAAATCCGACATTCCAGCCTTCAGCATCGATTGGCGTAGTTCGTGGAATATTTAATACACCTATATTTAATCCTGGTACAGGTGTAACACTTAGCGGAGCACGTGTTTCAGAATATACAGGAGTAACTGGAGATGGTGCGGGAGTTATCACAATCCTTGAGGGTTTACATATAGGTAGCCCAACGCTCGGAACTTTAAAGCCTGCAACCATTAATGGTTTGATAGTAAACAATCAAGGGGCTACTGGAATTACAACTGCTATTGGGATTAAGGTGATAGCTCAAAGTGGAGCTACCAATAATTATGATATGGAATTTACACGCAATGACACTACAGCTGCTGGTACTTACCACGGTAGAATTCCAGTGCTTTATAATGGAGTGCTTAAGTATCTTCATGCCTTTAATGCTTAGGAGAAAAAATGGCGATTACATTTGAAGAAGTCACGCAAACGGTTATTAATTTATTGAGAGAAAATGAAACACTTAAACAGCGAATCTTAGACCTGGAACGACAGCTTAAAACTAATGTCCGGGAACCGGACGAAAAAGGTATTGCATAGGAGGAAATGATTATGGCTGACTTTGGTACGACAGGTGGAGCAGGTGGAGCTGGAAGTAGTGATATGTTATCAATGATTATGTCATTACTCGGTGGAGGTGGAGATAAATCAGGATTACTTAAAACTATTTTAGCTCCATTACTTAAGATCCAAGAAAGAGGATTTCAGCCGCAACAGCAATCTCTCACTGATGCTTTTAGATCAGCAGGAGCATTAAAAGGTGGGAGTTATGGAGTTGCAATGCCACGATTGCTAGGGGATCAAGCTCTGGCAAGGAGTGCATTGATTGGCTCGACTACTAGTAGTATGTTAAGCCCTCTACTTCAATTTCTTATGAGTAGCCAACAAGGGACTGGTGGTGGGAGGGGTGGGAGTGGGGGAGGCTCAGGCTGGGAAAACATCCCGCCATCGTTAGGCCTACAAACGCCAATGACCCCTTCTACGGTAGCTCCTCCTGCCGCACCGGCAGCTCCTCCTAACCAGCCAATAGATATAGACAAAATACTCGCAAAAATACTTCAACCACAAGGAATAGATTATAGTGGTTGGGGAAATCCTTCACCTGCTGGAGCTCCACCTGATCCTAGGAACATAACTTATGGCCCATGGAGTGATGTAGATTCATCTGAAGGATGGTATTAAAATGGCTTATGATATAACACTTGGCGGTCAGACCTTTGCTATGGATAATCCCGCTTTAGTATTGGGGTTGTTAGATAATATTGCTAAAGTTCAAAAAGGCCAACAAGATACTAAAAAGCAAGAGGAGCAGCATCAAAAGCTTCTTGATACTTTAGCAAAGTATGACATTTCACCTCCCACCACTAATAAAAGCTTTGAGGATGTGGCCAGAAATTATCGCGGAGCGGTGAGTCAAGGTGAAGGGCAATATCCAGAGGAAGTATTTGAAAAACCACGACCACAAGTCCGAAATCTCAAACAGTTAACTGAAATCATCCAAGGCCTCAAAGGCTTGCCGCAGGAGTATGCTGGGAGCATAATTTCGCGACTTACGGGTATAGCGGATCAATCTCAACAACAGTTAGAAGCGATTACAAAATTAAGGGCGGCTTTATCCCAGCCGTCAAAGGAAGCTACACTCCAGCAAAAAGAAAAGGCTGGGGATTTGCAACAAGAGCAATTTGCAACTAGGTTGAAGCAGCAAGAAGCAATGCAGTTGCGAGGAATTAAAGCGGCTTATCTCCAAAATATCCTGAAAAGTAGCGTTAATCCTGAGGAACGTAAAAATGCTACTAAAGCATTAATGGAGTTGATTAAAGAGAATGAAAGTGTTGGTTATAGTAATTTTAGGAAGGAAAGTAAATGAATCCACAAGATTTGAAGGATTATATTGTAGTTCCTACACTTCATACAATTAGCGACTTCATTCCTAATTCGTTGGCAGCTGAAAACCTCCTTCTTGGAACTGCAGCGCAGGAAAGTCAGTTTTATTACTTAGATCAAACTACTAGCGGTCCTGGGCCTGCTTATGGCGTTTTTCAAATGGAGTGTGAAACTCACAACTCACATCTTGCGTGGCTTAAACAAAAACCTGAATTCTGGAAATTGATTCAAACTTATCAAATTGAGTGGATGGATAACTGTTTAGAGATGGTTGGTAATCTTTATTATGCAACGATAATGTGTAGAATTCATTATTTTCGGGTGAGGGAAACACTTCCTGCTGCTCATGATGTTTTAGGGCTTGGAAATTATTGGAAGAAGTATTATAATACCTATCTTGGAAAAGGAAAGGTTGATGAGTTTGTAAGGAATTATGAGCGCTTCATTAAGAATTTGAGGTAATTATGGGACTCTGGGAAGACCTTTTAAATACTCCAGGAATAAGAGAAGCCATGGCTCAGCGAGAGCTGGAGGCTGAAGGTAGTGTAATGGCTGGGAAGCGAAAAGAGCCAGGACGCTTAGGCATCACTGGAGATGTTATCCAGCAGATGCTAGAAGCTCTTAATCCAGTAGAGTGGATGGGTGGGCCGGGTGGCCTAGCTCATGTCCCACAAACTTTTAGGAAGTTAGGTTTCAGCCGAATAGAAGGACGATTAGACCCAAGTGGTTTTCTAGCAGCGCTGCAAAAAGAAGCTAATTATCCTCGATATAAACAATTAGTAGAGAGTTTAATACGAAGAACATTTAAAGGTGATGCCTTAAAAACTTATCGCGGAACTAGAGGCGGTGATCCATTATTGGAGCAAATAATGGCTGAAGGTAAGCTGCCTGGAGCTACTGCAGTCAGTCTAGACCCTACAATAGCTGAGAGTTTTGCTAGGATGACCGCTGGGTTGGAGAGACTGCCAGCTCATATAGCTAGAATAGAAATACCAGCTGAAGGAGTCATGGGGCTCGTGCCAAGACGTGGAGCTGGTTCTTATAGTGCGGAGAGGGAGCTATTAATCAATCCGCAATTAGCTAGGGATATTTCGCTACAAGCTAAAGTATCACCTAGTAGTAAGATGGGCACAATGGGCGGGTGGGAGTTACCATTATCTCCTCCTGAATCATTACTACAACAATTAATAGATAAGGTATTGAGTAGTAGGCAAGGAGGCGAGTAATGCCCACTTATAGCATTGATTTTAATAATGAGACTTATAAGTTTGACTCGCCTAACGAGAATCTCAGCGAGGCTGAAGCGATTGATATTGTTAAGCAAAACTTAACTGCAACTCCTATCACAACTCCTCCAACTGTTAATGGATTGCCAACTGGGGGTGATTGGCTTTCAGCAACACAAAGGAGAGTGTGGGAAGCAATGGGAGCGGGAAAGGAACTAATAACTGGAGAGTCACCTTGGAAGGCTTTGAAGAGTCTAGTTCCTGGGCAACCAGAGGAAATTCTGCCTAGTTTTGGTAGAGTTCTTCAAGGAGGTGCTAGTCTTTATTCAACTCTCTTAGCTCCATTGGAGGCAGTGGGAGAGGCCACTGCAAGCAGTCTAGGGGCAAGTAAAGGTTATGCAAAATTGAGTGGTGATATCACAGGCATGGTTGGGACCCTTGGCCTGGGTTTGATGGCAAAAGCTGGAGTTTTAGGTCCTTATATGTTGCAGCTGGCAAAAGTTCTAGGTGTTGGTCGTAGTGGTCAAACGATTCAAGAGGCCATGAAACATGATCCACAATTGAGATTTGTGGTCAGTAGAGAGCTAGAGAAAAGCAGGGCAATTCAAGAAAGTGCTGGGATTCTCAAGCCTGCAGCTGAAGCAGGACCAGAAGCAGCACAAGTTATAGCAACATCACCTAAAACCATTCCAAAAGCTTTAGAAGAACTAGCTAGAGGTGAGTCGACAATTGAGGAGCTGGCATTAGCTGCTAAATCACCTGAGCTGGCTGGAGAGATGCTAAAAAGGAAACAATTAGCCGTTCAACAGTTTGATGAAGCAGCTCGTAGTGGAGGTTTAGTGGGAGAGCCACCTCCAGAGGCGAGATTTGAAGCGGTAAAGGGAGTCGAGTTTCAACATCCTACTTCAACTTCATTTTTGCCGGATTGGATGAGATTAGATTTTGTAAGAAGGGCCATCGCTGATCAGCTGCCAGAGGGTGTTATAGCTGAACTAATCAGGCCTCGACCACTAGGCAGTTTGCCAGATTTTGGTGGGTTAGGTACATTAGGCACTCCTGGAACAGTGGCTGCTAAATTGTCAGCGGAGGGGGCTGGGGCTGCTTATGAAATGTCGCTAGCTCAAATGAAAATTAATCAAGGGATTGAAGCTAGAGCTTTGAGAGCTACTAAGGCCATTACTGGAGTCTCAGATCAAGATGTTAGAGCTGCAGTGTTGGCTAAAGCAGCTGAAATTCCTAGTGACACTGTTGCACAATCAAAGAGTTTTGGAGATGCTGCCAAAGGTGTTTTTAAGTGGATAACTGATAAGTATGAAATTGATAGGCAAATTATAATTCCTAGGTTAAAGGAAGATACTCGAAATCGTTTAATGAAACAAATTGAAAAAGAATTAAAAGTTAGTAGTAAAGCGTGGGGGGAGGAAGTTGATCAAACACTTCTTAAGACTAGAGTTGCTGAAAAACTTGATAGCTTAGGAATGGATAAATGGGGCATAAAAGAATATCTCACTAGGATTTGGCCAGGAAATGTCAGAATTCTAGATGATAAAAATGTTCTTCATGGAAGTGCTGATTATAGGTTAGCTGCACAAATGACAATTCGAGATATTGTACAAGAAAATCCTGAGCTGGCAGGAAAGCTTCATACTAGCACAACTGGCTATTTTGATGCCGATCTGCTTAGAACTTTTAGAGGAAGGGTTAGTCGTCAATATGAAAATATTACTAAAGGCATGGAGCTGTCACCAGAGGAGATAGCAGCTGCGGAAAAAGGTGATTATGGATTAGTAGGTAAGACCAAATTTAATCCTTTCCTTCTTGAGCGACAGGGAAAGGCTAGTGGCTATTCAAAAGATTTTCTAACTATCATGAACACTTATGATAGAGTTACCGAAAGATGGATGAATCTTACTGATCTTAGTAATAAGGTAGCCCCAGTGATAAAAGAAATCGGAGTAAAACAGCCAAATCTCGCATGGATGCTACAATCAACATTAAAGCAAGCTTGGGGATTTAAAGCACCTCTTAGCGGACTTTTTGATTCTTCAATGGCTAAAGTCCCGATCTTAAGAGACATATTACCTCCTGGCTTTCTTGATCGTGCTGAAGGGCTGATGAAGGCGGGAATTGTTAATGCTTATCTCCGTTTCAGTCCTAGGTTTCAAGGTGTTAATGCAACTCAATTACTAGCTACTGGCTGGCCAGTTGCTGGTGGTGGAGACATAGTAGCAGGATTAAGAATGGCAGCAAGTAAGGAAGGTCAGGCATTACTGAAGCAGCATGGAATTACGGGAGCGGCTGGAAAAGTAGAGGACTTCGTTAAGGGGTTGGGGCCAACTGAGAGGCTTAATCAAGAAGGTATTTTTGCAACTTTTTATTTAAAGGCCAGACAGTGGGGATTAAGTGATCAACCGGCGGCTGATTATGCAAAATTGAGAGGTAATATCTATTCGCAATTTTTAGGCTTGACAACTGACCAGCCATTGGCTTTTCAAAAAGCACGCTTCCTAGCCCCTTTTGACATGTTCACTATGTTTCAAAGATTTCCCATAAAACAGTTTGAAATGTTAGTGGATTTAATGAAAGACAGGAATTTCCCTGGAGCGGCGAAGTGGCTGGGAGTCAATTTAGCTCTTGGGGGATTTAAAGCTGCGACATTTGGAAATGCAGGATGGCTCACTTACCGGCTTTATAAAGACATAGAAAAGGAGTATGGAAAAACAGTAGCAGATGTGTTTCATCTCGGGTTGCCATCTCTTGCTGGTGTAGATGTGAGTGGCAGCGCGCAGTTATTTAATTTGCCTTTTGGAAGTGGTGTATTAGAGCGCTTGGGAAGGTTCCTGGGCGGGATTGTTGGGTCCACTACAATTAGTGTTGTTGGTAATATGATGAGTAATCAAGGCCCGGAGGCGTCGGCATTGAAGCGTGGCGTTAATAGTTTGATAGAGCGAGTGCCATTATTTAAGCAGCTGAAAGACCTCTCAAGACTCTTTACGGAAGATTATAATTTTAAAGATCCAAGTGGTAGGTTGCGATTTGAAGGCGAGGCTAAAGATGTGATTAAGGGATTTTTAGGTTTTCGTCAAGCAGGCGGCGAGATGGGAGTGACTACAGGGCGCAGCCAGATGCGCCCAGCTGAACTCGATACCTTTGTTAGCAGTCTGAGAGAAGTGACTGAGAGGCGTAATGATGTATTGAATTATGCTGCTAGCAGGTATGGGCAAGCGATGTTGAGTGGGGTGGATTTAGGAGAAAGCATGCAAAAAGCGGTGGAAAAGGAAGTGAATCAGTGGAATTCACTGTGGCCACAATTCCCCATAAGTGGCAGTGATATTATGGAAAGAGCTCAGCGCCGACAGCAATCAGCATTACAAACTCTAGGAGAACGCATCCTTCAGTCATCACCTAAAGCTATTAGACAGAGTGGAGAGTTTTATGAAGAACCACCAGAAATTTCAAGTGGTGGTGGTTAAGATGGAAAACATCTTCTACAGTCGGGCGAATTTGTATATCCGTGTGCAGGACACTCATAAGCAGTAATGGTGGGTAATTCACCCTGAAACTCTATTTCCTCGCCTTTAGATACTGCTTCCTCAAATATCCAGCGGTTATGGTGGCCATAATTAAGAAGCCCTCCGCTCCAAATGAAACGACTGAAAAGTGAAAGCTCTTTCACTTCTAGAATTGTGGTGTAGCAATCAGTATGGCTGTGATGAAACGTCTTATTTAATAATGATTTTACATTTTGGCAGTGGCATTCTTTAATTTCAAACTCTCCAGTTGAAGAATTAGCTTTAACAATTGAGCCAAGGCCTTGACAATTAGGGCAAGTCATAATTGCTCTTCTAGTAGCTTTCTGACAGTTGAATCAACATCTTGGAGTTTTGTATCGCCGGGGATATGAATTTCAGCCACTACAAAATCACCATCCATCAGACCTATAACTTTATGGCCCTTTGGACAATCTGGTAGAAATCTAAGCGCGCCTAAATCCATTTTAATGTCCGGTTACCGGACGTGATTTCTTTTTATCAGCTTTGCGTAGAGTTTTCTTATTATATTCACTTAGCAATGCAGCCCCAAGGACGTTATAATTGGCTTCATCAAGAAATCGACCTTCAATTCCTTCTGATTTAACCTCCCCAAATTTGACATAAGTACAAATAGCGAAAACGTGCTTCATCCAATAAACTGCCCAAACCTGAAGAGGAGTCATTCCAGTTAGCGATGCGACTTCTTTAAAGTTGAGGAAGCGATCATCACTTCCTTGTGTATAGTCGTGGCCCTTAGAAATTAAGAGTTTTTCTTGAGAGGAATGAAATTGTTTAAGGAACTTATTAAATTTCTTTTTAGTCATTATACCTCCAACTAAGATCTAAGTCTATAGCAATATAGATAAATGATAATCCTATAGTAAGTCCTCTATATCTTGAGTACTCCAGTGACCCAAAGTAACAATAGAAACCAATATGTGGCCATCGACCAAAAGGCCTCCAGCCTATAGATACCTTTAATGGACCTATACGATAATTTTTAGTCATTTTTGAAGTTCTCCTGTAAATAGCAGATCATGTCAGCCCAAGATTTATGACTCGGAATCATAGCATGAAATACATTTCTAATTGGGCCGATTCGGAAACAAGTACAATCTGAAAAGATTGCCATTCCTAATTCAACGTCCCTTCCTCCAGTATTACTTTCGTCAATAGTATCAATAATAAAAATGTCTGTCTTTTTTATCTCTTCAGAATCGCGCTGGGCCTCTTCAATACTGGCATCTATATTAGGCCCTAGAGAGTCATTGTCAGCAGAAATCTCAACATTAACATCAGGATCCATCCATTTTGAGCGGACTATGAATCCTAATGATTGCAAATGCTTTTTAATAGGCCTTAAGCGATAGCGGGAGTGGAATTTGGAAGCGATGTAGAGAGTAAAAGCCATTTGTTTTGTTTCTCCTTTTATAAAGTCGTGTTGGTAAATTGGCATTAGCTTGCATCCAAAACAGATTTCTGTTTAATATCCACTCTTATTGACATAACCACACTCCTCCAGTAATCTAAGCAGTTGTTTAATTACACCTTTGTCAAGAACAATAGTATTAGTTATATCAATACCATCTTCTGCAGTTAATATGACTTCATCTAATTCATTAGTTTGAGCATAAACTCCGTCTCCTAAATAACCTTTCATAATTAGTCCTCCGTTTCAGTAGTCATAATTTTAGGTGATTTTAGTTGGATGTTTTGAATAAACTGAGAGTCGAGGATTTTATAAATCAATCCTGGCTTACTTGTTTTTGGATCTTTTCCAACGACTTCTAAAATTCCACCTCCTTGCTTAAGTGTCTCCAACACCATTCCTAGTTCCGTTGACGAAAGGTGAGAGTAGTTTCGTTTTGTAAGCTCTTGTTGGCTAATAACTCCATTTCTTGCATGAAGAATTTGTTGAAACACTCTGACCACATCTTGGCTTGTAGCAGCGCCTCCATGTCCAGCAAAGACTGAGGGAAGGCCTGATTCCATCCATTTAAGTGCATCTAACCCTCCTTCAATCTCCTTTGGAGTGATTTCAAGGTCATCTCTATCAGCCACAGACAACACCATTGCAAGCTTGAGCAAATGAACAGATTTCCTAGATGCATAACCACGTAAGCGTTCGTCTTCAAACTCGTCCTCGGGCTCGGGAGCAGAAAGATAGTACTTCTGGTAAGCATCAAATCCTCCTGGAGTAAATCTAAATGTACCTCGCAGGTTCCCAATACTCGCCAAATCTTTAATAAGAAGCTTTTTGAGGGATTCATATTCTACTCCCCAGGGTGGGATAGGTACCCTTTTTCGTCTACCGCCAGCCCATATAAACAATATGCGCGAAGTGAACCCTTGACCCACAGCGCTGGTGGGGATGCAATCTTTAAGCGTTTGCGGAGTGGTAGCGGCAAGCATTGTAACATAAGGTGCAATGATAGTTTCAGAATCACGCGAAATAGTTTTCTTTTCCCACTTCTTTGGGCAGTCATACAAATCAGTAAGGTCTGCAATAACCCCACTTCCGTAGGCGTCGGGGCCCATAAAGACTCCAAGCTCACTGGAGTAGATAATAATGGGACTGCAGAGTTGGATTGTTGCTTCATTAGTTGTTTTTGTAGTGCTACTTGTAGCTTCAATACGTTTTTCAGTTGCATTTGATAAGTCCTTTATTAATGCTGCGCCGGTAATCTTATCACTAAATTTCCTTAGTCCAGCTGCGACGGCGAGGTCTATACCAATTCCAGTAGCTATAGATTTCCTCGCGCCTGATGGGCCTACTAGAATAACGTAGAGGTTTGGGTAAATCTGGAATTGGTTCATCTGAAAGAACACTTGCCGCTTCGTGGCAGCACTTATAATAGAAGCTGCTGTCCAGAAGTGATAGGCATCGGGAGACTCTGTTTCTCGAGTAAACTCCATGTAGCCTCTTAGCCAATTTTGAAGGTTTCTCATTAGTCATTTAAGCTTTCCAGTCTAGTCGATGGTTTTTCCACGACATTAGCCTTTCTTAAGTTGCTATTCATGAAAGTATATAGCTAACAGCATAGTCCATTTTTAGCCTCCAAAATGTCGAGGGTCAATAACTATCTGATGTTCTTCTAAATACTTAACCCTTTGTTGGAGTGCTTCAAGAATTGCTTTAACACTTTGAAAATTGGCTGAGGAAATCCATGAAAGGCTTGACTCGCGTCCAGTAGGAGACATTATGAGAAGATGAACTACTTTATCTTTTCCAAACCTTCCATTAAGCATCTGTTGAATGCTAGAGCTCCAAGTAATGAGGGCATTTTGAATTTCAAAGCGGTCATTAGCGTCACGATTAATGGGTGAGCTTTCAACTTTGCACTGAGCTGCATCAAATTCCTTATCATCCATTTTCCTTCTCCCTTATGTCAACGCAGTCGACTTCATAACACTTAATAGCATCACTAGGCGTATACACGACAACTTCATCATTATAAACAGCTATATGAAATATGTTACGCCCTACTTCACATCTTATTATTTTTTCAGCGGTGACTTTTTGGGTGTTGTTATTGAAAGTTATTTTCATTTTATCTCCTTTTTATGTCCGGTAACCGGACGGTTTTCGTACGCCAAGAGTTATTTCCGCTACCTCAGTTGGGTCATCACTTCCTACCCATTCTATCTTCTCATCTACATTCACTAGCCAGTTTTCCTCCTTAGCATACCATAAGAGGGCTCTTTGATATTGGAGGCATGCCTTTACTAGTTGACCTTTACTGTTGGCAGCTTTTAATAATTTTTTAGTATTCATAAAGGGTTGTCCTTCCAAATGATTACTTCACTTAGCAAATTCATGACTTCATCACTCACTCGATTTATCACATCGCTAGCCTCAGGATTATCCACATGCTTATGTGCTTGGCTATAGCCAAGAGCAACTCCCTCCTCCACAGCCCGGCTAATGATGTTATACCAATTAGGTTTCATGAGAAGATTCCTTTCTTTAGCACTTTTTGTATTTGAAGTTTACGCTTAGGGGACATGAATTTGTAAATAGTCATTAGGAATCCGCGAGCTCTAGCTCCATACAACTTCCAGTGAAATATGGAACCACCTAGTGCATTCAAACTTCCATCTGAGTGAGATAGCTGGCCTCCAAATAGTCTTTGTAATTGTAGTAGTATGTCTACCTCTTTTTGAGAAATACATACTAATTGACTGGTTTTAGGAAACGCACAAGTACCTTCTCCTTCAAATAATCCAGCTGCCCATGCTATATCTAAAGGTCCTGGACGACAAGTGGCCTTAGGCGTTTTATTAAAAGATTGGCCTAAAGTGTTACCTTTACTTCTCCCATCCATAATCCCTCCTATTATTTCTCAGAACAACGAATATAGCTTCTCCTTTATCTTCTTTTCGTCGAAGAAGCCCTCCGCCGTCGCCCTTTCTTCCCATGCGGAGTAAGAGGTATCTTCACCTGGGGAATAGGAAAGCATAGCACCCCACAAATAACCCCAACTAAATTCTCCAGGGATGAAGCAATCCTTATCTTTATTGTTGATATCTCGCACCACGTAGTGGATATCTCCAGCTTTTTCAGCTGCCTCTGCAAACTTTTCAGTGAGGTGTGGGTCACCACTGGCCAAGTAAGAGTCGTGGTTTTGTTGGTGCCATCTGACACTTGGGAACTCTTGCCACAGTCTGAGCATTGCCCGATTAGTGAGGTCTGGAACAATACACTGTGGTTCCCAACTAACGAGGTCTCTAAGGATTTCATCAGGCAATTGACCTGTATGAGTGATAGCACTGCAGGCCTTAAAACATTCCCTAACCCTGCCGAGTGGAGTGGTAAGTCTACCTGTAGTTTTAACGGTGGTGGCGACGGAATCGTGCCAATCGTCAATTTCAGGGGTTTCTTTTTCATAAATTGAGTAAGCCGCCTTCATAAAAAGGTAATCGACATTAGCTTGAATGGCGGCTGCTTTATAACCCAGCATGTAATCACGGCCATGGACGATTCGCTTAGCGGTGTCATAACGAGGAGTGTCATTAATGATAGTTAGGGGGTCACATTTCCATATCTTTCCACCGACTAGCTTGTGAATTTTGATGGGGGAGGCGAAGACTTCATTGAGAAACCTGCAATCACTTTTCCAAGCCACATGCCTCGCTTCTGCTTGACTAAGGTCCCTTTGCCAAAATACATTTCCAACAGGAGGCTCATACATGAGTCGCATAACTTTACTGATTGTTTGAGCAGAACTCCCCCTCCATTTAGGAGACTTCTTAAAAGTCCACCTTGACGTTTTCGTACCACCGATGAGCGGCATGAAGGGCAGGTAGAGACTACCATCATTGTCAGTGTCAAATTTAGCATTTATGTAATTACTCTCCTTTGTTCTGAGGTGACGCTCCTCAAGGATTAGTTTTAGGTGAGGGATATTTGGAAATTCAGCACGAAGTTCTTTTAACTTTTTCTCCTCTGTGGTAAGTGAATCACTTCCACGCTTCCTTTTTTCTGGGAGTCGCAATTCTTGATATAACAACTTTTGAATTTCAGGACTCGACTTGACGTTGATTTCCCTACCAATAAGAGTGGTGAGTTCACTATGTTTAAGAATTCGTTCGTCAGCCAGGTAACCGGCAAGCTTAGCATGCCAACTTCTATTAAGACGCAGTCTATTCCTTTGCATCTCCAGCGCGATGTTAAGAAATGGATGGCTAAGTGTTCTATAAACTTCATATAGGTTTTTCTCTTTTAAGTCTTTTGTGAGGGCAGCAGTGACCTTAGGGGTGGCAACCATATCCTTACAGTTGTAAATCCAGACTTTTTCATCCGGCACGCTTTTTTTCCAAGTCTTTCCCTCATCTTTATAATAAGGATAATAAGTGAAGATGGAGGTAAGGAAGTCTAGGCCTTTTGGTAATTCTGGGAATGCTACGTTAGCCATAATCATGCTATCGGCGGAAAATCCACTGGGCTCAACTCCCATATCGAGCATATACTCAATGTCATAAACCAGATTTTGATTGCATAATTGGTTGTTATCTCTCGCAGCCAGGGATAATCTTTTCCAGATTTCTGCTTCCTCAGTTGGACCCCAAGCAGGGCCAGTAGTCGTCTGAATAGGTATGCAGATGGCAGTATCTGGCCGTAGCGAAGAGAATAATCCAACGCAGTTGAGGGTGTCGCCCCGAGTCTCAACGTCCAAATACCACGGCGAGTTGGAGGTTTGAATGTGATCGAGAAATTCCAAGACCTGGGTGAGTGTAGGCCTAATGATAAAAACATCTTCATCCTCCTTTAGCTGCTTTTGGGGGCTTTTTGCCTCCGCTGCGATTCTTTTGAAGAACTTAATGGTCGTGTAGTATTCTTCCCAGTTATCACGCATAATATACGCTGGGTGGACGCAAGGAATGACTTTAAGTCCTGGAATTGCACTACTTTCCAATATCGACCCTTGCCACTTTGTAATCCCTTCACAATCAGTGAGACATTGTAGTGCTTCATTTCCGAGGGCTACAACCACATTAGGTCTGTAGCGTGATAGCTCGGCGATGAGGAGTTGTCTCCACCATTGCAACTCTTCCGTTGGCTGCGAGCGTTTTTTAGGGTCATAATAGTAGATTCCAAAATCCTTTCCTTCTCCTGGCCAGGTTTTTACAACATTACTTCGATTACATTTTTTGAAGTCAATTCCAGCATTCCTACATATCATTGCTAGCATATTACCACTAGCACCAACAAATCCTTGTGGCTTGAATTGTCGGGGGATGCCACAACTTTGACAGTTTCCAGGATAAGGTACTCCATGCTTACACTTATCACAACTCCACCAATTTACCTCTGTTGACCCCGCAGCCTCGCCAACAAGAGTGATATTATTCCACTCCTTTTGAGGAAGGATAGTGGGAGGGCAAGTAATTTTGTAACCAGTCGTTGGGAGGTGAATCAAAGTCATGGAGTACTTCTATCTAATCCGCTTCATTTCGGCTCCTTGAGGGGCGGGATTGTCATGGTTCCCACTCATCTGGATTGATGCCGAAGTCGCGGAGGGCCAAAACTTCTTCATTTACTGAACGGTCCAGTGGCGCTTGGTCTTGAGGATACTTATAGTGACCACAATCTTCCATGTTGCGTTGTAGCCGTTTGTTTCGTGCTCGTTCCTCCACTAGCTTGTGGATAACTGTTTCGCACCTATTCATCCAAAGAGCCTCACTCGATGTATTTGGGTATTCATTTTGTGAGATTGTCCACAACTGTCCTAGTTCCTTGTCTTTCATTGCTTCACTTCTTTTCACGCTGAAAAAAGGGGGCCTCGCATTGGGATAATCATAAGTCAGCCCTTAGCCATCAAAGTGCGCCTGTTTTTCTTTCATCCATTCAAAGCCGGGATGCTGACTTTGAGCTTGGCGCGCTGCTTTTAAGATTGGAGTGTTTTTTCTGCAGTTTTGACATATCATCACGCCTTTGTAATTTGGAGTTATGTAAGGACCTGTGGGCATTTTTATTAGTAAGATTGTATCGTCTACGAGGACAGTTTGGAAACAATTTTTGAAGTTGAAGCACTTTTTTGTAAGCATCTTTTGCAAGCTCCTTTCTGATCTTTTGTCTTTTTGTTTTATTACTAATAGCTAAGAGGAAACGTGACTGACGTGTTGTAGTGCTAGGAAAAGTCGTGATGGCTTTGTAATAGTATTTTTTCCTGGCCTTTCTGGCTTGTAAACGGTGTTTCTTTCTATAGCTATTCTGATAATCTCTTTGCTTTGCTAATGAAATAAGGTTGGGTGTGCCTTGTGGATAGCCCAGAGCTATCATTCTTTTAACATAGCGTTGTCGGCGGTCTATATTCAAATGCTAGTACTTTTCTTCCAAGGATACCATGAGCTATTCCACATATTTTCTCTTCTAGTAGCCGTTCTTAAATGTGTTGGATTAACACACAGTCTGTTTCTACACTTATGATCTATCTCACAACCTTTTCCATGTTTAGATACTCCAGATGGAGGTGCACATCTAAAGTGAAATTCCCATGCAACTCTATGTGCATACTCCCAGTTTCCTTTACGGCCTATACGATTACTCAATCTTCCATATCCATTGGCCGTGGCTCCTGTCCAAAGCCAGCATGACTGTAGATTATTGCAAGGTTGAACTTTAGACCAAAATCTTTCAGCAAATGTCATAATTTACCTATATGGAAGTGTGCCAATCTAAGCGCCACTTTCCACTACGCTTTTCTTTTCGGATACTTGTAATAACAGCTCCGAGATCGCTCGGTGGCAACAAGAGTGCCTCAACATAACCTCCACTAGGAGTGTCCGGAGGATAGGCTCTTTGAAAGCTTCCAGTGCCGCAATAAGTTCGTTTTTTAGTGACATAATTCCCTTGTGAGTCATAAATTAAGCAGTTATCGGAAATGGCCATCTTAGTGTTATCATGGGCCATGAGATAAAGGTTAGCTTCAAATACTTGATTCATTGCTACTCTCTTGATGACCCGTGCTCCAGGAGTTCTCGCACCCCCATAACCATGAGCACCAAGGATACGAAATTCCAAGTTGTGACCCAGATCCAGATGGTAAAGCCCAAGCTGCCCCACGTAAGTAGTAGAAAGAAGGTCTGCCAGATGCTCAGTATTAGAAGCCCCACGATATGCCTTCCTAAAAAACGCCGAGTAGCATCCATAATGATGACCCTCCTGGAGACCTAAAATATGACCTTTCCACGGCGACATAACTTCAGCAAATTTGAGGGTGATTCTTTCCACCAGCTTATCATATTCTTTTAAAGTTGTCTCGTGCTTGCCAAAGCCGCGATTGGCAGAATTATCACTAGCACGTTCACTGGGTGATTGAAAATCATTATAATCTCCCAGCCCAATTCCAGCGATGAGATCACCTGCTTTCAGCTTTTGTGAGCCCCACTCAACATAGCGATGAAATCTTTCTTTGTCACATTCCTCTGTGTTGTAGTGAATGTCATTAAATGGAGCAATCCACAATGTCTGACCTTCTTTTAAATTAATTGTCTTTTTAACGTGTAACATTATTGAAACCCCCCCCTAGAAAAATTAGGAAAGCTCCTTCCGCCACTCCGATTACAAATGTTAGTCCTTCTTATAAATTAATTGTCTTTTTAATGTTAATCCTCTATTAATCCGTAGTAAAAGTGTCATCTCCACTATTCCTATTAAAAATCCCAACCACCAGTCTAGAGGATATTCTTGAAGAATTCCCCCAGTAATAAGCCCAACAATCCAAGATATTAGTATCATATGTTAGCCTTTCTTATAAAATCATGGAAGATGTCACCATTCTCTCTTATTTTGTGGGCTTCATACTTAAATATCACCCGGCGATAAAACTCACTATTAGCATCATTCGCTGCAGCAACTGCATCGCTGAGGATTTGATAACTAAGTTTATTATCAATCACTGCACCTTCACAAAACTTCATCTGAAGCACATTAATACAATAGCAAAGCTCGCCTTTTTCGCCAATAAAGATTTTATCAAGTAATGTCTTTAAGCGTGCTTGCTGTGACTGTTTTATGTAAGGCATAGCTCTCCTTAGTTTGAGGTTTAAATAACAAGCTGAATATTGGGCAGTTTTGTCTATATCTCACCCAGCTCAATAGTTCTCCTTTAGAATGGAAGGTCATCGTCATGTTTAAATATTAAAACTACTGGAGTGGTTGACCGATAGCGACAATCCTCAGCAACTTGTAGGGCTGTATAAACCTGTTGGATGGTAGTGCCACAAGGTATTGTTATTTTAGTAACTCGTTCAGGTTTTCCCGCCCTATTAAAACTCTCGACAGTTACTTGGGAACTCATTAATCCTCCTCATCTAACAAAGATTGCATTTCTTCTTGCAATGATTTAGGAGACTCAACTTTAACATTTCCACTCAAACGTTCTAGGATGCTAGCGTAGTAGGCTTGGTCTTTTTCGATGACTCTAAAGTCACGCTGAAGTTGTAATGCAGCCTCAGCTGTCGAACCGCTGCCGCCAAAGAAGTCAAGAACTGTTTCATTAGTGGCTGTTGACGTTTCAATAAGCTGGCGGAGAAGCGAGCAGGGTTTCTCAACCGGGTGGATTTTGTTTTTCGATGGAACCGGATCATGAGTGAGGGCGTTTGATTGTCCTTGCTTAAGGAGGGGTCTATGGCCCTTACGACAAAAGAAAGCTGCTTCATATCCTGAGCCCCAACGAGAGTCTGGATGATTAACTTGGCCAGGACCTGGCTTGACCCAAATGAGGGGTATGGGCTCAACTGTGAATCCAGCCTCAGATAAAGATTTGAAGATTTTTGCATAGGCTTTAATATCAAAGAAGAAATAGGCATGAGTATCATCCTTTAAAAGACGGTAAGCCTCAGAAGCAACTCGAGCAGTCAAATCCATAATGTCGTAAGTATCATCGTCGTAGATGACTGGATGAGCATTACCTTTTTTTGTCTCACCAATATCTAAGTTTATCCCATAAGGAGGATCGGTGATGATGCAATGGATCGAATTGCTTGGCCAGGTTTTAGTGATCTCGAGGCAATCGCCAAGGAAGACCCGTTGCGAAAGATCAAGACCTTGAGAGGTTTGCGAGGGGATTTCGCCTTTTTGAGCTTGCTCGGTGAGCTTTTCCCGTCTAGCCATAAGTCGCAACTTATTGTTAGCTTGAGTTTTGTTTTTACTTTCAGCGAGCTCAGGATGCTCTTGCATTGCTTTTGCGAGTCGGACATCTTCCCAAAATTCACCTCTACTTTCTCCAACATGCTCAGCAACCTCTCTAATCCCATCACCGTAAAGTTCTTTTCGAACTTCATAAATCCTAGCCTTTGCCCTGACTTCGTCTTGAAAAGAGAGATTTTCCCTTTGGAGGTTTTCATCAAGTTCTATTTCCTCAGATTCCAAATGACTAAGGCCTTCTTTAAAAATAGCTTCAATTTCAGGCTCTTTTAAAAGGGCATTTGCTAGGAGCCGTCGGTAGCCTGCAACTAGCATGTATTTGAGATGAGATGACCTGTCCGGGAACCGGACAAAATCCATTTCTGTGACTACAATAGGATGCCATTGGCCTTTCGTCTTAATGCTGACAGCTAGTTCAGCAATTTTCGATTCATTGACTTTTGTCCGTTGCCTGTCGGGTGGGATGAAAATTTCTTTAACTGGAAGTTTCATTATAACTCCACAGCTTTTATTTGTTTTATCAACTCTACAGCAGCAGTAGAATCTACTACTCTGTATCTATCTAAAACCGTAAATCTTTTAATAGAAGCTACTTCCTCAGGCGTTAGATGAATAATAAGACCTAAAAGTGGTTCTTTTCTAGGAATTGGGAGTGAGCGCTCTTCGATTACTTTCATAACTTTTCCTTTCTAAAGCAAGTAAATCAGTAAGTAAATCAGTGATCTCCAACAAGACAAAGGTTTTATTCGCAAGCCACAATTAAGTGGACTTCTTTACAATTTGCCCCACCACGACCTCCCGTAGGGTCCTCAGGGTACTAGTTTGGTTACTAGCTGTAAAGTGTCTTCTTAGAACGCTCCACCTGCATGGAGAATCACTTAGCTAGTGATGGAGTTAAATCGCCTATCACGAGTTTGATTTTAGAAATCTCTCTGAAAAGGTTCTCCATCACTGCATTGGCAACGGCCGGAGGACTTATGCCCCTCGCAAAACCGTTGCCAAGTCTGGATAGTTAGAGCCCTCTTTATATTTTACAGTTCCAACAAATCTGATGGTTTGTAAGTCCTCTGTGGAGAAGGAGCCATCAGGATTCCATTGATAACCTACAACGCTAAAAAACTTCTTGATGGAAAAAGTAGGGTCATCACTGCTGAGGGCTGTTGGTGCCATACTCCAATATTTCTTAAATTTAACGTGCTCCCATCCATTATCACTTACCACTAAAGTAGCGATAATCTGAGCTTCTCGATTTCCAGTTTTAGCGTTAGGGTTTTTTGAAATCCCAGCTTCGGCAAGTTGGATATTGAAAGTGAAAGGCTGGCCTGCAGGGAGGCGTGGCTTCTCGATCACTTCATTTAGATTTACCTCAAATGTTGACATATGCTTTTTCTCCTTTAATGTTATGCCACTGTCTTAGGTGGGTTATCCACTTTGGGAGCAGAAGCGTTAATAAGACTTGATCGTTCTTTAATGATTTTTTGCCAAATAGTTGTTTGTGGCTCTTCATTATCAAGAGAGCGAAAGGAAGTGCGAGCCGCATATGTGTTGTCGCTTCTCGTCCTTACAATGAATTCGCTTCCCTTAGCTGTAGTCGGCCTAACTTCGCAATGCCAGAATTCGTTGAAGTAGCCGGGGATTCTATTAGGAGCCTTTTTGCCAGTGACATCAATAACCTTATAAACTCTTTGCGTGACCTCATCATGAATAGTGCTCTCATGACAATTCATAATGAAGTTAATCTTCTTTCCGCAGATTCGTGCAACAATTTCTTCAAATATAGCAATCTGGGAATTATAATGTTGAAGCTGAGGGTTCATTGTAACTGGCTTGCCATCTAAAGCTAACACTCGATTCATAATTCCTTTCATCATGAAAGTGCCAGAATCAACAACGAAGGTTTTAATACCTAGAGAAGAGAGCTTTTCTATTTTTGCCTGCATTAAAGTAAAGGCTTCACCTCCAATGTTGCCGTCGCGGTAAGGATCACTTTCAACATACTGCCATAGGGTTTGTGGGAGAGTAGCCCGGAGGGAAGCAATTCTTAAGTCCCAATCAGCTACATAAAGTGGGCGAAACTCTTCAAACTCCACTAAGCGACCAATGAGAGTTGTTTTCCCTGCTCCACTCGTACCGTAAGGAAGGAGACGGAGTGGATCATTTTCTAGGGTTTCATTCAGTTTCATTCTAACTCCTTAACTGGTGCTAGGCATTTCATCATTACTTTCCTCCAGTGGTAAGTTTTCTAGCCTGACCTCAAGCTCCTTAACATCAAGCGCGCCTCGTTGAATAGCGCCCCAAAAGCGGCTCCAGGTTTTAGCGTTGGGAAATGTGAGAACGCCAATGGAAGTATGTTGGCCTTCTATCACAGCATCGGCAATTATCCTAATTTTGTTATCAGGGAGTTGTGTTCGACGAAAAATTATTAGCATTATTAATCACCTTCTTTTGGATATTCTTCTTCTTCACAATAGCCTTTACAACCAATACACCATCTGGAGCCATTATAGGTTGTATCTCCAGTCCACACTCTACAACCTGTATCAATGTCTATAGTAGAGTTATTAAGCAACAAACTAATCATCAATAGGACTCATCCTTTCTGACTCCAGCGGGGTCCAAATAGCCTTACGAAAATCCATTTCAAGACGTTGTTTTCGAGCTTCAAAAGGGAGAGTGCAAATTGAGAAGTAATCGCAGGGTGAATTATAAGCGGTACAACTATAACCAAAATTCATGATAAAGTTGCCAGTGAGATTATGACTTTCAATTTCCTCGACGGTTTGCAAAGTGTTTGTAACCCATTCTTGCAATTGAGCATTATCCCAGTAAAGCTCTTTTGTATGGTAGTATTCATCAAGCGGCTTACCTTTTACTTTTGCTTCTTTTTGCACCCAAAAAGCATGAACAAGAGCGTGATTAGTATCCACACCAAGTAGCTCACGAGCAGCGATGGTGTAACCAGGAAGACCTTGATCCATTTTATAGCCATTAAGGTAAACCTCGGAGATGTTAGACGCAGTGGATTTTATGTCACTAACAAAAAGGCGATTTTGCCATTCGATAATAGCATCAATGATTCCTACATAAATAACGTCCTTTTTAACTGGAGGAAAGTAATTAGGTTGGTAGGATGGATCAAGTTGAGTATGGTCGCAATTATCTATGGTAATTTGGCCAAGGTGAAGGGCAAATGGAACTTCGACTTGATGATACTTATAACCCATCGGCTCATAGTGCTGACAGAAACCTGTGTAGAGTCGGATAGCATTATTAAGTGATCTCCGATCATCTTGCATGACTTCACTTTGATTTTCTGGTGGCATATGCTTTCGATAAGCTTGTTGAAGGGCCGCTTGACCAATTTCAAAAGCGAGGAGGTAAGGAGTGCCTTTCTTACGTTGCTCACGAAATTGAGCAATTCCTTCATGCATAGCTATACCAAAACTAGGAGCGGCTTTTCGCGATTTACTTACAAAGTGTTGGTTTTGAAAATAATCATATTTCTTTTGGCAGGAGCGGTAAGTGCGGATGAGAGTGGCGTCGATTACGACAGCCTTAGAGAAGTCAATGTCGGTGTTTTTAATCAACTCAGCCATTAGAGGAGGCCTGCCTTTCTAATCTTAGCAATTAGCTGTGCTTCATCTGCTCCACTTGCCCTTAAGCGAGTGATGATTTCTGGAGCGAGGCCTAAGGATTCTAATGTAAGTGGTGATCGTTTAGGATGATCTTTTGCAATGCGTAAGGTGCGGCCAACAGCCCTTTGAAACGATCGCCTCCGTTGCTCAGTGGTGACCATTTCAAGAAGCTGCTTATCAGTCATTTCAAAGGCTCTCAACCTTCCCATTTTATGGAGGAGGGAAGTGTGATTAGGGCCAATACCATTACTCATTTTCATCTTCCCATTCATGATCAGTGTATTGCTGCCTAGAGCGCAAGTCTTCCTGCCCTTTTTTGTAGTTTTGGGTTCTAATTTTAAGGATTAATTCATTTAGTTGATCTCTTTTCGCTGGGGTAATTTCTTTAATCTCTAAAATATCAAGAATGTCATCAGCAATCATAAGTTACTCCTTTGTGTCACTTAAGGATTTAAGGTGCTTTAACAAGAGCTTTCGAATGAGTTGTGAAATCTGCCCGTGCTCAGGACATTCAATCTTAAGCTCCTCATAAAGGGCCTCAGGCATTGCTACTCGAATTGATCTTTGAGTTTCAGGTGATTTCATAAAATCAAATATCAGAACTGCCGCAGCAGATTCACTTTCTGATATCCTTATAAGGCCATTTTAGGATTATGGTTGCAACCAATAGTGAACTTTCCATAAGGCCCTTTTCGTTGACAAATCAATGACTTCCCGCTGCTATTTTAAAATGGCTTATCACCATTAAGGCATGCTCCGCGAAGTCTAGGCTTTCCCGCCTTCCAGTGACTAACTTAGGAGTGCTGCTGCTTTCAACAATTCCTCCTGTTTATCTGCCGTCAACTGCTTAAACTTTGAGACGTTGGAAATTGTCTTTGGCTTATCAGGACGATTAGCATCTCGCTTTCGCCGCTGGAGCTCAACGTCATAAGCAGCATGAATGTATTCGAGTGCCAACTCCTCACCCTTTCCACTCTCCTCAGCATCAAAGTATTCAACTGCCTCAGCAACGGCATCAAACCTGGGAGCGTCAATATCTCCCAAGTTAACGCGCGTAGGTGGAGTTGTCGACTTGTCCATCCATGAGCAACCTATAGCTTCAGTTTTCATATTTCACCTCCCTCCGTTATGAAATAAGATATATGATGGGCGATTATGTGTGATTATATCACGTCAATGATATAATGTCAAGCACTATATTTTGGTAGTGCTTTGTAACACATGTCATTATACACTAGTTCAGCGTGAAATAAGTGGCCTTTAAATGGGCCTTTAGTGACTTTAAGGAAAGCATTTGTTGCTCTCACTCCTATTATCATACAGGGAGTGCCAGGAGGTGGCATGTGAGTTCTTACAAAGCGAGCCCAGTCTTCAAAAGTAGGTTTTTTTGGTGAGGTCATAATTTAGTTTCCTTTTCCAGTTATAAGATTAAGGATTTTGGCCATAAACTTTTCTATCACTCCAGGCGATTGAGGAGCAAGTTTTCATGGCCAAACCTAAGGCCTTTACTAGTTCTGTGCGTGCCGCTCTTGAATTTCGAGGGATTATAGTCGTTGCGTAGTGGGATGTAAGCACTGCCGAAGATTCTAATGAATTTTGATTTTTGCCAATTAACAAACTTTTCCAATTCGCCTCTCTCAGTCATTAAATGACGAAGTTTGTTGTAATCACGAGCTGTTATTTCTATGAGCTGGGAGAGGGTGGGATAGGAGGAGGATTGATAAGTTAGGGATTTCATTATTTCACCTCCATTCTTAATGAAACATCTAAAAGGTAATCTCGGTCTGTTCGAACCTGGTTTAGTTTTGGAAACAATAAGGCCAAGTGTGGTTGTGAAAGTGAGAGCATAGTTTGTCCAAATAAGTGTTTTCTTCGTCTAACTGTAGCCCAAATATGGCTTTCATTATAGTAGAATTTTACCTTTAGTTTATTTTTCATTTACAGTTAGCTCCTTTTAATGTGAGATTTAGATATACTCCAATAATTTCAGCGCTTCTTTAGCCCTTTCAATGTGAGTTAGAAAGTGTGAATCGGTTTCGGTATGGCCTGAGATTGCCACCTCCGCTATCTCCTCGGAATCAGAGTTAACATCTAAAAATGAATTAAAATCCATGCCTATAATACGCCAGTGGCTTTCTTCATCATCACTCACCTTCCTTTTTTATGGAGTTTATTATTAGGA
>ERZ1292637.268-Hain-H14-01um-R3-268-length-36348-cov-11_pt1 | contig 34530 bp, 54 predicted proteins | sample MGYA00564405_ERZ1292637 | MGnify/ENA primary metagenome ERZ1292637 (study PRJEB36523, sample SAMEA6512645) | groundwater metagenome | collected 2019-01-09 | study: AquaDiva: Metagenomics assemblies of 32 groundwater samples | reverse complement strand
GTACTGCACGGGCTGCAAGTACTGCACGGGCTGCACGGACTGCACGGGCTGCACGTACTGCAAGTACTGCACGGGCTGCAAGTACTGCACGGGCTGCACGGACTGCACGGGCTGCACGGGCTGCACGGACTGCACGGGCTGCACGGGCTGCACGGGCTGCACGGGATTTGTTAGTGGAGAGCCAGGGATCACTCCAGAACAGCAAGTATTAAATTTAGATAAGGTTGCAGCAATTATTCTTGATGATCCAAAAAGATTGAAAATGGATACATGGCATACAGATGATTCGTGGAAAGAAAAATCTTGCGCAGAAGAGGCTGTTTGCGGAACTACACACTGTTTAGCAGGATGGCTACAAGTATGCTCAACCGATCAAGAAATTCGCAATAAAATACCTGAAATCGGCGGCGCACTACAAGCTCCAATTGCCGCGAAAATGTTCTACCGTGGCGCTGATGAAGTTACGGCGTGGTTGAAAGATCGTGAGTATGTCAAAGAGCTTGGTATTGTAGAAGCTAAGACTGAAGTGTAAGAAGGCGGTCGCCGGGCGCTGCTACCACCTGGCTAGGCAATCCCGTCCAATCTACGGGGCGTCCCTCTGACGACAAGAGCGTAGCACCTACGTAGCGTGGACAGCCGGAGAGACGGCACCAAGAATGGAAGCCATTGCCAAGAGCATGCAGAGTCTTTGTATCGTAGCTTGGATAACAGTGGGTTCCATTGTTGGTGGATAGCGCAGTAGCGAGGCGCGAAAGTGCGTGAAAAAACCCATGATGTAGTTCATGGATAGACTGGATGATTGACAGCTTGGATGGAAGAGTATGAAAGCGAAATTAACGCCGTGGTTTTCCGCGAAGACGCCGCCAGTTCGCGTTGGATGGTACGACGCGCAGTATTGTTTCGGTTCAACAATACCGGTAGAACGTCTATGGTTTGACGGAAAGATGTGGCTGTTCAAAAAAAATGGAGAACAAACCGACTTCGGGCGCCACTTTCTTCTTGAAGACAAATGGCGCGGACTAGCGGAAAAACCATGAAAAGCATATTCAGATACGTAGCAACGTGCCTAATCGCCATCGGATTTGTCGTCACCTTCCTGTTCGCCGACGCCGAGTTAAAGCGCCGCGAGGACGCCGAAATTGCGCAGATGTTCAAGCAGCAGCGGGCCGAGCAGATAAGCCGAATGTATGGCGATCTTGATGTGCGGGCAAAGTATTTAGTGGCTTACGACGAGATTAAGAAATGAGTAAACTTATTGTTGAGTATTCAGAAGGTATAAGAGACGTTGATGAAGCTATGCATTACGTTCTTAAGGTTATAGATCAAGGTCGTATAAGCGACGATGGAAAATGTTATTGCTATGCCACGACATTCGAAAACGGTGTGGTTGTATATGCGAAAAGAAACAAGGCGTCAGATAAATTTTACGTGGTGAAGAAATGAAAAAATTATCTAAGACTCAGCAGGAATTGCTTGATTCGATGATGGCAGGAGTACGCGTTATTTCTTGTCATGATATGGGCTATCCTGGCGAGACTTCATATTACATAAGGAGCGACACAAACACACTCTGCACCTCTGCCGCGAATGCACTTATTAAGAAGGAACTTGTAGATAAAATTAGGATATCAAGTCGTCAGCACTTGTTACGCATAAAAAACTAAGGAGATTGAAATGCTTTCATTCATAAAATTGTACAAGAGATATCGCAGGATCGGCATGGGCAGGATTCTTTCGATTCAATGTGCGCACCGCGCATGGCACTGGGGTTACTGAGCATGGGAACAATACTGGAGCAAGACGCAGCCGACGCGTTGCTTTCGTATCAAGACCGCGAGTGCTTCAAAGCAGCCGAGCGGGAGCGATGGGCCAGGGCGCAGAAGGAGCCAATTGTTAGCGTGTGGGTGCCGACGATGAGCGAGCAGGAGAAGCAGGAGCACGAGAAGTATGTACTGGAAAATCATCTGCCATTTTAACTAGGAATAAATCATGGAAATTAGGAAAGCAGAGCGGAAAAAAGCCAAGCTGCGGCTTGGGATTGCAGCGCCGAGCGGGGCAGGGAAGACTTACGGTGCGCTGCAAATGGCGTTCGGCCTTGGCGGCAAGGTCGGTCTAATCGACACGGAGCACGGCAGCGGTGACTTGTACGCGCACCTTGGCGACTACGACATCATCGGCATCGAAGCGCCGTACACCATCAACAAGTACACGCAGGCCATCAAGGCATTTGAGGCGGCAGGCTACACCACGATCATCATCGACAGTCTGTCGCACGCATGGGCGGGTGACGGCGGACTGCTCGACAAGCAGGGCAAGATGGCCGACCGTGGCACGAACAGCTTTGCGGCGTGGCGCACGATCACACCCGAGCACAACGCCTTGGTCGACGCGATGCTCGCCAGCCCATGCCACATCATTGCGACGATGCGCGCCAAGCAGGAATACGTTCTTGAGACGAACGCCAAGGGCAAGCAAGAGCCAAAGAAGGTCGGTATGGCACCAGTGCAGCGCGAAGGGATGGAATACGAATTCACGGTGATGCTCGATGTCGACATGCACCACGTCGCCAGCGCGAGCAAAGACCGTACGAGTCTGTTCGATGGACAGTACATGAAGATCACGCCAGACACCGGCAAGATGCTGTTGGCATGGCTGGAAACTGGCATTGAGCCGCCAAAGTTCATCGAAGACGAGTTGACCCGCTTGGTCGGCGCGATCATCGACGCCAGCACGCTGGATGCGGTCAAGGCTGCATTTGCCACTGCATACACCTATGGCAAGACCTTCAGCAACGTCGACGCCATCACGGCCGCAACGAACGTCTATAACGGCCGCAAGGCTGAACTCACCACTCCAACCGAAGAGGCCGCGTAATGGCAAGTTTAAATAAAGTGCAAATTATCGGCAACCTAGGCCGCGATCCAGAAATGCGCTACATGCCGAGCGGCGACGGCATCGCCAATATCACCGTGGCTACCTCGTTCAAGTCGAAGGACAAGAACACGGGCGAGCAAAAAGAGTTCACCGAGTGGCACCGAATATCGTTCTTCGGCCGCTTGGCAGAGATCGCCGGCCAGTACCTGAAAAAGGGCTCGTCGGTCTATATCGAGGGCCGCTTGCAGACTCGCAAGTACACCGACAAGGACGGCGTAGAGAAATACGCCACCGACATCATCGCCGAGCAGATGCAGATGCTGGGCGGACGACAAGGTGCAGACGATGGCGGCGAGCGCGAGAAAGCGCTAGACCGCCAGACTGCGGCATCGCGCCCAGCGGCCCGCCCGGCGACGAGCTTCTCTGATGCGGGCGACCTCGACATTCCGTTCTGACGGGGGAGTAAGAAATGCGATGCAAATCATGTGGCATTGAAAAAAAAGAGGACGAATTTTACGCATCGAATAAAACTCGATGCAAAGAATGCGTTTGCAAGGCAGTAACGGCACACCGATTAGAAAACATTGAATCTATTCGCCAATATGACCGCATGAGGGCATCGCAACCGAAAAGGATGGCTCGAAATCTGAAAGTAACGCAGCAATACAAGACCAGCTTCCCAAATCGTGCCAAAGCCACGAATGCTGTAAATAACGCTGTGAGAGACGGGAGATTGGAAAAATGGCCGTGCCAGGTGTGTGGCAATCAAAAGTCTGTCGGGCATCACGCTGATTACGACAATCCATTAGGGGTTGTTTGGCTTTGCCAGGCGCATCACAAGCAAGTGCATGCGCAGCATGCTCGATATTGAAACCAATACCAAGGATAGTAAAAACATGACACTCGCACTATACCAAATCGCCCAAGAACACCGCGCAATGGTCGAAGCCCTGACCAGCACGCAAGACGACGCACAGGCCATCGCAGACACAATAGAAGCTGAATTGTACCCGCTGGAGGAGAAGGCTCAGCGCGTGGCGTATGCGCCCAAGATTTTGGAGGCCGAAGCCGACGCAATCGAATCTGCCGCCAAGGAAATGATGGCTCGAGCAAAGGCCAAGCGCACGCGTGCGGACAGTATCCGCGAATACCTGAAAACCTCAATGGAGATTGCTGGAGTCAGCAAGATCGAGTGCGCACACTTCGCCATCACGATCAAGAAGAATCCGCCAAGCGTTGACGTGTTCGAGCCAAGTTTGGTTCCGGCTGAGTTCATGCGCCAGCCGGAACCACCGCCGCCAGCGATCGACAAGGCGGCGATCAAGGCGGCGATCAAGTCCGGGCGTGATGTTCCTGGTGCGTTGCTGTCGGCTGGCACTAGATTAGAAATTAAATAGGAAACATATGAACAACTCAATAGAAGAACTTCACCGCAAGATAGAGGCGAATTTGCAGGCAGAGCGCGCAGCCCTTGGCGAGCAAATGCGACGTGAACGCGAGAAGGAGCGCGCCACACTCTACGACGCTGCCGACGATCTAGAGCTATCCGACATAGAGCTTATCGACATAGTTGTCGAAGCGGGATATACGAGGAAGCAGGCGATTGCTAGGCTTACTAGGTTTAATGCTGCATTAGTGATGGATGGAGTATGAGCACAAAAACTGATCGGGAATTGCTGGAACTGGCGGCGAAGGCGGCGGGGATTCGATTACTCGAAAAAGGCGACGGGTATTGGATGATCCAGTCGTCCGACAGAGGGATGAAGGGCTGGAATCCATTGCTTAATGATGGCGATGCGCTAAGATTGGCGGTGAAGCTGACTCTTGAGATTGATGTTTGTCTCTATCGAATCGCTGTTCGCACCCAAAACGGCATCAAAATTCTTGTCGATAGCGATGAGTGTAATGACATTTACGCAGCCACTCGCCTAGCCATCGTCCGCGCCGCCGCAGCCATCGGTGAGGCTATGCCATGACCAAGCGCGTTTTCGTGCTAGCGCATGACGAGGCCCGCCGCCGCGCCGCCGAGTGCGTCAATGAAGCTCCAAATGGCTACTGCGTTACCGTCCGCGAGCCGACGCGGAACCTTGAGCAAAACGCCGCGCTTTGGGCAATGTTGACCGACGTTTCCGAACAAGTGATCTGGCATGGAAAGAATCTCGACGCAGAGTGCTGGAAGCATATTTTCTCGTCGTCTCTAAAGAAGCAAGAAGTCGTGCCAAATCTTGACGGGACTGGCTTTGTCGTCATGGGGATTTCGACAAGCAGAATGAGCAAGTCAGAAATGAGTGACATGCTAGAGCTTATTTCAGCGTTCGGCTCAGAGAATGGGGTTAATTTCCATTCTTGATAGCATCCTTCGAACGCTGAATAAGCTTGCGCAGCCAGGCAAGCCCGTTCTCATCAATCTTAGCCCACTGCATCGCAGTAAGCCTGATAGAGCGCCGCACAAGGCGCTCTTCTTCTTGGACTGTTGGCCGTCCACGCGCACGTTTTTGTTGTTCCATGGCACAGAGTGTAACTTATTTTTCGTCGCACAACAAGTCGCTTGCGCATGGCAATTTTTCGTGCGACAATAATTCAAATCAAAGAACAGGGAGATAGCATGAACGAGCATACATTGGAAATCGATAGATTGAGGGCGCTGGCGATGGAGGCAACGCCACATTGGTATTCTGATAAATACGGAATGCTTATGGTTTCCGAGAACGATCCTATGTACATGCGTGGCGCTACTATTGCATGCGCCGGTTCGCGTGTGGCGCAAGCTAAAAAGAATACTGCCTTTATCGCTGCTGCTAATCCGAAAACCATTCTAGCCATAATCGCAAGACTGGCTGATGCCGAAGCACGCATCGATGACATGCAGCAAGACTTGAAAGACGCGATATGATCGTACTTATCAACGGCGTCGAGTATTTCCCGAAAGTTTCTATTCCAATTGATGATCGAAAATTCCCTGACGTGATCCTGGCGACTAGAAAGGCAATCGGATACACGCTTAACGATGCGGCTAAATATATTGGATGTTCTAAATCATATCTGCACGGCCTTGAAAAAGGTACTGGAGAGCCATCACTACGAATGGCCGGGAAAATTGCATATGCCTATGGGATAAGAATTGACGCTCTGTTCGCCACGCTAGAATAAGGACACGAAATGAAATGGTATCTCGGAACGCCAGGCTGGGGCTGGATCATGTGGGGATTTGGCTGGAAAGCTAAATGGTTTATTGGGTTCTCTATGGCGCGCAAATCAAAGGATGTGAAATGATCGACATCGAGCAGGTAAAGAAAGATATGTCTGATGGGGTTATCGTCTGCAAAGATACATGGCGTCAAGTTCTTGCCTATATTGACGACATACATCAAGAATGCGAATCGTTGTCTAGACTACTTTCTAGTGCTGATACGCGACTTGCTGAGTATGAAAGAGAGAAAAAATGACATACTACATAACAAAATACGCGCTGACAAAAGGAATTGGTGAATATCCTGATGGTTTTCTTAAAGAGAAAGAAGGTCTGCTGTCAAACGCGAGGGAGAATCTTTTCTTTCATGGAGAAGGAAGAGTGTGGCATAGAACACTAGAAAGTGCTGTTGCACAAGCCGAAGAAATGCGCGCCGCAAAGATAGCCAGCCTTGAAAAGGCGATCAAGAAAATGAAGGCGCTAGAGTTTAATAAGGTAGGATTATAAATGTATATTATAAGTAAATATTCATTAACTGGAAAAACTATTGAATGGAAACCTGTTTTGCTTAATTCAAAACAGATCGATGAATTACGGGCTTCTGCTGACCAATATGCAGAAAGCATAGGGGATATTTCGGAGGTTGGTGCCTTTCACGAATTGATGGAAAAAGTTAATTCGTTTATGTCATCCTCATTAGACAATGTAGTAGAGTTAATAAATTCTGAAAAAGAAGAGTACGAGCTTATTCAAGATGACATGGTAGTTACCAGTGCATCTGGCCGTAACGCTCTTGCTGAACTTAAGCAATTCGCCCATGAATATGACTATGCCCCTGTCGAAATCTTCAAAGTCACTCGCACGAAAGTAGAGCTATGACCATCACACAAAAAACAGAATATAGCATTGACTGCAAGGAATTTCGAGATTTATTGTATCAACTTGAAGTATGCAACTCTGCTGGTGAGCCTTCTAACGAAGAAAATATAATTGAGTTCGTCAACAATTGGCATTCTCGCGCCATGATAAAAGCCGCACCAGTTCCAGCAATGGCTATGGCACAGGACGAGAGGGAACTGTTTGAAGAATGGGCAAAGCGCACTCACAGACGCCCTGGTACGCACTTCAATAGGTCACATAGTGGCGTATATCTCGACAATAGAATCGCTGCGAAATGGGCAGCATGGCAAGCAGCCACAAATTATCAGTCGATTTGGAAAGGAAATGTAGCATGACCATCACACACTCAGCCGCAGTGAAGAGCATCGCAACCGGCAGCGAATTGACCGAAGAAACGTTCAACGATTTCGTGCAACGCCTGCGCCATCATGTACTTGGCGATGGCGTGGCGTGGCACCACACGGCAGACGCACTTTTCACCGTCCAATCGCGCAAGATCATGTTTGGCATCGACCGCGATTATACGGACAAGCTGGCCGTCGCCATCGAAGACAGCATGTATTTTAGCCCGCAAGAGTATTGGGATAATTGCGATGAATATCAGAGATTGAGCCTTGATGAAATGGCGAAGAATGAAGGGGATGTGACGTTTCTCTCAATTGATGAAAGCGCCCAATGGGATATCCTTTGCGACCTGTCAGACCACACTGTATCTGGATGGGATGAACGATGGGAATGCGTCAACGTCCATTTCACAAAGGAAGCTGCCGAAGCTTTCATCAAGCGCAAAAAGCACGACTACCGTGACGGCTTACGCGTGTACGTCGAGGCACAGGTGTATTGCTGGGAATTCAACGCCATAATCGATGGATTGATGAAAGGGAAAATTGGCTTCGTTCAGGATTGCTCCACCACCATTGAGCCAGCTAGCGCCCCATCCCCGCAGCCAGCAACAGGCGCAGCAGAGCGGGCATCGGCGTGGCTGGATGCAGCTACCAGAAGTTTTTATCCGCAGGAAATGGAAAAACATAGAGAAGACCTCCGCGCCCTGCTGGCAGAGAATGCGCGGCTCCAGACATGTGTAAGGGTCGCCAACGATAGCCTAGCAGAGTTCAATTCTCATATGGCTGAGGTCGGCGAAGAGAATGCGCGGCTGAAAGCGCAGCCAGCAGTACTTCCCCCGACGGAGTTCTGGATCAAGAACGAATCAAGCGCGAGCGTTTCAATGTCAGGAGATGGAAAAACTCTTATTATCCAAGACGCCGCCCCAGTGCCGACAGTGGCGCAATATCATCTCCCCGATGATCTGTATGACAGCAAGGACTGGCGCAATGGTTCTTATGCAGAGCGCGTTGAGTGGCTGCATACTATGTACGAAAACAGAAAGAAAGATGTCGAGAGATTGGAATCTGGTCTGGAATCCTTGATTCCAACCGTCTATGACAAAATCGACACAGTGGCGATGCAGGATGCGCGGGTGGCATATGAGTCTTGGCTGGAAATTCCAAACAAATCTGGCCGCAGCATGGAAGACTCATTCAAAGCTGGAGCAGAATGGAAAGCCCGATCCGCCAAATGCGCGCCGGGTGCTGGTGCAACGTGCGTCTATTGCGCAGCGAATATTGACGGCGAAGCACTTGTATCGGAGATGAGCGTGCAGGCTGTGCCGGATATCTTGCCGGGTGAAAAGCGTATCACTTTCGATGTCAATGGCAATTCCTGCATCAACAACCTTGTGTATCGCGATCACGCCATAGCTGTAAAGATTGCGCTTGAAAACGAACTAGCCGACTGGCGCGCATTCGGGGAGAAATTGAAAGGGATTAAACCATGAGCACAGGAGCTATTCAATGTAAGGATTGCGGCCTGCCGAGATTTTATGGTGCCTACGGATACGCTGGCGCGCAGTGTCAATGCCAGTGGCGTCTGTCGCTGCCGTCGCACTGGACGAGCACAGACGCCAGAATTGCTGACCTTGAGCGGCAGAACACAGACCTCCGCGCCGCCATTGCCCGTCTGCCTGTATACCCGGCATTTGACTTCCACTCGCACCTTTCACGGCAAGCGAAATGGGCTGAAGAGACGTTCGGACCAGGAATGCGCACGAATGGATTATGCGAACACATTAGGAAGGAACTGTTGGAAATCGAAGCCGACCCGAGCGATTTAAAAGAATGGATTGATGTCGTGATCCTTGGCCTTGATGGCGCGTGGAGGTGCGGTGGGTCGCCGCAGCAAATCATTGCTACGCTGGTCGCAAAGCAGACTAAGAACGAGGGGCGTAATTGGCCGGACTGGAGAACAGCCGACCCTAACAAGCCAATTGAGCATGATCGCACCGGAGAAATTGGATGTAAAAGTGGTGATATTGGCACTCAGCCCGACACAGCCGCGGTACGGGATGCAGCACAGAAAGCGCTGGTAGAACTTGAAGGTCTCAACGACCTGGATACCGAAACGGAGTGCGTGACGATTGCTGTAACCGATGAAATTGAGGCATTACGTTCGGCCCTGCAATCCACCACAGCCACGCCACCAGATAGCGATGCTGTGCGGTATTCTTGGCACTTACCCTGCGAATGCAGGCCAGAAAATCTCTGGCGCTGCGACTACTGCGCAGGCTTTGGCAAGGCCAGCATTAAGGAGCAGACCCCATGACCACCGCAAAGAAACCGGCACTGCCGCCGCTGCCAGTGCCTCACAAAGCCGTCGAATGGCCTCATGACGGACTTGTTTATTCTCACGATCAAATCGTAGCCTACGGCCAAGCCTGCGACGAGCACGGCTACAAGCGGGGATTAGAAGTGGCAGCAAAGCTTTTCGACCAGCCTTACAGGGAATACTTTGGAATAGAATCGCAAGAAATGATCCGCGAACTTGCCGCCCACCCAACCGAGCAAGCCGCGCAAGTGCAGGAAGCGCAGGCGACGAGTATCCGTGACCATGCCGACTTCGTTGAGGACGTGCTGCGTCTATCGGAGCATGGTGTCAACAGGAAGACGCTGCAAGCAATTCGCAAGGACATCTACGACACCATCGACGCCCGCGTTGCCAATGCCGTTCGTGCCGCCCTCGCATCGCGCCAGCCAGTGCACAAGGTAGCGCCATCGGAGACGGTGGACGGGCCAGAGTTCACCAAGCTTCTTTTAGCTTATCGGCACAATGAGTTCGCCTTCGATGGTGTGCTGCATGATTTGATCGACTACATAAACCACTGGCACGCCGCAGGTGTCGCCGCAGCAGTGAACGAGGCGCTTGAAGAAGAGTCCCAACGTCCATGCTGCGAGAATCCTGGGACGTGCGAGAAGGCGTGCGTGCAACGCGGCCGCCACCTTGAGGAGGCAGCACGGCAGGCCCAGCCAGTGCGGAAACTGACCGACGAGCAAAGCACGATCATCGCGCAGGGTGCGGAAATGCTGCGCGATTACGCCGAGGAACTAGACAAGCGCGGCGTGAACTCCAGCGCGGAAGGCGCTAAGGCAAGCGCCTACGCGATTGAGCACTGGTGGAATGTCGGACAGCCAGTGCGGGAGGCGATGGCGGACGGTATCGACAGGCGTACGGACGATATTCGGATGCGCTTGGCGAACCCAACTTCAATACCGCGTTCGATGCTGCTGCACTACGCAGAGTGTCTTCTGGCGCACATCAAGTTATTGCAAGGAAAGGTCGCGCCATGAGCTTTGACGCCTACTACTATTCATTCGAACCGACCGGAGACGCTGACGTTGACGCGATCCTTGAGGCTGTGGCCCGCGCCTGGAAAGGCTGCCACAGCACCGAGGACTGGCGCGAATACGGCTTCGACACAACCATACAGGAAGCCGCCAACAAAGCCGCAGGCATTCGCCGCATCGCTGCCGCTACTGACGGGAAGGGGGAGGCATGAAAATCATAGAAGGTGGATTTGGCAAGAAGGCGTGCAGCAATCTATCTGCCGATCTACGCGAAATGGCTGACGCAGTGGATCGCGGAGAAATCTTAGACCTTATATCGGTCTACGTACAAAACGACAATTACACGTTCCTTTACGGAACCAGCATTTCGTATGCTGTGACGCTTTCCAGTTTATTGCAACAGCAGTGCATCAATCGCATGCGGACAGGGGAATAACCCAATGACCACCCCACACGATAACCTGCAAATGCGTGAACTAATCGACTCTGCGGAATCACTTGTTGCATTGCATTATTCGCCAAGATGGAAAGATGAAGGAAAATCAGAAATTGCCATCAACCGATTGCGCGCCGCCTTTGCCGCGCAAGGTGGGCAGAAATCCGAGCGCGATCCGTTCGTGCTTGTCTACTGCGCGATCAAAGGTTGCGACTCGCCAAATGGCCTATCTGTTTGCGATGACTTCAGGGATTGGAAAGCATCACTCTTTGGCAAGCAAGCCGTGTCGCAGGATGCGTCGATTCTCAGCGCAAAAATCGACACGTCGCCGGAACGTGTCGATTCGGTAAATGCGGAGCAGGATGAGCGTAGCCGATACGAAACATGGAAGCACGGCTATGAGTCTGGCTTTGAAGACGCAAAGGAGCGATTGCAGTGCTCGGCTACTGTGGCTGGCGAGGCTGTGGCGTGGGTTAGCTATGAGGACGGCGTGCCTGCATTCTGGACTTCCGGCTATCCACGTCCGCAGAACGCTATGCCTCTTTACTCCACACCGCAGCCACCATCCAGCGCGCAGGCTGTGCGAGATTTGGCGCTGGACGAAGCGGTGAAAGTCGTAGATAGACTGGCTGAGAAGGAACGCCATGTTCCGGGAAGGTGCTCTCTCGCCGTGGCGAAGGTCGCCGACGCGATCCGCGCCATGAAATCCACCACAGCCACGCCACCAGATAGCGGGGCAGTGCGCGATGCGTTACAGGATGTGCGCGATCAGGCGCTGGAAGAAGCTTGCTCGATAGTATTCGGCCAGTGCGAAAGCGATAACGTAGCGCAGAGGACTGTTGATGCGATACGGAGGCTGAAGTCGAAGATGAAGGGTGAGTCATGAACGATTTAGTCTTGCTCCTAATCTTCGCTTATGGGATTTTTGTCGGTTACTGGCTCGGATGGAATAAATGGAGGGGAAACAACAATCCTCCTTGACATAGGCAAATTTTGCCGCTATAGTTCAGTCATAGCAGCGCAACATGGAGAAGAAAATGAGCCTAGTAAATTTCGTAATCAAAGCGAACGGCACGACCGAAGGTCTGCGCCAGTTCATCGTTGAGACGCCAGAGGGCAGACTGTTGGCAATCATTTCGCCGCACATGCAGTCGAGCGGCAAATACAGCGATCGTTTTCTCAACGTCTGCTTTATGGATGGTAAAGTTGAAATTGCGGACCGCGAAGAAGGCGAAACAGAAACGTCGAACGCTTCAGAATTGATCGCCGCAAAATACTTCGACTAGTGAGAAAATTATGAAGACCCATCATAAACTAACAAAACTTGAAGACGGGGATTTTGAATACCGAGGCGTTGTCATTATAAGGGACGACAAAATGCGTGGTTACAGCACGCACTACCGTGCGCTCATAAAGTCAGACGGTAACGAAACCTACAGTAGCACTCGTCGAGCCCTCTTGGCCCGAATAGACGACATACTTTCGCGTCCTGAAGCATACTAACCACCCGCGCCTACGGGCGCACCAATGGAGCTAAAAATGCGCATCAAGGAAGCTGACATCATTCACGACAACGGCAAAGCATGGGTACATCGTAACGCCTCCGCGCCTGCCTCGTACGACGTGTACATCATCGGCATCACGCATTCGACTCACGATAGCTCCTACGCATTCGACGATGACGACCTGAGCATCGCCAAAGCACGGGCTGATTATTTCCTCAAGCGCACAACCTAACCAACCCAACCCAGCCGCACCAAACAGGAGAGCAGAAATGCCAAAGCGCCCCAAGTGGATGTACGAGATTCCCGTGATCGTCGCGCACCCTTCATTGACACTACGTCAAGCGGCAAAGGTGCTGCGTCATGATGCCAAGCGGTATAGAGCCGATAAGAATAAGGATGCAGCGATTGCGGCTATGAGAATTGCCTCCAGCCTTGATGAAGTCGCAAATGGTAAATCATGGGCTGATGCCTTTACTTTCCAAAATCAATAGCTCCGCCAATTTAGCCGCACCAAACGCCACGCCAAAAGAATGGGGGGGAGAAGATGTCAATAAATATGAGCTACTGTCAGTTTGAAAACACTTACGAAGCATTGGTTGAGGTCAACAAAATACTATCTGAAAAGGAAGTGTCAGAATTGAGCGAATCAGAACGAAAGTATGCAAAGTTCCTTTTCCAGCTTTGCTATGAAATAGGACACGATTACAGTTAGTAACAAGTCTGCTTGCACAATTGGAGAACAGAATGGAAATTACAAATGAAGAATTTACCAGAACCATTGCTAGAATTGTCGAAGAGATTGGAGCACAAGGCGTTATTGACTGCCTAATCGAGTGCCTGTTAACTGAGGATTATCTGCGCTTTACCAAAGTCGAAGCGAAGTCTTTGATACTCCAGTGCGTAAATGAGTCATAACCCGCCTAATCAATAAAAACCAAAAGCCACTCACAACGAAGGAGCATGCCATGCGCAACCGTCAAATCCTAAAGTCCATTTACATTAACTTCTGTGGCTTTCCAGAGTCGCAAGCGGACGACGTTTTGCGCTACTTCTTCATGAACACAGACGTTGAATCAGAGATTGAATATTTCAAGAACCTAAAATAACACTATGCAAATAAACGAACATGCAGCGGCTATCGCCAGGCTAACGAAGATGGCAGAAGATGCAATCAAAGAATACAACGATGAGACATTCGGAGGCGGCGAACCTGTGTTTCCTCAGTGGGCAGAAGACATTCAATTGATTTTGAAATTATTGGCTGATGGAAGATGAGAGGATTTTATGGGCATGGCATCAATGTTGGACGACATTATTACAGGTGAAATATATGAGAACGAGCGTCTTGTGCGAATAATCGAAGTCCTTGTTGACGCACTAGAAGGCGCTCTCGTTGACGACGTTCTGCAATACCATTCAATCGAATGGAAAAAGAAGGCTCTTGCAGCATTAGAGGCGGCGAAGGGGGAATTATGATCGATAACGTTACAAAGGAAGGAATAGAGGTTAAGCCTGGGCAGGTTTGGTTAGACCTTGATAAGCGAATGAAAGGTAGAAAGAGGATAATTCTTAGAGTTGAGGATGGTAAAGCTTTTATGGACGGCTACCCAAAAACCAAAGTATCTATTAGTCGCATGCACCGTGGAAGTACAGGATGGTCGATTGTCTCTGAATAGGGAAAAGATACCATGGCAAACATGAAGCGGGAAAGTAACGTGTCGGCAGATAGTATACTTGAGGCCAGGACTATGTCCGGGCTATCTCAAATAGAGGTAGCGAAACTCCTGAGAGTTTCACACAGAACTTACCGATATTGGGAGAAAGGTATCGTAAAAATGCGCGAGGAAACTTTTCAGTTGATGGTGTCGTTTTGTTCAAAAGGAAAGCAATAATGCCTCGGCAGCGCGGCGCTTGACTAGGCCAGGAAGTACTCTACCGTCGCCGTAGACCCATTTTGACAGTTCAACGGATGCGCCTTGCATGTCGCCTGCTAGGATGCGCTTTCGTAGCGTGCTTGTGCGCAAGCGGCCTAGACCAAGGTTGTAAGAGAAATCAGCAATTGCGCACATGGAAGCGCCGCGCAGGCTAGGGCATAGCTCAAGCGTCTTTCGTGCGAACATTAAAGCATCAGACTGCATCCGTTTCTCTGCGTATTCCATAGTCCAAGCTTGGCCCATTACTACGCCTGGCCCCGTGCTTCCGAAACCGCACGTTAATTTTCCGGCAGGGCAAAAGTATGGCATAAGCTTGCAGCCCTCGAACCGACGAATGAGGGCGTACAGCAGTGTCAAGTCGTTCATTTGCCAGACTTTGCCATGTGGCGATTTGCGAAGTAGAAGCCGACGATAGTTCCAAGAAAACCGATGTCAAAGTCGTCAGCAGCGAAGCCTTGGTGCCAGAGCTTGAGCGCCCAAATGGCTAGGCAGAGCGAGGCAAATGCTGGCCTGATGCCGCCGTTCCATGCGTCGATGAACCAGTTACCAGTAGGCTTGAATGCGACCGCCTGGGCAGCGATAAATGCATCCGCGTCTGATCTATCAATGTCTGCATTACGCTGCACCTCGATAGTCTTGACGCCTAGCTCGTTCTGTAATCGGATGTTCTCTAACTGGCGAAGATGCGCTTTGTCATCAAGCTCGACCTGCAAGCGCATCATGTCCATCTGCTGCGCGTGATCCTGGCGCTTATTGAGGAATGATGATATTTCACCGAATAGCATGCGGAAGACAGACCCGCCAAGGAATGAGAGAAGTGCTGAAAGCATGATTACTCTTCCTTTGGTATTGGGGCATTATTTTTAAATGAGACGACATGGCGGTACAAAGTAATCAGCCTGACAGCTATAACAAGCAACCCAGCTACTATGCCGACACACATGGATATATCGCTCAACAATCCATGGATAATTTCAAGTCCAGAGGCGGCTCCAACAGAGGTAGTCGCTGTAGCAACAACAACGCCAACCTTCTGATTATTTGCCGCCGCCTCTACCGTCGATCTTGCGCTCTCTAGTACGTTCATCTAGCCTAACCTTTAGTATGTGATTAACTGCCGATAGAATCAGCCCTATAAACCATATCGCCCCATAAATGATAAGCATCATGGTTGTCTTTCCAAAGTAATCGCCCCCATTGAACATAACTAAGCCCCCACATTGAGGCGTTATAAAGGTCTGGAGTCGCATAGGAAAGATAGCCTATCCAGCCGCAAAAATTCATTACCATCGAAATTAAACAAAGCAACTGAACATCTGAGCATATTTGTCCGCGAATAAATATAGGAACGCAGAATATAAGAAAAAGATCAACTAATGCAGCACTTCCGTGAAACGCGAGCATGCCACCTTGAGTATTAGGCAGCATGATCGAAACTTCGGAATGCATTTGCATCGCCGTGAAAAGTAAAACTCCCGTCAAAAGACGGGAGCGCCAACTATTCATTTTCTCTTCTTCGCTTTCTTCGTTGGCTCTGGTTGCGGCTTTTCTGTTGGAGGCGGACGCTGTTGTCCGCCGCCTGCTCCTGTTGCTTGTGGTTTCATGGTTATTCCTTTCATGGTGAATAATTAAATCGAAGTAAAAATTACAACAAGAGAATGTTACCACCAGCGAGTTACATGAACAAGCGGCGTATCGATCTAGCAATACAACCTAAACAACACACAGCAATGGGCTATTCGAACTACTCTTCGCGGACCGATTCTATTCTGTCGTTCAGTCGTTTCATTTTCGCCGCGATCTGAATTTCAATTAGCTTGATCCTCTCCTTCGACACATCCTTTTCCATAAGTTTGCGCTTGAGCTTGTTCAAATCACCAACGTCGTTCTGCGTCCGCATCGCCGCAGCCACAAGCATGGCGTCCGGATTATCGCGCAGGTACTCGGTGACGTTTTCACGGTTCTTACGACGCCCATCAATTTCAAGCTTGTGCCCATTCATTCGCTTGAGGTTATTGTAAAACTTGCCAGACTCAGCCGACTTACCTTCGGTATCGCCATAAAAGCGGCCTAACAACGGAACCTTATTCGGAGCCAAGTCTTCGCCAGTGAACGCCGTGATAATTGCCTGCTCGACCTTCATGCCTTCGCGCCCTACTCCACCAGTGACTTGCCCGAACAGGTAATCAATCTGGTCTGGTGTTGGGCTGAACACGCCAGATTGGTACTGAGTTCCGCCGCTCGCCAAGTTGAGGTAGTAAGAAAGCTTCTCACTGAACCAGCTTGCCGTATCCTTGGCCCGCGTATAGCCTGGCGTCTGTTTTAATCCGCTCAGGTCTTCCCTGGCGATAGGCTTGCCGGTAAAGTCGCGATTCTCGGACAGCGCCACAAACGGGTCGGCGGCGGTCGGTGCGATAGTCTGGATCGAGAATCCAGCGCTGCCGATAGGATTGAACGAACTAGCGAACAAACCGAAAATATCGGCTGTGCGCTTTGCCGTATTCTTGCCGCCTGACATCGCCCATTCTGTGACGATCCGGCTGAACGATGGAATGACGTGGAAGCCGAGCGGCATAGGAAGCGCGAGATACTTGCCATCGCCTCCGATGCCGAACGTTGGCAGGATCAGGCTGCGCTCTTTCACGAACTCGGGCGGCTCGCCATCATCAAAGCCAGCAGCGGCGAACATGAGCGCTTGCATGGCGCCGAGGACCAGTCCACCAGCGACGATCTTCTTGCCGGCGGGGCCGGATAAGGTTTCGGCCAGGCGGGTTGTACCCTGAACGGATGCATTGAAAAATGCGTAGAGCGCGCCAGCCTGCAACGCAACCGTTCCCTTGCGATTGAAGTTGACCGTCAGTTCTTTCGCCATGGCGGCGGCGCGCTGTTTACTCATCCCTTGGTCTGTGCCAACCTTATAAGCGGCCAGACGCACTGCATTCTCAAGCGTTTCGTTGTAGTCGGACAGCCAGCCGAAGATTGCACGGCCAGCGCTCTTTATCTTGCCTTCGGTGATCTGGTTAATTTCCGACTGCAACGCCTTGGCGCGTTCGCCACTGTCGGCGAATATATCGCGGAATCCTGTCTGCCCGCCCTCTTCCTGGAATTCCTCGTAAAGCCTTGCCCACTGGGAGATTGGCGCCCGGCCGCCCCTAGTAGCGCGGATATCGGAGTAGATGCCACGCAGGGCAGATGCCGTGTTCGCTAGCACCGCCTTTTGCTTCCCAGCAATCGGTGTAGTGGACAGGTTCATTAGCGCACCTTGCACGTCGCGGGTGACATTGACGATGCCAAAGACAGGGTTGTATTGCGTGTTGACGGCGGCGAACCAGCGCGAGACCTTCGCCGCAGCCCCAAGCACAATCCCGAGTTGGTCGGCATCCAAATTCTTTAAAGCGACAGCCATGCGTTGCGCGCGCGGGTCTTTTTCGCTAAAGAATATGAAACGGTCTTCGCCGTTGACACGCAGAGCCATGACATTCTGCGCAGATCGCAAGGCCGGATTGATTCGTTCCGCAACCAAGCCGGTACGTGGATCGACAAAGCGCTGTTTAGGCTCCTTCATGATGTTGGCTGCATCGGCAGGATCAAGCCCGAGCGCAATCAGTTCGAACTCCATTTCCTGATACTGCTTCGGCGTCATCCGGTCATTGTTCGTCGGGTTGACAGCTAGCCAAAAATCCTTATTCGGCTGGTCGATTGCCAGTCCGTATGTGGCCGTCGCCACGCGATTCTTTTCCGCACGCAGGATGGTGCGCTCGCGCTGCATGGCGATGTTCGCCAGGATATCGATCACTTCCTTGTTCGACCCCATGGCGCGGCGAGTTGACGCTCCCTTGACTGAGAATCCTTGCCCGATGCCCTGCGTACCTTCGGCGACCTCTGCGCGCTGGAGCGGAACATAGTGCTTATAGGCAGCATTCCATGCGTCGATGGTTGATTGCTTTTCAAGGCCGGATTCGACAAGTAACTTTTGCGTTTCAGCATTGATCGAATCTACACGCTTGGCAAGAGCCTCATAGGCTTTGCGTTTCGCCTGCGACAAACTGGCTAGATAAGTGTCGGCGTCGGCGGTCTTCATGCCAGAGCCGCCGTCCTGCATCTTCGGATTGATCGAGGCGATTTGCGTGTTGCGCTCCTTCGCGTGCCGCGCGTGCAAGAACTCTTCCAAGTCGTCCATCGTCACGCCGCGCGCCTGCATTTCGACGTACAGCGGCTTTAGCTCCTTGACGGCAAAGTCGTGCGTCGCTTTAGCCGACCGGCCAGAGAACAACGTTTCCTGCAAACGCGGGTCGAACTCGTCAGCGATATTACCGGACACCTTCGTGATGGCCTGAACGACGCGCTTCGTATCAACCTGCTTGTCTTGCATCATGTAGATGAAGTCATCAAGCCGCGTTTGATCCGGTGCGAACCATTCTGTTTGCGTGCGGACTGACTTGCTGTAGCGGATATCTGGATTGCTGGCGTCGAACTGACCGTTGTTATCCGTTGCGGATTTGATTTGCTCAGGGAAGAAGGCAACGTAAATATTATTGTCGCCACCTCCAGAATTGCTGAATCCTGCGGCAATAACGCCATCATATCCAGTGATTTCACGTACCGCTAAATTGATTGTCTTGACATTCACGCCAGCACCAACCAGGCCGCTAATTTGATCAAGTGCGGTTTTATCATTTGATATGCTATCAACCGCCTCCTTCAAAACTTTGTTAAATCCGTCATATCTTATATCGCCAAAGTTAGAAAGAAAGCCATCTGCAATTTCAGTGTCATCTGTTTTACTTTCCAGTTCCGCGATACGCTTCAGAATTTCCGATAAGACAGGTTTCTTAAATGGCTTCTCTCCATATGGCAACGGCTTTTTAATGGATAGATAAACTTCAATTGGCTTTCCATATCCAGACGCAACAGATTTGTTATCTGTAAAGTAGAATCCAGCACCCTCTGCTCTGCCCTGCTCCCCTATTTTTGAATAATCGAATACATTAAAATCCGATCCAGTACCGTGATAAACAACTAGCGGCTTTCCATCATCGTCAACCACTTTGCTATCGCCGAACCAATCGCGGAACGCAACCGTTGCCGTGTAGCCCGCCTTGGTCGATGCAAGCACATCGCCGCCAGATTCGCTCTCTGTGGACTGCTTGCCTTCCACAGCATCACGCTGCCTGGAAATCATATTGCGCACGTCAGCATCCGAGACATCAGCGGCGGGCTTGCCCATCACTGCGCCAATGAATCGACGCACAGCCTCAAGGATGCGCGCAACTGTGCCGCGCAGACCGTTCTGCGATGCGGCTGGTACGGTAACACCATAACGATACGTGAGTGCTTGGAAGTCGTTTGTTTCGATTGCTGCCGCCAGTTCGGCAATGGCTTCCTCGATGCTGATTACTTCCGATAGATCGCCACGGTCTTTCTGGATTTCTTGCGCCAAGTCGCGCACGAAGCGGTTCGCACCGGCCAGGTTCAAAGCTTCGTTGACCGACTTGTCTTTCAACATGCGCAACCCGCCATGCCCGACAACCTCATGGATGGCGACCCACGTGGCGCGTTCAGACGAAACGATATTGTCAGCGATCAGGTAAGCGGTCTTGGTCTGCGGATCATAGAAGCCATCGGTCTTGTCGTCGGCATTGGCGCGCTCGGCGATGTCGTCCGGAAGATCAGCAATGGACTGTACGGTGTTGACTTTGACGGAGCCTAGCCACTTGGCGCGCAGGCGCGTGATTGACTTAGTGACGGCAGCGACAGTGATACCGGACGGTGCGCGCGCGACGGATTTGCGCGTATCATTGGAGTCTTTAGGGGGCGACGATGATTTCTCAGATTCAACTGGAGGCACCGCTGGAGATGTATCCGTCTGACCAGCCGATGCTGGAGTGGATTTTTTATCTGATTGAGGACGCTCATCTGACGGCGGGATACCGCCTGTCTGTTCATTCTGATCATCCGTCTTTTGGTTTTCCTTTGACGGAAACGCCTCTGACAAATCATCAACGGACAATGCGCCGCTTTTTACTCGGTCTAGCAAATCCAACCGGTCTTTACCGGACACTGCGGCGCGGTTAAGCACCACCTTAGCCTGCGCAACTGAGTCCTTAGCACTTACTCTGGCTGTGGCTGGTCCGGTGTCGGCGCTTGCTTCTGCGTCAGATACGCTTGGTGCTCCGCTTCGCCCTGCGCCGTCAGCTTGGCGTGTAACTCCTGCGCCGCCTTTTGATACGCTTCCTCGTCGCCCAGCAGATGCGTCAGCCCCAGCCTCGCCGCTCTTGATTCCTGTGACATTTTCAAATCCTTTCTTTCCAGCATCAAGACCAGCCGATGCCTCGCTAAAAATAGTATCCAGAGACTTGCCGCTTTTGATCGCTGCTTGTCCTAAGTATAAGCCAACGCCGCGCCGGTTCAAGTCATCCTTATACTTAGAGTGAGGAATATCGCCGTAACCTTGCGTTGCGGCATGAGCTTTCACGCGTTCTTGGGCGCGCTGCATAGCAGCATCTACAGATTTGCTTGTGCCACCAATAACCACTGCGCCAATCTCATCGCCGCCAGTGCGGATCAAAACAGCCGACTCCCCGGCCCTACCCATTTCATCAGCAAAGATATCCGCGATGGCGCGGTATTCCTTATTGGCTTTCGCGTTGTCATTATTGAAATGACTATTCAGCCCACCAAGATTTGCAAGGTCCGCGTCCACGTAATGAGCGGTCTTGCCGGTTTCTTCTGTGTACTTCTGCGCACGCTGAACGGTAGGCACCTTTTCTTCGGCGCGCTGATAGCCAGTGACGGCATCTAGCGATTCTTCCGGCAGCAGCTTTTCGGCGAACTCGCGCGGGATACCTTCCTTGTCGGCTTTCTCGAAATGACGCTGGATGCGGGCGTCATGCGGCGCGGCGAACTTTGCCGGCCGCGCTAATGCGGAAGACTCCCCCACGGGGCCGTCTGCACTAGGAATGCCAGTTCGCACAGCGGGTATAGGCGCGGCGGTAGCGGCTGGTCCGCTTTCGATAGGCGACTGTACAGCCGTAAGTCCTTGTGTTTGAACTGGTTGTTCTTTCGCAATTTTTCCAACGCCTCCAACTCCGTCATCTGATATTGGTACGAAACTGGCAGGTAGAGCAGTTGTCTCATTGATTGCCTCTTGTTGCAATGGCTCTGTGGCTTGCGGAGCGGACGCGGGCTCAACGATTGCGGCGCGCTTTGACACTGGCGTCAGCATACGCTTGCGACGATCCTGTGCGGCCTGCATTGCGACCTGTAGCGCGGTTTGCTGTGGATCATCAAAGCCTTGAGCGCGGGTGACTGCTTGTGCTGTATCTACTTCTTGCTCTCCGCGCTGGCGCTCCATAGCAGGAATGGCGGCGTCACGCCTAGCTTGTTCCGCTAAAGCAAATTCACGCGTGCGCTTTTGACTTTCAAGAGATTGTTGCCGCAAATATGCCAAGTCGGATTGTTCGCTTTTCAGCATCCCAGCAAACTCTTGCTCTTTACTGATGACATCGCGCCGCACAATAACATCCTGCAATTCCGAATCGATCAGGCTTGCCAACTCGTCAGCTAGTGCCTTATTCCTAACATCATCTTCCTGCTGTTTTGATGCGTCAGATTTTCCTTTTGCGCGCTGCATAGCCAACTGCATTGCGCTTGGCTCAGCATCACCAAAACCTTGCGCCTGTGTCGGCGCATTGGCCTGCTCGACTTGCTGCACGCGCTGCTGCTCAACCATGAGCGCGACATCGGCATCGCGGCGTGCCTGCTCCGCAATTTCAAATTGCTGCTGACGTTCTTGGGCCTGCTCAAGTTGCAGCACGGCATACGCTTGCTCGTTCTGCGTTTGCTTGAGCAATTGCTCGCTTGGAGTTGGTACGGCGGCGGCTTGCTGCGCGGCCAAGATCGCGCCGTCCACGGAATCAGCCGTGGCGATATTCGTCACCGCACCCGCGATCTGTTCTTCCAGTCGCGCCGAAAGCACTTCCTCAAGTGGTATGGATGGCGTGAATTCTATTTCGTTGCCGATTGGCTGCGGCTCTGTGGCGAGTGTGAGCGGAGACGATGGCGGGACTGGCGTTGCCTCGTAATCGATAGGACCAGCGGGAGGCACTTCAGTTTCAGGGGATGGCTCCACAACTGGCGAAGCGGGCTTGCCATTAATTAGTGCACTAGCGCCGCCGCCCATTGCTGCGCCAGTCAGCAGGCCCATTGCCGCCGACTCTGGAACGCCTTCCATCAAGTCCTTACCGAGCGCGGCGTTCTGCCATACCTGCTCTTGCACGGACTGAGGCAGTTCTTCGAAGACGCCCTCGGCAATACCGCCCTCTGCCATGCGGCGAGCAACTCCTTTGCTTGTCAGTCCTTTACCGCCAGCAGCAAGCATCGTGTCAACGTCAGCGATGCCGAGCTTTTGCGCAACACGCCCACCGGCAGCGCCGAACAGTGCCGTGCCTGCGCCAGTGGCAAGAGCAGCGCCAGCTTGAACCGCCGAAAGTTCGCCATCCTTGGATTGCTGACGAATCCGTTCAGCAGACGAACCCGCACCGACGACACCCTCGCCGATAGCGCCCGCAATCCACGGCGCCGCCTTGGATACGCCAGCAATACCACGACCGACCAATCCGCCAGCACCCATAGATGCAAGCGACTCAAGTGCCGTGTGACCGATAACGCTTGGGTTTTGGATAGCGGCGGCGGCGGTATCTACGAAACCTTCGGCGTCTGCAACCCTCTTGTTTGCCTCTTGCTGCTGCGGAGAAAGATACTCATCAAGGAATGCTTTGGCTTGGCGCGGACGGAATCCAGCCTCTTCGGCCAGCTTGCCGGCACGACCACCAGTAACGATATCAGCCAGGCCGACAGCAGCTTCCGGCACTCCGATGGCGCTCTTTACCGCAGAAATGCCGATGTCAGCGACGCGGCGAATTGATGATGGCTTCTCTTGACGCTTTTCAGGGGCATCAAAGTCAACGAATCCGTTGCCACCATCTTGATCATCGAAATCAACAAATGCCATTATTTAATCCCTGCGGCTAGACTGCGTGCGTCTACTTCTGTCTTGGCCGTTCCGACTTTCACGCCGTCACGGTACACGTCACCGGTAGTGCTATCCCATCCGGTCTTGCCTTTCTTCTTCTGAGCCTGCCCCTTAGTTGTAACGGTCGTTTCCGATCCGTCATCGTTCAGAGTTTTGGTAGCGGTTGTCGTGTCATTCGGCGCATCCTTGATCCATTCAAAGTCCCGACCTTTTTGCAACAGGATGGCGCGCTCAGGCGATCCTGGAGCGGCTTTCGACAGATCGTTGTGCCATTGGCTTTGCATTTTGAACTCGGCCAGTTTGAGCGATGCCAACTCCTTGGTAGCGGGATCGCCGCCAGCCTTGCTTTCGATGTTACGCCAGTGTGCGACTTGCGCCGCCAGTTGCTTATCTTGGTGGGAGACTTGCGCGTCGATTCGCTTGTTCGAAATAACCTCTTGCGCCTCTGTTTTCGCTTCTTCACGATAGCCCTTGGCAGAGTCGCGGTAGCCAAGCTTCGCCGCCACGTCGGCCTTGTCCTCAAGGTCTGTCTGCCGCGTGGAATGCAGCAACCCATCGATCCGGCTGCCGCCCGGTTTGCTGCGCATTGTGTGAACGTCTTCCGACGACAGGTTCGGACCCTCGTCGGCGTACACCTTCTTGGAAATGCGCTCGTTCTGCATATCGGCAACAGCGGCATCAATCTCACGGCCCTCGGTGATAGCTGCTTCGCGCTTTCGCGTCTCCCCCTTGATGGCAAATTCTTCCTGCAATTGCGCGACGGTGCGCAGGCGCTCGGTATCCAAGCGGGCGCGCTCTTTCATTAGCCGATCTTCTTCGATGGCGACGTTGCGCTTACCGTAAGAGTCAGCAAGTGACGTGGCAGCGCCACCAAGGCCAGCGGCGACGGCATTCAAAAGTCCCATATCAAGCCCCTTGCATTGGTTGTTGCGGCGTGGCCGGTGCGGCTTGCGGCTGACCTTTGCCGCCCTTCGCCATTTCGGCGCGCACCATTTCCTCGGTCACACCAAAACGGCGCATCGTTTCCTTGTACGTCAACTCGGTACATTTATCGACCATATCAGTTGACGCCTTAAGCGCGCCAATCTTCTCGCCAAGATCAAGAACCTGACACATCAACGCGATACAGGACAACATCGCAGCATCGAAGAACATTTGAGCGCGCGGCGTATCATCTGGTTTTATGCCGCTATTCTGGAAGACCATCAGCACCAAATCAGCGACACCGTTCGCAACGTTTTTAGCCATGTCCGGTGACGCCTTCATGCGCTCAACAATGAATTTCTTCGACTTCTCGCTGTACATGATTGCCATGCCTGCAACAATGATTGCCATGTATTGTTGCTTGAGATTTGGCGGCACCTTCGATTCAATCTGGCGCTCGATATTTTGCAAAATCGGATCAGCCAATGGTTTTCCACCGTTCGCACTTGCGTTCAATAAACCGGCCATTTACCCACCCACTTTCTTCGGAGTTGCATTTAACAGTCCCATTCCCGTAGGCGCTTTGTATCTCATAACCTGCGGCTGTGCGCTAAAATTGCGCTGCTGCTCTGCAAGTCTGTCTTGTTCCCATTCGGATTTTTCTGATGCCGACCACCCTTCAAAGAACTTCCCTGCGCCAGCCAATCCGCCCTTAATGATTTCGTTCTTGGTCTCCTCTGGTAAACTGGCCCACCACGCTTTCTTGTCGCCAGATTGCCCTGGCTGCCCAGTTGGAACGTTTGTCGCAGCTTTCACTATGTCCTGTGTGTTTATCGCGGGTGCGCTGGTCGTCATCACATTATCGACAGCCGGTGCTGGAGCGGGCATTGATGCATTGATCAGCCCGCCACCCTGCGAGGAGCCAATATTGGATGGAACCGACCCACCTACGCTGGCAGCACCAGCGTTGTATATGTCGGCAGGCGCAGTGCCGAGCGCTGTGTCAGCAAGCCCGGCTGAGAAAGAATCGGCCGTCATGTTCTCAATACCACTCGTCGCCCCTTCTGTGCCGACATTGCTCCAAAATGAATCGCCAGCCGCATCGGCAGCAGCGCCGAGCGACTCGTCGGCTAGCGTGCTTGTAAGACCCTCACCAGCAGCACTGGCACCGCTACCTGCTGCCCCTGCGGCTCCTGCAATATTCATAACTCCACCGGCCAAGCTCATCAGGCCACCAACTTTCGCAAAATTCTTATTGCCAGTAACAGCGCCGACGACTGTCATGCCGATGCCGACATAAGTAACGGCAGTTGCGAGTGCGAGCCCGCCGATGGCTACCGCTCCTGCTGTGGCTCCAGCGGCAAGTGCAACTACGGCTAACATTGGCATGGTGATTCCTCAGTGAATTTTTGGTGTATCGATGCGATAGTAAAAACAGTCTGCATCTTCGCTAGTTTTAATAAAGCCAAGGCGGTACAGGAATCGCACCACGTCAACATCTGTTTTTTGAGAACGTGTCGTCAGGTGCCCGTGCAAGAGAATACCATTAACGATGCATTCTCGAATGATGCGGCGGGCGTGCAGCAACGCGTCACGCTTGTTGATAGTTACGTGAAGTTCGGTGCCGCGCATGCAGACAACACCAACATCCTGACCGTCAACTACTATTGGCTTGACGTACCACTCATGCATCAATAAATCGAACACATCACGCACGATAAACTGCTGCCTGACTAAATCCGCATAGACGAAATCAAGACACTCGGCTCGGTTCATAATTGCCGTGATTAATTATCAGGATTCCCAATATTATGAACAGGCATACTTTGCGCAGCCAATAGGCCATTTGCGGCACCATCCGAATTTCCTGCTGAATTGGCGGCTTGTGGTGCGATTGGAAAGTATTGACTGAGGCGCAACGAATCAACGTCCTTAATCGCATCCAAACTATTTTGCAGGGTTGTCAGTATGTTGTTCGTGGCCGCTTGTTTTCCACTCGCGTCCATGGTGCTTACAGATATTTGAGATAATCCAACCATGGTTTGCTGCATCAATCCGGCTGCGGATGCGTTTGTCTTTACAAGAGAATCATTAGCCATGGTTAGCTTTGCAAGTTCCGTCTTCGTACCATTATCAAGATTTGCTATCTTCAATTGCGCATCGACGTTCAATTGTGCCAAGCCCATTGCCCGCGCATTGTCAGCGGCGTTAAGCAATATCTTTGTGTTCTGATCATTGCCAGCAATTGCCAGAGTGGTTGCGTTGCGCTTTTCTTCTGCGCTCAACGTCGTGTTACTCTGAATTTTTTGTATCTCAAACTTGAATGCATTATCCTGATATGCAATGATCTTCGAAGCGGCGAGCTTTTTATCCGTATCTGTCAGTGTCGTGTTGCTCTGAATTTGCTGCAACTGAACTTGCGTCCTGGCATTTAACTGAGCAATGGATTTCTGCGTTTCCGACTGAATCTGCGCTTGACGCTCCTGTGCTGCAAGTTGGTCACTTTGCAGAGACTGCGTATTCAATGCGCCTGCCGTGTCGCGCAGCGCCTGATTGCCAGCACCAGCGTTAATTTGCGAAGTCTGTGCTTCAAGGCCAGTGTTGAACTTCGATGTTTCGTCGGCGGCGCGGGCGTTCGACGTGCTAACGCTTGTCCCTACTTGTGAGTTGTTCAGCGATGCTGTATTACCGGCACCAGCGGTGAACTCGCTCGCCCTGTCAACTGATGCTTTATATGCGGCGTCAGACTGCGCGCGCGTGGCGGCGTCCTGCTGCGACATCGGCATCACGTTCTTGTACAGTGCATCCTGAGCGGCGCCTACCGCCATGCTCGAATTGAGCAGACCGCGACGATTCGATTGCTTGTCAGCGAACGTGACAGCCTGCGTGTTCAGCGGGGAGTCGGCAGCAACGTTCTTCGCCACTTGCCATGAAGCGCTAGACTCTGGCGACAAAGTTTGCTGAGACGCTGTATAGCCCGTGCCAACTGAATTGACAGCGGTAGCGTTCGTCGTCGCTGCCTGCCCCGAAGTCGCCTTCAATGGATCGTATCCGGCGACCTTATTTGGATCAAGTTGCGTTGCGTTTAGAAGTCCAGCCATATCGTTTGCCCAATAAAAACCCGCCGAAGCAGGTTGTGGTGATTAATTGCAGTGTCCAGGGTCGAACGGATCAAGTAAGTTATCCCTGAACCAGATTGCTACGCAATTACGCCACCCATCAGATTCTTTGATGTGCCGACTTATGCGAGCAGTAACAAGCCATTCACGCGGAAGTTCAAGGAAAACGAATGTCATCACAAACACGTTAGCAATGAAGTCAAGTGCATATCCTGTCAGTAAAATTGGATAGCCGATAACCTGCGCAATCGGAGTCAAAGACTTTGACTTTCTGGCATGCGAAAGAGACATTACGGCTAAGAAGAATAACCACAGTATATATGACAAACAGAAAGCAGTAACCAATGCGTATATTGCGATCATACGTCAACCTGTCGAAATGCAAGGACTAGGTTTTCTGATGCAAGTCCAACAAGGCGTGCATATTCAACCTTTACCGCATATTCAAGTTCCGGCATGGTTGTCGCCGCCAAAACAGATGGAATAGTCGTTATATCAAGCAATCCAGCAATCAGAGTTTCGCACAGCGCTTTTTCTTCTGCGTAGGCTGGCGGCTCGTTGTTGATTAGACGAAGAAGATAACCGTTGATGCGAGCAAGGATGCGCTCACGAATTAAACGCACCTCATTCAAATAGGCTACGGACAATTCAGCGTATGGAGTTGCAGGAGGTGCAGGCTTCGGCACAAGCACGCCGTCGATTATGCTGTCGCCAGGCCCGCCACCGTATAAATCAGCATCTACAAGGCTAGTAAACACGTCTAGAGATTCGACCTCAATTGTGTTGGCGATCAAATCACCATCCATCATATGTGCGCGCATTGATTCACCTTAAAGTTTCGTAACGCGGCATTCACCGCGACCACCGACAGCGCCAGCGCCAGAGTTAGCGCCGTTCGTGGATGCGCCGCCACCACCAGCACCGCCACCAGGCGCACTGCCAGCAGCACCAGCACCTGGAGTTGTCGCGTGAGCGCCGCCGCCACCACCACCGTCACCCGCTGCTGTGGTGCTGGCCGCGTTCGTGGTTCCGGCCACGCCAGTCGCGCCGCCAGCTCCGCCGCCGCCACGGCCACCAGAACCACCGGCCCTATATGCCCCATTCAGCCCCCCTGCGGCGCCGCTAGATACAGCATCGGCTGCTGTAATTCCTCCACCACTGCCACCGCCACCTCCACCATGCAATGACTGACCACCACCACTATTCGCTGGAACGCCAGTATTGGTGGAACCTGAACCAGCACCACCGCCATATTCAGCGCAGCCAGAATCGCCGCCTGCGACCGATCCAGCGCCACCACCGCCGATATTATTCTTCGTGCTAGATGATCCGACGCCTAGTATGTTATTAGTCTCTTCTGCTGCTGGCGACCCACCGTTTTTCCCTAATGTGTTACCGGTTTCCCCGGCCCCCGCCGATCCTCCACCACTACCACCGCATGCATTTGCGGCACCACCGCCAGCAGCACCCCCACCTCCACCATATGCACTTACGAACGGGCCGAATGTGGTTGTCCCACCGATCCCTCCAGGATTTCCGTCAGTGTCATTGACTGCGACCGCAGCACCAGCAGTACCACCAGCACCGATGGTCACTGTGATGCTGTCGCCTTTCGTAAGATAAACTAGCTTCTGTATCGGCCTAGCACCTCCCCCACCGCCTGCTCCGCCATTGCGAACAGACCCAGCAGCTCCGCGCCGCCCTGATCCAGAACCACCGCCTCCGCCAGTGGCATCGATCAGATACCATCCGGTTTCAGGAGCAACGAATGTGCCGCTTGTTGTGAAGGTCAGAACACCGCCTTTGAGCAGCATTGACTTGATCGTGGAGCCTTCGACATACCAGCGGATCACCTCACCATTCGACATCACGCGAGTAGCAAGGCCGTCGATGGTTTCTGCCGCATCAGGGTTGAGCGTCACTGCGCCCGTACCGGCGCTCCAAATGAAGCCAGACGCTTGATCCGTCAGCGTGGCCGCTGCGGCGAAGGCGAGGGTGAATGATGCGCTGCCTGTGATCTTCACCAATACGCCAGAATCTGCCACCCCTACCGTGTCCGTGCTCGTGATTGCTCGCTCATCAAGCGTAGCTACAATAGCAGGAGACGCACTAACCCATGCTGAACCGTTGCCAGTCAATACATTGCCGGAAGTTGGTGCGGCTGTGGAGTATGCAACTGTGCCAAGCGTGCCGCCTGCGCCTACAGCCAGCGTCGAGCCATCTGTCGCGGTGACGGCCAGGGTATTCGACCATGTAAGCGTCTTGCCATTTGCAACCGTTACAGTTGCGCCTGTTGCTGGCGTCGTAAACGTGTATTTATTGATGGTTGTTGCAGTCGCAGCTCCAAGGACGGGTGCGGAACTAGCCTCAAGGGCGGTGCCAGCGGAATTAACCGCGACAACTTTGCTACCGTTGCCAGTTAGGTCTGGCAATTTCCCGAAGCCAGACTCAACCGATTCGAACTCAGTTCGAGCTGCTGAAGATGAGCCAGCAGCACCCTGTGCCGGGTAGGTCGTGTGATTGTAATACTCAGAGCCGCTCATAGGTATTCACTTTCTGACTTGGCAATAAAAAACCCGCCGAAGCTGGTCATGGTTTGTTTTTTCATGTGCGACTCTCTTTCTGGCATATCTGGCCAAAAGAAATTTTTCTTCTTTAAGTTTTCTGCGGCAGGCAGGATTTGAAGATTCGCTTCGCAATGAAGTCCGCAAACGATCTTGCTGCGCAATGGAACGATGTGATCAACATAATGCCATTCGCCGAGCAGCATGTTTAAACATTGCGCGCTTTTGTAAAACTCAAGAATTGCCTTTTTGTTCGCCCATGCTGGCGTTGCCATTAATTCCTGCGCCCTTCGTTTAGAATTGATCGCAATGAATGTCGCCTTATTGTTTTGGTAATATCGTTTTTGATTTGCTTTTGCCAGGTCTGGGTTGCGTAGATTCCACATTGCAGAACTGGCTTTGGATTTTTCCGGGCTTGCTTGCCGCCACGCTAGAATTCGCAGGCTAATGTTTGAGGCATTTTTCTCTCTATCTCGCCTTTTTGCTGCGCGCACCAGATCGTGATTTTCGGCCACCCATATGCGCTTAACCTCTTTTACTCTTTCCGGATTATTCGTTCTCCATTCTTTATTCGCCGCACTGAGTCTTTCTTTATCCCGCAACCATCTGGCGGCATCTGTCTTCGCTTTACGCGCCTTGAACTCTGGAGTGCTTCTATAAAGTGCAGCCTTCTCTTTGCAGCAATCAATGCACCTAGCTTGATGTTTTTTAAACTGACTCGCACATTTCAACGATTTGCATGCTCGGCATTCTTTTTGCGTATTCACTGTCATCGCATAATCCTTCGCGGAGAAAAATGCACGATTTCACCGCACAGCGTGAACGGTTCGAACTCGTCACTTGATCCGCTAAACATCAGCGCGATATTCTCAGCAGTCCCGGTAATGTCGGATTCGTTCGGTGCCAATGTTCGCCCGTCCCAAAAGAACTGATCCCATGTAAAACTGTCCCAGTTTGTACCAGACAGTTCGGACACGTTCGTGACGTTGCTTGGAGTATCAAACTCGGTAGAGCCATAGCTCAGTGTGTAACCGAATGAGAACTCGGCGTAGTGCGATCCAGTGACTTCTGTTACGCCCTTCCGGAATTGTTTCAATTGACGCGGCGATCCGAAATGGTTGTAAGCAAGTTCGGCAGACCAGGTTATCGTATCTCCATCAAAACTTGTTCCGATATCCATCTGATACACGTATCCATCGCTCGACCCGAAATATATTTCCTCTTTTCCGCTCGCGCCCTCTAGCGATGAAATACAAGTAACGGCGTCCGGCATGTCCATCGACGTAAGCCCTTGAATCTTCGAGCCTTTGAACGTCATATAGATGGCCGCACCGCCTGAGAAGAACAGGCGATACTGGTTCTTCTTACGGCATATGCATGAGGCAGCGACCGTGTCAGTCAAAGTATCGATTAGCGGTGTGATGCGCTCAGATGCAACGCTGTCTTGAAAATTGCCGAACTTCTGCGTTGCGTACAAAAGCTTGATGCCCTGCGTATCGAGCGACACACCTTGCGTAATGAACTGGTTTGTATATGGCCGCGCGCCAGCCTCTTCGCTGAATGGCACAAGGTTCCAGTCGTCTGAATCATTGCCGTATAAGACTAATGTACGATTGCGCGTCTTAATGCACATTGCCCCAGTTGATTCACCACCAGCCAAAACAATATACCCAGTAATCGTATCGCCGCATGCCAACTCTCCAGCGCCAAACAGCGGAGCGAAAACATATGGAGTGCCAACGCCGGAATGCTGTGCCGATCCGTCGAACGAAAAGAATAATTGATTCTTATGGACTTTGACGAACTTAGGAGTATCAGTTGTCATGCCGGTATTAATTTTGACAAATGTCGAACCGTCAAACTCGAAGCCCTTATTAACGCCATCGGCGCCATACATTTTTGTCGTGCCACTCGCCCCACCAAAATTCCAGTTGTCGAACTCGTAGCGCCCGCTTGGTGATAGCGTGATTGCTGCCGAATTTCCTGCAATGGTGGACACATTAGAGTTCGCGCCTACGTTCAAATTCTCCGACTGGAACGTTCCGGTTTGACTTGCGAAGAACAATCGCCCTGCGGCATCGCCTCCAGCATACGAACCACTGGAGAGAATTACCTTCGTCAATACGGCGGTGGCGCCTGACGTTGCGCCAGTGATTGTGTCTCCAACGGCCATCGTATAAGTGCCGCCAGAGGTGAAAGAAATTTCACGGCCAAGCGCAACCTCGTTCCACCCAGACGCGGAGTCGACATGCATCACCGCCGCCGTGCCGCCAGCGTTGTTACGGAAAGCGTACACATGATCGTTGTACTGGTGAATGCCAAGAATAGAGCCAGAACCAGGAACCACGGCAATCAGCGCCCGATAAACATCTGCTGCCAGATTGAGGTACGTGGCATTCAGTGCAGATGTAGATGCCGATCCGGTTGACTGCGCACCTACGCACGTTCCGACCACCACTCCGGACACCTTGATATTTCCGGTGGAGAATGTGCCGGTGATTAGCGTAAGTACAGCTTGCCCGGACGGCAGCGCGATCACAGTCCCATACGATGTGGTGGCATCGTCTTGTAGCACATCGCCGACCGCGACCACGCCCGTAATCGTACAAGTCAGGATCGCATAGGCCGCGTCAGATGGGCGAGACTTGCCGCTATAGCGCTCATACCCGCCGCAGCGTGCGTATCCACCATTGATGCCGATTTCTACGTTCGTCCCTGAGCGCAGGAAGCCAGGCCCCATTTCGAGCGGCGGAGTGACAAGATCAAGACCACCGCCGAACGGCCAGAACTTCGTCGCCACTGGTGGCATTTGCAAAGGATTAAGCTTCATGCAAGTGGCCTTCCACTGCGCCAGCGCGGCAACTGCGTGCGCTCCATGCGCTTCAACATCTGCATATAAAGGCGCTCACCATCCGCATAAACCTCACTCGCGCCGGTCGAACGCCCGTACTTCATCATGCCGAGGTAGACCGGCAGCATGTGGAACTCGACTGGATAGACAGGCGTATCGTCCGATGTGGACAGTGCATCAACTGACTTGTGATATTTGCCAGATACACGATACACGGCGCTTGGCTTTGGCCCAAGCAAGAGCGACATATCGTCGTCAATCGTGAAGTGGAGCGGGCGTCCACTCGTTTGTGTGCCTGTGTTGTACTTCTCGTACCACGTTTGATAGTCTATGTAGTGCAACTGCGTCTCGTCTGATACGCCAGTCGCTGACAGGTAAATCTTGAGCGATTCGTTCTTCCATGCGCGCAGATCGGTAACTGGTGTCACACAGTCGGAGGCGGCATAAGCACCATCATCAGCGACCGTGTTAATCGTGAACGAACCGACCATAAATAGCCAGTCGTCATGCTCCTGCTGCACGTCCTTGTCCGACCGCACAATCCAATCAACGATGCGCTTGTACTCGCCAACTTGCCCCGTGACAGCGGTCGGCCCGGTGCCGCTAGCAAGAACCTCTTGGCGCAGTTCGGCGCACAGTTGAAGAAACGTTGACATCGTTTAGCCTGGCTCAGCCAACACAGCACGCTCCCACGACTTACCGAGTGGATTGTCGTCGCGGATGATAGCGAAGTCGTATTTCAGGCCGGTGTGCGGGATGTGCAGGTATTCGCGGATACCCTCTGCATTGAGAACTTCCTTCTGCGAGTAAACCGTTTCCTTCATGCGCAGCATGCGATCCACGAAATATCGCGGAAGCGTCTTCGTTTCGCCGCGATGGAACAGTTGCAGCTTCCCGTTTATATTCAGTTCGAACACTTGGGCTGCGTTCTTGTCAGTCGTGGTCGCAACGCGGATCGTGACAGGCTCGGCCATGAATTGCAGCATCGCCGTTTTTTCATCGTCGAATGGCATTTCACTGGCGCGGACGATAACGGATGGCTCCAGTGATTCGCTCGCTGGCCCGGTACTCTTCATCAAGCGATCATTGCCTTGCCCTATTTCATGCTGGGACGCCTCGACAGCGCCGGAAATGATGACCGGGTTGTACTTGGCGTCGTTGTTGCGGGGTGTGCCTCGTGGCATATCTAGCTCCAGAAAAAGAAAAGCCAACAGAAGTTGGCTTGATTGAATTGCTGCTTATTACTACAGTACAGCGTGGCCGTAGGTGGTGATTACGTGAATGCGGGCGTGCTGTCGGAAATAACTGTGCCGTGGGCGAACCATTCCGTACCATTACTGTAGATTTCAATCGCGGTACCAGCGGCAGGGATGTTGACGGTCAAGGTCAGGTGTGATGTGCCATTGCCATAAACGGCGACTGGGGAGGCGACAGCGTTCGTGTCGATCCAAGCAATGCCACCGTTGTAGAACGACGGTGTCGTTGCGACGATAACCCAGTTCTGCGCTTCGGTAGCGACACC
>ERZ1292637.281-Hain-H14-01um-R3-281-length-34608-cov-9_pt1 | contig 34608 bp, 56 predicted proteins | sample MGYA00564405_ERZ1292637 | MGnify/ENA primary metagenome ERZ1292637 (study PRJEB36523, sample SAMEA6512645) | groundwater metagenome | collected 2019-01-09 | study: AquaDiva: Metagenomics assemblies of 32 groundwater samples | reverse complement strand
CGCTTCGACAGCGTTGCCAGAGTGATAAGATTCCCCGCTTCTCTTCCAGCGAACCCAACCTCTCGACCTCTTGCGCGAGAACACCCCCGCCAGTCTCACGCCAGCCCGCGACCATAGCGCAGCTTGGTGTTTCCCCGCTGACACCTGTCAGTTGACACCTGTCAGCCAGCTGACACTCTGACAGTCGCGCCTGTAATAGAATCAGTAACTTTGGTTTGGCGCGGTTTGTGCTTATTACTGAGGGCAGGAGGTGACAAAACCATGTACGACGAAGACCGGGACGACCTGATTGACGGCGTCGGGTTCGCGGAGCCTAGCGGGCGCTCCGCGCTCCGGGCAGCCACGCGGCGGAATCCCCGTAACCGGCCCTGCCCAACCTGCGGGAGAAAGAACGCGCTGACCCCGCTGGACGTGGCGCGGGGGTATCAGTGCGACTGGTGCGCCGACCGGGCGGAGGGGGGAGGGTACTAACCTTCGGATGGTACATTAGGCCGGACCCGAAAAAGTACCCCGACGTAGAAAAAGACTTGCCGTGCCAGCTCTGCCGCAAACAAATCAAGGCGGGCGAGAAGTTTTACTACCAAGCAGCCGGCGCCGTCCATGCCGTCTGTGAGTGGAAGCGCGCAGAGGCCGAGAGCCGCGCCAACAACCGAGGGGAGGCCCAGCCATGAAAACGGCCGAGTATCAGGAGCGGGCGCTAGGGCGCGCCACGGGCAGTCTATCCGCCCTGAACTATCCTGCTATCCTTCAGGGGTTCCTTGCCAAGGGCATCCCGGAAGAGGAGATCCGCCCGAGGGAAAACGTCTTCACGTTCGACGCCTGGCGGGCCCTGGGGCGGTACGTCCGACGTGGGGAGCATGGCGTTAGGGTGCTGACGTGGGTCCCCATGACGAAGAAAGACCCCGAGACTGGAGAAGAGAAGCAGATCGGCCGGCGCCCGAAGAGTGCCGTGGTCTTCCACGTGAGCCAAACCGAGCAGAGAAACGGAGGGGACGCATGAGAACCCCCTGGGGCACCTCAGACAGCCACGAGACCATCGCACCGGGCATCGTCTTCTACTCCACCCCGAGTCATGGAGGCTACCACGTCAGCCCCGCTCTCAACCGGACCATGCCGGAGTCCCTTCGGATTGACGGCGGGTGGTACGAGGAGGATTGTGACTGGGCGCGCGTGCCTCTGGCCTTCCCCGGCCACTTCCAGCCTGAAACACTCGAGGAAGCCCGTGCCTGCCTCCGAGCCTGGTGCCCGCGGGCGTATGAGCGGTTCTACGGGGTCACCCTCAAGCCCGGCGAGTCCTACATGCTCGACCGCCACCCCGACGGCTTCAGACGAGGGCTCCAATGAGCAAGAGCAACGGGAAAACCACTGGCGGTGTGTTGTACGCTCAATTCCTCAAGGCTCTCAAGAGTGGGAGTCTCCAACCGTGGGAACGGGATGCCTGGGAGCCCTGGGAGAGAGACCTACGATGTCATAGAGTGGAAGCGCACAAGGACGCAGACCTGACCGGAGACCCGTTAGAATACGAAGAACTCGAGGCCGAAACAATTGCCCAACCGTCGGGAAATTTGAGCTCTCCCCGCTACAGGTCCTAGCCTTACGGCGATGGCTCGAGGAGCAGGGAAGGGGGGAGAAGATGGCGCTTTGTGAGGTGTGCGGTAAGGACATCTTTCCAAGGGTTACGAGCCTCGAAATGGGCGCGAGGTGCCTGTCTCGGGGAATGGAGGGGCAATGAGTCGCTGGGTTTGCGAAGGAGTCCGATCTGGTTGCAAAGATAAGCGCCTCAGCGATTACTCTGCACGGTGGTGTATGCAATGCGGGAACGGCCCCTACTGTTCGGATTGCCTTGAGGGGCATCAGGAGGGGCACCGGGAGATCGAGGCGGAGAAGCAGGCGAAGTACCCTGACGGTCGTTACCAAGAGGCAGCGCGGAAAGCCTGGGCACGACCGGGGTCAAGGGGGAAACGGAGTGCGGCGATGCGGGCGGCGCATGCAGCTCGACGCCGGGAGGCGCAGCGGTGATCTGGCGTGACCTCCTCGCGGCCCTGGTCATGGTGGCCGGGGTGCTGGCGTGGTGGGTGGTGGTGTACCTGATCGGAGGATAGAGGAGAAGATCATGGGTGAATACGCGACATTCCGGGGTCAATCGGTCAAGATCGGGACGTGCGAGGATATGTATTACCTCCGCGCTGACCAAGCGCACCTCGTCAAGCCGACCCGCGGCTCCTGCGACCCGCGAGCGGCCGATGTTCAGCGGGCGATCCGATTCCGCTTCCCCTTGGCCCGATGAGGATGGAACCACCCCGGGAGCCTTCGACCCGTTTGATCGAGGCGCACCGGGCCGGCGAACCCGTTCCGGTGAATCGTCAGCCCATGGGTCGCCCCAGGAGCCTCGGGACAGGGCAAGCAGACGTTGTATCCCGCCTGGGCGACGAATTGCACCGGATGATGCTCCAGAGTTGGCGGGAACGTGACGCCGTGGACCGCCACAGCTCGTCCAGCAAGGATACCGAGGAGGCGTGCTCGCCGCGATCTGCCAGTGTGGCGGGTGCGGAGTGGCCTTCAATCTACCGACGCGTGAGGAAGCGGAGTCTCTGATTATCGCCTGCCGCGCTGAGGGTGACCGGCAACGAGCGCGGGGGGAGTCCGGCGATTGGTGGCAGACGGTCGGTGATCGCATCGCGGCAGGGTACAAGAAAGGGCTTGACACCCACGACAACAAGTAGTAGTGTGTCCTCCATGGAGGGGCAGACGACCGCAGCCAGTAGACGGGCGGGCAGGCCCAGACGACCGCTGCCAGTAGACGCCCCTCCAGTGTTTCCCCGGCGCTGCCCCAAGTGCGGAGCTCAGTGGGTGCCCCGGGTGCCTGATCCCGTGCGCTGCCCCCGGTGCCAGACGAAGCTCAACCGGAAAGGAGGCTCCCCGTGAAAGACCCTGCCGTGTTTGTCCAACAGCTCCGAGAGGTGGCGGACTGGTACGAGCAGCACCCGGAGACCCCGCTCCCCCATGAAGAGGAGTTCGACGTGCGCCTCTACGGGGTTCACACCAGAGAAGACGCAGTGAACCTCATCCGGCTCTTTGGAACCTGTACCAAGAAATGGAGTGAAAGTTTCCTCGAAGTCGTCAAGTTGTTCCCCTCGGGGGCGAATATTACCGGCATCTTTGATCGGTCGCGGGTCTGCACTAGGAAAGTGGTCGGGACGCGCATCGTTCCACGGCACGTGACAGAGGAACACCTGCTAGAGATCGTAGAATGGGACTGCGGGCCAATGCTCGAGGTGGCGGAGGAGCCAGTCGAGGTGACGGAGTGAGTACCTACCGATTCCGCGAGTGGTATATCCCAGAGCGCATGATGGGCGGCATCCGGCGGTACATCGAGCAGGGGATTCCTCCAGGGGACTTCCTCACGGCAGTCATCGAAAACAACCTCTGCGAGGGCATGGGGCGGGCAGACGATGAGAACCTTCATAACCTCCCGGCGTTTCTCGCCTACTTCTATAATGAGGCGCCGAGCCCATGCTGGGGATCGCCGGAGAAACGGCGGGAGTGGGTGAAGGCACGCCTAGAGGACCGTCCAGAGCCGGAACCCGCCCATGACCGCGCGTGAGCGTCTTAGGCGTCTTCAGGCCCAGCTCCGGCGCCTGAAACAGGACCGGACCCGCTTCGTGGCCCTCTGCGCGGGCTCAGCTGGCCGGGGCTCGGTGGTCTACGCCCTGGACGGGCATGGCCAGGTCTGGCGGTTCGCCTACCAGACCGAGACGTGGGTAGAGGTCGGCATGACGCGCGTGCCGAAGGGATCAGTTCCTGCGGCGACGGTCGCCCCTCACGAGGCGGCGGGGGAGGGCGCCTGATGCTCCCGTGCCGCGGTTGCGCCTATGAAGCGGGCATACCGGGAAGCGCCCATAGCCGGTGTGTCTTTGCGTGGCCGTCGGGCGAGGTGATGCCGAAGGGCGACCCTCACGGGATTCGCAACGGCTGGTGGATGTTCCCGTTCAACTATGATCCGACCTGGGGACCGGATACCTGCGCGATGCGTGCGGAGGTTCGGGACTCGGCGAAGGTGGCCCCCTCGAACCCGCTGGCCGATCTTATCTCGATCCTCGGCGGGAAGCGCCTATGATCCACATCGAAGTGACCTACAACCCACAGACCCAGGATCTGACGCTGAAATCGAACACCAGCCCCGACCTGTCCCTGCACGTCCTTCACCAGGCGTATGTCAAGGCGCTCATCGACACGCTCCTCGCAACGGTGGCCGCCCAGCAGCCTCGGATCATCAGACCGCTGGACAACAACTAATGGCGGCCACCGACGCCAACCGCATCCTGACGATCCTCCGCCACTACGAGGGGGAGTGGGTGGCGGGGCTCTACCAGCTCACGGCCTCCATGGTTCACTCTAGGATCGCGGACCTCCGGCGCCGAGGCTACCGGATCGAGTGCAAGCGATTCGCCCAAGGCGATTACCGCTATCGGCTCACGGATGGCGGTCTCGCCGAGCCGGCCCATTGGGACGAGATCGGCCTGCCGGGAGCCTGATGAACGGATCATCCACGCACCCACGAGCCCGTCCGTACTCGATGCCGATGTGAGACATGATCGAAGATGGTCCCGGTTTACTGAGGAGGCACAACATGAAGCTCAAACTTCCCCTCCTTCCCGTGGACACGGCCCGCATTTGGGTGGTGGTCCGGTGCGCCCGCTGTCGAGAGGTGCTGATCGGCGGGAACGCGATGGCCTACAACGACTTCATTAAGCAATTGACGGCGACATGGCGGGCGCATCGGCTCGCGTGCCTGGAGAGCCTCGCGTGAGCGACTTCTACGAGCTGATGCACGAAGGCCGATCCTTGGTCCTCCCGCGGGTGACGGCCATCCTCGACATCATCGACAAGTCCCGGCCTCTGATGGGGTGGGCCACCCGGCTGGAACGGGAGGCGCTCCGGGTCGCCCTCGAGGACGCCCTGACCCAGCCAGGCGACCTGGACGCCCAGGCGGTCTGGAGCCGGGTGGATAAGGCACTCTCCGCCAAGCGGGCTTGGGTGCGCCAGCGCGACTCGGCCGCCGAGATCGGCAAGAAGGCCCACGCCATCATCTGCTGGTACACCCGGAAGATGTTGGGGGAAGACCCTGGCCCGGAACCCGGGGGTCCCGAGTCGGCGCTGCGGGCGGTGGTGGCGTGGCTCGATTGGGCCAAGGAAGTCGGCTTTGAGCCTCAGATGATGGAGCGGACGGTCTACTGTCCCCGGTGCGCCTACGCCGGCACGCTCGACGTGCTGGCCAAGGTCCAGGGACAACTCGTCCTGGTGGACTACAAGACCGGCAAGGCGGTCTATGAGGAATCCCACCTCCAGGTCCTCGCGTACCGACACGCGCTGGCCCGGGAGGGCATCCGCACCGAGGGGGCGTTGCTGCTCCGGCTCCCCAAGACGGCCGAGGATCCTGGGTTTGAAGCCGTGCCCGCCACGCCCATCCCCTACCGGGCGTGGCTCGGGGCCTGTACCCTCTGGCGGTGGCGGCAGTGGATGGCCGGGAAGGAGACGGGGACGGAAACCATCACCCCCTGCGACGTGGAGACATGAGAACTCGAAAACAGATCGAACGCGATGCTCGCCCAGCCAAAGGGGCCGTGGTAGCGTCTCCTCAGCAGTTGCTCACGCTCATCCTGGAGGTGCTTCTCGATCTACGGGACCAACAGCCCGCTGACGAGCCTGAGCCGTGAGTCGCCTCCGCACCTATGCCCCGCTCCGGGCCAAGTCACGCCCCGCGTTACCTCCCGAACTCCTGTTGGAAGTTTTTTACCGCGCAGAGGGCCACTGCGAAGTCACCCTCGAAGGGGTCCGCTGCCCCCGGTGGTGTCGGGATTACCACCACGTCCAGAAGCGAAGCCAGGGGGGCCCTGATACAGGCGACAACGTGCTGGCGATCTGCCGGGACCACCACGACCGCACGGACTGGCCCTATAAGCGGGGACGCCTCGTCATCCGTCCCCTAGGCGAGGGACGCTTTGAGTGCGCCATCGTGACGGCCCCGGATAAGTTCTCCCTGCCCCTCGTCCAGCAGGCGCGGGAGGAGAAGGAGGAACGATGATTTACGTTCTGATTTGGCGCGACGGTCCTGCGGACGGCAAGGAACGATACGTCATCACCCCCCAGCAGCGCGGGGCACCGACAGAGCCCGGCAAATGGGTCGTCGTGGGCGAGGCGGCGCTGCCCGACACGGTGTCTCGTCACCGCCCCGGATAAGTTCGCCCTGAAAGGAGCGGGCCGAGATGGCTAAAGCGAAAATCCAGCGGATAGACTACTCGTGTCTGCCAGAGGAACAACTCGCCAAGATCGCCGCGACGATGGTGTTCATTTGGCTCGGCCCGAGGGCACTGTGGGCCCTTGTAGACGCCTGCGTAGAGTTTGCCAAGAGGCGGGTGAAAGATGCCTAACCCCACCCCGATAACGGAGTGGGCAAAAGAGTGCGAACTGGCGGGCCACGGTCCATATCGTCATAGCGTCATATCGCTGCCCAAGGATCATCCGAGCAAGCTGGCACTTTGCCCCGAGTGCGCTGACGCCCACGCCCGCCAGCAGGTGGAGGCGTTCCGGGAATCACATCGGCTGGGAATCGAAATTGAAGAGGAGGTCGGGCGAGCCAGGACCCTCTATCCGCAGATTCAATCGTCTCCACACGAGGGGTACGCGGTTATTCTTGAGGAACTCGATGAACTCTGGCAGGAAGTGAAGGCATCAAAACCGGGTTCGGATAGAGACGCCATGAGAAAAGAAGCCTTGCAGGTCGCGGCGATGGCCGTTCGATTTATTCAGGATGTGTGCGATGCCGCTGCGATCCGGGCGCTGAAGCCATGACCGAGCAGTCCTCCCAGCGGTTTCCCTTGGCATGGCCAATGGGGTGGAAGCGAACCCCCGGCCGGCAGCGTCGGCGGGCCGCCTTCTCCAAGAGCACCGCCATCCGCCAGGAGGCGGTCGGAGGCCAGCCGCCCACGACCGTCCGAAAGATCCGACCCTTGACCGTGGCCGATGCCATCCAGAGGCTCACGGGCGAACTGGAGCGGCTCGGGGCCACCCAGGAACTCTTGAGCAGCAACGTGAACCTTCGGCTTGACGGCCTCCCGAGGAGTGGGCAGTCAGAGCCGGACGATCCGGGGGCGGCCGTCTATTTTCGTCTCACGGGCAAGCCGCGCTGCTTGGCCTGTGACCGCTGGGACCGCGTGGCCGACAACATCGCGGCCGTGGCCCAGCACATTGACGCCCTCCGGCGGATTGACCGCTACGGGGTCGGCACCATGGAGCAGGCGTTCGCGGGCTACGCGGCACTCCCGCCGGCGACCCAGGACTGGTGGCTCGTCCTCGAGGTCCGGCCCGACGCCACCCTCGAGATCGTCGAGGAAGCGTTCAGGCGGCTGGCCCGCCAGCATCACCCCGACGTCGGCGGCTCCCACGACATGATGGTGCGGTTGTCCGAAGCCCGGGAGATCGCTCGGCAGGTCTTGACGCCATGACGAACGCCCCCTATACCCCGCTCTACTTCCCCGAGATCACCGAGCCCTGGCGGGGGCACTTGGCCCGCTTTCTCCGGTTTTGCGAGACCCTCCCCGTCCCCTCCAAGGAGGCTGGGCGGGTCCGGCTGATCCTCTGGCAGACCCAGCGGTACGCCATCGAAGCCGTCTTCGCGGGCCTCAGTGAGGGCCTCCATGACTTCGTGTTCCTGAAGGGGCGGCAACTCGGACTCTCCACCTTATTCTGGGCGCTGGACCTCTACTGGCTGATGACCTTCTCGGGCATCCAGGGCATGTACATCGCCGATGACGAATCCAACAAGGAACTCCACCGGGACCTCCTCTCCCAGATGTACCTCGGCATTCCCCCCAAGTGGAGCCGAGGCCCCTGGCGGGTCAACAACCGCCTCGAGCTGGCCTGGCACGATCAAGAGAAATGGCATGGCTCCCGCCTGATGTGGGCGTTCGCCAACAAGCAGAACGAAGGGCAACTCGGCCGGTCCCGTGGGGTGAACTATATCCACGGCGAAGAGCTGGACTCGTGGCGGGACCCCGAGGGGGTGGCCGCCCTCTCGGCTGCGCTCGCCCAGACGCACCCGTATCGGTTGTATGTCTGGGTGGGGACGGGCCAGGGGTACGCGTTGCTCTACAAGATGTGGGAGCAGGCCGCCACATCCCACACCTCCCGGCAAGTGTTCATCGCCTGGTGGCGGCACATGAAGTTGCTCATCACCCGCGAGCAACACACCCTCTGGGCGGCCTATGGCGCCCCTCGCCTCACCCCGGAGGAGCGGGAGTGGGCGGAAGAGGTCAAGAAGCGGTACGGCGTGGTGGTGCGACGGGAGCAACTGGCCTGGTGGCGGTTCACGCTCTCGGAGGGCAAGGGGATCAACGGCGACCAGGCGAAAATGCTCCAGGAGTTCCCGTGGGTGCCGGAGCAGGCGTTCCAGGCCGGCGGCTCCCAGTTTCTCTCGCCCACGACCTGTCTGAGACTGAGGACCGCGCTCCAGCGCGCCCCGAACGCCATGACGTACCGCTACGAGTGGGGACCGACGTTCGACGCCAAGGAGGATGCCATCGTGGAAGTCCCCCCCGAAGCGGCCACGCTGACCGTGTGGGAAGACCCCCTGCCGGGGTCGGTGTATCTCGTGGCGGGCGACCCGGCCTATGGCTCCTCCCCCGAGGCCGACCGCTTTGCGGCCACCGTGTGGCGGTGCCATCCCGATCAGCTCGTGCAGGTGGTGGAATACTGCACCCCGCTCGGGGCGATGTATCAATTCGCCTGGGTGCTCGCTCACCTGGCCGGGGTGTACCCCCGCTACTTCATCTTGGAGGTCAACGGGCCCGGGATCGCCGTGCTGCAAGAACTCGATCGCATGGGCAACTACGGGTTCGGCCTCACGAAGCGCATGGGGTCGCTCCAAGAAGTCGTGGGAGCCATCCAGCACTACCTCTGGAAGCGGGCCGATGCCCTCTCTGGGGCCTATGCCCGCGAGTGGAAAACCTCGCCGAGCACCCGCCCGGGCATGATGGAAAAACTCCGGGACACCGCCGAGCGGGGGGCCCTCGTGGTCCGCAGCCGCGCCCTCGCGGAAGAACTCGCGGCACTCCGCCGCCAGGAGGACCGCGTGGAAGCCGGCGGCGTGGCGCATGACGACTTGGCCCTGACGGCGGCCTTGGCGGTCGAGTGCTGGACCGAGACGGTCATCCCGGAAATCGAGGACGTGATCGCCCCCGTGGAGCCCTCCCGCGTCGCCCCGCGAGATGCCCTCGAGCGAAACGTGATGACGTTCCTCCGCCGGGTCCAGGCCCCCGAGGAACCCGAGCCGGCGGCGTGGGGGGTCCGAAGACCGATGCCGGGAGGCTGAGGATGCCGCCGCCGTCCGCCAATCATGTCTCTCGGTTCACGCTCGGTCAGCATCATCACACATGGAAACTCGGAATCTGCCTCCGATGTGGAAAGTCGCGATGCGTCGTGGAATCACAACGGGCACCATCAGCGTCCTGGTCAACGATCCGATGTGCCTTTGCGGTCGCGAGACAGAATGCGCCAACATGTCGAATGCACCAGATCGAGACGAATTGACGAACGGAAACACGCTCCTGGTCGGCCTCTTATGGTCAAGCGACACAACGGGACCCAGGCAGGCGAGGTGTTGAATGAGTGGAACGCGCACGGCAACGGAAGACCGGCTGCGGCTCGTGGAGGTGCTCGAGCGCCGGATCGCCCAGGCCAGCGACCAGGCCCACCGCTTAGCGCGGTTACGGGGCATCTTGACTCGGTGTGTGACTCGGCTCAGAATGGGGGAGGCCGCCTCGGTCATCCAGGCGGAGTTAGCGGCGGGCGGCATCCGACTCCGGGGGTTGTGATGATTTCTACGTGCAACATTTATTGGTTGGCTGGTCTGCTCGAAGGTGAAGGACACTTTGGATACATGGGGAGAACGCCCCGGGTCGATCTCTGGACAACAGATCGGGACGTCATAGAACAGGCAGCCACGCTCGTCTCGAAACTGGTCGTGACAAAACCGCCAAGTAAATACAGCAAGAAAACCCAGTTCGGCTTTACCGCATGTGGGTCCGATGCCTGGGGGATTATGTTTACAGTCTATTCTCTCCTTGGTAAAAGACGCAGGAGGCAAATCCAAGATGCCGTCGAAAAATGGAGACAACGCCACCTATTGTCTCGAAATGAGCGGAGCGCGATCGCCAGAACAGCCGCTAAGCGTCTTGCGGCACGACTAGGATCAGAACACTTTAGACAAATGGGTCGGCTCGGTACTCTCAGACGATGGGGGGCACTACCACCATGAGTCCCGACACCAGTTGGAAACAGCACGAGCGCGCGGTCGCCGACCTCATCGGCGGCAAGCGGCTACCGGCCAGCTCCCATGAGACCGTGGACTGCGAAGGCCCGCGGTTCGTCGCTCAGGCCAAACTGGTCCAGCGCATGAGCCTTGATGAGCTGACGCTCTGCGCCGAGAAGATTGCCGAAGAGGCGACCACGCGGGGCAAGCTGGGCGTGGTGGGTGTCAAGGTGCGCCGCGGGGCGGGGGTCAAGAGCCCGGTGCTGATGGTGATGACGGACCAGACTTTCAGGCGGCTCCTCGGCTATACTGATGGAGACAGCGCATCCGCGTGTTGACTCAGGAGAACCATGCCGCCCCGGGCTGATTTCGTCTGCAACTCGAAAGCGTGTCAGACGCCGGATGGGGATGCCCCGATGTATGAACTCCCAGTCGGGGCGACACGCTGCCCCCTTTGCGGCTCCAAGCGGATCAAGCGCCTCTTCAATGCTGTGAACGTCCTCCGGGGCCGATCGCCAGAGTCCAACCAGCGCCTGACCTCCTCCAGCCACTTTCAGCGGTCCCAGGCGCTCCTCCAGCCTGGCATGGACGAGGCCGACGGTCGCCGACCGCCGAAGGACATGGCCACCTTCGCGGTCAACGCTGGCGACACCACGGGACTGGGGGAGGCGGGGCGGGCCAAGCCCATGAGCGAGATCGAGATTGCCCGGGCGCTCCGCCAGGATCTTCGGCAATTCAGGGAGCCGGTCAGCCCGTCCAGCATCGTGAAGCTGCTCTCAAAGAGCGCCATCCCCACGACCGTCGTGGGACGAGACACGGGATGACGTGGGGCAAGACGAGTGACCCGGATGACCAGGCGGGATTGTTGAAATGAGACTCCCCCAGGACCCGCGCTCCCGCCGGGAGGCCGTGATCGAGGTGGTGCGTCAATGCGCCGCCGACCGTGAGGAGCGCCGGGCCTACCACCAAGAGCTTCGAGCGTGGTATCTCCGGGGCACTCCCACGCACTCCCGGGCCCGGTACAACAAGCTGGGATCCCACGTGGAGCAGTCCGCCGCGTATGCCTACCAGAGTGAGTCCGTGCGCTTCGGGTTGGTGTTGCCGCCCAAGTATGGCGACCAGTTTGCCGAGGAACTTGAAACGGCCCGCGATGAGCTCCATCGCCAGTGGCACGATTCTGGCGCGGGCCTCGAAGTGGATCTCGGGGTTGAGTGGGCGCACGTCTATCCGTCCGTCGTCTGGAAAGTGATCCCGGCCCACGGGACCCCGATGGTCACGCTCGTCCCTGATCCCGCCGACATCGGGGTGCTCGAACCGGACCGGCGCTTCGACCGGCAGGAGGCCAAGGTGCATTTCTTCTGGCTGACCCTGCCCCAGATCCGACGGCTCGTGGCCGGCCATCCGCAGGAGAAGGACCTTGTGGGGCTGGCCGAGAGCCACGCGGTCCTCGGAGGAGGGGGCGAGGAACCCCTCATCCCGACCCTGGAGCGCGTGATTCTGACCAGCACGAGCCCCAGCCTCATCGGCAACATCACCCCCCCGATGCTCCAGCCGGCCGCTCGACTCGAAACCCCCCGGGTGGAGTGCTGTGAACTGTGGGTGCTTGATGACCGGATTCAGGATTGGCGGGTCATCACATGCCTCGCCCCATCAGGACAGGTCAGTGCGGTGCTGTGGGACCGGCGCGTGCGGGCGCTGGCGGGACACGATGCCTTCGTGGGGTTGAGCCTGCACCAGATTCCCGATTACGTCTGGGGCATGAGTGAAGTCGATACCCTCACGGGCCTTCAGGAGTGGCGGGAGCACCGGATGGACCAGATCGACCGGCTCATGGAACTGCAACTGGACCCGCCCGTGGTGCTCGGCGGCTTCGGGGGCCTCTCGGACGAACGGGCCAAGCGGCTCAGGACGCCAGGCGGGACGCTCTCCACCTCGCTCCCGAACCCCAGCGTGAACCGCCTCTCGCCGCAGATGCCCCCCGAGGCGTTCGGGGAGGTCAAGGAGATCGACCAGATGTTCGCCGACCGCGGAGGACTTCCGATCCTGCTCCAAGGGCAAGGCGATCCCGGCATCCGGGCGGGCAACCAGATGGGCGTCCTCGCCACGCTGGCGTCGGCTCGTATTCGGAAGAAGGCGATGCGAGTGGAATACGCCACGTCCCAGATCGCCACGTTGATGTTGGTCATCCTGCGTGAACTTGAAGAGGAACCGCTGACCATGCCCGGCGGCAAATCGTTTCTCCTGAGCCAGGTGCCGCGGGACCTCGTGGCGCTCGTCGCCGCTCATTCGGCCTCGCCGCTCTACGCGGCCGCCATCAAGCAGGACGCGCTGGAGATGCTCAAGGTGGGGGCGATCGATAAGCCCACCTACGTGGAATTGAAAGACCCCCCGATGGTGGATGTCCTCAGGGCCAAGGCGCGGCGGCTTGAGGAGGCGGCGGCGAAACGGGCGGAACGGATTCTGGCCATCCAAGAAGCGAAGGCGCTCCGAGGTCCGAGCCGGTCTCGCTAGCGGGAGGACCTCCTCATCTCCCCCCTCGAATATCGTCTGCTGGTCCAGGTCGCCCGGTGTCGGGGCGGCGCCCGGGCGTTGATCGAGACCAAGGGCAACCGGCGAGCGGCGGCGCGACGGCTCGGCGTGAGCCGATCCACCCTGTATCTACTCTTCCCGCGGCCGACCAAGAAGCCCTGAGCCTGGCCCTGCCGGGCCTCATCGGCTGGCCATCCGCACGACGGGCACACCCACTGATCCTGGGGGTATGCTTTCCCGATATAGGTCCCGCAGCGAGGGCACTTCATCGTCCAACGAGGGCATCCCACGGGGTGTATCGCTGCCGGAGACTCGGATCGTTCACCAAGCCCGAGTGCCCCGCGCCTGGAGTCAGGACCGTGTCCCCTTCCGGCAGCGCCACCGACTCCCCCAGCGCCCCGTCAAACAGTTCCCCCTCCTTGATCGTCCAGTCCGTGTCGGGGTCGGCGAACTGCACCCAGCGCCCGATCCTCGCCGTGGCGTAGCGCCGCGCACGCTGCATATCCCGGCGGATCGGGCCGCTGATGGAGAGGGCCGTCTCGTACGTGGCCCCGGCCCAGCAGGAAAAGGCGACGACCTGGAGGCCATGAGAATGGCTCACCACCGAGGGGCGCTCGAGGTGGTTGACTTCCAAGAACAGCAGGAGTTTCTCTCCGGCATCGAGCCAGGGGAGCAGATCGCCCTGATCGCCCCCGACCTGGGCGTGGGCGGGATCGCCGGGGAGCGTGGTCGGGACACCGGCCAGCACCCCGGACCACTTGAAGGTGAGTACCTCGTGGCCGAGATCCCGGAGCTCCTCGATCACGAGGCTGGAGGGGTGGTGCCAGGGAGAGGCTCGCCCCCATGTCCCGTGAACCAACACCACCACGCTCACCGCAGGCGCTTTTTGCGCGGGCTCAGAATCCCGGCAGCCGTCTCGCACCGGACTTCAGCAACTTCAGGGCGACGGGTCCGCATTTCTGATCCAACACATCGGACGACCCGCCCGCCTGCCCCATCGCGTCCAGGATGTAGACCCCGGCCCCGAGGTCCACGACGCCCGCGAACGGGCCACCGAGGACGGAGGCCAGGGGCCCGGTCGGGGTCACCGCGCCGGCGAGATAATCGACGCACATGGGTGCCGGGTCATTCGGCCCGAGCAGGCCCGCCGCCTGGGCGGCATGCAGACGTTTCGAGGCGGCCTGGAGATCGACGGAAACAGCGGCGCAGCCAGTCACGAGGAGGAGCCCCAAGGAGAGTCCTGCCAGGGAGAGTCCTTGCATAGTCGTCCTCCTTCTACTGGACGGTCAGTCCCGATGGCGACGATGGCGGATACGCGCTCTGAAACGTGACCTCGTTGGAGGGCCCCGATTCCCCTCCGGCATTGGAGGCCGTCACGATGCAAAAGTAGGTGCCGGGGGTCGGGACGACCTGCTTGACGAGCGCGCTCGTGGCCGGCGCCGCGACGGTGACCGTGGTCGAGTACGGGCCCCCCGTCGCCGTCCCGCACTTGAGCGTGTAGACGGTCGGGGCTCCGTGGGTCGCGTCCACGACGGGAGCTGTCCAGGAGAACGTGGCCGTCGTCAGGTTGACGGCCCAGGCCGGCGTGGCCAGCAGCAGGCTAGCGAGCAGGAGCCCGAGGCGCGTCATTTCGGGGGCTCCGGGGGGCCGGGGGTGGGCGGGGTCGGTTCACTGGGTTTCGCATCGGTCGCCCGCGTCGCCTGCGAGCGCGAGGCAAACCACCACGCCGTGACGCTCGCCAGAATCCCGATGTAGGCGTCCACGCTGACGACCTTCGCCACGACGAAACCCCAGACGAACCCGAACATGAGGCCGAGGGTCACGATCCCACGCACCATGGAGTTGAACTGTTCGATGCGGGTGCCGTTTCCATTCATTGTCGCTTCCTTCCTCGTCGGGTGCCGGTTGGCGCGCCGGAGACCTCGACCGTGCCCTCGGTGAGGTAGCCAGTATACCCGCACAGGATACATTCACACAACCGACCGTCTCGGAGCAGGGCGTTGCCCCTAGCTCCGCAGTGCGGGCATTCCTCGGGCATTCGCTTCAGGGCGTGCTGCATCACCCCGACGATCCTCGGGGGGAACTCCATCGAGAGCAAGCGGGTGCCCTGCCAGCACTCTCGACACTGGGTCTCCACAAAGGCCACCCGTCCAGGATGACAGGTTGCAGAGCGCGTCACGTCTGCACTCCCGTCTCCAACTGTCTCGCCAGTCTGTAGGCCCGGGGCCCCACCTGATCCTTCCAATTGCCGTCCAGGACCTCGGCCGCGGCCGCGGCGTACTCCCCGCGCTTCATCAGGGCGAGGAACTTCGGGTTCTTCTCCAGGAGGTTGCCGACCCCCATGTTGAACACCATGTTGATCAGCGCCTCCAGGCGGATCTCGTCCAGCGCAGCCGTCCACGGGAGTGTGGCAGCCAAGTCCGCCATCGCGTCCGCGATGTCGTGGTCCAAGAGGACCTCGGCCTCCTCCTGGGTAATCCCCTTCACGTCGAGCGCCCGCCCGTAGCCGATCGTCGGGTGCTCGAGCATGTCCTGGTAGAGCTTGAGCCGGAGTCCCTCGTCCCGCATCAGGGTTTCTTTCAGCGTCATCGCCGCCTCAGTAATTCATCGAGCTTTCTATTCGTGTCTTTCTGTGTCTCCTTGATCTCCTTCACGTCATCTTGCGTGCGCTTCGTCTGCTCCTCGATGATGCCGACCTTTTTATCGACCTGCCCGACGGCGGCCCGATCCTGGGATTGCTCCTTCTTCAGGTCCTCGATCTGGGCGTGCATGCTCCCCATCCAGCCTCCGCCAGCCCCCAGGAGGATCAGCACGAGAATGCCCGCCAGCCACTTCCAGGTGACGCTGTTGCGCTCGTTCATTTCACGGTGGGTCCAGGCTGTGGGGCCGCTCGACACGCCGCCAGCTCGGCCTCCTTCTGGCCCAGCGCCCGGCGGGTGTCATTCAGGAGCGCCTTCGCCATGGCGATCTGCCCTTCCAGCCACTCTCGATAGTCTTTCAGGTCGAGCACCCGTTGCTGCTGGCACTCGAGCCGTTGTTCGCAGGGCAGGGGTCTGAGTTCTTGGGCATACGCACCGCCGACGATCCCGAACGCCAGCAATGCCACAACCACGAGCCATCGTGTCATTCCGACCCTGTGGCGTCCAGTTCCGCGCCCCACATCGGGCCGATCCGGTGCTTCACGGCCAAGAACTTCACGGCCACCCCGAGGAGTTGGGCCTTTTCTTTGGGATCGCCGGCTGATAGAATCATCGTCTTCAGCTCCTCCTCCACCAACTCATCGAGGCTCTGATTCTTGGCGCGCTTCGCTCGCTCTTCCCCCAGCGAGACGGTCAGGTTCCGCGGCCTGGCCTCGGGGTTCATAGGGTGCCAACCCATAACAATCGGCCGACGGCATACGCCAGGGTCACCCACGCGGCCCCCCGCCAGACCATCTCCCAGTCAAACTCGGTCTGCGGCTTCATGGGCCGACCGACGAAGGAAGGAGTTCGCGCCGCGCCTCCTGGGCCATCGCCGGAGGCAAGACCCGGAGCGAGAACCGGCTGGCGGGTGAGAGCGGGGCCCTCGTCACAAATTCCCGCCGACTCAAGGCCGGGGCGAGGAGTCCTCCCATGGCCCAGGGCACATACAGATGCGAGGTGCGGCCGGTCACCATGGCCTCGATGAGAAACGGCAGCTCCGCCACCGCCGCGCCCTGCCAGAAACTGATCTCCGGGAGCGTGCGCGTCGTGACGCCTGATGGGAGCACCCGTCCGGCCGGCGGCACTGGCGGTGCCCCTGCCGGGGGGCGCCGGAACGCCTCAAACGGCCGCACGGGGAGCGTGGAGGCCATGAACAACTGCTCGGCTGGGATCGAGGCGGGCTCGGCGGGCACTCGAAGCTCGGGGCGTGGACGGCGCGTGGCTTCCGCAATCGGGCCCTCCACGGCGCTCCCCATCCCTCGCCGTCGGAGTTCGTCCACCTTTTTCAGCATCGTGAACCCGGCCTCCGCCGCGTCGGGGTTGAACCGGCGACCTTTGAGCATTTGCGTCTTGTCGGTGAACTGGATAAGGGACATCCCCGCTTTGTATTCTGCGCGGCGTGGGGCCCAGGCGGGATCAAGCGTGATCTCATCGACGGCGGCCACCGCACGCCGATACACGCCCGGCAACTCCTTCCCCTTCCCCACCACGGCGTCGGCGAGCTGGTCCGCGGCGACGCGCGCCAGCTCGCGCCCTGGCTTGCCGGTATCGATCACGTCGTAGCCTCGGAGTTTCAATGCCTTGGCATCCGACCAGGGAATGTCCACCTTCACGCCGCGACCTTGGCGCCCCACCTCCTGCATCACGGGATCATACATGGCCGAGAGGCGCTCGGGGCCCCGCCCATAGACCATATCGACCAGGCCCGCCTCTGTCGAGGGGAACTCCCGCCACGAGGGGACGTGCTCTTTGTACGAATCCGCGATCGTCGTGGCCCCTGTCTCCGCGTACTCCCGCATGGCCTGGGCGTGGGCCCCCTTCGCTTGCTCCGTTGCGGCCTCGAATTGCGCCTTACGGGCCTGCTCCACGTTTTCCTGGGTCCGCTTCCTGGCGGCCGCCTGCTCCTCCCGGAGTCGCGTGGCCGTGGCCGTGCGCTCCTGATGTTGCGCCCGCGCCTCCCGGATCTTGTCGGCCTCCCTCTTCCGATACTCCTTGACCCTTTCGGGGTAGGTCGTCGCTTCCCGCGCGGCGGTCTCTTCGGCCTTCCGCACGATGGGCTGCCCCGCTCGCTGCATGAGTCCGAACCGGAGCCCGGCGGGCAAGACCTCGCCCAGTCCTTGGCTCGCCGCAAACCGATAGAGGTCACTCAGGGAGAACTCCCCCCGTTGCACTCCCTCAGCCAGGGTGCCCGCCGCCGTACTCGCCGCCATCCGCTTGAGCGGTCCGGTCACGAGTCCGCCGCCAATGGGCAGCGTGGCCGCGAACGCCGCCGCCTCGGAGGTGGAGCCGGGCAGGAAGAGATCGCCGAGGGAGCGCACCACGCGACCCGGGAGGTCCGTTTCCCCGACCAGCGTGTGCGCGCCTAGGGGCGGCTCGCGCGTGAGCCAGCCTTTGGCCCGCCCCACGAGATCGGGCGCGACCGGGGGGGCCACCTCCGGGGTGGGAGCGGGAGGGCGCTCCCGCTGGCGCTGCTCCTTGGCGAGGCGGATGATGTCTTGGCGGGTGGCTCCTTCGGGGGCATCCACCTCGATCGGCTCGCCGGTCGGCGGGCGCACGCGCACGGGCGGCATTTAATCCCGCTCCCACTCCTCCGGCGACACGCGCAGCTCGACGGGGGCTTCGAGGCGACCCAGCGCACGGAGATGCTGCCGGGCGATCTGCCGCTGGTCCTGCAGGGCCTTTTTCGCGTTCGGCAGGAATTGATCCCAGAAGCTCTTGGGGATGCCGGTGACGTTGCCCGCCTCGGCCTCTCCGACCACTTTGAGGCGCATCGTCTGGCCCTGCATCCCAAGGGCGACCTCTGTGCCGACGAGGATCGGCACGCCCAGTCTCTGGACCGTTTGCACCGCCCAGGCGATATCCCGCCGCCCCACCTTCGTTTGGAGCACGATCTTCGCTCGGGCCGTATCCCAGACCGTCGCGCCAGGAGGCAGGACCCCTTCCTTGTCGAGGAGCGCCACCGCATCCGCCACGATGTCGGCATTCTGGAGCTTTTGGGTCAGGCCCACCTCCTCCTTCTGGAGCCTGATGAGCCCGCCCGCCGTTTCCTTATAAATGTCCAGACGCTCCTCCGCCCGTCGCCCGCTCTCTTCCGCCCGCTCGCCCGCTTGTCTGGAGAGCCGCAGGCGTTCCTGTGTCGCCGCCCCCGCCGCACGCGCCTGAGCTTCCAAGGCCCGGTAGTGCTGAATCTGGGCCGCGAGGCTGGTGACCGAAATCTCCCGGTCCTTGCCCGCTTCCACGACCTTCAATACCCGATCCAGGTCCCCGCTCCGCGCCGCCTCGGCCAAGTCCTGCATCCCTGCCACGCGGGCGCTCATCTCGATCTGCGAGAGGCGATCCTGCATGGTCCGCGTCTGATCTTCGAGAATGTCCTGGTAGCGTTCCCGCGCTGACCGATGGGCCTGGAGGAGCCGGTCGTTTTCGACCTTCCACTGCTCCAGCCCCCGCGCCGCCCGGTCAGCGTCCCCCGCCTGCCAGCCTTCCACGGCCCCCTTCAAGGCGGCGGTCGCCCCGATGGCATACCCTTTGCCTTTTAGCCCCGCAAACCCCGTCGCCATCTGGCCGATCCCCACGAGGATGGTCTGGAGCTGGCCCAGGACGCTCTGCGGGGGCGAGAGGAAGGGACGGGCTTCGAGGCTCGGCGTGGGAGGGGCCGTATACGGAGCCGGGCGTTCCCGTTCTCGGGCGACCGCTTGTTCCTTCGCCAGCTCGGCTGCGCCTTTCGCCTGGCGCGTCACCTCGGCCCCAGCCTCTTCCAGTTTCCCCGCCCGGCGCTCGGTGATCTGCCGCGACTCTCCCAGGAGTTCCCCCGTCGTCGGGCCGCGGAGACCCAACTCCTGGGAGAATTGATAGAGCGGCGTCCCGCCTTCCTCGAAGACCCCTTTGGTGCGGAGCTCCTCCTCGTGGGGCATGGATCAGGCCTGCGCCCCCGAGAGCCTCCCGAGCGCCTGATTCGCCTGCTGGATCAACGCGGCCAAGGTACTCTGCTCCGCCTGCGCTGTCGAGGCCACCCCGGTGCCCGCGCTCACGCCGGTCCGAAGGGCCTCCAAGGCCAACCCTTCCTGCCCCTGGAGTAACTGGGCCTTCATGGACTCGCCCATCAGGTCGATCCGGGACTCTTCATGCTGGAGGTCCGAGGACTGGCCCAGCCCCATCGAGGCGTACTTGGCCCGCATGTCGGCCTTCGCCTGCTGCTTCCACTGCTCGACGGCGGCTTCCATCGGCGCGGGCAGTTTTCCGGCCCGGGCTTCCTGAAGCTGCTCGGTCCCCACGGCGATGGCCGGCGAGGCGGCCGCCTGAGCGGTTGTCTGGCCTTTCTTGAGGGCTCGGGTCTGCTCGGCCAACTGTTTCTGCGTTCCCAGCATGCTGGAGATGCCGAGTCCCGTCGCCCCGAGGCCGAGGGCCTGGGAGAACGCCTTGAGCGGGGTCTCCGTGAACTCTCGCGCCAGCCCGCCGCCGACCTTGCTCAACCCCGCGCCCACGCTCGCCGCAAAGTCGCTGAACGCGGAGGGGGCCGGCCCGGCAGCCGCGGACACCGGAAGGTCCCACCCCAGCGGCAACTCAAAGCTCGGCTGGACGAACTCCCCGGCGTATTGGCTGGCCTCTAACACATCGTCGGCCCCTCCGAAGAGGCTCGAGGCAAATCCCAGCAGATCGCCGTTCATCCTCAGATCCCCAACTGCGTTCGGATCGTGACGTGCTGTTGCGCGTGGAGAAACGTCCAGGTCGCAAAATCGTTCGGATCGTCGAGGTCATACGCCGTGAAGTCCGTCGGGCTGGCGATCCCGAGGCTCGTGGTCTCGCCCTCGTGGACGAGCTGGTGGGCCTGATGCCACTCGGTTCCCCCGCCATCGCCCAGCGGGAGCAGCGGATAGGAGGCCTTCCCAGCCGCCCGGATCACCGAGGCAAATTCCCGGTGCTGGAGCTCGTGGTGGCCGAGGAAATCGATGAAACTCGTCTCATCGCCAAACGGGAGGACTTCCCACGTGCGCGGATCGAGAATCGGCATTAGGCGCCCTGCAACACGTCTCGGGAAAATCCGAGCGCTCCGGCCGGACCCATCACCGGCTGGGCCAGGTGCTGGAGGGGACCGGATGGGGCGGCAGGAGGAGCCGGAGCGCCGAATGGGGCGACTCCTGTCGCTTCGGTGCCCGGCCCGGTGGGCCTGATGGCACCCCAGAACGCCAGAAAGTCTGGCGGCAGTACGCTGAAGGGATCGGCCTGGAATCGCTGGTCGAGAGCGGCTTGCTCGGCGGCGACCTGCGGGGCCACCCTCGCCTGAGCCTCAGCCACTCGGCGATCTAAATCGGCGCGAGCCGCTGGGTCTTCGTAGAGCACCGTATTGCGCAGATTGACGTGCTCGCTCCAGAGTTCCGGGTTTTGGGTGGCTAGGCTGTATTGCTGCTCAATGCCACGCCGCTGAGCCTGGTGCTCCGCCCGGGCCAGTTGGTCCAGGGCATCCGGCTGCTCGGCTAAGCGGCGGGCATTGTTGACGGCGCTCTGCACGGTGGCCTGGATGCTTGGGCCCAAGAGCCCTGTTCGGACGCCCATCGCGCTTTCATCCGACCAGCTCCCACCCGGCGAGGAGGCGGCCATGATGGAGTCCGGGTCCATCAACGCCCGCTGCAGAAACTCGGCGGGGCGGTCGAGATAGCCCACATGGCCCCCCACGTTGAAGAAGTCCTCCAAGTTCGCTGCCTGATCGTAGGCTCCGATGGGGCCACGCAGCGTATCGCCGATTCTCCCCGCTTCGACCGCCTCGGCCTTCAACGCGGCGCTCCGCGAGCGGTGCTGGCCGAACATCCCAGTGCGCCCGAGCAGATTCACAAGCGGGCCCAGCACCGCCCCGGCGAATGGGAGGAGGCCAGCTTCATAGCCGCTCGGATAGCGGGCTTGCCAGGAATGCGTCGGGTCTTTCGGGACGCCCCCGGCGATCCCGAGCTGGATCGCCTGCCGCGGCCCGATTTCCAGGAGCGGCAAGGCACCAGCCCATGAAGCGGCACCTCCGGCCCCTTCCGCGCCGCCCCCGCCTCCGATGATATTCGGATTGAAGACGTCGGAAGGCGGCGCCCCGCCCGCGCCGATTTCACCGATGAGGGCAGGCCCGGCAACCGGGAATCCTGCCGCCGCCTCTCTCCCTCCTCCTGTCAAATCCGCCCGCTCGCCAGCCCGCTGAGCCTCGAACGCCGCTCGCGTCTCCGGCGACATCTCAAACGAGCCCGGCGCGCCCTCCGGGATTAGTCCGGCCGCCCGCCGCACGAGATCGGCCACCCGGATGGCCTGGGTGATCGGGGAGGCCCCTCCGGGGCCCGTCATGGGACCGCCCCCCCTCACGTCACCGGGAGTGCCCGGGGCAATGGACGTGACGGCGCCCCCGCCCGGCGTCACGGGCCCGCCCGAGGGGCCGCCGCCCGTCGCCGTACTCAGGGCCAACTGTTTCTGACCCACGGGTTGCGAGCGTCCCAGCCAATCGAGAACGGAACTCACGTCAGAATCAGATAATGGCATGGCTCTATGCCGCATTCACCGTTTCCCACGATCCCGCAGGAGCCACTTCGAGATGCGCCGCTTCGAGTGCCACGCCCGACTGACAGGGCAGGCTGACCGTCCACCCCACGCGCTGGCCCGCGATCGGGGCATCACGTCTCACCAGACTATACCGGAAGCCGAGCGGACTGTCAAAACTCGCAAAGCACTTCTCCGTGAACGGGCCCAACACGACAGTCTGGGCCTCCGTGGTCAGGGTCAGGGTCACGGAGACCTGGGCCGTGCCAGACGGGGCGGAGAGATCGAGGCCCACCCGGAGCGTTTGGTGGCCACCCACGGGGGCCCCGAGATCGAACAGCTTGGAGGCCACAGTCAACGTCCCGATCTGCACATCTCCCGAGCGGGCGAAAATCCGGTACATGAACCCGCCCGCGTCGATCCCGTACACTTCCGGGGCGTTGTTGATGGTCAGCGTCAGCAAGTCCAGGACTTGATTGCCGCCCCGATCCGGGGTCGTGGCGAGGAACCACCGACCCTCCTGAAAGCAAAGGAGTTCGCTGCGCCCCCCGCTTGCGCCCGGCGGCGTGAACGAGTAGAGAAACACGAGGATCACGGCTCCATTGAGCATCTGGATGCCGGCCTTCGGCCCGAATGTGATGACGGGACTCAGCCTCGGGAAGAGCCGATCCATCTTGGCGGATAATTTCTGGGGCGTCACGCCCAGGAGCGCATGGATGGAGTAGCCCGTGGCGAAGGCCAGGGCCCGGAAATAGCCGATCAGCGAGGTCGGATAGATGGTCCCGAGGCTGGTGAGCGCATTCGTCACGGTGAAGGTGGTCACGCCAGCGGCCGTCGCCACGTTGCCGAGGGCGTCCACCGCGCTTGCGCTCATCAGCCACAACTGCTCCACCGTGGAGAGCATCCCCCGAATCTGGCCGGTGAACGCCTCATCCGTAATCACGAACGAGCCCGCGCCATTGCCCGCCACGAAGTCATCGAAGGTGTTGGGCGCCGTGTAGGTGAGGGTGCGCGGCGCGGTCTGGAGCCAGGCATGACTCTCGAAGACCGCCAGGTTCGGGCCTGTCTTGGTCGCGTCGATGGTGGTCCGGGTCGCGCCGTCCCACTTGATGTAGCCCTTTTGCTCGTCGATGAAGAGGACCGGGCCGTCCCGCCATATTTTGATGTCGGTCTGAAAACCCGCGCCCGAAAACGTCCCCGGCGGGCCGATCTCGATATCCGTGGCCCCATCTTGGTACAGATCCCGCTGAAACGCGGAGCCGTCCTCGAAGACCACGATCGCCACGGGATGCGGGATGGTATTGGCTCCATACGTGAGCAGGCACCCGTAGGACCGCTTGACCGTGGAGCCAACGTTCAGCGAGGCCCCGGCGGCCCCCCCGTAGAGCGGGACGGACTGGATCGAGCGGCCCAGCCACATCCCGTTCTCGAGCCAGGCGAGGTCATCATCATCGATCCCGAGGCGTGTATCGGAGAGATTGAGGGCCTTCCAGCCCCGGCTGGTGGTGGTCTCGGGTTCTCGGGACCCTGGGCGAGCAGGCCCCGCGCCCCTGGGGTCACGCCCGAGGGCCATGATTCTCGGACTGTTCGGCGTAGGCGATCAAGGCCGCCGCCAGATAGTCCCGGAAGCGCGTGTCGTCCTCGGGAATGCCGATCACGCGGAAATGCTGCACCAGCCGATCCGCCAACTCCCGCGCCCTCGCGTCGCTCATCGTCATGCGCCCCTCCGATCACCCCCGAATCCCGACGGCCAACGAGGTGATTTCCCGCACGGTCGTATCGTTGGCGAACGCCCCGCCATTCCACGTCCCCGTCGAGACGCCGATGACAGCCCCGAGGAGGGTGACATAGTGATACCCTTCGGCGACCACGGCGTTGAGGAGGGTTCCCGATGAAGTGGTGCGGGCTCCCGCCGCGTAGGCGGGGCTCCGCGAGGCGCTATTTTCTTGATTGGTCCCATCGAACCCCACCGCCGTCGAGTTCACGGAGCCGGCGGTATCATTCGAGCCGTTCGCCTGATAGGAGACCAGGACGGACTCATCGGACCAGGTGAGAAATTCGCAGCGGATCTCGGTGTTGAGTTCCACATAGGTCGTACTGGCCGTGGTGCGGCTGGTGGTAAAATTATTGACCAACCCGATGTTCCGCCGATTGAAATGGGAGAGCGTGAAGCGCTGGGTCGCGCTGTTCACGAACTGCCCCGGCGTGGAGCCCTGGGTGCGGATCATGCCGACGAGCGTGCAGTAGGCGCCGGGCGTACACACGCCGCTCGACCCGTTGAAGACCTCCACCCCGAAGCTCGCATTGGTCGTGTGGCCGGTCGTCGAGAGGACCAGCGTGGTCGCCCCGCTGGCATCATAGGCGTACACAAAATACGTCGTGGTGGCGACCAATCCGGTATTGGCGATCGTGATGGCCGCGGTGACGGGGCGCGTGACCCAGGTCCCGGCCACGTTGAGCGGGAGGAGGCCCTGGCCGAGCTGGATCGAGGTCGCCGAGACCTGGGTGAGGCGTGTCGTGCCGAGGGAGATGGGCGTCGTGGCCGCGGGATACACCGTGAAGGCGCTGCCAGTCCAATACTTGACGTTATTGTTCGTCGCGTCGAAGCACCACGTCTGCCCCGCCACGGGGACGGTGATCGTGGTGCAATCCGTTCTGATGAACACGCCCGGGCCTTGAGGGCTCGCAGGACCCACGACCACGAGGAGCAGCGCCAGAAGGAGTGCCACCACGCTAAACCGCTTCATCGCGTCCTCCAATCCGACCCGCCGTAGGCGGTAATCATGTCTCCGACCCGCGCCCCCTCGATGTCGCGGAGGGCGGTGATCGCGTAGCCCTTGAAGATGTCGGCTTCATCGAACCGCCGCTGGTTCACCTTCGCTTTATACGCCGCGAAGTACGCCACAGGTTCGGTATAGGGGAAGGACAGGGGATCGAGGTCCGACGGGTTCACCAGCGTGGTCGAGAGCGTCACGAGGTCCCAATCCGTGGTGTACGCCGTGGCCGGCGCGGTGGCGATGAACACCTGATCGGCGCCGTAGCGGGTCCACCCCCCGGGGGCTGATTGAAAGGTGGTCCACGGACGGAACATATTGGTGATGTCGCCAAAGGGGCGGTTGTCCAGCTCCACGCGGGTGGACCCATAGATCAGCCACACGTGGATCACGTCCAGCACGCGGAGCGTCGGGAACAAGGTGGACAACTTATACTGATCCAGGCCCGTGGTCAGCGGGATGTTCGGCTGGTAACTCCGGGAGCCGCCCGACCAGAGATCCCGCTGCTTGATGCCGTAGTTGATGTCCGCCGTCAGGTCGGCATCGGAAAAGTAGAATTTCTGGGCGTCGTGGAGGAGCCGCCGCGTTTCCGTCAGATAGTCGGCCAGCTGGTTCGACCCGGTGGGCGGGAGGACCGGGCCCGGCACCACGGTGTAGTAGACGGTGCCACCCGCAGCTGGCGCTGGGACGCTGAATTGCAGGGTGATCTGCGCGGGGTCCTGGCTCGAAATCCACCAGGCGGAGTTCCAGGACACGCCGACGATCGACCAGACGGCGGCGACGATTTGCTGCTCGACAGCGGCGGCGGCCACGGCTTGGGTGGAGATCGCCATGGTGGGTTCTCAGACGGCCGACCGAATCTGAAAGTCGGCCGTGTAGTAGACGGTGCCGCCAAGGGCCGGGGCTGCGGTGGCGAACTGGAGCGTGACCTGCCCCGTATCCTGGCTGCTGATCCACCACGCGGAGTTCCAGGACACGCCGACGATCGACCAGATGGCGGCGAGGATCTGCTGCTCGACAGCGGCGGCGGCCACGGCCTGGCTCAGGATGGCGGCCATCACCGAGCCTCAGCCGGGACTAACCGACTTTGATGTACGTGATGTTCTCTGAGCCGCCGCCGCCGTTGAAGCAGGCGAGGTTCGTGCCATCCGAGATGAGCACACCGCCGGGGATGATCCCGGCCGCCGTGATGTTCTGCCAGGTCAACGTGGAGTCCTGGATCTGGAGGCGCACATCCGCCCCGACGATATAGACGTAGATGGTGCCGACCGGCAGGGCGAACCGGAGCCCCGCCCCGATGGCCTGCACGACCTCCTTGACGAAGATCGACCCCGCCGCCCCCGTGGCGATCCCGGTTGGAATCATCTGCCCTGGCATGGGTGGCTCCTCTTACACCGTATCGAACAGAAGTCCTGAAATTACCGTCACAGACTTGGGCCGAACACACACTGTTTCTAGCACCGTGACCACGGCTCCCACGTACCCGAGCTGGTAGTTCGGCAGCGTGGACGAGAACCCCGTGAAGGCGAAGGCGGCGGCCTGGTGCATGTAGAAGGCCGTGTACTTGGCCTTGAAGAAGTAGATCGTGCCCTCCACCCCATAGGCGTGATCCACGTAGATCGGCACGGAGGACACCATCAGGGCCGTGAACCCCGAGCGGGGCCCCTCCGTCTTCGAGCGATCGAACCCCGTCCCCGGGGTAATCATGTACTGCTCGAGGCCCAGGAAGTCCTTGCTGAGACGGGACCAGGTGCCCGGTCCCGTGATCCCGAAGTCCGGCATTTCGCCGTTATTGAACTTGGCGGCGGAGGTGATGTACTGGTTCAGGAGCCCCCGCGTGGGGACCACGCCGCCGGCCGCGATGATGTTCGCCTGGAGCCAGGTATTGGCCGCCCGCGACAGCCCCGCGTAGGTGCCCGTCGCCGACCCGATCAGGGGCAAGCCGTCGATGTCCTGCGACCCATAGGTCCCGTTCGTCCAGAGTTGGGTCGAGAAATACTCCGCCTGGGAGTTGCCCGCATCGTTCATCCGGGCGGCCAGAATCGGGATCACCGCCGCGTCCCACTGGAGGAGCCCCTCCGCTCCCAGGAAGGGGATCGGAGTAATCACGATTTTCAGGTTCCATTCGGCGTTGACCCCAGGGTTCAGGGCCGCGGGTTGGTTGAAGCGCCCCGAGTAGTCGGAGGACTGGGTGTTGACGTAGGGGGCCCCCTGCATGGGAACCGTGACGGAGGAGACGCCACCTGTTGCCACCTTCGCGTTGCCGAAGAGGGCCGCGACGAGGGGCGTAGCGTTGCGATTTTGGACGATGAGTTTCGGGACAAACGCCCGGCGGGTGAAGTTCTGGAGTTCTGTCCCTGGGGCTCCACCCGGGATGAGGCCGAATCCGAGTTGCGGCATTTATCCCTCCCCGCTCATCGCTAGGCGCCCACGGTTTCCTTCCAGATTTTCTCGACGTAGGGCATGTTGATCTGGTCCAGATCCGCCCCCGGCGGGGCCGACATCAGGGCCTTGATGTGCTCCGTCTCCGGCATCGTCCAGCTGTGCTGGCTCTCGAACGTCGGCTCGGCTGGACTCTGGAGGGCGTAGAACTGCTCGACGGCCACCTTGGTGGACTTGGGGCCGATCTCATTGTCCACCATGAACTGCTCGATCCCATCGAGATCCTTCTCTTGCGCCCCTTCCTTCACCAGCGAGGCCCGGAAGGCTTTGCGCTTGTCCCCCATCTCCGCCGCATCCAGCCGCCCCTTGAGGGCGTCGATCTCCTTTTTTTGCTCCGTGATCGTGGTCTGGACTTCGGCGGGGATGTCGATTTCGGGGATGGACGCTTTCGGGAAGAGGCGCTTGGAGTGCTTCTGAAGATCCTTCTTGGCCAGGGGGTCGCCGTAGAGCCGCTCCATCAGTTGCACGCGCGGATCGTGGGCGGATATCTCCAGCACGTCCGCCGGCGTGAGGTCCACCAGCCGCTCGTTCATCCGGGGTTACTCCTGGAGGTTCCGGTTGGAGGTCTCTGCCGACTTCGAGCCCTTGACGGGCGCCTCGATGGAGAAGACGTTGCCCCCCTTGGGCCAGGCGGCGGCAGAGATCATCCCGCCGTGGTCGGGGAAGCGGAGCGGGTTATAGGTGATGCCGGTGTCCTGCTTATTGTCCGTGATCTTCCTGATGGGAAAATTCTTCGGTCTGACCAAGCCTGCCATGTCGGCTCCTTTCTTACGGCATCGGACTCGCCGGGGTCACGGTCGGCGGCGGCGGCCCCACGCCCGGTTTCGGGCCCCCCGGCGGAATGCCCATGGCCCCGAACTGCTGCTGGAGGGCCTGGGGGACCTGCATCGCCTGGCCCTGGGGGGCGGGGTAGAGCTGGCTCCCCATGAACTTCATCTCCGCCTGCCCCAAATCCGCCGCGGGCTTGACGAACCGCTTGCCCAGCTTCGCCACCACTTCGGCGAGCGCCTGGCCGTCCTCGCTGTTCCCGAGGAGCGGGATGGAGATTCGCAAGAGCTCCAGCCCCAAGCCCGCGACCACTTTGCCGCGGGCTTCCTTGCCCCCGCGATCAGCCTGGCCCGGCAGCGCCGGACCGGGCATCGCCGGACCCGCTTGCAACCCCAGCGGCATCAGCCTCTCCGCATGGCCCGAACCGCCCGCGCCTTGACCGCGTTACGACGAGCGGCCCGGGCGTGACGGCGAGAGACGCGCTTAGCGACGGCCCTTCCGTCCCCGACGACCCTTCCTTCGCCCTCTGGCCATCTGGTGGCTCCTTTCGGTTCGGCGGTGAACTGCGCTCGTGTCTCCCACCAATACGCCCCCCGCCCCTGATGTGTCAAGAAATTTTTCTTCGGCCGGTTCCTGACCCTCAGAAAAAAAGTTGACAGGCTCGGGGGCCCGGTGCTACGGTGCCGCCTATGAGGGTCTTCACGCGCGCCCTGCTGCTCACGGCGCTCCTGACCGTGTGGGACTGGGGACTTCCGGTTGATCTCTTCCGCCCCCCCGCCGACGCGCAGCCGAACCCGCCCTCGACGTGGCATCCCTATCAGGGCGGGGTCAACTGCATCCAGGTCGCAGACAAGGACGGGAACTTCAACTGCTCGGCGACGGCGACCATTGATCCCGTGACGGGGGCGGTGTCCATCCCGGCGCTCGCGCCCGGTACCGGAACCTTTTTAAAGAGCGTGGCGATCGTGCCCTCCACCACGGCCACGACGCCCCAACTCCTGGGCTCGGGGGATCTCGTCCTCAGCACCTCCCCGAATACCATCGCCCCCGCTGGTCCCCGCATCCGAGGAGTCACCCTGCGGGTCCGCCAAGCCTCCAACGGCACCTGCCAACTCGTCGTGGCCGCGGGCGACGGCTTCACGGAGTTCGTCATCCCCGTCCTCCAGAGCGCGTCTCCCAACGCGCCAGGTCCGGGGGTGGTGATCGGGCAGTTTCTCGAATGGTTCCCGGGCGGTAATCTCGGATGTTGAGCCGCGCGATGGCCTCGCGCCAGAAAGGAGTTTCTATGAAGCGCTTCACCAGTCTTCTTCTCGTTCTCGCGCTCCTGGCCTTCGTGCCGGTGGCGCTCGCCCAGCAGCAGAGCCCCGGCGCGGCGGTCACCCAGACCGGCTCCCGCGGGGATGCCGCGACGCGCTGCGATTCCGCGACCAGCGGCACCGCGGTCAACACCCTGACCTTGCAGAACCCCGGTGCGGGTCTTTCCCAGTACGTGACCTATATCGGCGCCTGGGGCGGGGTGTCGGGCTCGGTCGTGACCACCACGCCCACGGCCGTGTCTACCTCGGGCTTCACCGGCACCACGCCGAACTTCATGCCGATCAATACCGCGACCACGGCGACGCTGGTCACGGGCGGCGTCGGCGGCGGGGCGATGGTGTTCAACCCCCCGATCAAGGCCAACGCCAACACGGCCGCGACTTTGACGGGCGGGGCCGTGATCTCGGGCATCACGTCGATCGTTCAAGCGTGCTACTACCCCGCTCCGTAAGCGGGGACTGATCGCTCCGATCGCCTGACGAGGCTGCTGCATGCGCCGAGTCTCCTGCGCGGCGATGCTGGTCCTGTGGGCCACGCTCTGGGTGCCCTGGCAGATGCACCAGGCCACCTCGCAGGCCCCGGATGCCCCGCCGTACTGGTACAAGTTCTGGACGCCCACCGCGAAGCCGGTCTCCGAACAGGACTGCCTCGCCCTCGTGAAGAAGGAAACCGGGCGGCGCAAAGTCCTCGCCATTCAGTGGTACCCCGTCAAGCCTGATGCCCCGCCGGACTACGCGAAATGGATCGGGTGTCTGCCGGCAGGCTTCGATCCTGAAGCCCCCCCGAAGTAGTCTCCATGCAATGGGCGGTGGCCACCGGGGTGGCCGTCGTGACGGCCTCGCTCTTCTGGCCGACCGTCGGCTTCGGGTGGCTCCGCTACTGGGACGACGGCGCCCATCTCATCTGGAATGAGGCGTATAAGGGGCTCTCGCTCTCCCATCTCTGGTGGATGCTCCACCCTTTCCTCGGCCAGTGGATGCCCCTCACCTGGCTCTCCTGGGCGATCGACTACACCCTCTGGGGACTTGAGCCCGCCGCCTTCCACCGGGAAAATGTCCTCCTCCACGCCCTCAACGCGGGCCTCCTCTATCTGATTGCTCGCCGGCTCCTCCGTTCCACGCCCGGGGCCCTCTTCGCCGCGCTCCTCTGGGCGGTCCACCCCATGCGGGTGGAATCCGTCGCCTGGATCAACGAGCGCAGGGATGTGCTCTCGGGACTCTTCTTCCTCCTCTCGGTACTACTGTACCTCCGGTACGTTCAGACCAAAGCTAGCAAGCTAGCTAGCTATCTTTCTATCTTCTGCTTCGCCTTGGCGGTGCTCTCCAAGTCCCTCGCAGTCAGCCTGCCGCTCGTGCTCTTCCTGTTGGACTACTACCCGCTCCGACGGCGGGCCTTCCTGGAAAAGATCCCCTACCTCGTGATCGCGGGCGGCGGAACCGTTATGGCGTTTGCCGCCATCGGGCAGATGGACGTGCTGGCCCCCCTGGGCTGGATTTCCCTGGAGGATCGGGCGCTCATCGTTGCCTACAGCCTCTGGTTTTACCCTCTGGCGACGCTCTGGCCGACCAACCTCTCGCCGATGTACGAGCTGACCTTCCGCCCCGCCTTCTGGTCGTGGCAGTATCTGGTCCCCCTCGCCGGGGTCATCGGGACGTCCTGGTTCGCGTGGCGCACCCGGCACACCTGGCCACCCTGGACCGTGGTGTGGGTCGCGTATGCCGTGACGGTCCTGCCCGTCAGCGGCCTCTTCCAGAACGGCTACCAGTTGGTCGCCCTCCGGTATAGCTACCTGGCCACGTTGCCCTTCGCCCTCCTGGTGGGAGGCATGGGGGCGGCGTGGTGGGAACGCACTCGGCCCTCCTGGCGGCCTGTCCTTGCCATGACGAGCGGGGCGGGCCTCAGCCTCCTGGCGGTTCTGACGACGGCCTATCTGCCTGTGTATCGCTCCGACATCCCCTTGTGGACCCGGGCGCTCTCCCTCGACCCGGCGTGCGTCGTCTGTGCCGATTATGTCGTCCACGTGGGCGATCTCGGTCACGCGCGGACTGTCTTGGCCGATGTGGTCGCTCGGCGCCCCGATCTCCAGGAGCAGCGGTGGCAGCTCGGGATGGTCGCCTTCATGCGTGCCCGGGGCCCGGAAGGGGAAGCGCACTTCCAGGAATACATCCGCCAAGCGGGGGCCCGGGACCCTGGCTACATCCCGCGCATCGAGAGCGACCGGCAGAAGCACTTGGCCCTCGCCCGGCATGTGCTCACCCGACCGCAGCAGACCGGAGGAAAGGTCTTTGACGGAGAGCTCCGTGGGTTCCAGGCCGTCCGCTGAGTGGTGGGTGCTCGCCCTGAGCAGCATTCTCCTCCTCGCGGGGTGGCTCTGGGTGGGCCTCCGCACGGACTTCCTGCCCTGTACCCTCGACTGCGGGGAGACGTACGAGGCGGCGATCGGGGCCCGGAACCTCTCCTGGCCGACGGGGGGCCTCCAGGACTTCGCGGCGGGGTCCACCCCCGCCGCCCATCCGGCCCTCTATCTGCATAACCCGAACCTCGGGATGTACGTCCTGGCGGGGCTCGGGGCGCTCGGGGTCCGGGAGCTCCACTCCCAGACGCCTTGGCTGGTCCTGCCCTTCCTCCTGGGGATGCTCTACCTGTACCTCGCTGTCCGAGCCACCTGCCAGAGCGGGCTCCTCGCGGCCCTGTGTCTCCTGCAGGCGTCGAGTCTCTACCTGCTCGTGACCCTCTGGGCCTTCGACGCCCTTCGGGTGTGGTCGTGGCTCCTGACCTTTGGGCTGATCTACCACCTGAGCCGAGGTCGGCCGTGGCATCTGCTCGTGGCGGGCCTCCTGCTGGCGCTCTCCTTCGGGGTGGACTATCCCTTCGCACTATTCCTGGGAGCCCTCGCGGTCGCGTTGGCGACCTTCCGGGTGGCCCCGCTCCGGGTCCGCTCCACGCTGGCGCTGGTCCTCCTCTCCATCGGCGGGGCGCTGGCCCTCCGGCAACTCCAGGTGGCCATGGTCGTCGGCCCGGCGGTCTGGTGGGCGGACGTCACGATCTCGGCGGCCCGACGGATTCCCCTGGTCTCGCTGGTGATGCCGACCCCCGAGGTGGAGTCGTGGGCGCGCGCGAGCAATTTTGTGGTCTGGCCGGGCGGCGGCGGGATGCCGCAACCCTTGACCTGGGCCTGGATGATCGGGCGGTCCCTCATCGGGGCCGCCGGGTGGCCTCTGATCCCGCTGGCGCTCGGATGGATCTGGGCGGTGCGCCATCGAGCGCGCTTCGCCGATCCTTTCGCTCGGATCCTCACGCTCTCCCTGGCGGTGGCGGTGTCGATCGCCGTGACGTTCATGGTCTTCGGGGAGTACGTCGCCAGCTTCTACGGACTCTTCCTGATGCCGCTGACGGTCCACTGGCTCACGCTGCTGCTCGGCGGCGTGACCGCCCTCCTCCTGGCCCATTGGAACGCGACCGTGCAATGGGGCCGGGTGGCCATCCCGGTCGGGGGGCTCCTCCTCGTGGCCTTGATCGGGTGGCGCGGGGCCACGGAGGCGCGCAACGTGCGGCTCTTTCCGCCTGTCGGCTACCCGGGGCGGGAGGCCCTGGCGGACTACCCAGGGGCCAGCGTGGCGACCCTCTGGATCTCGAGCGCGCCGTCGGTCTATACCGGCCAGTGGGCCGCCTCGTTGCGGACGATGCGCTGGCTCGTGCAAGGCCGTCGCGGGTTCACCTTCGACCCCGCGCAGGACTACTATGCCTTCTTCGAGCGAGACCGGGACAACCCCGCCTATCGCCACCCGGATCTGCTGCTCATCCCGCGCCTGCACGCCTGGGGGTTGGGGCGCCGGTGCGACCCCCTGGGCGGGGCGGTCTACGGCTTCGCGGATGGGTGTGCGGACCTGACGCAGGTCGAGCAGGCGATGACGGCGCTCGCGCCCGTACGCCGGGGCCCGGACTATCTACTTTACGACCTCCGGGGGCTCCGCGACGGTCATCGACTTTCTCCGGTTGACAGAACGAACCCGCAGGGGGTATCGTCATCCCACCGAAGAACCGGCCCCGACACAGGAGGACTCTGATGGCAGGGGAGAAGACGCAAGGGACGAAGATCCACTATGTCCGACCGCAGGAGACCGGGTGCCGGCCGGGAACGCTCTTGGCCGACAGCCACGAGGAGCACGTCACCTTCCCGGTCCGGGGCACCCATGAGTTCGGCCATCTGAGTTATGGCGATCCGAGAGGATCGGAGGCCAAACACACCTTCGAGGTGGTGCGGCGGCACGATCCCCTCGGGACGAAGGACACTTGGCATCTGGCCTCCGAGTGCCCGTTCCGTGAGGCGCCACCCCGAGGCCGCCCCGCACCCCCCGAGCGCGAGGCGTCTCCCCAGGCCCCGTGATGGACGCGCAGCGGGTCCAGTCCCGATCGCTCGGCGACAACGGAGAACCCGTCGTGGATCGCCTCGACCTCACCGACCTCGAATTGCAGCGCGGACCTGAGACGCCCGCAGAGGTGCGCCGCGATCGGCACCTGGCCCAGATCGCCGTGATGCTGCTTGACACCGCGAAGGTGCTGGATCCCATTGTGAAGATGCTCTCCCTGCGGCTTCTGGCGTGGGCGGCCCTCGGGGCCTCCGTGGCGCTCGCCGTGATGGCCCTCCGGTCGCCGTCGTGGGAACGCCTCGCCGTCCTCGCGGTCTTCATGCTTCTCTCCACGCTGCTGATCCATCAGGGACGGTGATGAAGTACCGCCTCCTGATGCTCTCCCCGATGTTCGACGAGGCGACGCTCCCGGAGACGGTGCGCCCGGATGTGGCAGAGCTGTACCGGATCATCGAGTACGAGTCGCCCGAGGAGCTGGCCGCGCTGCTCCAGGAGGCCGTGATTCTCCTCGTGAAGGATGTGCGGGATGAATCCCCGCCCACATAGCCGAGCGAGCTGATGCGGGGGAGAGAGAGCCTGCACGACCCCATCACGCCGGAGAAGGGTGGCAAGCCCCCCGGCTTTATCGTGGCCTGTCTGGACTGCGAGTTCTCGGTGGACGCCCACGGCCTCACGGCGGAGGATGCAGTGAAGGCCGTCGCCCCCCGCCATGAAGAGAGCCATCACCTGATCGCCCGGCCCGTGAACTACACGACGGGTTACGGAGCGGACAAGAAAGACCCCCACCCGCTCTACCGAAAGTAGGAGGCGCCTCATGCCGACGCCGAAGTTTCCCAAGTATCCGAAGAACTCCTTGCGGCCCAACCCGGAGGTCGCCGATCCGTCGCGGGGCGATCTCGCCTTCGCCCAGGAAC